>Ga0208565_1001775_pt1 | contig 12247 bp, 10 predicted proteins | sample Sb_taG_7_FD_187706 | JGI IMG/M metagenome (GOLD analysis project Ga0208565, IMG submission 187706) | Peat soil microbial communities from Weissenstadt, Germany - Sb_50d_2_FS metaG (SPAdes) (version 2) | ecosystem: Environmental > Terrestrial > Soil > Wetlands > Peat | place: Germany...
GCTGCATCGCGCCGTGCTGACGCTGCGCTACCTCGACGACCTGTCGGTCCCCGACGTCGCCGCGCTGGTCACCAGGAGCGTGCACGCCACCGAGGGTCTGCTGGTGCGGGCCCGCGGTGCGTTTCGCCGCGCCTATGGCCCCGAGGAGGCTGACGATGCCTGATCCTTTCGAGGCCCTGCGCTCTCCGCTCGCCCCGGTCGAGCCCGATCCCGCATTCACCGCCCGCCTGCGCGCCCGCGTCGAGCGTGCCCTGTCGCTTCCCGAAGGAGTCATCGTGTCTCAGACCGACCTGCCGCCGCTCCACGCCACGACCGAGCCCGCGTCACCCCGGTACGGCGCCACCGGGGTGACGCCGTACCTCATCGTGTCCGACACCCGCCGGGCCCTGGAGTGGTACGTCGAGGTGCTCGGTGCCCGCCGCCGCGGCGAGACCATCGTCATGGCCGACGGGCGCGTCGGGCACGCCGAGATCGAGCTCGGCTCGAGCGCGCTCTTCCTGGCCGACGAGTCCCCCGAGAGCCACGTGGCCGCGCCGCTCCCCGGAGCCGACGCCACCGTCACCCTCGTGGTGGAGATGCCCGACGTGGACGGGGCCGTGCGCCGGGCCACAGACGCCGGTGCCGAGGTGGAGCGCGCCCCCGCCGACAATCCCTACGGACGCAACGCCGTGGTCCGCGACCCCTTCGGCCACCGCTGGATCATCTCGGCGGCACCCGACGCGGCGCCACCCGACGCGGCCGTCGCCGGTCGCGCCGCTTCCCCGGCGGAGCAGCTCATGGCGCCCGGGGACATCGGCTACGTCTCTTTGTGGGTGCCCGACGTCGACCGGGCCCGGGCCTTCTTCGGCTCCGTGCTGGGGTGGTCCTTCGGCCCCGGCCGCGCCGAGCAGGGGGCCCAGGTGGCCGGGGTCACCCTCCACCACGGGCTGTGGGGAGGAGTCGAGCACAACACCCTCTTCCTTTGTTACCTCGTCGACGACGTCGACGCCGCCGTGCAACGGGTGCGCGCGGCGGGAGGTGAGGCGCAAGAGCCCTCCGACGAGCCTTACGGCCGCGTCGCCTCTTGCCTCGACGACCAGGGCACGGCCTTCGCCGTCTTCCGCCCGCCCGGTGGTGAGCCCGGGCCGCGCCTGGCCCAGCACGGGACGCATCAGGGCGACCTCGCCTATGTCGCCCTCGAGGTGGGCGACTCGTCGCGCACGCGCGCCTTCTACGGCTCGGTGCTCGGGTGGCGCTTCTCCCCGGGCCGCGTCGACGACGGCTGGCAGGTCGACGACGTGCGTCCCGGCACGGGCATCAGCGGCGGCCACGCCTCGGCGACGGTGGTGCCGATGTACCTCGTCGACGACATCGGGTCCGCCGTACAGCGAGTCCGCGCCGCGGGCGGCACGGCGTCGGAGCCCCGGCGCCAGCCCTATGGGGTGACGTCGGACTGCGTCGACGACCAGGGCACCCGGTTCCACCTCGGCGAGCTCTGAGCACCGGGAGGTCCCGCGTCCGACGCCGGGTCCGACCCTCAGGTGTGGGCGCTCAGGTGTCGTCCCTCAGGTGCTGGTCCCGATCCCCGACGCCAGGACGGTGGACGTGTCGGGACCGGCGGGCTCGGTCGCCACGCCGGAGAGGTCCTGGGTACGGACCGATGCCGCGATGGCGGCGGCCCGGCTGGACTCGGCGGCTTCGAGGAGGAATGCCTCCATGGCCTGGGGCTCGATGGGCCTCGAGAAGAGGAATCCCTGTCCCCGGTCGCAGTGCTCCTCTTGGAGCTTGTGGAGCTGGTCGTTGTCCTCGATCCCCTCGGCCAGGGTCTCGAGCCCGAGGGTCCGGCCCAGCTCCACCAGCGTGTGGATGAGGGCCCCGGACTCGGGCGAGTCGGCCATGGCCGCGATGAACGAGCGGTCGATCTTGAGGGCATCGACCGGGAACTGGCGGAGGTAGGCGAGCGACGAGTAGCCGGTGCCGAAGTCGTCGATGGCGACGTGCACGCCGAGATCCTTGATCTCGCGCAACCGCCGGACCGTGGCATCCGCGTCGCGCATCAGCGTGCTCTCGGTGATCTCGATGACGAGCGACGTCGGGTCGAGCGAGCTCGACTCCAACGCTTCTTTGATGTGGTCGACGAAGGCGTGCACCTCGAGCTGGCGCATGGAGACGTTGACCGACATCGAGAGGCGATGGCCCCGCCGGTGCCACTCCGCCGCCTGGCGGCACGCCTCGAACAGCACCCAGCGCCCGACCTCCACGATCAGTCCCGAATCCTCGAGCATGGGGATGAAATGGTCGGGAGGCACCACCCCACGGGTGGGGTGCCTCCACCGCACGAGGGCCTCGACCCCCGAGACGTTCACGTGGTCGAGGTCGAACACCGGCTGGTAGAGCAGGAAGAACTGATTCTCGGCCAGTGCGGAGCGCAGATCGGCATCGAGCTCGATGCGGTCGAGCACCGCTGTCTGCATCTCGGGCTGGAACAGCGCCGAGCGGTTCTTTCCCAGCGCCTTGGCCCGGTACAGGGCGATGTCGGCGTCGCGTAGGAGCTCGGACGCGGAGTTCCGCTGCCCGCCGGCGATCCCGATGCTGGCCGTCACCGTCAGGGAGACCGTCGCGTATCCCTCGATCCGGAACGGCTCGCGCAGGGTGTCGTGGAGCCGCTCGGCGACCATCTCCGGGCCCGCGCCCAGCGACGCCCCCTCGGCGAGGACGACGAACTCGTCACCGCCGAGCCGCCCGACGGTGTCGCTGGCCCGCAAGATGCCGACGAACCGGTGGGCGACGGCCTGGAGCACCTTGTCGCCCGCGTCGTGGCCCAACGAGTCGTTGATGTCCTTGAAGTTGTCCAGGTCCACGAACAGTGCGGCCACGGGCCGGTACTCCCGTCGCGCCCGGACCAGCATCTGGTCGGCCCGGTCCAGGATCAGGGTGCGGTTGGGGAGGCCCGTGAGCGGATCGTGCAAGGCCACATGGCGGAGCTGGGATTCGGCTTCCTTGCGCTCGGTGATGTCGCGCAGGTTGCCTACGTATCCCGCCACCGAGGGGTTGTCGCGCAGGTTGCTGACCACCGCCTCGGCATAGCGATAAGAGCCGTCCGCGTGTGCGACGCGGAATTGGATGGGCTCGGTGACGGTGACGGTGTCGATGATCGCCGCCAACTGGGCCTCGACGCGGACCCGGTCCTCGGGGTGTACCAGATCGGTGGCCCGCATGCCGATCACCTCCTCGGGACGGCGGCCGAACAGGGACGCGGTGGCGGGGCTGGCGTACATGATCCGGCCCTCGGCGCCCATCACGAAGGTCGTGTCGGTCGAGTTCTGGACCAGCGAGCGGAAGCGTTCCTCGCTCACGCGCATCGACGTCTCCGCCTCTTCCTTCTGCTGGATGGTGGCCCCGGCCATGCGGATGACGAAGATGAGGACGAAGGCGCCCATGAGCCCCAGGGCCTCGCCCTTGCCGACCGACAGGAACGACGGCGCCCATCCCTGCCAGATGGACAGCTGACCGATGCCGATGCCGATCAGGCTCCACAGCGCCGTGATCCGCCACGTGCGCGATCCGTCGTGGGAGACGTTCTCGAGGGCCACGAAGGCGAAGGCGCCGATGAGCACGGGGCCCCACCCGCTCAGGTAGATGACGGTGGTGACCGCCGCGGCGTGGCACGCCACCCGGGCATGCCGTCGCAGGTTCGTCGCCTTGCGGCGGTAGAGGATCTCGCACGCCATGCTCGTGACCGGGATGGCGACGAAGACCGCCAGCCAGAGCCAGACCGGCTCGTGGGCCACCACCCCGAAGTGCCGCAGGAACAAGATCGCCACCAGGGCGGCCGGGCCCATGGCATAACCGAGGATGTACGGGTTCAACCGGGGACCCTTGGGTGGAGGACCATGCGACGCGCCCTCCGCCGCCTGGTTGCCCCATGCAGAGGCGAGGCTCATCTCGGGCCCTGCCGGCTCCTCAGCGGACATTCCGTCCCCCCCGGTCCTATGAGCAGCACGTTCGCGCCTTTTCGTATCGACTTCCCTCCTCCGGTCCTTGAGGATTCCCCCTTCCGACGGGGGACCGGGAGGGGCACCCGACGAGGGCACCGGAGCGGTCTGGGCCCCGCTCGGACCCGCCAGGGTCCACCGCTGCCTCCGCGCCGTCGGCCCGCCGCTCCGGGGCCTCATCGGCGTGGGCGCGACCACCACCCCCGCTCGCCCACGGCCAAGCCGGCCTCGGCCAGGTGCTCGAGTGCGAGCGAGACGTCTCCGAGCGGGAGCCCGCTGCGCCGGACGACGACCTCGAGGGTGGCCGGGTCCTGGTCGAGTGCCCGGCGCACCCGGTTCGGCACCGCGCCAAGGCTGCGCCCCGTACCGTCCGACGCCACCGAACGACCCTCGCCGGGGGTCCGTTGCGGGGGCGAGACCTCGGGACGGGCCACGATGGCGAGCTCCACCGCCGTCAGGACGTCGTCGACGTCTCGCACCGGAGCGGCGCCCTCCACGAGGAGGCGGTTGGTCCCTGCCGACGCCGAGCTACGCACCGAGCCCGGCACCGCCATGATGGTCACGTCACGCGCCAAGGCCGCGGCCACGGTGTGGAGGGAGCCGCCTCGCTGATGGCACTCCACCACCACGACGACGTGGGCCAGCGCGGCCATGACCCGGTTCCGCACCGCGAACCACCATCGTGCACTGTGGACGCCGGGAGGGATCTCCGAGAGCACGGCGCCGCGCGCCGCGATGGCGTCTCGCAGCGCCATCTGGGCTCGCGTCGTCGACGCGTCGAGCGGGGTGCCCAGGACGCCGACGGTGGGGCCGCCGCCCTCGGAGCCGAGCGCGCCGGCGTGGGCGGCGGAGTCGACGCCGAGCGCGACCCCCGAGACCACCACCACACCGGCGCGGGCCAGGTCGCGGCCGAGCTCCGAGGCCATGCCCAGCCCGTAGGGGGTGGCCGAACGGGTCCCCACCACCGCCACCCGGGGCCTGCCCTCGAGCACCGAGACGTCGCCGGTGGAGAACAGGACCGCCGGCGCCTGGCGATCCGACGCCAGTGCGGGGGGATACCCGGGGAGTCCCAGCACCATGACCGACACCCCTGAGCGAGCACACATGGCGACGACCCGGTCGAAGGTCTCGGGGACCGCCTTGTCCCGGTAGCGACGTTGGGGGTCGGCGCGGTGTCGACCCCGGGCGATGGCCTCCCATGCCGCGGTCGCACCGTAGCCGTCGAGGAAGCGGCGCAGCGTGCCCGGAGAGGCTCCCAACGCGGCGAGCGCGGCGCCGTAGCGCTGGTCGTCGGTGAGCGGCGACGACGCGGTCACAACCCTGCCCCCGACACGAGCGCGGCGCGCGCGGCGCGCAGCTGAAGGGCCTCGGCCACCTGCCGCTCGTCCACGCCCGATGCGCCGTCGAGATCCGCGATGGTCAGTGCCACCCGACGCACACGATGCAGGCCACGGGCCGACAGGGTGCCCGATCGCAATCTCCGTTCGAGCAATGCTGCGGCATCGGCAGAGAGCGTCGAGCGGTCTTCGATTCCCTCCACCGGAAGCTCGGCGTTGCATCGAACTCCCCGGCCGTGGGCGACCGCCCGGGCCCGACGGACCCGGGCCGCCACCTCGGCCGATGAGTCCCCGGGCGGCCCGCCCAGGAGGTCCTCGACGTCCGGACGTCCGAGCGCGATGGCGAGGTCGAAGCGGTCGAGCAGGGGGGCGGACAGTCGGCGCAGGTACCGCCGGCGCATGACGTCGCTGCAGCGACAGGCGCCGGGGAGCCCTCCCTCGCCGCACGGACAGGGGTTCATCGCTCCGACCAGCAGGAAGCGGGCCGGGAAGTCGACCGCACCTCGAGCCCGCCGGACCCTGACGACATGCTCCTCGAGAGGCTGGCGCAACGCGTCGAGGACCGTCGCCGGGAACTCGCCCAGCTCGTCCAGGAAGAGGACGCCGGCGTGGGACAAGGAGATCTCGCCCGGGCGCAACCGGGACGTCCCGCCTCCCACGATGGCGACCTCGGTGGCGCCGTGATGCGGAGCGCGAAAAGGCGGCCGCGAGGGGAACGCCCCTCCCGAGGTGGTGACGCCGGCAGCAGAATGGATGCGGAGCACCTCGAGGGACTCGTCGCGCGTCAGGTCGGGCAGGATCCCCCGAAGGCGGGTGGCCAGCATGGTCTTGCCCGAACCGGGGGCGCCCACCAGCAAGAGGTGATGCCCGCCGGCGGCGGCGATCTCCAGGGCGCGGCGTGCCACGAATTGGCCCCGGACGTCGGCGAGATCAGGTTCGCTGGCCTCGGGCACCGGCATACCGGCGGGCGGGGGGACCGCAGCCCAAGGGGCCCGCCCGCGCAGCGCGGCGACGAGCTCGGCCACCGTGGACGCAGGCCGCACGCGCCCGTCGGCCACCAGCGCCGCTTCGGCCGACGCCCCTGCCGGCACCACGATGCGCTCGCTTGCGATCGCCGCCACGAGGGACGCGATTCCCGGGACGGGGCGGAGAGTCCCGTCGAGGCCGAGCTCACCCACGAAGCCCGTGCGTTCGACGCAAGCCGAAGGCAGCACCTCAGCAGCGACGAGCAGCCCGATGGCGATGGGAAGGTCGAGCCCCGCACCGGTCTTCCGCACGCCCGACGGGGCTAAGTTCACAGTTACCCTGCGCGACGGCCACGACAGGTGGCTCGACAGGAGTGCGGCGCGGACGCGGTCGCGCGACTCGCGCACCGCCGCATCCGGGAGCCCGACGACGGTGAATCCGGGGAGCCCCGCCGACACGTGGACCTCGACCGACACAGGATGACCGTCGACCCCGTGGAGGATTGCCGAAGGGATGGAAGCGAGCATGGTGGAACTCCAAATGCGGGACACGTTGTCCGTGCCGTTCGAAAGGGAGCGGGCCACGTGATGGGCGCCGGCCACGCGAAGGCGCTCCTCCGAGGGTAGGCGCGGGTTGTGTCAACGAGCGCCCTGGGGACGACTCCCCAAACGACGAGGGTGGCTCCCCTCAGGACCAGCTCGCCACCAGGAGCAGTACAGCGGTGGCGCTGAGCAAGGCCGGGCAGACCTTGAAGAAGATGACGGCGGTGCGGGCCCCCGTTACAGCGGTCAGCGTTGCAATCGCGAAAAGCGCGGCGGCGGAGATCCGGTAGATCCAATCGACCAGGGCGGGCTGAGAACCGCCCAGACCAGTGGCGACTACCACAATGGCGGCGATGAGCCACATGATCATCGCCTCGGCGATCCACTCCTGGGTGATGATCAGCCGGTTGTCACGCGAGGTGTCGCTATAGCCCGCGACGACCTTTGCCGTGGGCAACACATGGGCGACGCCCCACAGCGCCACGATCCCGGCAGCCACATAGGCGAGTACAGCACTCATACTGACAGCATCCAGCGCCAAGGAAGCTCTGGCCAGGGCCGAACGGCCCCCGCGGGCAGTATGCCCGGTGCTACCCCGGTCGGATCTCCAACCGGTCCAGCAGGTCGTTCACCCGGCGGCCGATCTCGTCTCGGATGGGGCGGATCTCGGCGATTGACTTCCCCATGGGGTCGTCGAACTCCCAGTCCTCGTAGTGCTTGCCGGGCACGAGTGGACAGGCGTCGCCACACCCCATCGTCACCACGACGTCGGCCGCCCCCACGAACTCGTCGGTCCACGGCTTGGGGAACTCCCTCGAGATGTCGATGCCGATCTCGGCCATCGCCGCTACCACGTTCGTGTTGATCTGGGAACCGGGTTCAGATCCACCAGACCAAGCCATGGCACGGTCCCCGGCGAAGTGGGTGAACCAGCCGAGGGCCATCTGAGATCGCCCCGAGTTGTGGACGCACAGAAACAGGACGGCAGGGAGCTTCTTGGTGGAGTGGTCGTCGGCTTGGACGAGGGCTTCGAGCCGCTGGCGCGCGAAGTTCTCGGCTCCGACGACCAACCAATCGGTGATGGTCGCCCTCGCCGCCAGGGTTTGGAAGCTGTCGAACACGAGTGCCTCGATAGTCTCCTGTCCGAACACACCATGGAACTTGGTGTGGAGATCTCGCGCTGCGTGCGTAAGAGCCTTTCTCTGGCCCGGGTTCATCTGTACCAGGTCGCTCATGATGTTTCCTCCCCCTGTCATTTGCCCCTATCTGAATCGCGTCACCCAGCTCTGATGTCCCCAAGGCGTCGCTGGGCGTCTGCACGCACCCAGGCCTGGGCTCCCATCTGAACGGCGTCCCACGGGCTCCCGAGCGGTGGTGTGTAGGAAAGGTCAAGCTCACTCATGGCGTCTACGGTCATCTCGTGAAAGATGGCAGCAGCGCCGATGTCGACCCGTTTGGCCACCTCGGCGTGCTTGTGCCCGAAGAGCTGGACGCCGAGGAGTCGGCCGGTCGTGGCGTCGCCCGTGAAGCGCATGGCGATGCGGTGACTCCCGGGGTAGTACGCCTTGTGGTCGTCGGCCTCGGCGCCGACGGTCACCGGATCGAACCCGCCCGAGATGGCTTCGTGGTCCCGCAGTCCGGTGCGGGCCACGGCGTGATCGAAGATCTTGACCACCTGGGTGCCGAGGCTGCCGGCGAAGGCACGGTTGCCGCCGAGGGCATTCTCTCCCGCTACCCGTCCCTGCTTGTGGGCGGTGGTGCCGAGCGGCAGATAGGTCTCGCCCAGCAGTCGGTGATGGGTCACCACGCAGTCGCCGGCGGCGAAGACGTGCGGGAGGTTGGTCCGCATGTGGCGGTCGACGGCGATGGCGCCGCGCTGCCCGAGGTTGGCGCCGGCCGAGGCGGCCAGCTCGGTGTCGGGTCGCACCCCCACGACCACGAGCACCAAGTCCACGTTCCGAACCACGTCCTGGCCGTCGGTCGTCGTCGCTTCAACGTGTAGCCGACCGGGCTCGCCGGGCGTCGCTCGGGTTACGGAGCGGACAGTCGTCCCGGTGAGCACGTCCACGCCATGGTCGGTGAGCTGTCTGTGGACGAGGACGCCGATTTCGGGATCGACTGTGGGGAGCACTTCGGGGAGCTGCTCCATCTGGGTCACCGACAGCCCACGCGCCACTAGGGCCTCGGCCATCTCCAGCCCGATGTAGCCGGCCCCCACGATGATGGCGCTGGCCGGCGCAGCCTCCTCGAGGGTGCGCATGACGGCGAAGGTGTCTCCCATGGAATGCAACAGATGGACCCCGTCTTCGACTCCCAGGACGTCTGGTTCATTGAGCCCTTCGATGGGGGGACGAACCGAGACAGCCCCGGTGCCGACGACCAACTGGTCGTAGGGAAGAAGCTCCTCGTTGCCGGCGGCGTCGGTGAGGAGGAGCTTTCGACCCTCGACGTCGATGCGGCGAGCCACGCTGTCGAGGCGAAGTCCCATGCCCGTCGCCTCGAGATCGGCGATGCTCCGGTGCGCCAGGTTGCGCCAGTGGGTGACCTCGCCCGAGACGTAGTAGGGAATCCCGCAGATGGAGAAGTTGGGGTATGCGTCCGCCACGACCACGGTGACCTCGATGTCGGGGTCGAGCTCACGGGCTCGGAGCGCGGCGCTGATGCCGGCGTCGCTTCCTCCGATGGCAATGAGGTGCATGAGGTCTCCAGTCGGATCTGTTCGTCACGCCACGGGTGGCGAGGATTGGTCCTGGTGCGAAAGATGCGCAGAGGCGCCATCGGCACTCGCCGATTTAGGGCGAGCGCCCGGAACAGCGCTGGCAACTGCAGGCTCCGAGGTATTGCGCTCGTGGTGGGGAAAGATGATGTCGGATGCTTCCGCCGCGGTGACGCCGGGGTAGAGGGACTTGATGACTACAAAGGCGAGGACGCCCCCGACAATCTGCGCGGCCACAAAGCTTGGCGCCGAGCTGGGGGCGATGCCGGCGAAGGTGTTGGAGAATATACGCCCCACGGTGATTGCCGGGTTGGCGAAACTGGTCGAACTGGTGAAGAAATAGGCCGCTCCGATATAAGCCCCGACGGCGGCCGGGGCGGCACGGCTCCGGCCGCTGCGAGCCAGGGCGAAGATGACCAGGATGAGCCCCAGTGTGGCCACGATCTCGCTGAAGGAATGGGCCGAGGTGGCCCGGTGGTGGGTCGAGATCGACACGGCGGCCTTGGAGAACATCAGGTTGGCAACAACCGCTCCCCCGACGCAGCCCGCCACCTGGGCGGGTAGATACGCACAGGCGTCGCGCCAGCTCAGTCCACCGAAGCCAGCGTCCACGAATGAGACCACTGGGTTGAAGTGGCCCCCCGAAACCGGGCCGAACATCAAGATGATGGCGAAGAGCCCGGCTGCCGTCACCGCCGCGTTCTCGAACAGCTCGAGTCCGATGTTGCCCGGCGAGAGCTGTTGCGCGGCGATGCCCGAGCCGATGACGATGGCCGCCAGGAAGGCGCTACCCAGCAGCTCGGCGAGCAATCGGCGCCACAGCGCAGGTTCGTTCATCACAACCCAGGTCGGGGCAAGATCAGGAAACCGATGCCTAGCAACAGGCGCTGGAGGCCGACCGGACCGCTGTGGCGCCGACGGGGATCGCCCGTTCCCCCTCAGGCGCGCAGGTCTCGGTCGAGCATCCCAGATCGGTTTCTTGCGGCGCGTCGGCGAGCACGGTGTAGATCTCCCAGGGCGCCCCGTCAGGATCGTTGACCCACGCCTTGTCTTGGAGGGCGTAGCAACAGGTTGTCGACTCCTGGACGTCGGGCTCGAGCCCCTCGGCCGAGAGCCGCCTGGTGGCTGCCTGGACCTCTTCGGGCGAGTCCACTTCCACGCCCAAGTGATTGAGTGCACCGGCCACACCGACCTCGCGTCCGGCTCCACCTTCGATGAGCACCAGCTTGAGCGGCGGCTCGACAATGGCGAAGTTGGCGTAGCCGGGGCGGCGTTTGGCTGGCTCGGTCTCGAAGAGCTTCGAATAGAACTCCACCGCGGCGCCGAGATCGGTGACGTTCAAGGCGAGCTGGACTCTGGACATGACGACCTCCGGTAGTATTCACAAGCGTCGATACGTCGAGTATGATCAATGCATCAACACCTGTCAATAGGAGGTGGGGCAATGGCCAAGCGGGTGGCAACCATCGAGCCCGAGTCGACGGACCGGTGCTGCCCGTCTGTACTGGCTTCGCCCCTTGACGCCACCCAGGCCGGAGAGCTGGCCAGTGGGTTCAGCGCCTTGGCCGACCCGGTCCGGCTTCGTGTCTTGAGCATCCTGGCGGCGGCACCAGGAGGCGAGGTCTGCGTCTGTGACTTCGTGGAACCTCTGGGCAAGAGCCAGCCCACCGTGTCGCATCACCTGAAGATCTTGAGCGACGCCGGCCTCGTCCACGGCGACCGACGCGGTAAGTGGGTGTGGTACTCCCTCGATCGCGAGCGCCTCGCCGACCTTCAGGTCGCCCTCCAGCCCGTCAGGTAGGTGTCGTGGTGGCTTCGCGTCAACCCGTTCGGTCGGCTGCGGTCTGGCACGCCGCCGATGTCGTAGACACCTCACAATGGTGCACTCACCTCACCTCCCCCGAGCGAGCAGCCATCGTCGACGCCGCCAAGCGAGCCGTCGAGGTGGGACGCACCCCGGCAACGGTTGAGCGCGACGACTTCGACCTCCCCTTGCTTGCGCCCGCACTGTCCCGGTGGGTGGAGGCACTGCACGGAGGTCGTGGCTTCGTCCTGCTGCGCGACTTCCCGGTCGACGAGCTCTCCGCTGAGGCGACGGAGTTGGCCTACGTCGGACTCGGATGGCAACTCGGCACCCCGGTGGGCCAAGATGCCGATGCCGCCATCCTTGGCCATGTGCGCGACGAGGGTGTCGTCCGCACCGATCCGAGCGTGCGGCTGTATCGGACGAGACAGCGCCAGGATTTCCACACCGACGGGTCGGACATCGTCGGCCTCCTGTGTCTCGAAGGAGCGATGTCCGGAGGTGAGAGCCGCATTGCCAGCTCCCTCGCCGTCTACAACGAGATCCTGCTCCGCCGTCCTGACCTGCTTGAGGTGCTCTACGCGCCCATGTACTGGGACCGCAACAACGAGCAGTCAGCGGGCGACGATCCCTACTTCGAGCTTCCCGTGTTCAACGAGGTGAACGGCGTTCCCCGGATGTTCTACATCGGCTGGTACATCAGAGATGCCCAGCGCCACTCCCAGGTTCCGCGGCTCACCGACACCCAACGAGAGGCGTTGGACCTGATCGAGTCGATCGCCAACGATCCCGCCTTCCACCTCGAGATGGACTTCGAGCCCGGCGACGTCCAACTCCTGGCCAACGCGAAAATCCTGCACTGTCGCGAGGCCTTTGAAGACCACGACGACCCCGATCTCCGGCGACAT
>Ga0208565_1001784_pt1 | contig 12222 bp, 11 predicted proteins | sample Sb_taG_7_FD_187706 | JGI IMG/M metagenome (GOLD analysis project Ga0208565, IMG submission 187706) | Peat soil microbial communities from Weissenstadt, Germany - Sb_50d_2_FS metaG (SPAdes) (version 2) | ecosystem: Environmental > Terrestrial > Soil > Wetlands > Peat | place: Germany...
GGAGCGACCAGGAAGTCGTGGCTCCTCCGCATTCCCTTTGCTGATATTGATTTACGTCTCTTTGGTACAGCCACGAACGCATTCTCCGGGAGGGGATCACTGGGGTTTCCATAGTGTGAAAAACTCTATTATCCTTTTCTCAGCTTCGCTTTCAAGACAGAGTTGCGCATCGCCCTCGGAATGAGATTGCGGACCGACGCGTCCGGGGGCCGGATTCCGGTTGTTTCGGCTTGTCGGTTTTCGGCTCACCGACCTATGTTACAACATCCGCGAGGAAAAAGACTTCTGCTCGGCCGCAGGGCAAGGAGGCCAGGCACCGTGGGATCGTTCCGAGAAACGCTTGGCTTTGCCTTGATGCTGGCGGGTTGCCTGACTGTCTATTTTCACGAGACGTTGCTGGGCGACCGCATTCTGAGCCCGGCCGATGTCCTGCTGGTGGAGGCAAGCTTTCGACGTGGTGCCACTGGCGATTACGAACCGATCAATCGTCTGCTGATGGATCCCGTACTTCAGTTCCAGCCGTGGCTGGAGTTCAACCGGACGATGATCCGGCAGGGACGTCTGCCGCTCTGGAACCCGTACGCGGGGTGCGGAGCGCCCCATCTTGCCTGCGGCCAGAGCGCGGTGTTCGACCCGTTCCACCTGATCGCCTATCTGGGCGCGGTGCCTCGCGCCCTGGCATGGATGGCCGCGGGGCGGCTCTGGGTCGCCGGGCTGGGAATGTTCTTGCTCACGCGGTCGTGGGGGTGCGGGTACTGGGGGCGTTGGTTTGCGGGACTGGTCTATCCCTTCTGCGGGTTCTTGATCGTCTGGCTGCTCTACCTGGAAACCCCGGTCGCGATATGGCTCCCCTGGCTGCTGCTGGCAACTGATGGAGTTCTCAACAAACCGCGGGCACGCCGGTCGGGCTTGCTGGCGATCGTGGTTGGATTGGTTATCGTGGGTGGGCAGATTCAGACAAGTGCGCATGTCCTCATGGCCGCCGGGCTATTTGCGTTCTGGCGCGGCAAGACGGCATTCGCGTCGTGGCGTGAACGTGGGCGGCGCGTACTCGCGTGGGCAGCAGGGATTGCTCTTGGCCTGGTCGTGGGCGCCGCACAGATCATTCCGCTGGGTTACTATCTTGCGAAGAGCCCGGTCTGGGGCGATCGCCAGCGCGAGTCGAAGGCATGGTGGGCACTGTCGCGGCCCCGCCTGCCGGATCTCGTCTGCACGGCGTTTCCCTACATGTATGGCAGCCAGCGACGCGGCCATCCCAACCTGGCACGGGGCCTGGGCGTGCACAACCTGAACGAATCGGCCGGCGGTTACGCGGGGCTGGCAACCCTGATCTGGCTGGCGCCTCTGGCGCTCGGCCAACGCGGCCGCCGGCCCGAGGCCGGCTTCCTCGTGGCGCTGGGCGTCGTCGGGGCGATGGGCGCGTTCCACCTTTTTCCGGTCGACAACCTGCTGCGCGCCCTGCCCGTGTTCGACGTGACCGACAACCGCCGGCTCTCGGTCTGGGTCGCATTCAGTTTGAGCTTGCTGGGAGCGTTCGGGATCGACGGTTTGGCGCGGGGCGAGCACCCTGCGCGATCCTGGGTCGCCGTTTGGGTACTGGGAGCTGGACTTCTGGGCGGGATCGCGATTTTCATTCCCCGGCTCGAGCCGCTGCTCCGACACCAAGCGGAACGGCAATACCGCACGGCCGCCCGGGTCGCACCGCAAGCCGACATGGCGATCTACCAGGCGCGCGGCGCGCGGCAGGTTCGGGCGGCACTGGCGTTCCTGCCTCGCTACTACGGCCTGGCCGCCTGCGAGCTGCTTGCGCTGGCTGTACTGGCCCTGCTGGCAGCGAGGCAAGGGCCTGGCCTGGCGAGCAGGCTTCCTCCCGTACTGATCGGCTTGACACTGATCGAGCTCGCCCACTTCGGCATGGGCTTGAACCCGGCCATCGCTCCGGAAATCCAGGGCTTCGAGCCGCCCTTGATCACGCGGTTACGCCGCGGGCTCGGGCCCGGTCAGCGCGCGCTGGGCGTTGGCGAGGAGCTTCCCCCCAACGTGCTCATGCGGTTCGGGCTGTGCGATCCCCGCAACTATGATTCGGTCGAGCTGGCGCGGAGCCTGCAATGGTTTGCACCGCTGTTCGAGAAGGGATCCGAGAGTCTCTCCAGTCGCAGTCAGATTACGTGGGAGGGCGTGCACCGAGCGCGGGAGTGCCTGGAAGCCGCATGCGTCAAGGCCGTGGTGGGGGCATCACCACCGCCCCCTGGCCGCTTCGCTCGGGTCGAGCGAACGGGCGATGTCTGGATCACCTGGCTGGGCTCGCCGGCCTGGGCCAGCAGCCTGGCGGGGGCCACGCTCGTTTCGGCCCAGCGCGATCCCGGCCGGTCCGTCTTGCGGACTCACGCGCCCGCCAGCGACCAGATTCTGATCCGGGAAACGTGGGACGCTGGCTGGACCGCCCGGATCGATGGCGACCCCGTCCCGATCAGCACGTATCGAGATACATTCATGTCGGTTTCGGTACCGGCCGGAGATCATGTTATCCAACTAGAGTACCAACCCGTAGAAGTGATTTACGGGCTGATGGGCTCTGCCCTGGGAATCTTCGGCGTGATACTCGCCTTGACAGAACCGACGCGTTTCTGGATTCCTGGAATAACCAAGACAGGGCTTGGACGGACCCTGGCCCTGAGGTTAGAATTGAGTCTGTGAATTCGACCGGACACTTGGGACCGGCCCATCAATTCTGAGGGATGAAACGCTGATGGTCCACTTCACGTGCGATCTCTGCGGCAAGGACTTGACCATGTGCACAGATGGTCGGTTCGTGGTGAAGATTGAAGCTTATCCCGGTTTTGACCCGACCGAAATCAAGGAAGATGATCTCGAGGATGATCCGATGGAAGCAGTCTCGCAGATTCTTCAGCGTGACGAGGCACTCAACTCGGACGAGCTATCCTCGACGCTCCACAAGGGCTTCCGGTTCGATCTTTGCCCGGCCTGCCATCGTAAGTTCGTGAATGATCCGCTCGGGAAAGAGGCGATCCGCTCGTTTGACTTCAGCAAGAACTGATTGATCTGGCGGTAGATCCGGCTTCCGCCTGGGCGATCTCAGCGGGTCGTCAACAGGATCAGATTCGTGATGACTGAGACAGCCAGCAGCATGGCGATGGTCGCGATGATCTGATTGCGGTTGTTGACGATCCCTGCGAGCTCGATCATTTGCTCCTCGCTTGGTTCCGCATCGCCTGCCGCGTCGGTGTCGGCGTCGCCCTGAGCGAGCGCTTCAAGACTTTCCGGCTTCTGCGCGGCGATCATCGGGCTCTCACCCTGGAACAGGCACTTGAGATCGAGAATGAGATCGTCCGGTCTGGAATAGCGGTGCTCGCGATTCTTGGCGAGCATTGTCTCGATGACCATGCCCAAGCCGCTGGAAAGCCGGGTGTTGAGGTGGTCTGGTGGCACCAGTTGGACCCGTGGGTCAACATGCTTGCGCATCACTTCCGAGGGGTCGGCGCCGCCGTACGGAACCCGGCCTGTGACCATGTGGTAAAAGGTCGCACCCAGGCCGTAGATGTCGGCCCGGATATCGATGTCAGTCTGTCCCCGGACCTGCTCGGGGCTGATGTAGTAAGGAGTGCCGATGGCCATCCCTGCCTCGGCCAGGCCCCACTTCTCGTCGTCGGTAAGCCGGGCCAGCCCGAGGTCGGCAAGCTTGACGCCGCCGTCCTTGGTCAGGATCACGTTCTCCGGCTTGATATCGCGATGGATCAGGCCCCGGTGGCCGGCATGCTTGAGTGCCTCGGCCACGGCCAGCACGATCCGGATGGCCTCTTTCTCGTCGAAGTTCTTGTTCTTGTCGAGGTAGTCCTTGATGGTCAGTCCCTCGACGTATTCCATCACGAAGAAGAAACGCCCGCTCGCCTCTCCGGCATCAATCGCATTGACCACGTTGTTGTGGGAGAGCTTGGCGGCGATCTTGGCCTCGCGCTCGAATCGCTTGATGAACTCCTTGTTCTGAGCCAGGGAATCGAGCAGCACCTTGATAGCCACCAGCCGATCGACGCTGATCTGCTTCGCCTTGTAGACGGCCCCCATCGAGCCCCGACCCAACCGCTCAATGATCTGATAGCCGGGGATCTCGAGCTTGCGCGTTCCTTCGCCTTTCTCTTGGAGCAGGCGGATCATCTGACTTCGCGTGAGGACCTTGGCATCGACCATCACCTCCAGCAGGCTAGGCGAGGACGGCTTGTCCTTGGCTGCGAGCTTGGACCGGTGGTTCTTGCAGGCCTCGATCTCGCCCACCGTCGCCAGGCCCCGGCGGAGGATCGATTTTTCCAGATTGGTCTCGTCGAGACTCGATAGCCCTCTGAGGTCTTTTCCTGAGGGACCGCCTTCGACCGAGGTGGCCATACCGCCGTCTCCGTCCTCTCCGTCCCCCCGATCAGGGGCCGAGCCGACTGCCTATTTACACAATCAACGGTAATTGAGCTATTTGAACCGAACAAGGAAATGTAGATAGATCGCGTGAGAATATAGCGCCGCCGCAAGTAAGTATGGTCCGGCTGCTGGCGTTGTCAACGATATTCTCCACACTCTCTTCGACTTCCGCACGGCTGGCAACGCGACTCAACCCGTCACCTCAGGTTCGACGAAGGACCCACACCGCCAACCGTCACTTGTGAAGCTGGCACCCTGGCGTTATCATAACCAAACTCGTCTGCGCATTCTACGATCCGGACCGGCGAACGGGACGCGCCTCCCATTGTGAGGTCCATGATCGTAACAAAACCAGTGATATTCAAACAGCGTCTCGGGTCCTACCGCGGAGGCAATGTTGTTCAAGATCGGTGTAATTCCGGGTGACGGCATCGGTCCCGAGGTGATCGCGGAAGGTCTTGCGATTCTTGGCGATGTGGCTCAACTCGAAGGCTTCGACTACACGCTTGAACGGTTCGATCTGGGAGGCGGGCGATACCTGGCGACGGGCGAGGTCTTGCCCGCAGGGGTCATCGAGAAGCTACATGGTTGCGACGTGATTCTGCTGGGAGCGGTTGGCCACCCCGAGGTGGCGCCCGGAATTCTCGAACAAGGCATTCTGCTGCGGCTGCGGTTCGATTTTCACCAGTACATCAACCTTCGGCCCGTCCGCCTCTATCCCGGCGTGGAGACTCCGATTCGGGGCAAGGGCCCCGAGGACATCGACATGGTGGTCGTCCGCGAGAACAACGAGGATCTTTACGTGGGCGCGGGCGGCTTCACTCGCAAGGGTACCGCCGAGGAGGTGGCCATCCAGACCTCGATCAACACGAGGGCCGGGGTCGATCGGGCACTGCGGTTTGCGTTCGAGCAGGCGAGAGCCCGGGCCAGGCAGGGTCCGTTTCGGGGGTTGACCAAAGCAGAGATCGATCGCGGCCTGACGCGCCAGGTGACCTTGGTCGCCAAGACCAACGTCCTGACCTTCGCCCACGACCTCTGGATGCGGGCCTTCACGGAAATTTCGCGTGACTATCCTGACATCAAGTGCGACTATCAGCACGTGGACGCTTGCTGCATGAGAATGGTCGTCAATCCGGAGCGGTTTGACGTGATCGTGACCACCAACATGTTTGGCGACATCATCACCGATCTAGGTGCCGTGCTCCAGGGCGGCATGGGCCTGGCGGCTTCCGGCAATCTCAACCCCGAGAGAAGCGCGCCCAGCATGTTCGAGCCCGTGCACGGGTCGGCCCCCGACATCGCCGGCAAGGGGATTGCCAATCCGCTGGCCGCCATCTTGTCGGTGGCGATGATGCTTGACCACGTGGGCGCCGCGGCCGCTGCAGAGCGGGTTCGCCGTGCCGTGGCGAGAGTTCTCAAGCGTCCAGCTTCGAGAACGCCCGACCTGGGAGGAACTGCAACCACAGCCGAGGTGGGACGCGCTGTCCGGGAGGAGTTGCGGTAAGCCGGCAGCCCCGGCGGCTCTCCACCACCGGACAGTTCCATCAGGCTCAAGAATCGAGTCGAGCTCCGCCCATCAGGCCTTTCCTTTGCTCTGAGCCCGATCTTCTGGTTTGACCACAGGCAAGCCGAGCCCTGTTCCGTTACGCAGCCGAGGAGAGCCTTGTCCATGATCAGCGGCGCCGGTTGTGCCCTTGATGGCAGCGTCCTTGTACTGAACAAGTTCTTCACGGCCGTTCACGTGATTTCGGTCCGGCGTGCCTTCTGCCTGCTGTTCAAGGAACTGGCCGAAGTCATCACGATCGACGACGGCCAGTATGTTGCGTTCAACTTCAGCTCCTGGCGCGAGGCCTCCCAGGCCCGGTCACTGTTCAAGGGACCCGACGACGAGTTCATCCGCACTGTCCATTTCGAGATCCAGGTTCCTCGGATCATCCGTCTGCTGGCTTACGACCGGCTGCCCAGGCAGAAGGTCAAGTTCAACCGCCGCAACATTTTCGCCCGGGATGGCAATCGTTGCCAGTATTGCGGCCGCAAGTTCGCCACCAGCGAGCTCAGCCTCGACCACGTTGTCCCGCGCAGCCAGGGAGGGCGGGCCACCTGGGAGAATATCGTCTGCGCATGCCTGAAGTGCAACGTGCGGAAGGGGGGCAGGACGCCTCGCGATGCCTCCATGAGACTTTATCGCGAGCCCGCCGAGCCCCGGACCAGCCCAGCGCTTCGCCTCAAGCTATCCCACCGCAAGTACCGAAGCTGGAAAGCGTTTCTCGACAACGCATACTGGTCGGTTGAGCTGGAATGAACCAAGCCCCGCAGGCGGAGTGACCAGGCGGCCGCTCGGATTTGGTCGGCGGACGTCGAGGACGCCATGGGTGGACGATTCGAAACACAAGTCGTTGGCAACGCATCAGCCAATCGTGTATCTTGCTCATAGGGTAGCGATTACAACATGAAAAGGACCGCAAGCAGCAGTTCTCTTGTCGCCGGGCCGAGGGACCAATGATGCAGCGTAAACTGAATCCGCCTCGATCATCGACCGGCTTCACTCTCATCGAACTGCTTGTGGTCATTGCCATAATTGGCGTACTGGTGGCGCTCTTGCTTCCCGCGGTTCAGTCCGCTCGCGAGGCGGGAAATCGGGCCAAGTGCCAGAACAACCTCAAGCAGCTAGGACTGGCCGCCCTGCAGTATCACGATACGTACAACGCCTTTCCCTCGGGCTGGTACTGCCAGGCCCCGGCTTACGACGCGGACGGCAACCTGCTCACCGACAGCAACTGCGCGACGACTGCGACCCCCTATCAGAAATACATGTGGGGGTTGCTTCCCAGCCTTTTCGGCAAGCTCGAGCAGACCAATCTTTTCAACGAGCTGAATCTCCTTCTGCCTCCTACTAATATCGAGAACTCCACGGCCATTCGCCGGACCCTGGATGTGTTTGTCTGCCCTTCGAACCGTCGTCCGGAGGCGACGACCCAGACCGGCTCGACCCAGAAAATCGGACCATCGGACTATCGCGGCAACATGGCGGGCGGAATGATCCTTCCGGTGGCAGGCTCTAACTGCCCCACGCAAGACCCCACCAATCAAAATTGCTGTCTGTACGATAATGGCGTGACCTATCAGAACTCGACCGTGAGCATCGCCGATATCCTGGACGGGACGACCAACACGATCCTGATCGGCGAGACCATTACGGGCAACTGGTCCATGGCCACGAGCTGCTGCGTCCGGACCAACATCGATCGCACCCTCAACCAGCCGATCGTCTTCCAGGGTGTCAACTACTACACGTACTGGATGAGCAAGCATCCCGGTCAGGTGAACTTCTTGAATTGCGACGGCAGCGTCCGCCCGGTCAACCAGACGATCAACAAGCTGGTTCTCAACAAGCTCATGAGTCGCGCCGGGGGCGAGACCATCTCGGCCGACGAAACGCGCTGAGCGCCCGATCGGGGCTGTTCGAACCCCCGGACTTCTTTTTACACGCGGGCGCTCACCATGCTCGCCTCGCCCCGTGTCAAGCAGGCGTTTGACCTGTCGCTCGAGCCGGATCGACTGCGGGACGACTACGGCCGGACGACCTACGGTCAGAGCTGCCTGCTGGCCCGCCGCCTGGTCGAGGCCGGCGTGCGGTTCGTGTCGGCCTACTTCGCCACCTCCATCGGCGGCGAAAACGGCGGCTGGGACAACCACGGCGACAACTTCAATCAGCTCAAGCGGCGGCTCTTGCCGATCGCCGATCAGACCGTGCCGACCTTGATTCGCGACCTCGCAGCGCGGGGGTTGCTCGAGGAGACACTGGTTGTCTGGATGGGCGAATTCGGCCGTACGCCCCGGGTCATGAACACCAAGGAGTTCGGCCCCGACGGCCGCGATCACTGGCCGCTGTGCTACACGGTCCTCTTCGCCGGCGGCGGAACCATCCCCGGCGCTGTTCGACTCCAGCGACCGCACCGGCGCCTCCCCCCGCAACCGACACCGTCACTCCCGACGACATCGCCGCCACCATGTTCTGGGCTCTGGGTATCGACCCGTCCACCGAGGTGCGAGACAGCCTGAGGCGGCCTCTGCCCATCGCGGCCGGCCAGCCGATCACGGGAATTTTCTCGTGATTCACGCGGGGTAGTACGCCTTCACAGGCATGCTGGACACTAGAGTTTTGCCTGGCTTAACACTTGCTCCGCCCAGTCAAGGTCCGCTGGATCGAGCGGAGGCTCGGTCTCCAGTTCGTAGATTTCCTGGGCGTAGGTTCCCCTGTCGTAGACCTCGTGCAGCAACTTTTGGAGCTCGAGAGAGGCATGGGAATTGGCCGGCCGTAGTGGCACCGGAATCGTGGGCAAGGGCTGTCGAAGCCCGATCGGCCAGAAGTCGGCTGCAGGCCGCTCCTCGACGCGACTGACCATCACCCCGTACGTGCTGGAGGGGCGCTCCTGATCGGGCATGGCGCGTCCGTCGCGCAGCAAGTCGATCTCGACCAGGTGCGCCGGAGAAGCCAGGATCTCGGACCGCTTGGTCAAGTACTGCGCGCGGTAGGGCCCGGACTTCTTGTTGACCGGGCTCAGCAGCTCAACAACTGCCACAAGCTCGCGGTTCCTCCTGTCGCGAATCTCCAGGTAGCGCTGTCGCTCGATGTCGACCAGCGGAATCAGGATTCGCATCGCCGGGGTTAGCACCGCTGTCTCAGCTTCTGAGCCGATGAAACCACCACTCGTAGCAGCCCTACTCTTGGAAATAGAAACGTCGCTACGGCCGATCAGTCTTCTGCTCAATCCCCCGTCTTCGTGAGCGTCCGCCCGCTCATGGATCCAGAGGTGGGCCTCCATGTGTACAAGATAATCAGGGCGAACCTGGGCCGAGAGCCGATCGGCCATCGCTGCGAGCATCCCTGTGTGAAACGTACTCCAGACATCCGGGTGCTCCAGGAAAGGATTCATCCCTGGAAAGGGCGAGGGCATCGTCTGTTCCTCCTGAAGTGACAAAATCTCTTGTTAATGATAACCGCCGATCGAGTCGGCCACCGCCTCGATCGTCCCCGGCGCGTTGCCTTCGAGCCGGTTGTTCACGAACACGTAGGCGGGCTGGCGGGTCTTCCAGGCCCGCTCGGCGATCCGGCGCATCGCCTCGCGGGCGCCGGGGTTCGGCTCCTGGATCCGCTTGTAAGGCTCGAACGCCTTGACGGCTTGCTCGTAGGCGCGCCCCTTTTTGAGAAGCGCGCGGACGACCGTGAAATCGGCCGTGTAGGCGCCCGGCATGTCGATCTGGTCGAGCAATTCCGGCATTCGCGTCCACGCGCTGAAAACGTGCGCCGTGTTATGCGACTGAAGCAGCGAGAAGTAATCCGGCCCCAGGTACTCCGAGTTGCGGATCTCCACCGAGTAGCGAAAATGACGAGAGACGGAGCCCAGGAAGTGATCGAGTCGCGCCAGGAAGTCGGCTGGCCTGGGAAAGGTGGATTTGGCGAACGTGCCGAACTCGAAGATCAAGGCCGCGACCCGGTCGCGATAGCGTTCCAGCGGCCAGGTGAACTGTTCGTGGAAAAGACGGTTGTCCAGGAAGCCCTGGTTCGCGGTGCCCGCACGCGTGCCGTACCTGGCGTGGCCGGGCCATCTCGGCACTGTGATTTCTTCAGGAACCTTGAGACCGAACTTGAGGGTCGACGGCGTCTCGTCGAACAGCTTCTCCCAGTAAGAGGGGGAGGGGAACTGGTAGAAGCTGAAGTCGCCGCCGACCACGGGGAATGTTTCGGCATACTCCCGCAAGCATTCGGACTCAAACTTCTTCTGAGAGAACTTCCCCCGCTCGACGTAGCGGTTCTTGCTGTAGATGTCCCCCAGCCAGCCCTCGTATTTCCACGAGGAGGTGCCGAAAAACACGTTCCGTTCGGCCAGGCCGTGAAGTTTCTCGGCCAGCCGCCTGGCCTGGGCAGGTCGATCTTCGGAGTCGAAAAGGGTCAGTTGAGCCATCGGTGGTCGTCACGCGAGAGTGAGTGAAGTGAGCTCGAACGCGATACTTCTATTCTATTCCCCGGCACCGATTTCAGATACCTGCGGCCGTAAACAACCGACCGTCCCGTTTTCACCAGTGCTGGACGGGCGTGCGGTAGAGAAAAGTAGAGATTAACCGCTCTTCTCGCCACGACCAATACTGTTCGGCACGAATTTTGCGCCAGGGGATTGGCATGATATTTGCGCGATGCCTTCATGCGTACCCGTAAGATTTCCGGGATGGCATGGAGGCAGCGATGGCCAGACCACGTCGACGAGCTTTGCAGCCGAGTGACATTGAAGGCTTGGAGTATTTCGACACGCTGGTGCCCTTGCTGGCGCGACTCAAAGACATCGGTACCCAACGTGATCGGGCCGGCAACCGCCAGTTGTTCTACGACCAGTACGTCTGCCTCTTGCTGCTCTACTTCTTTAGTCCCACGATTACCAGCCTGCGCGCTCTGCAGCAGGCTTCGACCCTGGAGGCCGTTCAACGACGATTGGGGATTCGGGCGACGTCGCTGGGCTCCTTTAGCGAAGCCGCGCGGTTGTTTGACGCCAAGGCCCTGCACCAAATCCTCCAGGAACTGGCGGCCAAGGCCGCGCCGCTGGTCAATGGACCCGACGCGCGCCAGTTGCTCGATCTCACCGCCGTAGACGGCAGTATCTTTCGCGCGTTTCCTCGCATGGCATGGGCCCTGTGGAAAGACTCCGAACATCGCGGCGTCAAGCTGCACTTGCACTTCGACGTCTTCTGCGGAACTCCCCTGGATGCTTCCATTACCCACGCCTCTGGCTCGGAAACGGATCAGCTGCGGGCCATGCTGCGGCCGGGACGCCTGTACGTCATTGACCGCGGCTACCTCGATCACGAACTCTATCGTCAGATCATCGAGGCCGATTCCTCGTTCATCGGACGCATCAAGGACAACGGTTCTTATACGACGGAGTCGCAATGCCCCCTCACCGCGGCCGATCGTGCGGCAGGCATCGCCAGTGACGAGCGGTTGAAACGCCTGGGCACGCCGCATCACAAAAACGAGCTCAGAGGGCACCAACTTCGACTGGTCAAGGTACAACGCACCAACGACGAGGGCGAGTTGGAGACGTGGTGGCTGCTCACCAACAAGCTGGACCTGCCCGCCGAACTGGTCGCTCTGGGATATCGTTACCGGTGGACGGTGGAACTGTTTTTCCGCTGGCTGAAATGCGTCCTTGGCTGTAAGCAGCTCCTGACGACATCGGAGAACGGCGTTGCCCTGCAGATCTACACCGCCCTGATCGCCAGCCTGCTCATCGTCCTGTGGACGGGACGTAAGCCGACCAAGAGAACCTGGGAGATGCTGCAGTTCTATTTTCAAGGTTGGGCCTCTCTGGAGGAAGTCCAAGCACATCTGGAGAAACAAAAACTCATCGCGCTGAAAAGTCAGGAGACCGACGGCCCCCCGAAGAAGACCTGATCGATTGCCATCTCCGTCGAGACACCGAACGGTTCGCTGTTGAACCTGTCATGGTGTTTCGTGCTGCGCGCAGCCATAATAACTCCTGGCTCCCACATGGCGGACATGGCTCCGATGTGGCCGGGGTCACCCGATTGGCCGTCCTCTCAGCGCACCCATTTGCTGCCCATGTCGGCAGCACACGTGCTCAATAATTGCAATGACAAACTCGCTACAGCAAAACTCGGGCCGAACAGTATTGGAGCTTGGCGCCCAAGGGGCCATTCCGCCCCCTTTGGAAGACGACGATCGCGGCGTTATAGTCCCGATCGAGGGACACGCCGCAATCGCACTCGACCCAGCGATCCGAC
>Ga0208565_1001786_pt1 | contig 12221 bp, 11 predicted proteins | sample Sb_taG_7_FD_187706 | JGI IMG/M metagenome (GOLD analysis project Ga0208565, IMG submission 187706) | Peat soil microbial communities from Weissenstadt, Germany - Sb_50d_2_FS metaG (SPAdes) (version 2) | ecosystem: Environmental > Terrestrial > Soil > Wetlands > Peat | place: Germany...
CGGCGACGCCTTGATTGGCCGCGTAGTGAATTCCCTGGGTCAGCCCATCGACGACAAAGGCCCGATCGCCACCGACAAGTTCATCCCAGTGGAGCGTCTGGCGCCGGGAGTCATCGACCGGCAACCGGTCCGCGAGCCCATGGCCACTGGGTTGAAGGCCATCGACAGCATGATTCCAATTGGCCGAGGCCAGCGCGAGTTAATCATTGGCGACCGTCAGACCGGCAAGACCGCCGTGGCGCTCGATACCATCATCAACAACAAAGGCAACGACCTGATTTGCATTTACAACGCCGTCGGACAGAAGCGGTCTTCAATCGCGCAGGTGGTGAAGATTCTCACCGACTACGGGGCGATGGATTACACCATCGTCGTGGCGGCCTCTGCGTCCGAACCCGCGCCCATGCAGTACATCTCGCCTTATGCGGCCTGTGCCATGGGCGAATATTTTCGCGATAACGGTAAGCATGCCCTGGTTATTTATGACGATCTCTCCAAGCACGCGGCATCGTATCGCGAGATTTCGTTGCTCTTGCGCCGTCCGCCAGGCCGCGAAGCTTACCCCGGAGATGTTTTTTATCTTCACTCACGGCTGCTGGAGCGTGCATCGAAACTGAGCGACAAGAAAGGCGGAGGCTCGCTGACCGCGCTACCGATCATTGAAACCCAGGCGGGCGACGTTTCGGCGTATATTCCGACCAACGTCATTTCGATTACAGACGGCCAGATCTTTCTCGAAACTGATCTGTTCAATAGCGGCGTGCGGCCGGCCGTGAACGTCGGCATTTCGGTAAGCCGCGTGGGCGGAAGCGCCCAGATCAAGGCCATGCGGCAGGTGGCTGGAAGCATGAAGCTAGAGCTCGCGCAGTACCGCGAACTCGCAGCCTTCGCGCAGTTCGGCAGCGATTTGGACAAAGCCACGCAGAACCAACTCAATCGCGGTCAGCGTCTGGTCGAAGTGCTCAAGCAAAAGCAGTTCTCGCCATTGCCGTTTTCCAAACAGATTCTCGTCATCTATGCGGGTACAAGCGGTTTTCTCGACGACCTCCCAGTAGACCAGGTACGGGATTTCGAAGCCGAACTGTACAAATATGTGGAGGCGACCAATCCCGGACTGTTGCGCACCATCATGGAGAAAAAGATTCTCGACGACAACTTGAAGGCCGAGATGAGCAAGACAATCAAGGAGTGCAAAGAAACGTTCGTGACCGAGAGACAAGCAGTGGCGAAGTAGGCTGCTAGCTTCTAGCTCCTGGCTTCTAGCTAGAAGCTAATGATCTATGGCCAACATTCTCGACATTCGGCGCCGTATCCGCAGCGTGACCAACACGCGGCAGATCACCAAGGCCATGAAGATGGTTTCGGCGGCAAAGCTGCGTCGTGCGCAGGAGCGCGCCCTGGCAGCGCGTCCTTACGCACAAATGTTGACCAATGTGTTGAAGTCGCTGGTGTCGCGAGCCGAAATCTATGATCCGGATACGGGCGAGCCCAAGCATCCCCTGTTGGCACAGCGTCCGGAAAACAACATCCTGCTGATTGTGGTTACGGGAGACAAAGGCCTCGCTGGCGCGTTCAACACCAATATTCTGAAAGCAGCGTCGCGCTTCTTGGAATCGAAGGCGGGTAAGAACGTCGAAATCGAGGCAATCGGACGAAAAGGCCGCGATTTCTTGCGCCGCCGATACGCGGTTGCTTCTCCGAGAACAGCCGAGTCGCAGGGATCGCCGCGGACCACGCTCGTGGGTGAGCACGTGGGAGTGCTGAGCAAAGTTGATTATACGATGGCCTCCGAGATGGCGGGACGCGCGATCGATCGCTATTCCAGAGACGAAATTGATTCGGTTTACGTGCTCTTTAACGAATTCAAATCGGTGATTTCGCAGCGGCTGATCGTGGAACAAGTGTTGCCCATTGAGCGGGTCGGTGAAGTCAGCGTTGCCCAGGCCGAGGAAATGACCCAGAAAGAAAAAGAGCGGGCTCTCGCGGCGGCGAAAGAAGCGGGCGTCGGCGTTCGACGGCCGGATACGCGAGAAATCGATGCGGCTGCCGCAAAGTTTGCCGCCGCTCCCGTGGACTATATCTATGAACAGCCTGCCGAGGAATTGTTTCGCTCGTTGTTGCCGAAATTCGTGGTCATACAAGTATTTCGTGCGCTGCTCGAATCGGTGGCAGCGGAGCACGCGGCGCGCATGACTGCGATGGACGCGGCCACCATCAATGCCACCGACATGATCGATTCGCTGACGCTGGCCATGAACCGCGCCCGTCAGGCGAAGATCACGAAAGAAATTATTGAGATTGTGAGCGGAGCCGCCGCCGCAGGATAACTGTAGAAACGTAGCCAGCTACGTTTCTACAGAAGAAAGAATCAAACCTATGCCAGAAAATATTGGACACGTGATTCAAATCGCCGGCCCCGCCGTGGACGTGCAGTTTTCCGCCACAACCATGCCACCCATTTATGAAGCGCTTCGCATCGTGAGCGACGGCTTTACAGTTCCCTCGCCGGTCAACGTCATCGTTGAGGTGCAGCAGCACCTGGGCGAAGGCCGCGTTCGCTGCGTCGCCATGGAAGCAACCGAGGGTATGGTGCGCGGCATGAAAGCTATTGACCAAGATGGACCGATTTCTGTGCCCGTGGGTCGCGGCACGCTGGGGCGCGTCATGAACGTGATTGGCCAACCGGTCGATCAGCTCGGTCCCATCGCGCACACTCAGACCATGCCCATCCACCGGCCCGCACCGCTGTTCGATGAACAAGCGACGACGGCTGAGATGTTCGAAACCGGCGTAAAAGTCATTGACCTCATTCAACCATTCTTGAAAGGTGGCAAAATCGGGCTGTTCGGTGGCGCGGGCGTGGGCAAGACCGTCGTCATCATGGAACTCATCAATAACGTAGCCAAGCAGCACGGCGGATTCTCCGTGTTCGCCGGAGTCGGTGAGCGCACGCGCGAAGGCAACGACCTGTGGCTGGAAATGACCGAGTCGGGCGTCATCAAGCCCGGCGATCCCGAGCATTCCAAAGCCGCCCTCATCTATGGCCAGATGACCGAGCCACCCGGAGCGCGTTTGCGTGTAGCCCTGACCGGACTCACGGTCGCCGAATACTTCCGCGACGTTGAAGGCGCCGACACGTTGTTGTTCATCGACAATATCTTCCGCTTCACCCAGGCAGGCTCCGAAGTGTCAGCTCTGCTCGGACGCATGCCCAGCGCCGTGGGCTACCAGCCTAATCTCGCGACGGAGATGGGTGAACTGCAGGAGCGGATTACTTCCACGAAGAAGGGATCGGTTACATCTGTGCAGGCGATTTACGTCCCCGCGGACGACTTGACCGACCCGGCGCCGGCAACGACTTTTGCCCACCTGGACGCAACCACGGTGCTTTCACGCGCCTTGACCGAGATAGGAATTTACCCCGCCGTCGATCCGCTAGCTTCGACCTCGCGCATTCTCGATCCGCGCATCGTGGGCCAGGAACATTACGACGTGGCGCAGGCAGTGAAGAAGACGCTGCAGAGCTACAAAGACCTGCAGGACATCATCGCGATTCTGGGCATCGACGAGTTGAGTGAAGATCAGAAGGTGACAGTGGCGCGAGCCCGCAAGATTCAACGATTCCTCTCGCAACCGTTCCACGTGGCCGAACAGTTTACCGGTGCACCTGGTCGCTACGTGAAAGTCGCTGACACCGTAAGAGGCTTCAAGGAAATCAACGATGGCAAGTACGACGATATTCCAGAGCAGGCGTTTTACATGAAGGGCCAAATCGACGAAGTGCTGGAAGCGGCAGAGAAATTGAAAGCAGTTGCATAGAGCGACTGTAGAGACGTTGCTTGCAACGTCTCCCTGTCGCTAGCCGAAACGTAGCAAGCTAAGTTTCTACAGAGAACGGGACAATTGGCCGACACTTTCCAACTCGAGATCGTCACCCCGGAGAAAATGGTTATCCGCGACGTGGCGGAGGAGATGCAGATTCCCGGCAAGGACGGATATTTGGGCATCCTGCCAGGACACGCGCCGCTGATTACCGAACTCGCGGTTGGGGAGATCACCTATCGCAAGGAAAATTACACTCACCACCTGTCGGTGGCCTGGGGATTCGCCGAGGTGCTGCCGGACAAGGTAACCATTCTGGCCGAGACCGCGGAGCGTGCCGAAGAGATTGACGCACGGCGAGCCCGGGAGGCGAAGCAGCGTGCAGAATCAGGTCTCGCTAAGTGCAGTACTGAAGAAGATTTCAAACGCACAGCTGGCGATCTGAAGCGCGCAGACACTCGCCTGGCAGTAGCCGCCAAGAAAAAGTAGAGGCTTCACTCCCAATTTGCTGACCTGCTCTGCAGTCTTTTTAAGCAGCACGCAAACCTCGACCGAGGCATCAGGAATCCCGATAGACCCCATAAATAATTTCAATTTCCGCGATCATATTTCCGGAGGTACAGTGATCCCAGTTGTTGGGGGAGAGCACCGATGTTTACTGCGAAGACGCGTTTTGCCTGGCTTGGTCTTTTCGTGTTCGTTTTGCTGATTGGTACGCCCTTTGTTCTTGCTCAAGTGACGGGCACATCCACCAGCGTTTCGGAAGTTCAGCTGGCAACACTGCAGCAGCAAGTCGCGGACGCCAAGGGTTCCGCCGACAACGCGTGGATGCTGACCAGTTCCGCGCTGGTCCTGATGATGACTGGCCCCGGCCTGGCGCTGTTCTATGGCGGCTTGGTTCGAAAAAAGAACGTGCTAAGCACCATGATGCAGAGCTTCGCAATGATGGCCATCATTACCGTGTTGTGGGCGCTAGTTGGCTACAGCTTATCGTTTGGCAGCGGCGGCAGTTTCATCGGCCACCTGCACAACGCATTCCTGCGCGGCGTCGGCGCGCAGCCCGACGGCGATTACGCAGCCACCATTCCGCAGCAGACCTTCATGATTTACCAGTTGATGTTCGCCATTATCACTCCGGCGCTCATCACCGGCGCTTTCGCGGAACGGATGAAGTTCAGTTCCATGGCCCTGTTCATGATTTTATGGTCGGTGCTGGTGTATGACCCCATGGCCCACATGGTTTGGGGCAAAGGCGGGCTTCTGAATGCCGCGCTCGGCGGACGTTTCCCCACACTCGATTTCGCGGGCGGAACCGTGGTCCACATCACGTCGGGAGTCTCGGCGTTGGTTTGCGCACTGTACTTAGGCCGCCGAGTTGGCTATCCCAAAGAGCCGATGCCGCCGCACAGTGTTGTGCTCAGTTTTATCGGGGCGTGCATGCTCTGGGTGGGGTGGTTTGGCTTCAACGCAGGCAGCGCGCTGGCTTCAAACAGTTTGGCGACCAGCGCCTTTGTGGCTACGCATTTCGCGGCTGCGGCCGCGGTGCTAGGCTGGAGCGGCGCGGAGTGGCTGCGAAACGGAAAGCCGAGCGCCTTGGGTGCGATTTCAGGAGCCGTTGCGGGATTGGTCGCGATCACTCCAGCAGCCGGTTTTGTCGGCCCCATGCCCGCTCTGCTGATCGGACTCATCGCTGGAGTGGGCTGCTATCACATGGTCGCAAACGTGAAGCTGCGCTTGGGCTACGATGACTCCTTGGACGCTTTCGGTGTGCACGGCGCTGGCGGCACGCTGGGCGCCGTGCTAACCGGCGTGTTCGCATCCAGCGCCATCAATCCAATCTTCAAGAGTGCGCAAGGGAACGCGCTGCCGTCGGGGCTGCTCGAAGGCAATCCCCATCAGTTGACCAATCAGTTGGTAGGGGTTGGAGTGTCTTGGGCGCTCGCGATTGTGGGCACTTTGGTCGCTCTCAAGGTCGTGGATGCGACCATCGGGCTGAGGGTCGAAGAAGAACAGGAGATCCAGGGACTGGATCTTTCGCAGCACGGCGAAGAAGGCTACCAGTGGGATGTCCCAGCCTACGGTGCCGCTGGCGACTAATCGGTCGGCTCTGGGCTGCTGGGACAAGCTTCATCCCATCCTGACCGCAGGCCATCATTTCGGCCCGAACCCATACAGACAGTTCTACGTGTGGCCCGAACCCATACTGAAGTGGGGATACGCAGCTTTTATCCTGAGTCTTCTCGACATTGCTTGCCTGAAATTTAATTGGGGAACCAGTGCGGAGGAGAACGGGATAGCCTACGTTTCCGAATAACCTGAGGTTTCGCCGCAAGAACCGGATAGCCCGCCGCTTCCACTTTTCTTACACTGAATTCGAGGTGCAAAGCATCTCAGATCAAAGATCTTATGGATTCAGACATTTCACAAAGGCTGGCGAGCTTGGATTGGACCGGCATTCGAGAATCGCTGGAGCAGCACGGCTGTGCTCTAACTCCCGCTCTCCTGACTCCATCCGAATGTGCAGACCTGGTGAGCCTGTATCCCTCCGAAGACGCATTCCGCAGTCACATCATCATGTCCCGCTACCGCTTCGGCCGAGGCGATTACAAATACTTTGACTACCCTCTGCCCGCAACTGTCCAGCAGTTTCGGGAGCATAGCTATCCTCACCTCGTCCCGCTTGCCAACCGGTGGAATCAGGCTCTCGGTTTGTCTGACGTTTTTCCCGAGCGCCATTCCAGCTTTCTCCAGACTTGCATGAAAAATGGGCAGATACGGCCCACTCCTCTGCTGCTGCATTATGAAAGCGGCGATTTCAATTGCCTCCACCAGGACGTGTACGGCGCCGTCGCGTTCCCTTTGCAGTTGACCTGTTTTCTAAGCCAGCCCGGCGTCGACTACGAAGGCGGTGAATTCGTGATTGTGGAACAACATCCCCGGGCCCAGTCCAAAGCTGAAGTCATCGTTGCCCAGCAAGGGCAGGTCCTCATTTTCGCCACGCGCTATCGTCCGGTGAAAGGCAGTCGCGGATTTTACCGAGCCAACTTGCGGCATGGCGTGAGCCGGTTGAAACGCGGAGTTCGCTTCACTCTTGGCGTGATCTATCACGACAGCCAATAGCACCCGCTTCTTCTGAACCGGGGAGCGCGGCGCACTATGTCCAGCTCGGATCGGGATCGAGCCGTGGTGGCACTCCCGTGCCAGCACACGGCACAGGTGGGCCATTACGAATGGACCGCATGCGGAGATAAATTTGTTACCAACAGGCGGTGAGAGCAGCGGTGACACGGTTCTTGACTGAACAACGTCTTTTTGCTTTCACCGTCTGAACAAGATTTCTTATGACCCCAAAAATTATCCGCTGTCCCTATTGCGTTCTCGGCGCTCAGTTCAGGCCCATGCTGCCCCATCTGGACGGACGGTTTATCTGCGAGAAGTGTGGCCACGTCGCCCTTCCCGATGGCACGAGTTTCAAATGTTCGTGCCAGAGATGCGAGGAGTTGCAGTCATCGCGAATCCATAAGGATATGAATCCCATTCTCAAGATCAAGCGTGCCGCCAGTTAATACAGACCACAGTTCTCCTCGATTCTCTTACCTTTGCCCCTATCCCAAGTCAAAGTCCACGGCCCGACCTGCATTTATCCGTTAGCCTTTGCGACCAGCAAAATCGCCAAGCAATAAAACACAAACATGAGGCCGAGGTACAACTTGGCGCGACTGTCGGCGCCTGCAAATTCCTTCCAGGCCAGCACGCCCCACAGCGCGGCCACCATCGGCGCGGACTGGCCAATCGCGTAAGAAATCGCTACTCCGGTGAAGTTCGCGGCTACAAGATTAAAAACCATCCCCGTGCCCCAGATCACGCCGCCGAGTACTCCGAGCATATGTCCGGAAGCTGGGCCGCTAAAGAATCCGCCGAAATTCACCGGTTCTCCAACCAGCGGCCTCTTCATGAAGTAAATGTTCCACACGCAGCAAGAGAGCAGCGCGCCGAAAGTCAGAAACACGGCAATACTGTACGGCCCAAGCGTGTTGCCCTGGGTCATCGCATGGGCCACGAAGGGCGCCCAGAGCCCCATTAAGACTCCGGAGACGATGCAGACAATGATGCTTTTCTTCGAGGTGGAGCGGCCCGCGCTGGCCAGGCTGCCGTAGGCTTTGCCGTCCATGACTACCGCGATGACCGCGCAAACCACTCCGGCGGCGAGTAACGCTCCGTTGCCCTTGGGCTGCAGGATGTAGCTCAAAACTACCCCGACTACCAAAGCGATTCCGATCGCAACCGGAAACGCAATCGCCAGCCCCGCCATATCAATCGCGGCCACCAGCAACAAGTTGGCCAGATTGAATATCGCTCCACCCACCATCGCGGAGACGATGTTCGACGCGTCAGCGGAATGGACATTGTTGAGAAAGCTGTTGGCGTCATTCGACGTGCTTCCCATGGTGAAGGCGAGAATCAGCGAAATGAGGAAGATACCGACCGCGTAGTCCCAATAAAAGAGTTCGAAGCGATAGTTCTTGACGCCCTTGTAAGTATTGGCCCACGAGCCCCAGCAGATGGCGCTGGTGATCATCATCACCAGGGCAATGCCCAGACTATGCGGTGTAAACATCGTTTCACTCACTCTCCCGCGAAGTCACGAATCGACTCAAACTACTTACCGCGAATTCTGGAAACAAAAAGCCGCAAGAAGCGATCGGCGTCCACATCCACGCAGACTTTCGCGTTGGGTGTGACCTTATCGACGCCCTCGATGATGTAGCGGTCTCCGTGAAGAACGTTGCGTTCCACAGCTCCGTGGCGATTTCCCACCGTCTCCCCGCGCGTGAACTCTCCTCGGGTCTCGACATCGACGTGCATCTCCTGCACCTTGACCAACGTCGAATCGATCGCCACCGCGACCGCGGACGGATCGTACATCGGCGACCCAGGTAAACCGAAGGTCCCCGAAAGGTTTACCAGAAAGCTCAGAACGGAGACAATGAAGTCGTTGATCGGGCCGTGAGTTTGGCCAAGTTCATCGAGATACTTGTGGGTGAAAAGCGCTTTGTCGCCGACCTCAAGGCCCACCATGGTCAGCGGCCATCCCGCTTGAAAAACGATTTGCGCGGCTTCGGGATCGTTATGGATATTGGCTTCTGCCGCGGCATTCACGTTGCCGCCGCTGATCGAGCCTCCCATCAGGATCACCTCTTTGACCAAAGGCACAATGGACGGATCCTTCTCGACAGCCAGCGCGATATTGGTAAGCGGGCCGACGGGAACCAGGGTGATCTCATGCGGCGAGGCGTGCACCAGTTGAATGATGAGGTCCGGCCCAAAGCGGGGATCGACTGTGCACTTGCTCGGAGGTAGTTCGACGTTGGCTAATCCATTCTTGCCGTGCCAGAACTCCGCCGTGATCAGTTTTTGAAATAGAGGATGCTGTGCCCCCGCAGCCACCGGAATGTCGCACCGGTTCGCCAGCGAAACCATGCGCAGCGCGTTCTCCAGGCCCATTGCCGCTGTGACATTTCCGGGCACGACGGTGATGGCGCGCACATCCAACTCCGGCGAGTTGAGCGCCAGCATTAGCGCCAAGGCGTCATCCGTACCCGGATCGGTGTCGATGATAATTTTCTTAGCCGCTGAAGCCGGCCGCGCCAGCGCCGTCACCAGTAAAATCGCAAGCAGCAGAGGAAGAAAGATGCGTCCAAAGCTCGAGACTCTGACGAATTGAGGATTTTTCATGGGTTCGCGGAAAAGATGAGCGAAGCCTAGCGTCGAGATTCCTGAGTGTCAAGGCCAAAGTGCAAATGGGCGCGGGCGTGACGCCCGTGCGGCGCCCACCTGAAATTCATTCTTCATCAGAACTTCCCCAGACCAGAGCCTGAAGCACGCGTTCATGAAAGGAAATACATCCCAGTACGTCGGACTACATTTTTCCTCGGTCTGCCGTACAATTGCTTTCGCAAACATCGTCTTCCGGCTGGCCTTGAGCTCCAGCCGATGAGTCGCGAATCGTAGTTCCGGCGGAGAACATCCAAATGTTGGTGGAGAACAGCAGGCGTTACGGCATCATCGACCGGACCAGCAACGATTCCAGCCCGCCCTTGGCAACCCTTTGCGGGCACCCGCTTCTAGCCAACCGGGGCACACCGCTCAATCTGGATTGGGTAAAACAGGTTCGAGTGAATACCAGCGCGGTGGAACGCAGGGCCCAAACTCACGTCGCCCGCCGTACGGTGAAAAAAGATTGGCAAGCGGCATGGCTGCTGCGGGCAATTACCTGCATGGATCTCACGACACTGTCCGGAGACGATACGGACGAGCGCGTCCGCCGTCTGTGCGCCAAGGGCCGGCAACCGATTGAGCACGAACTGGTAAAACATCTGGGAATCGAAACCCTTAACATTCAAGTTGCGGCTATCTGCGTGTATCACCGGTTCGTGGAAACGGCACGAAGAGCACTCGAAGGCAGCAGCGTGCGCGTGGCCGCCGTTTCCACTGGATTTCCCGCAGGACTCTCTCCATTATCCGAGCGTATCGCCGAAATCCACCGCTCCGTCGAGGCTGGGGCGCAAGAGATTGACGTTGTCATCACCCGCGCCCATGTTTTCGGCGGCAGGTGGCAAGAACTTTACGATGAGATCGCCGCCTTCAAACAGGCATGCGGCGCCGCGCATATGAAAGTCATCCTTGGAACCGGGGATCTGCTGACTCTTCGCAATGTTGTCCGCGCCAGCTTCGTTGCCATGATGGCGGGCGCCGATTTCATCAAGACTTCCACCGGCAAAGAGCCGACCAATGCCACGCTGCCGGTGGGCTTCGTCATGACCCGCGCCATCCGCGAATACGCGCAGGAAACCGGCATGGCGGTTGGTTTCAAAGCCGCGGGCGGCATTCGCACCGCCAAGCAATCCATGGAATGGTTGGCATTGATGAAAGAGGAACTTGGCCTGCCCTGGATGAAGGTCGAACTCTTTCGCTTTGGGGCCAGCGGGCTGTTAAATGATATTGAGCGGCAACTCGAGCATCACGCAACTGGACGTTATTCGGCGGGTTATCGCCATCCCCTTGCTTAGTTTGCTGATTTGGACGCACGGGCGCGGACGCCCGCGCTTGCATTTATGAGCATCGCTGAAAAATTCGTTGCTATGGAGTACGGCCCGGCGCCGGAAGACGCGAAAGAGGCGCTGACCTGGCTCGACCACCACGGGTGCCGCTTCGGCCACTTCATCAACGGAACCTGGTTAGAGCCTTTTGCCAGAGAATACTTCGACACTGTGGACCCTTCGACTGGAGAAAAACTTGCCAGTGTGGCGCAAGGATCCGCCGCCGATGTCGACGCCGCCGTCAAAGCCGCGCGGGCTGCGTTTCCCAAGTGGCAGTCTCTTTCTCCGCACATGCGAGCTCGCTATTTGTACGCCCTGGCGAGACAGGTGCAAAAGCACTCTCGCCGTCTGGCCGTGCTCGAAACCATGGACAACGGAAAACCGATTCGCGAGAGCCGCGACCTAGACATCCCGCTGGTCGCGCGGCATTTCTACCATCATGCCGGTTGGGCGCAACTGCTGCAGCAGGAGTTTCCGGACTACACAGCTTGCGGAGTCGTAGGACAGGTCATTCCGTGGAATTTTCCCCTGCTCATGCTGGCTTGGAAGATCGCGCCCGCTCTGGCCACGGGAAACACCGTCGTGTTGAAGCCTGCAGAGTTCACGCCGCTGACCGCGCTTGCATTTGCCGAGATCTGCCATGAAATCGGACTGCCCGCGGGAGTGGTGAACATCGTGACCGGCGATGGCTCTACCGGCGAGGCCCTGGTCAAACATCCTGATGTCGATAAGATCGCGTTCACTGGCTCGACAGAAGTGGGCCGCGCGATCCGCAGCGCGACCGCGCAAAGTCACAAACGGCTTTCCCTCGAACTGGGCGGTAAATCTCCGTTCATCGTTTTCGAAGATGCAGATCTGGACAGCGCCGTCGAAGGTCTGGTCGATGGGATCTGGCTTAATCAGGGGCAGGTTTGTTGCGCCGGCTCGCGCCTGCTCATGCAGGAGAGTATTGCCGAGCCGCTGATCGCAAAAATTCGTGACCGCATGAGCACGCTGCGCGTCGGACCGCCGCTCGACAAGGCCATCGACATTGGCGCGATTGTCGCCCGCGTCCAACTTGATCGGATTCAGCGCCTGGTGGATCAGGGCGTAGCCGACGGCGCAACCTGCTGGCAGCCTCCCATGGAAATGCCATCGCGCGGGCTCTACTTTCCGCCGACTTTGCTCAGCAATGTTCATCCCACTTCGATTGTCGCGCAGCAGGAGATCTTCGGTCCTGTGCTGGCGGCCATGACTTTCCGCACTCCTAGTGAAGCAGTCGAGCTTGCCAATAACACAGCGTACGGTCTCGCGGCCTGC
>Ga0208565_1001788_pt1 | contig 12216 bp, 8 predicted proteins | sample Sb_taG_7_FD_187706 | JGI IMG/M metagenome (GOLD analysis project Ga0208565, IMG submission 187706) | Peat soil microbial communities from Weissenstadt, Germany - Sb_50d_2_FS metaG (SPAdes) (version 2) | ecosystem: Environmental > Terrestrial > Soil > Wetlands > Peat | place: Germany: Weissenstadt...
GAGAGAAGGCTCTCTGCCCAGCTCGGGTTGGGATCCGGTCCGAGCCATTCGCCGGGTAAGCGACCTCAGCTCTTGGGCCCTTCGGCAGGGGCCGGGTTGATCGCCGGCGCCGGCGGAACCGCAAGTCCCGCGTTCGGCTTGGGAAGCACGGTGCTGGGCTTGCCGGCCGGCGGGGTCGTGTCGCCAGGAGCGGGAGGCGCCGGGGCCGGGGCCGGAGCCGGGGCCGGCGTCGTGCTCGGTGCTACCGCGGCGGGCACCGGGGCCGTGTCAACCGGTTCGGTGGCTGCGGCTGCCGGCGGCTGCGGGGTCACGCCGGGAGGCAGGTTGCCCGGAGGAATTTCGGTGACCGGGGCGGCTGTTCCGATCGGCGTACCGTTGCTCGGGGCACCGATCACGGTGCCATTTACTGGTGCGCCCACGACGGGTGCGCCCACGACAGGACCGCTCGCGACAGCGCCGGCAACCGGGCTGCTGGGCATCTCGAGGTCGATTGCCCCGAGCCGGACGATCACGAGGATCGTGCCTCGCTTGTCGGCCTCGAGGATGGGGTCAACTCCGGGCTCCAGCCGGGTCGATATCAGGGTCTCCACGCCCGAGACGGCGAGTTCCTGGTACTTCGGATCGGGCAAGTAGATGACCTTGGTCACGAAATTGCCGCCATCAACGACCTGGTCGAAGTCCTCGGCCGTGAACTGGATGGGGATGGCGTTGTGAGCAAGGTAGGCATCGGTCGCAGGCGTGGTTGGGGCGACCTCGATCGTCGGATAGAGGCTGACGCCCTGGCGGCCCGGGATATTCGAGAGCTTGAGACGGTAAATATAGCCCTGGTTGAAGTTATAGCGAGCTGGCACAACTAGCTGGGTGGACAGGTAGGACCGCTCGCCGTTAGGGCCGGTACCGTTTTGCCAGCCGATGTTCATTCCGTCAGGATCGAGGAAATAGATCTGGCTCTTGGTATTGACGAACCGGCGGCCGCCGGCTCCCGCGGCTCCAGGGCCTCCGCCCATCGTCGCGGCCGTATACGGTGGGCCGCCCGGCGGGGCGCTGTCAGAGACCACGGCGTGGGGCCGCAGCCACTTTTTCAGACCGACGCCCGGGCTGTCATATCCGAATCCGTCGCCAGCGGTCGCTGCCGCCAGCAGCAGCACTCCGATCGTATGCATGGAACTCCTCCGACTCCCGCGACCCAAGCCGGCCGGCCCGCGGCCCGAGCCTCCGATCCGACGATCGGGGAGAACGCTTTATCTTCCTGACTTCCACTGCGACCGACTCGGCCACGGTCGAGTCAAGGCTCACTTGCTGGAATTGCAACGCTGGTCGTCTCGACCGATCTTGCAACCAGTTCGAGCCGACTCATCCGGACCCCGAACACGACGGATCACCAGTCAAGTTCAACCGCTGCGCCGCACTTCCCTGCTTGTGACCGTCCCGAGTGACGAGACGGATGCGACGCTCGGTGATTGCCTGTCGGACTTGCGTCTCATGACGCCTAGCGATTATGATCGGGCATCCTTGTCCCTTCCTTGAGGAATAGCCTTACATCCAAACCATGTATCATAAACGGACCGACTTGCACGGCGCGGCCCTCGCTGCGAGTTTGTTTCTCTCTGCGGCGCTGGGCTGGACCACTCATGCTCCGGCACAGGCACCCCAGCCTTCCGCGGCGCAGCCGCCGACTTCCGTTGCGCCTCCGCCACCTCCGGCGACAGGGGCTGCGCCTGCGCCCGCAACAGGGGCAGCACCCGCGGCGACAGCAGGCAAGCCCGGCGAACCGCCCCAGGAACCGCCCACCGAGGCTGAGCGCCTCATCGATCTGGCGATCAAGAAGATCGCCGGCGTGAAATCGGTCTCCGCCGACATGGTCCAGAACATCGTGATGCTCAAGCAGAAGTTCGACATCAAGGGCCGCTACCTGAAGGGTCCTGATTCCCGGACATACCTCAAGCTCACGGTGTCCGGGCTGCCGGATTCCAATGGAACCCTGCTCCAGGTCTGCGACGGCGAGACCCTCTGGGAGTACCAGCAGATCCTCGAATCTCAGAACTATCGCAAATTGTCGATCAAGCCGATCTTCGAGCGTCTGAACTCGCCCGACATCGACGCCAACACCCGTGACCAGATTCTCAACCAGATGGGGTTCGCCGGTCCGGATGCCCTGCTCGTTGGCCTGCGGAAGTCGGTCAGGTTCGACCAGAAAGAAGAAAATACTCTCGACGGCAAGGCCATGTGGGTGCTCCGCGGCACCTGGCGGAATCGTAACGGACTGGTGGGGCCCGATCAGCGCCCCTTGCCCGCGACCGGCCCGTTACCGGCCTTCGTGCCCAGTCTGGCCACGCTCTACCTGGGCAAGGACGACGGCTGGCCTTACAGAATGGACCTTGTCGGTAAAGTGCCCACGATCCTCCAGGACACGCGCCGGGTCGGTCCCGACGGCAAGCTTGTCGGCTCCCGAAGCTCGATCGAGAAGATCGATGCCAGCGAGATCAAGCTCGTCTACTCGAACGTCCAGCTCAACGTGGCAGTACGCCCCGAGGAGTTCGCGTTCCAGGCGCCCCCCAACGCGACCGTCGAGGACAACACCGAGTTGATCATCAGGGGCCTTGACCAGGCCATCCAGGTTCAGTCAATGCAAAAACGAGCCGAGGCGGCCCGCCAGGAAGGACCCGTCCTCGAGCAGTCCATCGATATCCCCAAACCTCCCGCCGATCCGACACCCAAATAGGCCCCGCGAGCCAGACTTCCGCACCCATATCCCCGGGCGACCAACGTGTTGATTCCCGCCGCGGTCTCACCTAGAATGATCAATGTTGATTAAGTTCACCCAGAAAGTAAACATTGGGGTCGGCGTGTCCACAGGAGTTGCGTTGCGGTTCGCCTGATCACCGAATGGCTCGCCTGAGATAGAGAGGATGCCGATGGAGCCGACCGCTTCCACAAATAGCCCCAAGCCGAGCAAGATCGAGGCGGTGAAGATCGCCAGTGAGTACTTGAAAACGTTCGTGGCCGACGAGCTCAACAACGGCCTGGACCATTTCAGCGACGACGCCGCGACCATCCTCAAATTCCACGGCTCCTATCAGCAAGACGACCGAGACCTGCGCACCCAGCTCAAGCGCGAAAAGAAGGAGAAAGCCTACCAGTTGATGGTGCGGGTGCGGGTTGTGGGCGGGAAGCTGACGGCCGATCAGTTCCTGGCCTGCCATGAGCTGGCCCGGACGCTCGGCAACGGCACACTGAGGATCACGACCCGCCAGGAGTTCCAGCTCCACGGCGTCTTGAAGAGCAGCCTGGCCGCGGCGATTCGACAGATCAACGAGTCGCTGCTCTCGACCCTGGCAGCCTGCGGCGACGTGGAGCGCAACGTCCTGTGCTGCCCCGCGCCCATTCACGACGCACTCAGAGACCAACTTCAAGACGACGCTCGCCGCTGGGCCGCACACGCTGCGCCCAGGACCTCGAGCTACTGGGAGATCTGGCTTGACGGCGAAAAGATCGAGACCCTTCCGCCGCCCGGTCCTTCCCAGGTGCCGGCCGCGGCTGATGACGCGGTCGAGCCGGTCTACGGCAAGGCGTACCTGCCGCGCAAGTTCAAGACGGCCTTCGCCTTTCCGGAAGATAACTGCACAGACATTCATGCCAACGACCTCGGTTTCCTGGCGATCGTCGAGGACGGCCGGATTGTCGGCTACAACGTGCTGGTGGGCGGCGGCCTGGGCACCACCCCGAGCGCCCAGAAGACGTTCCCTTTTCTGGCCGTCCCGCTCTGCTACGTCGATCGTCAGCAGACGCTCGCGATCGGCGAGGCCGTGCTCAAGGTCTTTCGCGATTTCGGCAACCGCTCGGACCGCAAGCGGGCCCGGCTCAAGTACATCATCCACGACTGGGGTGTGCCCGCGTTTCGGGCCAAGGTCGAGGAGTACCTGGGCCACCCGCTGGCCGAGGCGAGGCCGGTCGTCGTGACCGACGTCGATGACCACATGGGCTGGCACGAGCAGGGCGACGGCAAGCTCTTCCTGGGCATACCGGTCGAGAATGGCCGGATCAAGGACGAAGGCGCGTTCCGGCTCTTCAGCGGGCTCCGTGCCTTCTTCGATCGCTACCGGGTCCCGGCCCGGCTCACCTGCCAGCAGTCGATCCTGCTGGCCGACCTCGACCCCGCCTGGCGTCAAGAAATCAACGCCTGGCTGGAAGAGTACGGCATCGCCACGGTCGAGCGGATCTCGAAAGTCCGCCGCTGGGCGATGGCCTGCCCCGCCTTGCCCACGTGCGGACTGGCTGTCACCGAGGCGGAACGTGCCTTGCCCTCGATTCTCGACGACCTCGAATCCGAGCTCGCCCGGCTGGGACTTGCCCAGGAACGTCTGACCGTCCGGATGACCGGCTGCCCCAACGGCTGTGCTCGTCCTTACAACGCCGACATCGGCCTGGTCGGCCGCTCCGCCCACATCGGACCCGACGGCAAGCCCGGACCCGGAACCTACACGATCTTCCTGGGTGGGCGCACGATTGGCGACCGGCTCAACGTCGAATTCAAGGACTACGTACCCCACGACCAGGTTGTGCCCCTGCTGATTCCGGTTTTTCAGCGTTTCCAGTCGCAGCGGCAGAACGGCGAGACTTTCGGAGAGTTCTGTGCAAGGCTCGGCGTCGAACAGCTTGCGGGCCCTCACGATGGTCGTCTTGACGCCACCTGAAACCGCTTGCCTCGGGTAAAGGTCAGTCCAGCCATGATTGACGATCGGGAACGATGGGCCCTGCTCGTCGCGGCCCGTGAAGCGGGTGGCCGTGCCTATTGTCCCTACAGCAAGTTCCCCGTCGGCGCGGCGATCCTGACGGACCGCGGTGAGATCTTCAGCGGCTGCAACGTCGAGAATGCCTCCTACGGTCTGACCATCTGTGCCGAGCGCTCCGCCGTCTTACAGGCGATCGCCCGAACCGTCGTCCCTCTTCGGATCAGGGCTGCCCTGGTCTATACGCCAACCCAAACGCCGACCGCGCCCTGCGGTGCTTGCCGCCAGGTCCTCAACGAGTTCGGTCCCGACGCCGAGGTGTTCAGCGTCTGCGACGGCCCCGCCACGATCGCGACCACGCTCAAGGACCTGCTTCCCCAGGCGTTCGGGCCCCACAACCTGAAGCCGTGATACTTCGGTCCGCAGAGCGTGCTCTCAGTCCGTCAACGCCTCGTCGGTGATCCGCTCTTGTTCGGCGTGGGTCTCCCGACCCCGCCGTTCGGCCGACCGAAGGACAGGTCTCCAGGTCACGCGCAGTCGGTCGGGCACAGGGATACCTGCGGTCGCAGAGGACGGGGTCAGGAGACCACCGCCCGAGGACAGGAAGTGTTGGCAGCGCGGTGAGTTGGGTATCCATGGCCTGAATAGCTGGGGCCGCAATTAATATAGAAAAGTCCGAGAAACGCGGAGTTCAAGTAGCCAGAAACGTCCCGAGCGAGGACAGGAAGCGTTGGCAGCGCGTTGAGTTGGGTATCCATGGCCTGAAAAACTGGGGCCGCAACTGGTATAGAAAAGTCCGAGAAACGCGGAGTTCAAGTAGCCAGAAACGCCCCGAGCGAAGTGCGGGCCACCCACTTTGTGGCACCAGCATCAGCTTGTACAAGATCCCGTTTCACCAGCATTGGACGGGTGTTTGGTAGTCAAAAGTAGAGATTCCTGAAGGTTCGGCAGCCATCAATGCCCCCGTGGTACTACCATATTTTTGTCATAGATTCTAATGTGGCAATGACAAACACCCGAGCAACCGGCTTTGTTCTGACGCTTCTCCATCAGGTCCATTTCTCCCTTGGGTCCACTGGCTCGGAACCGCGGAGGGAGCGCGGAAGGGGCCACCTACTTTGTGGCACAAAGGAAATGCAGTTGGCACGTTTCGCCCAGGCGGTTCTGGCCGGGGGCACCGCTCGGGGGTGGGGGTGTGTTCCGTGTTACCCGACCCGGTTCGAAGGCAAGGACATCGGCGCGCCGTAGTGCCCTCACAAGGACTGGTCGCCTGAGATGGGGTGCCAGAAACTGGTTGGCCCCTTCGGTTCGTCTTGTACGCCGAGGCGACCCGCTTGCTTGGCCGATCGACACCAGGCGGTTGTCGCCCTTGAACGAAGGTTCCCACCGGCCGTCAGAGGTCGGCATCGGTCAGTCCGGCGTCACGCATGATGCTCCGTTGCGTCCTGGGCTTGAGGTCGGCGTTGCCATGGACCGGGACCGAGGTCCTGCGGCCGGAGTCGGGGTGTCGATAGATATGATGGCTGCCGGAGATGCGGGCCAGCCGCCAGCCTCGTGACCCCAGGATCTGGCACATCCGCTTACCGGAGACTCGCTTCACGCAGCCCCCTCCTCGGCGGAGTGCCGGTCCATGGCTTCGTCATGCGCGGAGACCAGCCATCCCTCGGCGGCTTCGCGGAGGTTGGCCTGGATCTCCTCCAGGGTTTCGCCCTGGGTATAGCAGCCCGGCAGCGCCGGCACCTCGGCCGAATAACCTCCGGCTTCGGGCTCGGGGTAAACCAGTGCCGTCAAGGTGATGGTGAATTGCACGGGAATCGGGGCAGCCTCCTTCATGATTCACCTCCTTGATCCCCATTATAACCGTCAGGAATGTCCTGGCTACGCACCCTCGACTGGGATCGATGGGTGGAATGGGACCCCTGGGGCCGTTCTTGGCCATGTTGTACCAGGGGTATCCAAGATTCTTCGCGTCAGGGATAGGGCGCAAGAGGATCGCTTCCAGAACCAGAGGCCTGTTGACGATTTTCACCGGGAATCGCACGCTGCCATCCCAGTCCCCCTATTTATCCCGGATAAAGGTGCGTGGCCAAGGCTTCTGCCAGTCTTCGTCTGCGACCCAGAGGAAGACCTCCCATGGGCCGAGGTCTCCCGGACCTTTGCTACTAAGCGCCACCAACACCTTGCCGTCGGCAGTGAATCGAAGCATGTAGATCTTGCCGGTGAACCCTCCCAGGGTCATCAGCTCTTGTCCTGTCGCAAGCTCCCAGAGCGTGACTGTTCGGTCGGACCCGGCTGAGGCGAGAGTCCTCATGTCCGGTGTAAAGGCAAGTACCCCGTTGATGAGCACAGCTCTCGTCAGTTCATTTTTCAGCTCGAGAGTCTCAGCGGACCAGAGGTGAACTCGGTGGGTGAAGAAGTCCGGCGTGGCCAGCATACCGCCGTCCTGAGAGCTGGTCACAGAGCCGAGGTGAACTGCTGGACTGACCCAGTGTGATTTCGATCGCCCTGTTCTCGGGTCCCACTGGAGGAAGCGGTTGTCGCCCCCTACGGCGATCACTTCACCCGACGATGTGAAAGTCGCACAGAGTGGAGTCTCCCATGGCCAGGCGATCACTCGTCCATTGGAAAGGTCCCGGAGCGACAACTTCCCCCCAGGGTCGCCCTGAAGTAGGTAGCGGCCGTCCGGCGAGAACCCCAGCGGTACGACAATGCTCCGGCTCTGTTCGAGTACGGCCTGAAGGCGGCCGGTTGCCGAGTTCCAGAGTGTGAGCCCCCTGTCCATCGTTGTGATTGCCAGCCATTGGCCATCGGGGGAAAAGGCTGCACCCGTCAAGGGGCCAGACAGGCGCAGCGGTGTTCGTTCCAGGAGCAAGCCCGAGCGAACGTCCCAGCGTGCGACGGACAGGAGCGTCGAGGAGCTCTTCCCTAGTTCCAGTGTCAACAATCTCCGGCCGTTCGACGAAATCCCGATGCTGGGATGATCGGAGACCGCAACCTTCAGATGGTGGAGGGGCGGTTCGGAGTCCCAGAGCTTGACGGTTCCGTCTCTCCCGGCGGAGGCGAGCGTACGGCCGTCCGGCGAGAGGGCCAGGCCCCAGACGCGGCCGGCGTGTCCCTGGCCAGCGCCGCGCTGCACGCCCGTGGCCGCGTCCCAGAACCGGATCGCAGCATCGTCGCCTCCGGATATGATTGTTCGATCGTCGGCCGAAAATGCCACCGAGAACACGCCGTCGTTGTGCCCCTGGAACTCGCCCACCAAGGTGCCCGGTTTAACATCCCAGACTCGGACGGTCTGGTCTGCCTCGTGGGTGGTCGCCAGCTTCGTCCCGTCGTGCGAGAAGACGGCGTCCATTATCCCTGGGGGTTCACGCCTGGAGAAGATAAGGGCCCTCGTGCATGAATTGTAGAAATTCAGCGCTCCTCCAGCTCCCCACGAGGCCAGGGTGACGCCATCCGGCGCCAGGGCGAAACCTCTACCGGGCATGTCCCCGATCGCTGCACCGGACGATCGATCCCAGATCCTGACGAGGCCGTCCTTCCCACCCGCTGTGATGATTCTCTTGCCGTCAGGCGTGAACCGGGCGCGCAAGGCGTCGCCGGCATGTGCCAGCCACTCCATCTGGCACTGGCCCGTGGCAATATCCCAGAGCTTGAGCTTGCCGTCGTCATCGACGGTGGCGAGCGTCGTCGCGTCCGGCGAAAAGGCCGCATCGTTGACCTCGGTTCGAGATGCGGCGATCTTCTGGACCGGCTGCCACGTTCTTGTGTCCCGGATGAGAACCGTGCCGTCCTTCCCGGCGCTGGCCAGGAGGTCGCCGTGTGGGGAGAACTGAACGGAATAGACTTCGTCCTGATGCCCTGTGAGGGTGCGCCGTTCGTTGTGACAGCGCCGCAGGAGGTAATGCCAGGCGAACTCGCGCAGGTCGTCCTCCCCGGGGCGGGGCTGATGTCGCATCAGGATTCCCTGGGCGACTAATGCCCGACCGGCGCGGATCAACTGTTCGGCCCGCCGGATGTCTACCGCATATTCGAGATGACGTCGGTCCGCCGACTCCTGCGCGGAGGCTTGGGCTTCTTTCTGCTGCGAGAGGCGTCGGGCACCCTCAAGCCTACCCTCGTACCAGCCACGTCCCCCAAGAATGAGAATGGCGCAGGCCGCGCAGACACCAAGGACAACCAGGGCCGCGGAATGGTGGCGAAGCGGGTCCCAGACGCGCTGCCACATCGGCGGGCGGCGGGCGCGGGTCGGCTTGCCGTCGAGGAAGCGGCGGAGGTCAGCGGCCAGGTCGGCGGCGGAGGGGTAGCGGTCGCGGGGGTCGGGCTCGAGGCTCTTCCGCAGGACAGCCGCCAGGTCGGCCGGCGCACGTGCGATCGCCGACTCGACCGCGTCCTCGCCCTCTGCCCGGCCAGCCAGCAGGTCGGCCAGGATCACGCCCAAGGAATACACGTCGACCTGGGGCCCCACGGCCCGCCTGTCGCCGGTGAGCTGCTCGGGGGCGATATAGCGCGGGGTGCCAACCAGCGCTCCAATGGTCGTCGTGTCGCGTCCCGGCGCGATCAACTTCGCCAGACCGAAATCAGCCACGCGCGGGGGGAGCGAAACGTCGCTCCCGCCGCCATCGTGCTCACCGCCCTCCGCCATCTCGAGCAGGACGTTGCTCGGCTTCAAGTCACGGTGCAGGACGCCGCGCACGTGGGCATGATAGACCGCGTCAGCGACTGCCGCCACAAGCCGCGCGGCGAGTACTGGCTCGGGAGGCGTTGTCCGACCGGCCAGCCACTCCGCGAGGTTTCGGCCGGCGACATATGCCGAGGCGATGTAGCAAACCGGGCCGGCCTCTCCCAGCTCGAAGACCGGAACAATGCCGGGGTGGTCAAGCCTGGCGACAGCACGGCCTTCGCGGAGAAACCGCCTCCTCAGGTCGGGGGAGTCGATCGCCTCGGGGCGGGGGACCTTGATCGCGACCTGTCGCTTGAGCACTGGGTCGTACGCGAGGAAGACGACGCCGTGGCCGCCACGTCCCAGCTCCTTCACCAACTCGAACCGGCCGACTCTGGTGCCAGCGACCGATGGAGCCTCGGGCCGCCAGAACTGGCGGAGCCAACTCGCCAGGTCGAGTGCACGCTCCAAGCGGTCTGACTCCTTGGGGTCCAGTCCGGCGACGGCCTCCTGGCGCTGGCCTTCCCCCGCCTCGTCGAAGGCCGCGAGACGTTCAGCCAGTCTTCGCTCGGACTCAGTCTCGCGCGGCTCGTCGGGTGGTGTCACGGGCACTCCCCAGTATCTCCTGCAACCGCTCGACGGCCCGGAACAGCAGCATCCTGGCGGCGTCCCCCGACCGGTTCATGCGCCGGCCGATCTCGGCGAACGCCAGGTCCTGTCGATAGCGAAGATCGACAACCTCGCGATAGTCGTCCGGCATTTGTTTCAAGGCGATTTCGAGACGTTCCGCCTCCTCGCGCGCCAGAAGCCTGGCTCCCGGCGTGAGCTGGGGATCGACCAGCGTTTCCTGCGGCGACTCGTCGAGCGATACCTCGCCGCCAATAGAGCGCTTCGAGGTCCGAGCATACAGCCGTGTGAGGTCCCGCAGGTTATTCAAGAGCGCCCGCCGCAGCCATCCACGGAATTCGTCCTCGGTCTGGCCCCGGAAGTGGTCGAACTTGCGGTGCACTTCGCACAGGGTGTCCTGAACCACATCTGATGCCCCGCTCTTGATCCGGATTTCGTCGTCGATCTCGCGGTTGGCAATGATCAGGAGGTACACGCGGAACGACTCGAGCAGCCGTCCCAGCGCGTCGAGGTCGCCGTTACGCGCGCTGGCAAGGTCGCCGAAAAACGGACTGAAGCTCCTGGCGGTCGTCGTCGATTGCCTCGCACTGGTGGACATGCTACGGCCTCGAGGTGATAGGAGACGCTGGTCGCGATCCCGATGATTCTAGGCGGCGATGTTCGGACTGCAAGTCAATTTCCGCGTTCGGTTCCGCAAAACTCCGCGCCAAGTCGTTTAGAAGCAGCAGAAAGCACGTGACTTCTTTTCCTGAGCCGTTGAGGCAACTCGACAAAGGGGGGTCCGCGCCCCGGTCGGCTCCAATTCTCTTCGTCAAGAAGGCGACCGTGATGGGAGCCGAACAGGACGCCAGTCCTCGGCACGCGGTGGGGGGGCGTGGCCGGGTTAGCGGGCCACACATGGCGTGACGGTCAAATCAGATGAGCGCTCCTTACGTGAGAGGGATTTTCGCTGGTTTCAATAACTCGGCGCACAACGGGTCTCATCGCTGATCTCGGTCCGCGAGGACTCGTCCAGGGCCTATGTCCGAAGGTTCGCGGGCGCTGTACGTCTTTGGATGCGCCGACTGTTCTTCAAGGACACCGATGGTCCCGTTCGCTGGGTCTGCGTCGAAGTCCATGATTCCCTGACCCCATGAGACAAGTGCCTTCAACCCAGGAGAAGCCCCATGCGCCGGACGATTCATCGCTCGTCAGGGACATCATTTCTCTCGCCCCGCCGCGCGCCCCGTCACGGCTTCCGGCCGGCGGTGAACCGGCTCGAAGATCGGACGCTGCTGGCCACTGTCACCTGGATCAATCCGAACGGCGGCGACTGGGATACCCCGTCGAACTGGAGCACCGGGGCACTGCCCGGCCCGTCCGACGACGTGGTCATCAACCTGCCGAACATCACGGTCACACATGACACGTCCGTGTCCGACGCGGTCAATAGCTTGACGATCTCGTCAAGCCAGTCGGCCCTTGACATCTCGAACGGCTCACTCGCGCTCAACACAACATCGTCCATCGCCGGCGGCCTCACGCTCAGCGGCGCGACATTGAGCACGGCGGGGGAACTAACGGTCGACGGTTCCGTCACTTGGGTTGGGGGAACGGTCTCAGGAGGCGGGTCGTTGGACATCGCTACCGGTGCGGCGCTCGATCTGGGCGATGCCAGCGGCAACGCCAACGAGACGCTGCAGGGCGTGGTGCTGCAGAACGCGGGAGCGGCGAGCTTCTGGGGTGGTAACTTCGGGAGCTACGGCCTGTACCTGCAGGATGGCGCCGGCATCGACAACCAGCCGGGCGGCAGTTTCACGATCCTGACCAATGCGACGATTTACAGCGACGGCAGCGCGACGTATTTCAGCAACGCGGGGAGCTTGACCCAGGTGGCCGGCGCCGTCGGCAACTCGGTCATCCAGGCGGCGTTCACCGAGACAGCCAGCGGCACAACGTCGCTGCAGGGGGGTACACTAAGCCTTCTATCCACTGCCGCCAACTCAGGGACGGTGACGGTTAGTTCTGGTACCACTCTCAGCGTCGGCAGCTACACCCAGTCCGCAGGCACCACTGTCCTCAATGGGGGATCCATTAACGGCGGCCCCCTCAGCATCGATGGCGGCGCCCTTTCCGGGACCGGCACCATCAACGCCTCGGTCATCAGCGGCGGCCAAGTCGTTCCCGGCGGCACTGGCGCCGCCGGGCTGCTCACAATCA
>Ga0208565_1001789_pt1 | contig 12214 bp, 13 predicted proteins | sample Sb_taG_7_FD_187706 | JGI IMG/M metagenome (GOLD analysis project Ga0208565, IMG submission 187706) | Peat soil microbial communities from Weissenstadt, Germany - Sb_50d_2_FS metaG (SPAdes) (version 2) | ecosystem: Environmental > Terrestrial > Soil > Wetlands > Peat | place: Germany...
ATGGCCGGGGAGGCCGCTACGGGAGTCGGGGACGACCGGGACCGGTAGCGGTCGTCAAGGGAAGCGCCAGGTTAGCCGGCCTCCCATAGGCGACGCGCCAGCCGAGGGAGGGAAAAAGGAGGGAGGGAAAAAGGGACATCACTGATATCGACCGTTTGTGAGGGGAAAGAGCCTATGGGACATGCACGTAAACGCCTGATGCAAGCGGCCTAGGGACTAAGGAAGCGCTATTCAGTGATGTCCCCTTTTCTCTCCCCTATTCAGTGATGTCCCTTTTTCCCTCCCCTCCCGACCGTCGGCGCGTCACCTGGAGACCTTCGGCCGGCGGAACGGCGGGGTCGGGAGACCCTCGCCGAACGAAACGAATTCGCAACGAAAACAGCCGGGATCAGAGGGCGGTCAAGGCCAACTTTGCAGCATGCCAGAGGGAGGGTCCATCGAAGATTTCGCATCCATCAACCGGGGCCCTCCGGACCATGGCCGGCGGGCCCGCGTGTCGATGGATCGGTCAATCTTCCTTGTGCGCGTCGTGGCAGGTCTTGCAGGAGCCGCGGATCTTGCGGATCGCGGCATTGGCCGCGGCAAGGTCTTCCTTCTGGGCGGCATCGTTGAGCGTCTTGGCATTGGCGGCGAACGCCTCTGCCAGCTTCTTGAACGAGGCCGGATCACCCTTGGGCGGGTCGTTCTTGGGCAGGTCGGCGGCGAACTTGCTGTAGGTCTTGGTTTTCTTCTGGACCGTGGCCCAATCGGGCGACTGACTCTTCAGAGCCGTCTCGAGCGCGGCCAAGGTGGATTTTTTCCCCTTGTGCAAGGTATCCATGATCTTTTCGATGGTGGCCGGGGCTTCATCACTCGCGCCTCGGCTCACGACGCCGGCAACCACCAGCAGGCACATCACGCTCGCCGTGCAGATCAGGTTCCTCATCAAATTTTCCTCACTACATTCCTAAAGGGCCGGTCGGCGGATCACGACTCGAGCGTCCCATCGGAACATAGCGACGGCCGAAAAGCAACCGTTTTGGACAATCACTCTTAGGAACGCACAGGCGAAGGTATGAGAAACTGTGCCCGCAAGTTCGATGGCACCTTCAAACATGCAACGGCACTTGCGATGATCAGGCGAGTGCTCCAACGCTTCGGTTCGCATGGTCTGGCGAGGAGGGAGTGCCAATGCGCCGCGCCTGGTTGATCGGGGTCGCCACGGTGATCTTGTCGTGGCAGGCCCAGGGAGCAGCTCGAAATGCCGGCAGGCTACGTCCGTTCGGAGGCCCACGCCATCAACAATGAAGGGGTCGTAGTGGGCATGGTGGACGGGCCCGGCGGCTCCAAGGTCGGGCCCGATGCGTTCGTCTATGAAGCTGGGCGGCTCCGCCTGATCGACGAGGGGGGTCCCTTGTTCTCCTCCGCAACCGCAATCAACGATCGCGGCCAGGTGGCTGGTGTTCTCGACGACGAGGATGAGCACCAGCAGCCGGGCGAGCCGGTGAAGGCGGAGGCGAAGAAGGCCAGGTGATCGGTTTGTCGAATGCCGGGATTGAGAATCGGCCGGGTTCCTCTAGGGCGCGCGAAGCAGCGCTCATAATGAATTCGTGTCGGAGTTTACCGGAGTCAAGGCGTCTCGAGCGGGAGCAATACCGTAACACTTGTCCTGATGAGTGCGCTGCTCGTCGCGGCTCAGACCGCGTCACCTCCCGCCCGGGACATGGCATCCCCTGCCACCAAGGAGAAGCGGTCCACGCCCGGCGGCGGCTGGTGCTTGCCCTCACTGGGCCAGTGGAAGCGGCGCAACGGACAGCCCAACGACCCCAAGTCGCCCAGCGACGGCTACGCCACCGGCCTGATCGTGTTCGTGCTACGAGAGGCCGGGGTCCCGGCCATGGACCCGGCCATCCAGCGCGGCATCGCCTGGCTCAAGACCCACCAGCGCGCCTCGGGCCGCTGGTTCACGCGGTCACTCAATGACGACGAGGACCACTACATCACCGACGTTGGAACATGCCTTGCCGTGATGGCCCTGGGTCGATGCGCCAGCGCGGGCGAACCGACGCTGACCCACGCGACCCAGAGCGCAACCGACAGAGCATCTTCCAGGCCGTAGTGCCGCAAGACAGTCGGTCCGGGTTCGTGAGGTCGGAGGTTCAAATCCTGTCGCCCCGATTACAAGTCATTGTCCTGAAAAAAGTCGCGCGTCCCCTCCAGTTCGTGTCGTGGCCAGCGCGACGCATCCTACTCGGCTGGCGTGTCGAGGAAGACGCCCGGATCGATACGGAAGTAGCGGGCCAGGATGCCGATGTGCCGGGTATTGAGCCGGCGCCGGCCCAAGAGGACCTCCGACAGCGTAGACTCGGGCAGCCCCGCCTCCGCGGCGACGGTCGCCTGCGTCTTGCCGCTCGACTCGACCAGGTGCCGCAGAGCGTCGAGGCCGGAGACTGGCTCGATAGGGTAGTGCTGGTCCTCGTACTTCTCGACCAGGTCGGAGAGCACGTCGAGGTAATCCTCCTCATCCCCTGCCAGCCCACCCCGGGCCAGGAGCCGATCGATCATCGCGATGGCCCGGTCCAGTTCCATGTCGGAGCGGAGCGGGCGCAGGGGAAGCTCCCGGATCAGGGCGAAATAGCGGTCGCTCGTCCGGCCTGGGGGCCGGACCTCAATCGTCTTTCCACGTGCCACGGTCGTACTCCTTGTGGGTCAGCACGTGCTGGATGTAGACCTTCCCCTTCGGGTAACTTCCGCGAGATGACGTGCATGGGCGGTGCCCGGCTTGCTGAGCCTCCAGCTTCGCGACATCAGAAGTCAGGATGAGGTTTCGCAATATCGGAATCAACCCCAGTTGCCGGTTATCGTTCTTCTTCGCGGATCGAATCGGCGTACTCTGGTTTTCCCGGCCAGCGTCGGTAGAATCGTGAGAGTTTCAGCGCCAGCAGTATCGAACTGCATAATCTGGAAGTGGAGGAGTTGCATACCTACTTCGTCGGCTCCAGCGAACATGGGTCCGCCCTCGTCCACATTGGTCAGGGCGATTACATCAAGAAGCCAGCAGTGCCAACGGAAGCAGATTACGTCAAGGGCGTCAAAGCTCCTGGCAAGTACGATGCGACAGTTGGGTCCGAGGCTGAAGCCCGCCGAATTCTCCAACAGGCTCTGCCCCACGCGCAAGAATTGCTCCCCGCGGTAGCGGGCCAACCCTACCCCAGTCCGCCGTATGGAGTGAAAGCTTGGTTCCAAGTTCAGCCCGCTGAACCCGATGTGGGTAACATGCTGCCGCACATCAAGTACGCCGACTGGACCGGAGGGAAGAAGGGATCAGGCGGCACCTGGGGACATCTGTTCTTCCCGTCGGGACAATAGTGAGGAGGACGAGCTATGTCAGTTATGTTTGAAGTCTTGTACAAGTCGCCGTCGGACTCTCGACGCGAAGCGGTCATTTCTGAACGCGTTGGCGAGCTGGGTGGCCGGCTCACGTACCGAGAGGAACCCAACGTCGTCGGAGGCGGTCCGGTCTGCCTGACTTACGAGTTCGCCGGTTTTCCTGAGGCCCAGGAGGCAGCTTCTCGCTTGCGCTCGCAAGGCGAACATGTCGAAGGACCCATGAACTACGGCGACTGAAGGGCAGGCCGAACAAGCCGTTGCGGCACACGGGGGCGGAATCACGGCTTTCCGATGCAATTTCCTTCACCACAGACCCTCCCGGTTTGGGGGCTGTGCGCTCTGGCGGTTCCGGTCAGCTCACGAGGCCCGGGCTCCTGGTTCCCAGCCACCAGAGCAGGCCCACGACCACCAGCGCGTGATCGATCCGTCCTTCCCGGATCATCCGCGGGACCTCGTCCGCGGGAACCCGCTCGATCGTCAATTCCTCATGCTGATCGGGATTCGGTTCGGCGACCAGCCTGGCGTTTGGGATCACCACCGTGGAGATCCGAGACGTCAGCAGCGAGGGATTCGACCAGAGCGTGCCGAGCAACACGGGAGGATCGCCCGCATAGCCTGTTTCCTCGAGCAACTCGCGGGCGCCCGCCGTGCAAGGATCTTCACCCGGATCAACTAGTCCCCCCGGGATCTCCAGGCTGTCGCGGCCTGAACCGGCCCGGAACTGCCGGACCAGAAGCACCTCCCCATCCGGAGTCAAGGCCACGACATGGACCGCGTCGGCCAGGTCAAGCACATAATAATCATGCACCTTGCCCGTATGCCGCGACTCGAACCGTTCCTTCCTGAGACGAAACAGCCAGTTTTCCTCGAGCAACTGATCGTGCGTGCCTCCGGCCGTTCTGACCCACGACGGCTGGGCCGACGATTTTTCATCACCACGTTGAGCCACGAGTTATCGACTCCTGCGTACGGCAGAGATCTCGCAAGTCAATGGACGATTCACGATTAGCCCCTGAGCAGGACCTCCTCGACAAGCATGGCGACGCCGTCTTCGTCATGGTCGCCTGTGACCAGGCCGGCAGCCGCGAGAACAGCGGCGGGAGCATGGCCCATGGCCACGCCCAAACCGGCGTTGCGGATCATCGGGACATCGTTCACATCATCGCCGACGGCACAGATTTCGGCCGGATCGACATCCCAGAGGTTCGCCAGGTGCAGGACGGCCGTCCACTTGCTGGCATCGTGGCGAAGAATTTCGCACATCGTGCCCAGATAGCGCGGACTGCGCTGGACGAACGTCTGGACACGGCCGTCCAGGCGATCGAGGACCAGTTGCTGGAATGCCAGCATCTCGTGTCGAGAGCCGATCGCGCAGAGATGGAACAAGGCGTCGCCCGAAGGGACTTTGCTCCCGCGACGGTGCTCTGTCGCCCAGCTCGGATCGACCTCGGCGTGCTCGCGGTTCTGGCCCACATAGTCATCAAAAAGCGGCCAGCCGGTGGGGAAACCTGGCACGATGAAGTCGGATTCTTGCGTGCCGCGGTCGGTGAACGCGACGGCAGGCCGTTGATCGGCGTGAAACAACTCCAGCAGCGCGGCCGCCAGTGCAGGATCGAAGTCGGCACGCCAGAGGGTTTGATCATCCCGCGGGTCCTTGACGATCGCGCCGGAATTGCAGACGATCGGTGCGTTCAGAGCAAGCTGGGCGGCGATGGGCCGGGCACGACGGTAGCGGCGTCCCGTGCAGAGCACCGGGCGAATGCCAGCCCTGGCGGCCCGAGCAATGGCCGCCGCCGTCCGGGGACGCAGGGTGCCCTCGGGATCGAGCAACGTCCCGTCCACGTCGAGGGCCAGAATGCGAAACCGACCGCGCGCCATGACCTCTTCCCGAAACTCTGCAAGCTTGATGGAAAGGGTCTGGAGCCGGGAACCTGCCCGTCCCGCCAGACCCGGGTTTTCCGTTCAGAGAGCATCATCGTACGCAAGTGTGTGATCGCGTCCAAGGGCAAGCTCTCCATCGGGGAACTTGCATTGATGTCGTCTTGGGCTCCAGGACGGGTTGAGGATAACATAGTTGCCGCGTGATGGAAGACAACCAATGGAAGCCTGGAGAAGTCGGAGCGGTACTTTGATGGGAGAGACCTTCTGGCTCGGCCCGCCAGTCTGGACCGGTCCTACCTGGAGCAGTTCCTGCGGCGCGAGACCGGGATCAAGAAGTGTGCATTTCGTGTCGTGATCCCGCAAGACAACGAACCCATGAGCCCCGGGCAATTCGCCAGCGAGATCCGCACGGCAGCCAATCGCTCAACAGGCGCATTGATCGTGGAGCCAGTCGACGTGCCCGAGGTTCGAGAGGCCCTCCGCGAGGCGGAATCGAGGGGCCTGGGGGTTGTTCTGCTCGATTCGCCCTTGCCCGCGACATCACCTGGAAAGCCCTACCCGTTTGTGACCTTCAAGGGGTTTGCCGAGGCCGCCAAGCAACTCGTCGAGACGGTGGCCGACGATGCCAGGGTGTTGCACCTGCCCGCCGACGGCACCACCTTGGTGGTCGAGAACCGAGATCAGGATTTCTATAGCCGGGACCGCCTGGAATCGATCACCAGCGCTCTCAAAGCGGCCGGCCGTGCCTATGATATCGTGTCCTTCGACGGCGAGCAGAAGGAGGCGGCCAAACTCGTCCTGGAGTATCTCAAAACCCATCCCAAGCTGACCGTCATTCTCGCCGACCACGATTTCGGCGTGGCAGGTGCATTCAACGCCCGAGAACAGTGGAGGAAAACGAGTAAGAACATGTTCGCTATTGGAGGTTATTTCGCCTGCGACGCGCGGCTGAGCCAGCATGTGAAGGATCGCGTTCAGGGACTCGTGGATCGCAACGTCGAGGGCTATGCTCGCAAGGCACTCCAGGTCGCGCTGGACTTGATGGACGGTAAGCCGGTCCCCGAGCGCGCCCTTGTCGATGTCCGCTTCATCCATACTCCCCCGCCCTTGACTTCGCCCCCCAGCTCGTGAGGGGCCCAGGAGAAGCAGGCCGCCGGAGGCGCCGTCCGGCAGAATCCAAAACCGCACGTACGTGCCGGCTTCGGGTTGGAACCGAAGTCCAGGCCTCAAGCCCGACCCGCCAGCGCGGAGAAGTCCCCTGCAGGGTGCGCTCCCCCCGGTGAATCTACGAGCGACTTCCCTTCCCCCGCAGCGCGTGAATGCTGTGCGGAAACATCGCAGCCTGGTCGAGCGTGCCGGCGGGCGAGAGCGGCATGGGGAGATACTCGGTCTCCCGCTGCAGATGAGGATGATTGCGAACCTCCTCTTCCAGAGACGGCGAGACCCACAGCGTCTTCAGCTCCAGCGTGTTGGGGATCACAACCATCCGGGCCGTGGCGGAGTCAATGCGCCAGCAGGTCTCGACAGCCCTCTCGATCACTTCGCGGTCGGTCGGCAGGGTGATCGGGATCCGTGCCCGCTCGAGGAAACATGAGGTCAGGACGTTGATCCGAAACGGCTCGGGGTCGATCCGCGAGACCAGCCGTTGGGTCGTCAGGTCCGCGAAGCCAACACCCACGACGTTGCCGTGGCTCTCGTCCGAGACGTCGAGCACGGCTAGCCGCGTGATCACCGGCCTGTCGAAATCGCTCTGGGTCTCGACCATGAGCCGGCCGATCACGTTGGGGTCCATCCCGGCCCCCGAGTAGTTCTTGCCTAGCTCGCCGACGATCAGCACGTCGATCTGATCGAACGGCAGCCGGCCCATGAAGCCCCGGGCTCTATCCAGCAGCTTCGGCTCGACGTCGAAGATGGTCTGCGGCTCGATGGGCACGATCTCGGCGGGCACGTCGTCGGCATTCTCCAGGACGGCCAGTCCCAGCGCGAACCGGGTATTCTCGACCAGGAACCGGCCCACCGCCGGCAAAACCTCTTTCATTCCCCGCAGGCCCAGCTTGTGAACCTGGCTGGCCCCTTCGCGCTTGCCCAGTCCGATCACCAGCATCTTGAGCACGCCCGACTCGTGGGTCGCGCGAAAGTCGGTATGCGGCTTGACCCGGTTGATCAGCACGATGCCGTCGGCCTGGTGAGCGTTGCGATCAAAGTAGATCGGCAGGCCGACGGGGTTTGTTCCCAGGACAACAGCGTCCATCTCGGTCTTGACCGCAACGCCCATGGCCTCGGCCGTCACACCGCAACTCGCCAGCAGTGCCCGCTGGCCCTCGGCCGTCGCGCCCCCGTGCGATCCCATTGCGGCGACGACAAACGGCTCGTACCCCAGCTCCTTCAGGGTATCGACCGCCGCCCTGGCCATGCCGGCGATTCCCGCGATCCCGCGGCTGCCGATTCCCAGCGCAACGACCCCACCTGCCGGAACCCGCTCGCGAATCCGGCTGTCCAGGATCAGGCGGCGGATCCTCGCCGGTACATCGTCCACCCGCGGCTGGGGAATCAACTGCCGCACACGGGCGAGGGGAGGGAGATTCATCGGGGGCAGACCTTGGCAAGACAGACCCGCGAAAGGGCCTCGGGCGGGATAGTACCGCCTTGGCGCTGGATCTCTACTCTAAGTCGTGGCGTCTCCCCAGGTCAATTCAAGCCCGCCGGTCACCCCAAACTGGACGATCAGCAATGCGCTTCGTGTGGACCTCCGACTCCTCGCTCAGGGATTCAAAGTGCCTGAGAATTTCAGGCCGTTGATGCTTATGTTCCTGATCGTCACCGTCGCGCCGGGGTGAAAAAACGATCTCATTCCGCCGGGCGTGTTCTTGCTGAGTGAGCTGTCGACGAGTGTCAGACTTCCGCCGTTGGTGGCGAAGACGCTGCCCTGAGTCGAGGCAACCCCGTAAGAAACGGAGTAGAGCGCATCATACTGGAATGTGCTTTTCGAGACAGTCACGGGGGTCTCGAGCGTGCTGATCGCGGCACCCGAGGTTGCGGCGCTGGTCCCGGTGGTGACCGCATAGATGTTGTTGCCGGAAAGCGTGCTACCGGTGACGGACAGTGAGCCGCCTTCCGCGAAGATCCCGGCACCGCTGGCTTCCACCGCACCCATCGTCTGCTGCTGATAGGCGTACAACGAGTTTTCACTGACCGTACTGCTTGTGAGCGTCACTTGGGTGTCCACGGCGACGATGCCGCCGCCGAAGGCCAAGGTGCTGTTGCTGCTTCGGTTGTTCGTCACGTAGCTATCCTGAAGGGTCAGCGTGCCGCCCTGCGTGTAGATGCCGGCTCCTGACTGGGTGCTGATGTTGCTGAAGACCTTTGTGCTCTTGAGTGTCAGCGAGGCGTTCTGGGCCAGAATGCCGGCCCCCTGCGCAACCGCCCCACCGCCAGAAATCGACAAGCCTGAGAGGGTCACGCTGCCGCCGTCGATTTCCAGGACCCTGTCCACGACGGAACCGACCAGGCTGGTTGTCGACCTGGTGGAACTCGGCCTGATCGTCAAATTGCCCGCGTTCTGGATCTGCAGCTCCGAGGTCATCAAGTAGACGCCTGGTTTCAGGACGATCGTGTTCGGCCCCGGACTGTTTTTGACGGCCGTGATGTCCGCCTGCAACTGGGTCACGTTGCTCGCATAAAGCGTCGAGAGGACGATCCGCCCCTCGAGAGCCTCGATCACCGGGCGGTTCTGTCGCCGCGTTTCGTGTTTCGACTTCAACCCCACGGCGCGCCTCCTCTTTGCCTCGTGTAGCCCAGCGCATCATCCCGCGCTTGCATCGACAGCCCCGCTAGCCCCGGCAGGAAGATTTCCGTTCGGCGCTTTTGCCAATCTTTCCAGATCACCTGCTTCCCGAGAACTGAAAGGCGGTAAGCAGTACGAGGCGATACGTGACAGCGTCCCCCATTGAGCGGAGATGAACGATGACATGCTCCAGCCCGCAAAGGACTTGCCTCGGAGCAGAGAATATCATCGGGCCGATTCTTGGCTAGACCAATTTCGACGTGCCCTCCCATTATCATGCACGCTCCAAGTGCGGACCTGACAGCGCACTGCCGGAACCTGGCGTATCTCGTTGTGGCCGCCAATCGCGTGGACTGGCACCTTGCTGAGCGACGACGTTGGGGCAATCGCCCGTGAAGTACTTGAAATTCTCGAGCGTTCCTGACACATTTTTCGAGGTCCGAGGGACAGGTGACGGATTACGTTGCAATTGCCGGCGATCAGACCGATACTGGCGTGCACCGTGAACCGGACGTCGCGCGGCCAGCCGGCTGGCGATTCGCCCGTGCGAAGGTTCACGAAAATGTCTCTCGTGGTCTCGGGACCCGCGATCGACCCGCCGAAGTCTGGCTGGACACCGTCAGTGCGCGAACCTCGCAGTCCCCGGAGCCTTCCAGGCCGTGTCCGACTTTTTCAGAACGACCGATTACTGGCTGCTCCCTGAGCTCACGACCCATCTCGGGTTCCTGCTCGCCCTGGTCTTTCTCGCGTATCTGATCCAGCAAAAGCGTTCCCCGGCCACCACGATGGCCTGGCTGTTACTGGTTCTCTTCCTGCCTTATGTGGGTGTGCCGCTCTACTTGATGCTGGGCGGCCGCAAGATGATTCGGATGGCCCGGAGAAAGCCCCAGGTCTACGACCGGACGCAGCCCCGACTCCTCAGCCAGTTCGATAGCGATACCGAGCGATTTCTGCTGTCCTACGGCGTTCCACCGGCCAGCAAGGGCAATCGCGTGGCACTGTTGACCCGCGGCGAGGAGGCGTTCGGGCGCTTCTACCGGATCATCGAAGAGGCCACCTCGACGATCCACATCACAACGTACATTCTTGGCCGGGGTGACGTCGGCGACGCGCTGATCGCCCTGCTGGCGAGGAAGGCTTCGAGTGGAGTGTCCGTCCGCCTGCTGCTTGATTCCGTGGGCTCGTGGCGAATTGGCAGGCACTACCTGGCGCCCTTGCTCAAGGCGGGCGCTCACGTCGCTTACTTCATGCCCGTCTTGCACATTCCCTTCCGGGGCCGGGCGAACCTGCGGAATCATCGCAAAATTGTGGTCGTCGATAGCCGGATCGCACTTTCGGGAGGCATGAACCTGGCCCGGCCCTACATGGGTCCGACGCCCGACCCCAACTACTGGGTTGACTTGTCGGTCGTGGTCCAGGGACCGGCAGTGGCCGATCTCGAATCACTCTTCTTTTCGGACTGGGCATTTGCTACCGGAGAGCAACTGACGGCTCCGTCCCAACCGCAGGACGGCACGCCCGGCGAGTCCCCGGAACATTCGAAGGACACATTGCACGCTGGTGCCAGCATGGTCCAGGTCGTGGCCAGCGGCCCGGACGTGCCCGATGACCCGCTGTACGAGACGCTCGTCTCACTGATCTTCGCGGCCAGGGAGCGCATCTGGATCGTGACTCCCTATTTCGTGCCTGACGAAATGCTGTCGCGGGCCCTGAGCCTCGCTGCGCGTCGCGGTGTGGACGTCCGGCTGATCGTCCCGGCCAGGTCCAACCATCTCTCGCCCGACCTGGCACGCGAAAGCTACCTCCGTGATTTGCACGAGGCGGGAGGACAGGTATTGCTCTACCAGCCGGTCATGCTTCATGCCAAGGCCGTCATTCTTGACAACCAGCTCGCGGTAATCGGCTCGGCGAACATGGACAACCGCAGCCTCTTTCTCAACTACGAAGTGGCCCTTTTCCTCTATACCCACGCGCAGGTGGACGATGTCTCCGCCTGGGCCACGCGTCTTCAGGGTGACTGCCTGCGCGAGCTGCCCAAACCCGGCTGGATTCGCGAGCTGGCCGAGAATGTCGTCCGCCTGCTCTCACCACTGTTGTGATTGCCGTCCCGGCGCCAAGCCGTGAGGCTGGCCAGCGCGAGGAGCGGAAAGCGGGACAGGTCCGCTATTGGCAATATTGGCAAGCAGGGGAGTCACCTAACTTAGCAATATCGGACCTGTCCCGCTTCCCGCTTTCACGGGGCCAACGCAGTTGACGGATCAGATCGTGCTTGGACTTGGACTACTTCTGGGACTTCAGGGCATACCCTGCGTGTATTACGGTACCGAGCAGGGACTCAGCGGTCACAAGACGACTGGGAATACTGATGACTCCTTGGTGCGTGAAGCGCTCTGGGGGAAGACGGATGCCACCGGCCATCAAGTCGGCTTCGATACGAAACATCCGCTGTACGTCGCCCTTCACGCGTTGTTGACGATTCGAAGCGCCCAGCCGCCGCTTCGCTATGGCCGCATTTATTTCCGCCCGCTATCTGGAGACGGAGTGAACTTCGGTCTCTCCACTTTCCAAACCGGCGTACTGGCCTACTCGCGAATCCTTAACGATCAAGAAGTCATCGTCTTGGGAAGCACAATCCCCCAGGGATCGTTCAGCGGCGAAGTGATTGTGGACGCCGATATCAATGGGGCCAATCCTGCCTACCGGGTGCTCTACAGTAACAAGGGAAAGATGGGCACGACGGTCGGCCCGGTCACTCTGAAAGCTCAGGGAAGCGTTTCGATTCACGAGGTCGATGGCTCGATCACTAACGGGCCGGCGAGAACTTTACCAATTACCTTGGAGCCACAGGAAATTCAGATCTTGGGCAGGTAGGTACGCGGGCGAGAGAAGCCTTCTGATCGCTGCGTCGCCAGCGCTAACCAACCACTTTTAGCAGGCCGCCAAAAGAGATAAGAGTTCAATTCCAGTCTTGTGGCCTCGACCCCAACCCCTCTGATTTCAGCGAAACGTCGACACGCAAGTTTCCCTTTCTCCTGACTAGCGGCGGCAAACCTCTAGTCCGAGTATTCACAGTTGAACGTCCATGAGACCAGTATCTTCCTTCGGTTCGCTCTCTTCTGCAATTTCACGCTGCGATCTTGCAACTCAGCGGTCGGCCTGTGTACGTCCACCGGAATGGTT
>Ga0208565_1001790_pt1 | contig 12213 bp, 10 predicted proteins | sample Sb_taG_7_FD_187706 | JGI IMG/M metagenome (GOLD analysis project Ga0208565, IMG submission 187706) | Peat soil microbial communities from Weissenstadt, Germany - Sb_50d_2_FS metaG (SPAdes) (version 2) | ecosystem: Environmental > Terrestrial > Soil > Wetlands > Peat | place: Germany...
TCGCCTGCGGTCTTGGTTCGCTGCCCTTCCCCCTCGGGACTGACTGCTGCCGTCTCATTCGCTGGAGGGGAGACATCAAGGGGATTCGCGTGATGTACGTTAACCACACCTTCACCTGTGCTCGTTGCCCTACGGCTAGATCGGCCCTGATGCTGTACCGGGGGGTATCACAATCCGGCGGCAGTCTTGTCAAACTGGTCACTGGTCTACTCCCTTAACAGTACCGGCGACAAGTCACTTGCGGAGTGTCGCTCCTGTGGTTGGATTTGCGACAAGCCCTTGATCGTGTCACGTGCTCTACTTCTAGGGTTGCGGCTCAGTCAATCAGTACCACTAGCTAAGGGAGTGCTGGAGCATGCCTGGCTCGCCTGAGGAGGCGGATGCCCGGAGAGGCAGGAAAAGAAGAGCAAGGACTGAGAGCGAGGTCCAAGCACTCCGAGAAATCCGAGCAGTCACGCAAGCGTATCTGAGAGCGCTGGAGGTGCCAGAGCAGAAGGGGAGGGAGGAGTTCGAGCGCGACTTTTCCGAAGCAGCCTATGTGGCCGTCATGCGGCATCGGGCTCTACTGAGGGAACCCGGGGAGCGAAGCCGGGACAGAAGGGACATCGATCTCGAAGTAGCCCGAGCAGCCGAAGCCGTAATTGACACCTTCCAGACGTATCGGGCAGTACTGGACGTGCTGAGGCGGGAGGGAAGCCAAGAAAGTAAAAGTAGGGGCATCCGCCCCGAAGAAGTACGAGCAGCAGTCGAAACGCCCAGAGCAGCATACATAGAAGCCCTGCATGAGTATATAGATACGGCTCAACGGTCGGCCCTTGCAGAAGGAGGCCAGGGAAGAGGTATCGAGCCTCAACCAGCCGAACTAGGCCAGCTACGGCATCTGAGCACGCAGACTGAACTGGAGCGAGAACACGTGGAAGAACCAACTCAGCTATGGTTCGCTGGCAAGGACGTCGACACACTGCTGTACAGGATTAACCGCCGCACTCCTGTGACAGGAGAGACCCTGTTTACTCAACCAGTGGACGTTCTGAATCACCTGGAGCAGGTCCTGGCTGTCTCGGTCTCTTACGAGACAGGCCGCGCGCACAAGCGGCTTTGGCATATCGGGAACAAGATCTTTGATCACCGTGCAGGAACGCTCACCGGCAGAGTCGGTTGGACCCGGCCGACCGAAGTGCAGGCCCCTGTCTGGGACGACGAACGGCAAGAGTGGGCTGACCGGGTGCTGGCGGGCGATGTAACGGTTGTCGCCCCCTTCGCTTTCGATGCTGACCGCCGCTACCTAGGTGTCATGCGGCATAGCTCGTTTAGTGAGACGACGATCGCTGAGGTGTTCCGGGAGATCCTCAACCTGGGTGAGCGCAGGCGCCCGGAGCCTAGTACCGACTGGGACGTGGAACCGGTCGGCGATGCTGAAGAGTTCTACCAGTGGGTCGCCTCAGCAGATCGTGTTGTTAGCGTGGATCTCGTGTTTAAACGTCCCAATCCAGACGCCGAACGCGAGTTTGAGCAGCTGTTCGCCCGACAGAACGAGCTCCGGGCACGCTACATCAAGGAGTCGATCGCTGCACAGGACAACGAGCGCGGGCTCAGCAAGCAAGCGCTGAGAAGGGAGCCAGTAACTCGGAGCTTCATTATGGCTGCGATGGCCGCGTTTGGGTACATAGTGGGCAGAGGCTACCGGGCCGGACGCAAGGTTACGTACGACCAGCGCAGGCGTGCTGCCCGTGAGCGGATTGAGAATGTGGGTCCCTCGTGGGATGGTGCTACTGAGGAGGTGCTTGGAGCCGTCCGGCGAGCGGAAGCCAGGAGGCGACAAGATGGCTAGGCTGCGACGTGAGTTTGGTTTCTGGGGGTCGCTTGGGCGCATGCGTCTGAGTGACCTGGTGACTACAGAAGTAGTTTCAGGTGTGCTCATTGGTGCAGGCCTGGCTGCTGCCTTGGACAACGTCAGCACCCAAGCGGCGCGCTTGGCCGTGGCCGGTGACTACCTCCCGATCACAGGTGCGCTGCTAGGCATAGTGTTTGCGGGGTTTGCGCTGGTCATTGCCCTTATGTCCGATGACTACATCCGCTGGCTGGAAGAGACTGACAGTGGAGTAACTGGCTTCCTCAGCCCGTTCATGGTCTCAGTTGGACTCCTGGTCGCAACCCTGACTGGGGCAGTGGTCTACCGGGCGATTGCCGTGCAGCTGCCTCGGACCGCTGAACTGTGGTTCTTTGCGGTCGTCAGCGTTCTCTTCTTCACCGCGGCGCTCGACATAGTCGCTCTCGCCCGCTCGGTCATGTTCCATGGCGTAGCGCGTGCTCGCGGTCTCAAGGTTCGAGACCTGCAAAAGGCGCGCGACCGCGACCGGATGGCTCGCTTAGTCAGCAGTGCTGATCGAAGCTGCTTTGCTGCCGCGTTCCCCGTGGCTGCCCGTTCCTTATACGTGCTTGCCTGGCCAGGCCTGGCGGAACGTCAATCACAGTGACGCGCGACGCACGCCTTTGCCGTCGTGACCGCTGAGGCACTTGGCCGCGAGGAAGCCGGGTACCTGCACCGGTTCTCATGCGATGTGAGCCGCCATGATCCGCGTCTATGCGGGTGCTTGGCCCGGCGTGCGCCGCGCGGGCCTCCCAAGGCTGAGCGGCGGCGCTGACGCCGGGCCCGGCGCCGCGCAGCGGCGCCGCTTGATCCATTACGGCTTGATTCGGCAGCACGGCGGACAGACGCGGCGGACAAGCGGGGTGTCCTGTCCTGTTCGACCATTCGTCAAGTTGTGGCGCCGCTGCGGTAGCTTCCGGTCACTACGCTCGGTTATGGCCATGGGCCGCTGCCTGCCGCGCGCGTGGAACGGTTCGTGGAACGGCGCGCCGGATAATCCCAGTGCAGCGGGTGCTGTCAGTGCGATGACGTGTGCCATTGGTGCAGCTAGCGTGCACGGTGTACGGGGCCGTGCTTCTTGTAAACGGCAGGTCAGCGGTTCGATCCCGCTCACCGGCTCCCAGGTCAGAGAGGGTGTGTACCCTCTTTGAGTCCCAGTGCGTGGAACGAATGACGCTGGCCGGATCTATGCATGCTGCCATGCCAAGGGTCACATAAAGCAACTGCCGAGCGGGTCGTTCCGGGTCTGCGTGTATGCCGGGACGGCTGAATTCGGCAGTGCAGCGACCGTGTCCGTGTCCTGTTCGCTAAAGATCCTTGCGTGTCCATTGGCGTTGTTGTTGGCTCCAGGTCGTGCCTGGAAGAGTTTCTGTCGCCAACACGTCAGCAAAGGCGATGACGGCCTCTACCATCTCGCTGAAATTTGCCGGCAGATCCTCGCCCGCGGTGCCGAGATTTGCCCGGTAGGCCGCGTAGGTCTGCTGGCGGAGGTCAGCGAGGTTATCAACCGCGGAGGAGAGCGCCGCGAGCGTGGTGCCACGGAATGCGGCGGTGGCGAGCAAGGCCTCACGGGCGATGCCATGGTCGACCGGCCAGTTGCGCGTCAGGGTGTAGATGTCGGCGTAGTCGCGGACTCGCGTGTTGGCCGGGCCGAGGCCGATGGCCGTGGTGATTTTTTCGGCAAGGTCGGCGGGAGCCTGATGGGCGATCTGTATGACACGCTCGACGACCACGGACTGGTCATTACTCACGGCGCGGGCGAGTGCATCTAGATCAGCAGTGGGCCGGCGGGCGTCGTATGCGGCGAGCAACATGCCGCCCTTGATGATGAACTGGTCGGTGTAGGGCGACATGCTGAGCCGTGCAAGCCAGCGCTCGACGACGTAGAGGGTGAGGAGTTCTTGGGTCGCCCGTCCTTCTGCCCGGGCCCGGTTCTGCAGGTCGAGGTAAGCCTGGCCGGCCGCTGTCGCTCGTGTCGGCCGCCTCATCCTGCCCTCGCTATGTCCACTGCGAGCCTGACTGGGCCGTACACATCTAGCGCAGCCGCGATCCGGAGCAGCGCTGCGGGCTGAGCGTCGCGGCGCCTTAGGTACCGGCGCAGGGCGGCAAGAGCGACCGGCTCACCAAACCTGTGCCGCAAGCGCATCAGATCTACCACCGTGCGAGGCGGGTCGTAGATCCGGACCAGCTCGCCTGGCGCGGCCTCGACGCTGGAAAGGCCAAGCTCGAACGTCTCGGCATCGAACCGGAAAACCTTCGTCGGCGGGAACGCGATATGCGGCGGCCTGCTCGGCTTAGGCACGGCGATCTGGACCACAGCCGGGATCTCATCGGTCAGATCGTGTACTGCCGCCGCCGACACCAGGCAGACGATGGCGCGCGGCGCACGGTGCGCAACCGCGAGGAAGTCGGGGTAGGTGGCCAGCGATGCCTCCGCATGGCGGAAGACCCCGCGGGACAATTCGATGATCGCGCCCGAGTCCCGCGCGGCATAGAGATCGCGGGGATGGACTCCGTGCGCTACCGCCTCACCGGTCGTGAAGGTCGCTGGGAGGCTGGCGAGACCAGACATGGATAAAAGCGTCGCACGATGATACGTTCTGTGCAACCTTCTAATCCGCCGCCGCGGCGCATCGAAGTTGATCACGATGTCATAGCCTGACGAAGGCCGGACCGCAAATCCGTGCACCAACCATACGCAAGAGGTCTTTCTCGTGTTCGAGGAGGACCGCTTTGGCGAACTGGCGGATTGACACCGCCGACCTGGCAGGACGCGGGTGCCGTCATCGCTCGTCACCCGAGATCATCCCGCGCATGTTCCGGAACTTGCTGGAGAGGTGTCCCGGCGGCTGGGCTCCGTCCGGACCGCCCTGGGTGTCATACCGGACGCGTGCATCAGGAGGCGAGGAATATCCGGGAATATGCCGCTGACCCTATCCCCGGATGAGCGGAGGGAGCATACTTCGACCAGAACCTGGCCGGTCAGGCCTGGGCAGTTGCGGCTGGTGATCAGCCGCGCAAAGGGGAGGAACAGGATTACTGTGAGCGTTTTCGTCATTGTTCGATGTACGGTTTCTGATCTGGGCAAGGCTCTCGAGTGGGGCAAGGCCAACGGAGATATAGCCGAGGACATCACGGCGTACGGCAAGAGCCTGGGTCAAATAGGACACAGGATGCTCACCGATGGCAAGGACCTGGTCGTGATTGACGAGTGGCCGGACGCAGATACGTTCAATAAGTTCTTCGCAGGTGCCGCGAGGATGGGAGAGTTCCTCAGCGGAGCAGGCGTCGTCGGAGAGCCAGAGGTGACGATGCTCGACGCTGTGGATGTGGCCGGCCAGTTCTAGTCGTTCCTGCGACAGGAGTGATAGCCTTCACCGGCTCGTCCTGGAGGGCTACACATCGAAAGCGGATGAGGCTCCCCATCAGGTGCAGGCGTGTCGAGTCCCGCAGCGGCCGGAAGGACCTGGCGCTATGTGTCGCGGGTAGCGCCCTGATGCGCGGTGAACGAGCTGAGTGGTCAGGTGGGTCCGCTGCGCGTGCTGGCCCGGCGCTGACGCCGGGCCAGCAGCGCCGCCTCGACCAAATGAGGCCCAATTCGGCAGCGCACTGGAAAGACGGCGTTCTGTCAACCCGCGTTCGGGTCCACGCAGGTCCGTAAGGTCCGCGGCCCGCTGACGGAATACGCCGGAACCCTGGGTGTTATCAGCCCATCACATTGTTCGCGCTCTCCGCATGGGGCTGGCGAAGGCGTGAGTAGTGCCCGAGGTTTATTTCGTTCTTGGTAAAGTGTCCGCTAAACAGAACCGGATCCGAGTCGTGATCGTGTCCGCTTTCGCAAGCGTGTACCAGGGCCGCCATAAAGCGGCCGGCGACAGGAGCGTTTTTGAACTGGTTGCCGCTCGTGCCAATGGCCACATAGAACCCAGTCAATGAGGTACGGTCGTAGACCGGGATCCAGTCGTCGGCGACGTCATATAGTGCAGCGAAACCAACGGGACGGGGCGGGATGCCCAGCGACGGGATTCTTCGGGCCAGGCGGAGTACCTGCGAATCCCACGCCTGCGCGGTGGGCTCGGCCTCGAAAGCATCCGGGTCATCTATCCAGTGGAGGGCATCGCATGCTGGCTCCGCGCTTCCGACGATAAGCTGCCCGCCGAAGTGAGATCTGAAGTATGTGCCCAAGTCTCCGTCCGTGACAGCGGGACCCAGCTCGCCTCGCGCATAGCCAGCCGGTGCAGGCACGGAATGGACCTCCTGCCGAAGTGGGCGGGTTCGGATTCGGAATTCTCCGGTGACGCCCGCAAGAGCATTAACCTGACCGGAGTACGGGCCCGCCGCATTGACCACGACGGGAGAGTGAATCACGCTTCCTGAGCGCAGCCTTATGCCCTGGACCCGCCCATTCTTCTGGAGGATCGCCACCACCTGTTCGCGGAGCTGAACTTCGGTCCCCCTCCGCTTCGCCGCGGCCATGAGGTTCCTCGCCGCCATCTGCGGGTCGTCAATAAACCCGCCGTCGGGCGTGTAGTAGGCACCGAGTTCGCCGTCGGCATCCGCCCAGAATGCGGCGTCCGTGACCGACTTGGGCGGACCGTACCGTCCGGGATCCAGACCCGGCACTCGCTGCCGGATGGTCTCAGCGTCCCAGCACTGGTACGGGACACCGGCGCGGTCAAAGAGAGGCAGCACCCGCTCACGCTGGGTACTACCATCAAGGATCAGGCAACCTGTCTTGATAAACCTTGCCAGGGATTCCTCAGGACGACTGCCCAGATATTCGGGCCAGCTCTCCCAGCTGAACTTGGATTCCCAGGAAGCGGCCACGCCCTCGAAGGTCGAGTAGTGAAAGCGGACGATGCTTGAGGACGAGCTGGTAGAGCCCGAACCGACACCGCCCAGCCGGTCGATAGCCACAACCCGCAGTCCGGTCTGTGCGAGCTCGTAGGCGACAGCGGCACCGATGACCCCGGTTCCGATCACGACTGCGTCGGCTGTTTGTGTCACTCAATAGTCCTCTCGGACCAGGTCGACGGTCCCGGTGGTCATTCTGCGAGCACGCTGGTCCCCGTGCCGGGATGGACGGGAGCGCCTCAGATTGTGCCCGCGCGGATTGTATGGCGCACCGAGCTGGGACAGCAACTGCCCGGCGAACGGGAGGCGCGCCGCCGCGCCGGTGAAGCAGCCGAACGTGGTGACCTGGACGGCCGAGGAGTGGCGCAGGGCCAGCTTCTGGCGCACCACCCCGCCCGCGTAGCAGACGGCTGCAACCAGGCACAGCACCACGCCGGTGACAGAGGTACGACCGCCGTCCGATAGCGAGGCCCGAAGATGCCGAGCGCGGCCAGCACCGCCTTGGCCCGGCGCCCGCCGGGCAGGGCCTGCCGGCGGATCAGGGCGATCAGCCTGCACGCGCTACCCTAACGAACGATCCAAGCCGGCCCTACCTCCCACCTCGGATGGCAGCTGACCTGTGGACATCGCCGACTTCAGCCTCGACCTGTTCTCTCTCGCCGGGCGTAACGTCCTGGTCACCGGCGGCAACACCGGCCTGGGCCGGGCCTTCTCGGTGGCCCTGGCCAAGGCCGGCGCTGACGTATTCGCGGTCGGCCTGGCCGAGGACGACGGGACCACCCGGGCTCTGATCGAGGCCGCCGGGCGCCGGATGGAGTTCGTGGTGGCCGACATCACGCAGCCGGGCGTCCCGGCAGCCGTCGTGCGGGGGTGCGTGGAGGCGCTGGGCTCGGTCGACATCCTGGTCAACTCCGCCGGCATCGCGCTGCTGGCTGACGTGGCGGAGTTCGGCCGTGACCTGTGGGACCCGATGGTGTCGGTCAACCTGACCGCCGCTTTCGAGCTTGCCCACGAGGCCAGCAGGTTCATGATCGGGCAGCGGTCCGGCAAGATCATCAATATCGCGTCGCTGTTCTCCTTCCTCGGCGGGCGGCGCTCACCTGCCTACGCCGCGACCAAGGCCGGGATCGCGGGCTTCACCAAGGCCTACTGCGACGAGCTGGCGGCCTGTAACATCCAGGTCAACGCCATCGCGCCGGGATACTTCAAGACCGCCATCACCGAAGCGACCCGTGCCGATCCCGAGGCCGACCGCCGCATCGTCGAGCACATCCCCGCGGCCCGCTGGGGGGAGGCCGCCGACCTGATGGGGGCGGTGGTCTTCCTGGCCAGCCGGGCCTCGGATTATGTCAACGGCCACGTCCTGGTGGTCGACGGCGGCTACCTCGTCCGCTGACACCACAGCTACCCGGAGAGCGACCTTGGCCATGGCCCCATCCCGATCCCCGCTGACCCGCCAGTCGATCGTCGACGCGATGACCGGACTCCTCGGCCCGGCCGCCGTCGACACCCGCGACGAGCAGCTCAGGCAGGCCAGCGTCGACCGGTTCCGGAAGTACACCGCCGTGCACGGCATCTACGACGGGCCGATCCCGGCCGCGATCGTCTACCCTTCTTCCACGGCGGAGGTGGTGGCGGTGCTGCGGTTCGCCGAGCAGAACCTCGTCAACATCGTGCCGCGGACCGGAGGGACCGCCACCGAAGGCGGCCTGGAGACGGTGGTCGAGGACAGCCTCGTGGTGGACGGGTCGCGGATGAACGCGATCCTGTCCGTCGACCCGGCGGACATGATGGCCACCGTGCAGTGCGGCGTCGGCCTGCAGCACCTGGAGGACACCGTCCGGGCCCGGGGCCTGACCACCGGGCACTCGCCCCAGTCCAAGCCGCTGGCCCAGCTGGGCGGCCTGGTCGCCACGCGCTCGATCGGCCAGTTCTCCACCCTGTACGGCGGCATCGAGGACCTGGTCGTGGGCCTGGAGGCGGTCTTCCCCGGCGGGCAGGTGGCCCGGATCAAGAACGTGCCGCGGCGGGCCGCGGGCCCGGACATCCGCCACATCGTCATCGGCAGCGAGGGCGCGCTGTGCTTCATCACCGAGGTGACGGTGAAGCTGTTCCGCTACCAGCCGGAGAACAACCGGTACTTCGGGTTCCTGGTGGAGGAGTTCGCCGATGGCATCGACGCGGTCCGCGAGCTGATCACCGCGGGCTACCGGCCGTCGGTGTGCCGGGTCTACTCACCCGAGGACGCCCGCCAGCACTTCGCCGGCTTCTACCAGGGCCAGAACGTCGTCGTGCTGGTGGCCGAGGGCCCCGAGCCCATCGCCGCGGCCACCGCGGCGGCGATCGGGGACCTGTTCGCCGGCCGCGGCCACGAGCGTGTGGACGACGGCCTGATCCGGCGGTGGTTCGAGAACCTCAACTGGGGCCAGGACAAGATCGACGCCGAGAAGGCCGATATGCTCGCCCACGCCCGCCTCGGCTACACCACCGAGGTCTCCGTCGACTGGTCGCGGGCTGCGGGCCTGTTCGTCGCCGTCATGGGCCGGATCCGCGGCGAGTTCCCGCGGGCCGGTGACCTGACGATGCTCGGCGCCCATTCCTCGCACAGCTACCAGACCGGGACCAACCTGTATTTCGTCTACGACTACGAGATCAGGTGCAGCCCGCGCGAGGAGATCGAGGTCTACCACAAGCCGCTGAACGCGATCATCGTCGAAGAAGCCCTGCGGGCGGGCGGGTCGATGGTGCACCACCACGGGATCGGCAAGTACCGCACCCGGTGGGTGGCCGACGAGCACGGCAGCGCCTACTGGCTGCTGACGACCCTGAAGCAGGCGTTCGACCCCCAGGGCGTGATGAACGCGGGCACGATCTTCCCGCTGCAGTCTTGACTACTCCCCGCCCTGATGGACGGGGATTCCGGCCCTCACGGGCCGGGGTTCCTGTTTCACAGCCGATTGCACCCGGGAGGACCCGGAGTGTCTGACATCAGCTCCGCAGGCATGGCCGGGGGTGTCCCCGGCTACGGCACGACCTGCCGCCAGGATGTTCTTTGCGGCATTGTGGTCCCGGTCATGCCGGGTGCCGCAGGACGGGCACTGCCACGTCCGGGTGTTCAAGCTCAAGCTGGCCAGGAGGTACCCGCACGCCGAGCATGTCTTGGTCGACGGGTACCACCGGTCGATCACGATGAGGTGCCGCCCGGTCCTGGCCGCCTTGTACTCGAGCATGGCCCGGAAGGTTCCCCACCCGCAGTCCGAGATCGCCTTGGCCAGCCTGCGGTTGCGGACCATGTTCTTCACCGCGAGGTCTTCCAGGACGATCACGTCATGGTCCCGGACCAGGCTGGTGGAGGTGCGGTGGAGGAAGTCGGTGCGGGCGGCGCGGACTTTCCGGTGGGCGCGGGCGGCCTTGGCCCTGGTTTTGGCGCGGTTGGCGGACCCGGGCTGGCAGCGGGCCAGGCGCCGCTGGTAGCGGGCCAGGTTCCGGGCCCGCCGTTCCAGGTGCCTGGGGTTGGTGATCCGCTGCCCGTCGCTGGTGACCGCGAAGTCCGTGACACCCAGGTCCACCCCCGCGACCCGGCCAGTGGCGGGCAGCGGATCCGGGTCAGGGACGTCGACGGCGAACGCCACGTACCAGCGTCCGCACGGGTCCCGGGACACCGTTACCGTCGTCGGGTCGACCGTAGCGGGGTCAATGCCGGGCCAGGACCAGGTGAACGCCAGCGGCGCGTCCATCTTCGCGAGGAACAGGCGGCCGTCACGCCACCGGAACCCGGACCGGGTGTATTCCGCGGACTGCCGGCCATTCCGGGACTTGAACCGCGGATACCGGGCGCGCTTCGCGAAGAACGCCGTGTACGCGGCTTGCTGGTGGCGGATCGTCTGCTGCAGCGGGACGGAAGACACCTCGTTCAGCCAGGCCAGTTCTTCCGTGGCTTTCATGGCGGTCAGGTAACCGTTGGCCTGGGCGAAGGTCGTCCCGGTCTTATCTTCCTGGTGCCGTCGGCGCCGCCACGCCAGGGTCCGGTTCCATACGACGCGGACGCAGCCGAACGTGCGGTTCAGCACGCTGGCCTGCACTGGGTCCGGGTATGCCCGGCACTTGTACGCCGTCCTCACGACCAGAAATCTTATTCGACCAAATCCGGATCTGTGAACGTGACACGCCGAGAGGAGGAGCGGCGTTTCCTCCCCGGCCTGAAGACCGGGGTCTCCACGCCGCAAAAACGATGAAGCCGTATCTGCTGGCCATCGACAACGGCTCGCAGAGCACCAAGGTGACGATCTTCGACGTCCGCGGCCGGGCCCTGGCCGCGGCCAGCAGGCGGCTTGAGCCGTATGACATCTCGGTGCCGGGGCATGCCGTCCACCCCGATGACGACATCTGGGAGTCCATCGCCGGCGCCTGCCGTGACGTCATGGCCGCCTTCCCCGGCGACCCCGCCGACATCGCCGCGGTGGGCCTGTGCACCATCCGCTTCTGCCGGGCCCTGCTGAGGGCCGACGGCAGCCTGGCCGAACCGGTACTGAGCTGGATGGACGAGCGGGTCGCCCGGCCCTACCAGGCGGACAACCCCCAATCCCGCTACGTCACCACCTCCTCGGGTTACATCACCCACCGCCTGACCGGTAAGTTCACCGACACCGCGGCCAACTACGAGGGCATGTGGCCCATCGACCATGACACAGCGGCCTGGTCGGACGATCCCGCCGCCTACGCCGCCGCCGGCATGCCGCGCGACATGCTCTTCGACCTGGTCCCCCCGGGCGGTCGGCTCGGCCAGGTGACCCCTGAGGCGGCCGGGGCCACCGGCATCCCGGCTGGTCTGCCGGTGTACGCCACGGCCAACGACAAGGCTGTCGAGGCGCTGGGCAGCGGCCTGGACGACGACGGCACCGTGCTGCTGTCGCTGGGCACCTACATCGCGGCCATGACCATCGGCTCGTCCTCATCCAGCGCGGACGGCAGCTACTGGGCCAACTTCGCGGCCCGGCCCGGGACCTATCTGTACGAGAGCACCGGGATCCGCCGCGGCATGTGGACGATCAGCTGGTACTGGACGCTGCTGGAGGGGCCGGACGGCGGCGAGCCGGCCGCCGGGACGGCGCGCCTGGAGGACGCCCTCAACGCGGCGGCCAGCGAGCTGGCGCCGGGCAGCAACGGGCTGCTGACCATCCCGGACTGGCTGGCACCCGGGCAGGCGCCCTGGCGCCGCGGTGCGCTGCTGGGCTTCGACGGCAGCCAGGGGCGCGCCCACATCTACCGTTCCATCCTCGAGGGCATCGCCCTGACCATGGCTAACAACACCGCGGCCATGGAACACGCGCTGGGCCGCCGGCTCTCGCCCGTGCTGGTGTCTGGGGGCGGGTCCCGTTCCGACCTGATGATGCAGATCGTCGCCGACGTCTACGGCCGCCCCGCCCGCCGTACCACCGTCAACGACGCCGCCGGCCTCGGCGCGGCCATCTGCGCCGCCGTCGGCCACG
>Ga0208565_1001791_pt1 | contig 12208 bp, 14 predicted proteins | sample Sb_taG_7_FD_187706 | JGI IMG/M metagenome (GOLD analysis project Ga0208565, IMG submission 187706) | Peat soil microbial communities from Weissenstadt, Germany - Sb_50d_2_FS metaG (SPAdes) (version 2) | ecosystem: Environmental > Terrestrial > Soil > Wetlands > Peat | place: Germany...
CGTCCTGTACACCGTCGCCGCCGCCGTCATCGGCGGGGTCAGCCTCTTCGGCGGCCGAGGTAAGGCAATCCACGGTGTTCTTGGCGGCCTCCTCATCGGCGGCATCGCCTACGGCGTATCTCTTCTCGACCTGGGTGAATTGGCCACGCCATTGGAATACATCCTGCCAGGCTGCGTGCTCCTAGCCGCAGTGCTCATTGATGTGCTGTCACGGCGCGGTACTGGGAGCGTGACCCGTGTCTGACGTAACCGCGGACTCCAGCGAGACCCCGGCCGGGACGACGGACGCCACGATGGTGGCCGACCTCACAGCCGCCCCCGAGGCCGCAGCCGACGTCCCACCCGAGCTCGTCGCCCAGTCGCTGGGCCAGTACCTCCGGGCCTCGTGGGCCCGGGTCCGCGGCGGCAACAGCGGTGTCCTGCCCGTAGTCCTGGCCATCGTGGTGGTCGCCGTCGGCTTCCAGATCGCGAACCCAAAGTTCCTGTCGGCGCAGAACCTGGTCAACCTCTTCGAGCAGAGCACCATATACATGCTGCTGGCGATCGCTGAGATCTTCGCCCTGCTCCTCGCAGAGATCGACCTCTCCGTCGGCCTGGTCATGGCGCTTGGCAGCGTCGTGGTCGCCGAACTTGTGCAGCCGACCGGCGCGGATTGGCCGTGGTGGGCGGCGATCATCGTGACGTTGCTCGCTTGCGCCGCGGTGGGCGCCATCCAGGGAACGCTCGTGGCCCGGCTGAAGATGCCGTCGTTCATCGTCACTCTGGGCGGGCTGCTGATCCTGGAGGGCGTGGCGATCATCGTCCTCAAAGGGACGCTCGTCGGTATCGGCAACTCCCAGTACAAAAACGAGGTCGTCCTCTACGACATCTTCTGGGGGACGTTCGACCCGCTGGTCAGCTGGATCTTGCTGGCCGTGGTCGTCGGAGCCGCTGGCACTGGGCTTTGGCTGCGGGACGCCCGCAAGCGCCGCCACGGCCTGGAGACTCCGCCGCGCAGCCTCACCGCGATGAAGATCGTCCTCATGGCGGTGGCGGGAATCGGGCTCGTCATCATATGCAACGTCAACCGGGCCCACGTCGGGACGATCGAGGGAGTTCCCTACATCATTCCGATCGTCCTTGTCGTGCTCGGCGCCTCGACGGTCCTGCTGCAGCGAACCCGCTTCGGCCGCTACGTGTACGCCATCGGTGGCAACCCCGAGGCGGCGCGCCGAGCCGGGGTCAGCCTGCCCGCGATCCGAACCTGGTGTTTCGTCCTCTCCGCCCTGATCTCCGGGATCGCTGGCGTGCTGTTCGCCTCGTGGCAGGTCTCACTGACCACCAACATCATCAAGGCCGCCAACAGCTACGTGCTGCTGGCGGTGGCCGCGGCGGTCATCGGTGGCACCAGCCTCTTCGGCGGCCGGGGCAAGACCATCCACGGCGTACTGGGCGGCCTCGTCATCGGTGGCATCTACAACGGCCTCTACCTGCTAGGCGTGTCCAGCCAGTGGATTGACGTCGTGGTCGCCGCGGTGCTACTCGCGGCGGCGGCAATCGATGTCCTCTCGCGCCGAGGCGCGCCGCGCCAAGCGTGACCTCAACGGCAACACCAACCGCGGGCATTTCATCGCCGTCCTGCACGGCGTGCCGTGGGTGGTGCTGGTGGTCCTGGTGGTCGTCGTGGCGTACAGCTTCCTGCTCGGCCGGACCCGGTTCGGCCGGTATATCTACGCCATCGGCGGCAACGCCGAGGCGGCCCGGCGGGCCGGCATCAACCTGAGCCGGATCCGGCTCGCCGCGTTCACGCTGGCCGGGCTGACGGCGGGGATCATGGGCATCATCTACGCCTCTTACCTCGGCTCGGTCTCCACCAACGTCCCGGGCGGGACAACGTCCTGTACGCGGTGGCCGCCGCGGTCATCGGCGGCACCAGCCTGTTCGGCGGGCGCGGCAAGATGCTGGGCGCGGTCCTCGGCGGGGTCATCGTCGCCGTCATCTACAACGGCCTGGAACTGCTCGGGCTGGGCGCCGCCGCCCAGTACATGTGGACCGCGGCCGTCCTGCTCGCCGCCGTCACCGTCGACACGGTGGCCCGGCGCGGCCGGACAAGCACATAAAGATCATTAATCCCGAACGGCCGTGGTGCATGCCCCGGCCACGGTGGGCAGATAACCCTCGAGAGAAAGCGAGGGAATGCCGATGCGCCTTGCCGTCCTGTCCTCGGAGGAGATGACCCCCGAGCAACTGGACCTGTACCGGGAGATCCTGGGCGGCCCGCGCGGCCAGGGGCCGCGCGCGGTCGCCCTCTCCAGCGGCGCGGGCGGCCTGGCCGGGCCGTTCAACGCGATGCTCTACGCGCCGCCCGTCGGCCACGCGCTGCAGGAGCTCGGCGCGGCCATCAGGTTCCGAACTCAGCTGGCACCCCGGGTCCGCGAGATGGCGATCCTGGTGGTGGCGCAGGCCTGGGATAGCGGGTACGAGCGGGCCTCGCACGAGCCGATCGGGCGCGAGGCCGGGCTCGCCGAGCCGGAAATCGAGGCGCTCCGGGTCGGCGCGGATCCCGGCTTCGCCGATAAGCAGGAGCAGGTCGCCTACTCGGTGGTGCGGGCGCTGACCGGCCCGGACCCAAATACCGCCGACCTGGACGACCAGGAGTACGACACCGCGGTCGCGGTGCTCGGCGACCAGGCCCTGGTCGAGCTGTCCGCGCTGGTCGGCTACTACGCGACCCTGGCCTTGCAGCTGCGCATCTTCCGGGTCCCCGCCCCCTAGCCAGCTACGGTGACCCCGGCGATGGCCGGGTAACCAGCGCGCAGCACGCGGGCGGTGCGCGCGGCGCGGTCGGCCCACCACTGCTGGACCCGATCGCCGGGAGTTCCCGGGACCATGGCCAGGTGCCGTCGCGACCAGCGGTCCGCCTCGTCCGCCAGCCAGTCGGCCGTGCGCTCCGGCTCGGCGGCCAGCATGACGCCCAGGGCTTGCCGCCCGTTCCCGATCCGCTGCCCGGCCCCGACCCGGTCCGCGCCGGCCGCCACGGCCCGCCGGGTGAGGATGATGCCGCTGCGCAGGGGGGTAGTGAGCCGGTCGAGAAGCTCGCCGGGCCCGCCGTCGGCGCCGGCCGGCGGCGCCTGCCGCAGCGCGAGCGGCAGCGGCCCATCCCAGCCCTCTTCGAGCTCCCGCTCCCGCCGGAGCGCGCACAGGGTCAGTTCGGCCCACGGCGTCATGGCGCCGGCCGGCAGGTCGGACACGGCGCCGAGGAAGGCGGGCAGCCAAGGCCACAGGTACTCCCGGAACAGTGTCTGCCGCAGCTGGGCTGGCCGGAGGTGGGCTGGCCGCAGTTGGCCCGGCTCCGGCGCGGCCGCACCAAGGCGGGCGTACAGGCCGAGCAGCGTGGTCAGATGATCGGGCTCGGGTGGCACGCCAAGCCCGGCCGCCGCCCAGAAGGCCGCCAGCCGTCCGGTGCTCGCGGCGCCGAGGTATACCGAGGCATAGGGCGGGCAGTTGACCGCGAACACCTCGGCGTGCTCGGTGTCCCCGCAGGGCGGCAGGCCCAGCGCGGCTCCGGCGGCGCGGGCGGCGCCCGGATCCCCGGCCGCCGCGCCGAGCATGCGCAGCAGTTCCCATCGGTCCAGCGGCATGGCGCCTCCTTCGGCGGCCAAGGGCGTCCTGCTGTCCAGTACGGCTCTCATTGCACTGTCCCTGCCTCATGTGAATACCGGAATGAAGGCAAATGTCTCCGCCCACACATATGAAAACTAGGTGAATAGGCGGACTAGTCGCTGAACAAATCTTCTCAAACCGCTATGAACAGTGACCGTTTGCTCCGTACGTCGGCAATAGCGGCATGGCTACGAATTAAACATTTTCACCCATACCTCACCCGAGTGACGATTCCGGCTGTCCCTCCCTGCGCCTCAGGCCAGCCACCCCGCATAGGTCCTGACGGCATGACCAGACGGCGCGGTCCCGGCCTGCGCCGCCTCTAATCGCTTCCTACCTGGGTGTTGATACCGTTAAGATGCCGCGGTGGTGTCGGTTTTGTTCGCGCTGCTCACGGCGCTGTTCAACGGCCTGGCGTCGGTTCTGCAGCGGATGGTCGCGGCGACCGCACCAGCCGCTAAAGCGCTGCACCTGTCCCTGTTCGGCTACCTGATCAGGCACAGGGTATGGCTCGCGGGCATCGCCATGGTCATCCTGGCCGCCGTCTGCCAGGCTACCGCGCTGGCCACCGGCCCGGTCGCGCTGGTGCAGCCCATCTTCATCATCGAGCTCCCGTTCACCCTGCTGGTGGCGAGCAGGCTGGCCCGGCGCAAGCTGCCGCGGATGACCTGGTGGGCCATCGGCCTGGTCACGGTGGCCCTCGGGGCCGGGCTCGCGGCGGCCGCGCCGTCCGGCGGCGGGACGAACGCCAGCCCCAAAGTGTGGGCGGCAGCGCTGATCGTCACCGGCATCTTCGAGGCAGTGGTGATCACCATCGGCGTGCGGACCAGGGGCAACGCGCGCGCGGCGGCGTTCGGCCTGGCGGCCGCCTGCGGCTACGCGCTGACCGCGACGCTGATGAAGAGCGCGGTGGCGGCCCTGGATCACGGAATCGGACCATTCTTCTCCTCCTGGCAGCTGTACGCGACCGCGGTGGCCGGGGTCGGCGCGCTGTTCCTGCTGCAGAACGGCCTGCAGGCGGGTTCGCTCGTCGCCGTCCAGCCCCCGCTAACCCTCGGCGACGCGCTGATCAGCGCCTGCTTCGGGGTGACCGTCTTCGGCGAGCAGGTGAACACCGGCGGGTGGCTGCTCGTGATCCAGATCGTTGCCGTGATCGCGGTGGCTGCCGGCTGCATCGAGCTGTCCCGCTCGCTGGCCCTGATCCAGAGCCCTCAGCCGAGCCCCCAGCCGGCGGAATTACCCGCTGAGCCCGGCCCTGATCGCATCCCTGGCCATCGCCGGCCTGCTCCCGCCCGGGCCGGCTAGCGGATGTAGACCGGCTCGCCCGGGACCGTCACCAGCTTGTGGAAGAACGCGGCGATGTCCATCGGGATGCGGACGCAGCCGTGTGAGACCGGTGCCAGCGGCACGTCGGTGTCGCCATGGATCGCGAACGCAGTGCCGATGAAGAACACCGGGTTGTACATCTCGCCCAGCGGGACCGCGACCCAGCCGGGCATGAACACCACCGTCTTGTAGTTGCCGGTCGGGGTGACGGCGTACGCGCAGCCGCCGTTGGAGCAGTAGTAGTAGCCGCCGCCGGTCGACACGTGGCTGATCAGCTCGACCTGGTTGTTGTGGTAGAGGACCAGGACCTCGCGCGACAGGCTGACCTCGACCCGGTTGGCCCCGCCGTGCGGCACGAGCACCATCGGGGCGCGCGGGTCGGCCAGCGCCCGCTGCATCGCCGAGGTCACGTAGTCGTGCGCCGGCAGGCCCTGCACCTCCTCGAACGCCGACACGGCCTCGAGGGTGTTGGTACCGAACTGTCCGTCGATCGAGCCCGGGTAGTACTTCAGCGCGGCCAGTCGCCGTTGCAGGGCCTTGACCGCAGCGCCGCTCATGCCGGGCTGCAAGGCGCGGGCCGCCGCGGCGGGCGCCGTCCGGGCCGCGGGCATCGTCCGAGCCGCGGGCGCCGAGGGAGAGGCCGAGGCCGCGGTGGGCACGGCCGCCGCAATGACCGGCACTACCAGCAGGGACAACCACAGGCGTCGCATCGCGGACCTCCGCACACGTTGGGGGCATGCTTCGGCGCCCCGCTAGTCACTAGATACCCCAGCCTTAGGTCTGGGTATCACGAACCCCCAGGACCGACATTTCTCGATCTGATGCCGTGACGATTACGCGCGCGGAAGAGGCAGAGCGTGGGGCCGGCTCTTCGGCGGAAAGTGGCGCGGGCCCCGGGGGCACGCTACCGGCTGCTTTGTATGCCAAGCAAGCCTGCTTGACATCTCAACCACGCTTGGTATAGTTAGCAGGGAAAGTGTATGAGGAGGCAATACCATGGCTAGCACCCCCACGCGGGACCTGCAGGACGAGTTCCTGGCCGCCACGCGCAAGAGCCAGGAGACCGTGGTTCGCGCGATCAAGACCTGGGTTGAGACGGTCAGGACCGTCACCCCGAAAATGCCGTCTGTCTACGCCCCGTTCGCGGACCGGCTGCCCAAGCTGCCGTCAGTCACGGACCGGCTGCCCAAGCCGGAGGACGTCGTGGCCAGCGGCTACGACTTCGCTGAGCACCTGCTTGCCCTCCAGCGGAGGTTCGCCGAGGACCTGCTGAAGGTGACGGAGCCGCTGCTTCCTGGCAACGGCAAGAGCCACGCCCCGGCCGCGAAGAGCGCGCCCGAGGCCGCTCCGGCCGCACCCGCGACGCCGAAGCTCGAGCTTAAGCCCGTTGCGGCCGTCAGTGAGCCCAAGGCCCCCGCCGCCGAGAGCCAGCCCAAGGCCCCCGCGACTGAGACCCAGCCGAAGGCCCCGGCCGCCGAGAGCCAGCCCAAGGCCCCCGCGACTGAGACCCAGCCGAAGGCCCCGGCCGCCGTGAGCGAGCCGAAGGCCGTGGTGGCCGAAACCGCGCCCAAGGCCGTCGCCGTCCCGGCCGCGCCGAAGGCCCCGGCTGTCAAGACGGAGCCCGCTGTCCCGGCCGTCAAGTTCGAGCCCGCCGCCCCCAAGGCCGCAGCCCCCGAGCCCGCCGCCCCCAAGGCCGCAGCCCCCGAGCCCGCCGCCCCCAAGGCCGCCGCGCCGAAGGCCCCGGCAACCAAGAGCGCACCGAAGCCGGCCGCCGCGAAGCCCGGCCCGAAGGCCACCCCCGCAGCGCGTACCCCGAGGTCCGCAGCGGCCAAGAGCGCGCCGAAGCCCCCGACCGCCCGCCGCGCACCGAAGAGCACTGGCACCAACTAACGCACTGGCACCAACTAAGGCACCGGCACCCCCGGGCCGCGCTGTCACCGCGGCAGCGCTGTTACCAGCCTGGGCCGCCAACCAGTCGAACCCGCGCTACATATGCCAAGCATCTTCTGCTTGACATCCCAATCATGCTTGATATAGTTAGCAGTAGAAGCCCACAGAGAGGCAAAGACAATGGCCAGCGCCAGCACCGTTTCCAAGGAACTGCAGGACCAGTTCCTGTCCACCGTCCGCAAGAGCCAGGAGGTCGCGCTCGACGCGATCAAGACCATGGTGGACACCATCCAGAACATCACCCCCAAGGTCCCCTCGGTCAACGTGCCGTTCGCGGACCGGCTGCCCAAGCCCGAGGACGTCGTGGCCAGCGGCTATGACTTCGCCGAGCAGCTGCTCACCAGCCAGCGGAAGTTCGCCGACGAGGTCGTGAAGGCCACCGCCCCGCTGATGCCCGGCAAGGGCGAGGCCGAGTCCAAGGCCGCCGCCAAGTAAGGCAGAGGCTCACCCGTGCCCGAGCCAGAAGAGCCCGAGCCAGGCCCGACCGAACACAATCAAAGTACGCGGCAGCTCCGGAACACCGGACCTGCCGCGTACTTTGCTTTGCGCTCCAGCTCCAGCACGGACAGGTTCGGGGTAAAGCACGGACAGGTTCGGGGTAAAGGTTACCCGGCCGCGACTCGCGGGACTTAGGCCCGTAGGACCAGGGACCTTTGGCCCGCTACGCGCGAGATAACGGGACCGTAACTTCTCTGACATATGTGTGCCCCGTGTTGATCCGGCCGCGGGCGCCGTATCCCGATTGATCGTGGCGGTAGCCCATCGCGTGGGACAGCCGACGCAGACAGACGCAGACAGGAGCCAACGCGATGTCAACCGCCACCAACCTCATACCGCTGAGCACGGGGGGCCCGCTTACCGGCCGGGTCGCCCTGGTCACCGGGGGGACCCGCGGCATCGGAGCCGCCATCAGCGAGCGTCTGGCCGCCGATGGCGCCGAACTCGCCGTCGGCTACTGGCGTAACACCGAGTTGGCCGAGAAGTTCCTCATCGATATCAGCGCCGCCCACCCCGGCCGCCTGATGACCATGCACCACGGGAACATCGGCAGCTCCGAGGACTGCCGCCGCGTGGTGGGCGAGGTCATCGGGCAGCACGGCCGCCTGGACATCCTGATCAACAACGCCGGGATCACCATCGACAAGACGGTGGCCAAGATGGTGGACGAGGACTGGCACCGGGTGATCTCCATCAACCTGTCCGGCGCGTTCTTCGTGGCCCAGGCCGCGCTCGAGCACATGATGGAGCGCGGCACCGGCCGCATCGTCAGCGTCTCCTCGGTGATCGGGGAGACCGGCAGCATCGGCCAGGCGAACTACGCCGCGTCCAAGTCGGGGCTGTTCGGACTGACCAAGTCGCTGGCCCGGGAGGCCTTGTTCATGCTCGGCCGGGCGGAGCGGCCGCCAGGTGACGGCATCGGGCTGACCGTGAACGGCGTGACACCGGGATACGTCGCCACCGACATGCTGGCCACCATCCCGGAGAAAGTACTGGACCGGCTCTGCACCCAGATACCCATGGGCCGGCTCGGCAAGCCCGAAGAAGTCGCCCGCGTAGTCGCGTTCCTGGCGGCCGACGAGTCCGCGTACATCACCGGGCAGATCTGGTCCGTCAACGGAGGCCTGGACATGTGAGAGGAAAAACAGCAATGGAAGACGTATTCGTCCTGTCCGGCGTCAGGACCCCGATCGGCAAGTACGGCGGCGGCCTCGCCTCTGTCCCGCCTTGTGACCTGGCCGCGCAGATGGTGCGCGAGGCGGTTAAGCGGTCGGGCACCGATCCGGTCGACGTCGGTCACGTGGTGTTCGGCAATGTGCTCCACACCGAGAAGAGAGACATGTACCTCGCCCGGGTCGCGGCGATTAACGGCGGCCTGGAAGTCGGGACGCCGGCGCTCACCCTGAACCGGCTGTGCGGCAGTGGCATGCAGGCCATCGTCTCGGCGGCGCAGGCGATCATGCTGGGCGACTGCCAGGTCGCCGTGGCCGGCGGAGCCGAGTCGATGAGCCGGGCCCCGTACTGGCTGCCCGGCATGCGCTGGGGCCAGCGGATGAACGACGGCGTGGCGCTCGACTCCATGGTCGGCGCGCTCACCGATCCGTTCGACGCCTGCCACATGGGTGTGACCGCGGAGAACGTGGCCGCCGACTTCGGCGTGTCTCGGGCCGACCAGGACGCGCTGGCCGCGGAGAGCCACCGCCGGGCCGCCGCCGCGATCGCGGCCGGCTACTTCAAAGAGCAGATCCTCCCCATTGAGATCCCGGGCAAGAGGGGCAAGACCACCATCGTCGACACCGACGAGCACGTCCGGCCCGACGTCAGCCTCGAGGACATGGCGAAACTGCGGCCCGCGTTCGAGAGCGAGGGCACGGTCACCGCGGGCAACGCGTCCGGCATCAACGACGCCGCCGCGGCTGTGGTGCTCGCCTCCGGATCGTTCGTCAGCCGGGCCGGCCTGACCCCGATGGCCCGGCTGGTCGGGTACGGCCACGCCGGCGTGGAGCCGCGGATCATGGGCATGGGCCCGGTGCCTGCCGTGCGCAACGTGCTCGACCGGACCGGCCTCAAGCTGGACGACATGGACTTGTTCGAGGTGAACGAGGCTTTCGCCGCCCAGGCGCTGGCCGTGGTCAGAGAGCTTGACCTGCCGCCGGAACGCACCAACCCGAACGGTAGCGGCATCTCGCTCGGGCACCCGGTCGCCGCGACCGGGGCGATCCTGGCCGTCAAGTCGCTCTACGAGCTCAAGCGCACCGGCGGCCGGTATGCGCTGGCCACCATGTGCATCGGCGGCGGCCAGGGCATCGCGGCGATCTTCGAGCGGGTCTGATCCCGAACGACCCCAACGACCCAACGCTAACTTTGCCAAGCATTCCGCTTGACATACCAATCGAATGCTTGGTAAAGTTAGCAAAGAAGCTACAAGGAGGCAGGAAAATGGCAAGCACCCCCACGCAGGACCTGCAGGACGAGTTCCTGAACACGATCCGCAAGAGCCAGGAGACCGTGATCGACGCGATCAAGTCCTGGGTCGAGACCATCCAGTCCGTCACCCCCAAGATCCCCTCGGTGCAGGTGCCGGGCGCCGACAAGCTGCCCAAGCCTGAGGACGTCGTGGCCAGCGCCTACGACTTCGCCGAGCAGCTGCTCGCCAGCCAGCGCAAGTTCGCGGAAGAGGTACTCAAGGCGACGGCCGCACTGCTCCCGGGCGCCGAAGACAGTAAGTGAGCCACCGCCCCGCCGCACGCAGGCGGGGACCGTTCTGCCGAACGAGCAGGATCTGCACGCGGCAGCGCCGGAACGACGGCGCTGCCGCGTACTATCTTTAGCGTAGAAGGAGGTGCGCCGTGACGGACCCGTGGGAAGCGCAGCGGGAGGCGCTCGGCGCCTTCATCAGGGAGCAGCGCAAGCGGGCCAACCTGTCGCTCCGCCAGCTCGCCGAGCTGACCAGCCTGTCCAACCCGTACCTGAGCCAGGTCGAGCGGGGTCTGCACCAGCCATCGGTCCGGGTGCTCAAGGCGATCTCCGGCGCGCTCAACGTCTCGGCCGAGACGCTGATGGCCCAGGCCGGCCTGATCGACGCGATAGCCGCCACCGACCCGGCCGCGCAGGCGGACGGGACGACGGCCGAACGTAAGGACATCCCGGACACCGAGGACGCCATCCGCGCCGACCAGCGCCTCAGCGACGAGCAGAAGGCGGCGCTGATCGCCGTCTACCGCAGCATGCTCAGCTCGCTCCCCCCGAGCCAGGCCTAGCCCAAGAAGCCAGGGCTAAGCACCCAAGCCAGCGGCCGCCTCGAGCGGGGGCGGGGACTCGCGCGGCCAGCTGCTCCAGGAAGGCCACGATGGTGTCGTCGCGCATGCCGCGAGGTTACCCCGCGGCGGTTCCAGCGCTTACAGTTGGATCATGCGCGGGTATACGCAGGACAAAGACGCCTACCTCAAGCGGCTGCGGCGGATCGAGGGTCAGGTACGCGGGCTGCAGCGCATGGTGGAAAACGACACGTACTGTGTCGACATCCTCACTCAGGTGTCCGCGGTGACCCGGGCGCTGCAGGCGGTCGCCCTCGGGCTGGTCGAGGACCACCTCGGTCACTGCGTCACCCAGGCCATCGAGGCCGGCGGCCCCGAAGCCGAAGAGAAGGTGAAGGAAGCCTCCGAAGCCATCGCCCGCCTTGTCCGGTCCTGAGCCGCGCCCCGGCGCTGGGCCCGGGGAACGCTCCGCCGACTGGCGCCGCTGGGTCGTCTACCAGGTGTACCCGCGGAGCTTCGCCGACTCCGACGGGGACGGCGTGGGCGACCTGCGCGGTGTGCTCAGCCACCTGGACTACCTGGACCGGCTGGGCGTGGACGTCGTGTGGATGTCCCCGGTCTACGCCTCGCCGATGGACGACAACGGCTACGACATCAGCGACTACCAAGACATCGACCCGCTGTTCGGCACGCTCGCCGACCTGGACGAGCTGGTCGCGGAGCTGCACGCCCGCGGCATGAAGCTGGTCATGGACCTGGTGGTGAACCACACCTCCGACGAGCACCCCTGGTTCACCGAATCACGGTCCAGCCGCGACAACCCCAAGCGGGACTGGTACTGGTGGCGCGCCCCCCGCCCCGGCGCCATTCCCGGCACGCCGGGCGCCGAACCCACCAACTGGGAGTCCCACTTCTCCGGCCCGACCTGGACCTGGGACGAACACACCGGCCAGTACTACCTGCACATCTTCTCCCGCAAGCAGCCCGACCTGAACTGGGAGAACCCCGAGGTCCGCCAGGCCGTCTACGCCATGATGCGCTGGTGGCTGGACCGTGGCGTGGACGGGTTCCGGATGGACGTCATCAACATGATCAGCAAGGACCTGTCCTTGCCGGACACCCAGCCGCGGCCCGGGTCCCTATACGGCCCTGGCGATCAGTACTTCACCTTCGGCCCGCGCAACCACGAGTTCCTGGCGGAGATGTACCGCGAGGTCTTCGCCGGCCGGGACGTGCACGTACTCACCGTCGGCGAGATGCCCGGCGTCACCGTGCCCGAGGCGGTGCTGTTCACCGACCCGGACCGGCACGAGCTGGATATGGTCTTCCAGTTCCAGCACGTGCGGCTGGACATCGGCGCGAACAAGTACGACCTGGTCCCGCTGCGCTTGCCGGCCCTCAAAGCCTCGATGGCTACTTGGCAGACCGGTTTGGCCGAACGGGGCTGGAACTCGCTCTACCTGGGCAACCATGACCAGCCCCGGTCGGTATCGCGGTTCGGCGACGACAGCCCCGCGCACCGGATGGCCTCGGCC
>Ga0208565_1001793_pt1 | contig 12199 bp, 12 predicted proteins | sample Sb_taG_7_FD_187706 | JGI IMG/M metagenome (GOLD analysis project Ga0208565, IMG submission 187706) | Peat soil microbial communities from Weissenstadt, Germany - Sb_50d_2_FS metaG (SPAdes) (version 2) | ecosystem: Environmental > Terrestrial > Soil > Wetlands > Peat | place: Germany...
AGGATCGCCAGCGAGACGAAACGCGAGGGCATGGCGGAAATCCCCTCTGACCGAAAACCTCCATGAACTATGCTAGGCGCGTTCGGCCATTCTCGACAACGGTACGACCCCTCGGTTTTCGTCGTGACCTCGCACTTCGACTGATGGCCCCAGACCGATGCAAACCCCGCTTTTCCGGTTCGCGACGAACCTCGTCGGCGCCCGACGACGTTGAACTCGCAACCGGTGTCGACATTGCCCGTTCCTTCGAGGGACTCCATGCCGACCTCTTGTGCCGATCCGCCTGTCGTCTTGTCCAGTTCTTTCTTGCATTCAGGATTGTTGAGCCTGAGAATGGATTACGCTCCGTAATCTGATCCTGAGAACTTCGTGCTTTGACGCGTCCCTTCGGGAGTCAACTTCTTGCCAGGCGGCTACCTCGCTGAGATCAGACCATGCCGAATCGAACCGAAGACGTGAAGACCCTCGTCGAGGAGGTGTTGGCGTCCCTCCCAACGCCCTACTCCGAAGACGTCATCGACGAGGTGTTCCTGGCTATCGAGGCAAATCCCACCTGGCTCACCGCTTATAACGTTATGCGCAACGACCTCGGCGTTATGGTCGTGAACCAAGCGGTGGGATCGTGGACTTCAAAAGCCGTGGGGCGCACCGGAGACCATCAGGTTCCCTCCCGGAGTAAACTCACGGAGTCGTATTCGAAGTTGTACCCTGTCGTGGTCCCGGACCGAGCGGCGACCGTCGCGGAAGGCCCGGTCGGGCCGCTTCCCCTCCACGCCGAGCGTCCGCCGCTTCGAGTGGACGAAGGGGGCGCCGTTCGCGTCGGCAAGAGTCGCGTCAACCTCGACCTGGTCGTCGAGCAGTACGAGAACGGCATGAGGCCGGAAGACATGGTCCGCGTCTACGACACCTTAGGACTGGCTGATGTCTACGCAGTCATCGCCTTCTACCTCCGCCACCGCGACGAAGTGCGCGCCTACCTGAAGCGACGAGCAGAGGAAGCCGAGTCCCTGAGGGCGAAGATCGAGGCGGAGCGCCCGCGCGTCACGCGGGAAGAGCTGCTGGCACGCCGCCGTGCGAGAGGGACGGACCATGCTCCGACTGGCCAGTGACGCCGACGTCCATGGGGGCATCCTTCCACGGTCTGCACCGCCGGTTGCCTGAGATCGACCTGGTACGTATTCAGGATGCATTGCCCGAAGGCACGCTCGACCCCGAGGTCCTGGCCTGGGCCGCGGCCGAGAATCGGGTGCTGATCACCAACGATAGGAACACGATGGTCGGCTTCGCATACCAGCGCGTGGCGGCGGGAGAGCCAGTGCCTGGCCTCATCGCCACCACCAACGAGCAGTCCGTCGGCTCGGCCATCGATGACATCCTGCTCGTTGCGGAGTACATGCCCGAGGAAGAGATCAGGGGCCAGGTCGTCGTCTACCTGCCCTTCCGGGGATAGTGTCCTGAAGGGTAAAGAGTGGTCCCCCGTCGCTTGCCATGGCAGCCCGAAAGCCGTCTCGGCGACATTCTTCTTCCGTGCCATCAAGCACACTCCTTGGGGAGCTTTACGCGTGCTTCCCCGGTCAGAAGCTATTGCATCAGACCAGAGCCAGAATCCAGAGTCGCAGAGTCGCAGAGTCGATCCGGCAAGAAGTCCGGGTTGACCGTTTTTTCGCCGGTCCGTATGCTGCAAAATGGTTCGACCACGCGTGCACGTCAGGTCCTCTGAATCGGCACCCCTATGCCTCTCCACCGTGAGCGGGTCGTTTCCCATCACTCTGTCCCTTCCAGAATAGATGGGTTCTTCGATGCTCAAGATGTTGACCAAGCGGTTCATCAAGACGGGAACCTTCCTCGGAGTCTGCGTTTCGATCCCGTCGGCGATCTGGTTCTCCTTGACGTACCAGCCCTCCTATTATCGCGCGATGGTCAGCTTGCCCCACGAACAGCGCGAGATCAAGGCCAAGCATTTCGTCGCCCAGAGCTTGCAACTGCGCAACGATATCTGCAACGAGCCCTCGTGGGAGGCGGTTTTCTCCGATCAAGAGGTCAACGCCTGGCTGGCCGAGGATCTGGTTACTCACTTCGCCGATCAGTTGCCGCCCGAGATCCATGATCCCCGCGTCCTCTTCGAGATGAACCGGGTCGTCCTGGCCTTTCAACTCGAAAAAGGCGGAATCCAGTCCGTGATCTCGGTGGTGGCCCGTCCCCGGGTCCCCGAGGGAAACACTGTCGAACTGACCCTCGAGAAAATCCGGGCAGGAATCCTCCCCGTGCCGGCCGACAATGTCCTCGATCGGATTATCGACCATGCACGACGTCATGGGGTCGATGTCCAGTGGTGGAGGCGCGACGGGTATCCCGTGGTGGTCCTGAGATATACGCCGAATCTCAGTCGCGAGGACGTGCAACTGGAAGAACTAAATATTCGCAACGGTCAGATCCGTCTGGCGGGCCATTCCGATCGGACCAAGGGGGCGTTCGATCCCCCCAGATTACCCTCCCGCAAGGTCCTTCAGTCCACCTTCCCCAGGAGGAACGTCCAGGTGGTCGAGCCGCCCTTCGAATCCGTGCCCGAAGGCGATCGGTACAGGTCAACGTCGCCCACGAGCTGAGCACCCGAAAGCTGCACGCGAACGTGGTCGACGCGCCATTCGATGGTCTGGAACACTCCCTCGGCGACTCGACGAACGCATCCCCTGTCACCCGAGATCGGACCCTCAAAGGTAAGATAGATCAGTCGGTGGTCGGGTAACAAACGGGCCGCCAGCGGGACACCAGGCACGATGGGTGCATCGACGGCCCATGTTCTCAGGCCAGCGCCGGCCTCGAGCATGAAGTCCCAGTGGACCCCGTTCCAGTCGTGCTGGAGCACGACGAATCGACCTCTTCCTGGCCTTGCCATGGCCCTCTGCCTCGACCCAATCCCGCATTCATCGTAAACTTATGCGAAAGGCCAGGGTAACTCACGGCGCGTTTTGCAGGTACCGGAAACCGAGAATCGCCAGCAAATTGACAACCATGGGGGGCAAGGCTCCCGCCGAGCCGCATTCCCGCCAGGCTCGGCGGGAGCCTCTCGCCTCCCGAGAACTCATAGCGTTTGCGGTCTAAGGAGTGATCCCGCGTGACTCCCAAAGAAGTACTGGCTCAGATCAGGCAGCGAGAGGTCACCACAGTCGATCTGAGGTTCATGGATTTTCCCGGGGTCTGGCAACATTTCTCGATACCTGCCGACGCCCTGACCGAAGATACCTTCGAGGAGGGCATCGCGTTCGACGGCTCCAGCGTGGTGGGCTGGCGTGCAATCAACGAGGCCGATCTGCTGGTCCTTCCCCAGCCCGAGACCGCACTTGTTGACCCGTTCACGGCCCAGCCGACGTTGACGATGATCTGCAATATCCACGATCCGATCACCCAGCAGGATTATACACGAGACCCCAGAAACATCGCGCGAAAGGCCGTCAGCTACATGCGCAGCACCGGGCTGGCCGAACGGTGCCTGCTGGCCCCGGAGCTCGAGTTTTTCATCTTCGACGACGTGCGGTTCGAGCAACGGGAACACGAGGCATTCTACCATGTCGATTCCACGGAAGGGGCCTGGAACCGAGGCCGGTCCGAGCGTCCCAACCTGGCTTACAAGGCGGGTTCGGGTCTGGGCTACTTCCCCTGCCCTCCCACCGATAGCCTGGTGAACCTCCGGTCCGAGATGGCCCAGCGAATGGCCGAATGCGGCATCAAGACGGCGGCCCACTTCCACGAGGTCGCCACCGGCGGCCAGTGCGAGATCGACCTCAACCCCCAGGACTTGGTGGAAAGCGCAGACCAGGTCATGCTGGCGCGATACATCATCCGCAACGTGGCTCGCAAGAGCGGCAAGACGGCCACATTCATGCCCAAGCCTCTCTTCGGTGACAACGGCTCGGGCATGCACACGCACCTGACGCTCTGGAAAGACGACGAACCGCTGCTGGCCGGCCACAGCTACGGCGGCATGAGCGACCTCGGCATGCACGCCATCGGCGGTCTGCTCAAGCATGCTCCGACACTCTGCGCCTTCGCCAACCCCACGACCAACAGCTACAAGCGCCTGATCGAGGGCTTCGAGGCCCCTACCAAGTTCTCATACAGCCGCCGCAACCGCGCCGCCATCATCCGGATTCCCGTCAGTGGTGCCAGCCCCAGAAGCCGGAGGATCGAGTATCGCTGTCCTGACAGCGCGGCCAATCCTTACCTCCTGTTCTCCGCCATGCTGATGGCCGTGCTCGACGGCATCCAGAACAAGATTCGCCCCGGCGACCCGCTCGACAAGGACATCTACGACCTTCAGCCCGAGGAACTGGAGAAGGTACCCACCACTCCACACTCACTGGACGCCTCGCTTGACGCCCTCCGCGCTGACCATGACTTCCTCCTTCGCGGCGACGTCTTCACCGCCGACGTGATCGACACCTGGATCTGGTACAAGCAAACCTACGAAATCGAAGCCCTCCGCGTCCGACCCCACCCCTACGAATTCTCGCTCTACTACGACATCTGAGCGAAATCGCGCCGTGCCTTCGAGTCTCCGCCGTTGCGCAACTCCTGGCGCGGACGAAGCGGCCGGCTCAGGTCAGGCGGGTCGGATGGACTCGACGGATTCAGGCGTCAGTGCTGAGGAAGCTTGATCCGGAGCGACTGCGGTGGGATCGGAAACTGCCGGAGCCTCGGGACGCAAGGCGAAGAGGACCAGGATCACCGCACCGAGGACGAGCATGTTGTCAGCGAAGTTGAAGATCGCACAGTCGAAGCCGATGGAATCGACATGGAAATGAACGAAGTCGCGGACGTGCCCGTAGACCAGGCGATCGTGACAGTTGCCCAGGGCGCCCGCCATGATCAGACCCAAGGCGATCGTCAGTGCCAGGCTGGCCGCGGCACCACGGACGAAGAGCCAGTAGCAGATCGCGATCCCGGCCACGATCGAGAGACCCGCGAAGATCTGGCTGCTGTACGGCAGCGTGCGGCCAAAACCCCACAAAGCGCCGGGGTTGAGACTGGTCTGGAACTCGAGGATCCCGCGGATGATCGAGGCCGAGGGAGCCGGGGGCTCGCCGACCCTGGCGAAGATCATCGACTTGGTGGCCAGGTCGAGGGCCGCGCCACCCAGGGCGATGGTCCAGAACAGCAACCATCGGCCCAGCCCGACTCGTTGCGTCATCCCCCGTTCTCCACGATCCGGGCGCAGGCGATACAGTGCCGCGTGTACGGAATCGCCTGCAGCCGGGCCTTGGAGATCGGTTCCCCGCACTCCACGCATAGTCCAAACTTCCCTATTTCAAGACGATGCAGCGCCTCGTTGACCAGCTCGAGAGTGCCCTGCTCGTTCTCGATCAGTTCCAGGGTGAATTCCTGATCATAATTTTCCGTGCCCACATCCGCCATGTGAAGTGGGACGTTCGACAGGTTGCCCGAGCCGTTGACCAGATTTCGCCGGAGTGCTTCGTCGGTCATCTGGTCCAGGTCGCCCCGGAGCCTGGCCTTGAGGCTCAAGAGCGCCAGGCGAAAGAACTCGACCTCGTCGTGTTTCAGGACACCGGCCATGTCGACCCAACCCTTCTAATCGCTCGACGACACCTCGCATGGGCCAGGGACAGGGACGAGAAATCCTAGACCCTCTCCCTCGATCCGTCAATCCGAACAATAACTGACCAAAGGGGGCAGAAGCGCTGGGCCCCCGCGGGTTCATGGATCAGTCACAAATCCAGCCTACACCGGGCGGCGACTGGAAAACCAGCCCCCATTCACATTTCGCCGCGAGGTTGGTCGAAAAGCCGCTCGAGGAGGAGTTCCATTCCCCCATCAGTGCTCGATCGGGTAGGATTCCAGATCGTGCTCACACCGCCCTTGACACCACTTTTTCGCAGCCTCCACCGCCGGCCGCGACCGACCAGGTGAAGTGCGAAGTCGTTACCCGCGCAGCCAGCACTGCCGTGTCAGCCCAGAGCGGATCACCCAAGATTGCTCGAGAACTGAGTCTCATGGACACCGCCAAGCCGAGGACCATTTTCATCACGGGAGCGACCGGGCTGGTCGGAGGCCACGCCGCCGAGGAGGCACTACGGCGAGGGCACCGCGTCAGGGCGCTTGTCCGCGCCAGCAGCGACACCCGCTGGCTCGACCAGTTGGGGGTCGAGAAGGTCCCGGGAGACCTGGAGGACGCCGAATCGCTGCGGCGGGGAGTCGCCGGGGCCGACTGGGTCTTCAACTGTGCGGCCAAGGTGGGCGACTGGGGCACGCTCGCAGAATTCCGCCGCCTCAACGTCGATGCCCTCCGGCTACTCCTCGACGCGGCCTGCGACGCTCAAGTCGAGCGATTCGTGCACGTCAGCTCGCTGGGCGTCTACGCGGGTCGCGACCATCACGGCACCGACGAGACCGTCCCGCCGGCGGCCAGCTCGCTTGACGCTTACACCCGCTCCAAGACCGAGGCCGAGGCCCTCGTCTTGAAATACCACAAAGGGCGCTCGCTGCCCGCGGCCATCGTCCGCCCGGGCTTCATCTATGGCGAGCGCGATCGCACCGTCCTGCCCAAGCTGCTGATGAACCTTCGGCGGGGGACGTTCGCCTACTTCGGCTCTGGTGAACAGGCCCTCAATTGCATTTATGTCAAGAACCTTGTCCACGGCATCTTTCTGGCCGCGGAGAACCCGGCCGCCCTTGGCGAGTTCTTCAACCTGACCGATGGCGAGCCCGTGAGCAAGATCCGGTTCGTCAGCCGCGTGGCCGAGCTGGCCGGCCTTCGGCCTCCCACACGCCATATCCCGCTTGGTCTGGCGCGATTGCTGGCCACAGTGGTCGAGCGGGGCGCGAAGCTGCGAGGAGCCAGGAATGCCCCGATCATCAACAAGGCCCGATTCAAGTTCCTGGGGCTGCACCTCGACTACTCGATCGACAAGGCGCGGAGGATTCTGGGCTACCAACCACCCTACAACTTCGACGAGGCGATCGAGCGTGCCATGGTCGAGCACCGACCCCGCGCGCATCCGGAAAACCCTGCTCGCGCCGGGTCGCCTACCTGATTACCGCCGGATTCGTCCTGCAAGAACGTGTCGGAAAACCCGTCACCAGAGAGGAGCAACGTGATGAGCAACCTGAAGGGCAAGCGCGTGGCCGTGCTGGTCGAGAAGCTTTATGAGGATCTCGAGCTCTGGTACCCGGTCCTGCGCTTGCGCGAGGCCGGAGCCGACGTCACGATCGTCGGACCAAAGGCCGGAGAAACCTACCTGTCCAAGCACGACTACCCCGCCCGCTCCGACGCCGCGGCCGAAGAGGTTAAGGCGCAGGATCTCGACGCCGTGATCATCCCCGGGGGCTATTCTCCCGACCATATGAGGCGCCATCCCGCGATGGTCGATCTCGTGACCCAGGCCGGCCAGATGGGCAAGGTGCTGGCGGCCATCTGTCACGGCCCGTGGATGCTTTGCTCAGCCCGCTGCCTCAGCGGGCGAAAGGTCACGGGCTTCTTCGCCATCCGCGACGATGTGGTGAACGCGGGCGGCATCTGGCAAGACGCCGCATGCGTTCGCGACGGCAACCTCGTTACCAGCCGGACTCCCGACGATCTGCCCGCGTTCATGCAGGGCATCTTTGCGGCACTGGTGGAAGTGTCCTGAAAATCACGTCGTTCGCAACGGCTGAAGACGTCTCTCGCCAGGAGGGCCTGGCGAGAGAGCAATTCATCATAAGAAATCGTTGATCAGGTTCTCGAGCATCTCCTGCCGGCCGCTGATATTTCGGGCGGCGTCACCCTTGGGCACGATATAGGCCTCGAGATCACCCAGGTTGCACTGGCCGGATTCGACGCGTCGGCCAAGCTCGCAATCCCAGCTCTGATAGCGGCTCTTGACGAAATCGGCCAGTCGGCCGTCGGTGATGATCGCCTGGGCCGTCTTCAGGCCGCGGGCGAAGGCGTCCATGCCGCCGATGTGGGCGTAGAAGAGGTCGATCGGCTCAAAACTCTCGCGCCGGACCTTGGCATCGAAGTTGACGCCCCCGGTCGTGAACCCGCCCATATCGAGGATGCAGTGCATGCACTGCGTGGTCAGGTAGATGTTGGTGGGGAACTGGTCGGTGTCCCAGCCCAGGAGGTAGTCGCCAGTATTGGCGTCGATCGAGCCCAATGCGCCCGCGCCGATGGCCACCTCCATCTCGTGCATCATCTCGTGCCCGGCGAGCGTCGCGTGGTTGGTCTCGAGGTTGAGCTTGAAGTGCGGCAGCAGGTTGTAGGTCCTCAGGAAATTCAGGCAGGCGGCGGCGTCCGAGTCGTACTGGTGCTTGGTCGGCTCCCTGGGCTTCGGCTCGATGTAAAAGGTGCCGGGGAAACCGATTTGTTTCTTGTAGTTGACCGCCATGTGGAGGAACTGGCCGAGGTGATCGAGCTCCCGCTTCATGTCGGTGTTCAGCAGGGTCGAATACCCTTCACGACCCCCCCAGAAGGTGTACCCCGCGCCTCCCAGTTCGTGGGTGATCTCCATGGCTTTCTTGACCTGCGCGGCGGCGAAGGCAAAGACGTCGAAATTCGAGCTGGTCGCGGCTCCGTGCATGTAGCGAGGATTGGTAAACAGGTTGGCCGTGCCCCAGAGCAGCTTGACACCGGTCCGCGCCTGCTCGTCCTTGAGAACCTTGACCACTTCGTCGAGCTTGGCATGGCTTTCCTTGAGCGTCGAGCCCTCAGGCGCGATGTCCCGGTCGTGGAACGCGTAAAACGGGGCTCCCAGCTTCTCGAAAAACTCGAAGGCCATCTTGGCCTTGCGCTGGGCGTTGGGCACCGAGTTGCTGCCATCGTCCCAGGGACGGTGTGCCGTACCCACTCCGAAGGGATCGGACAGGGGATTGCAGAACGTGTGCCAGTAGACAACCGAGAACCGGAGATGCTCCTTCATCGTCTTGCCACCGACGACTTCGTCGGGATTGTAATGCTTGAACTCCAAGGGGTTACGCGACTTGGGACCCCCGAAATTGATCTTCGGCACATCCGGAAAAAACGCGGTCATCGGCTCGTCTCACCCCTCGCGACAAACGGACACTCTGCACGACCATCGAGCCTATCAATCTACTGGTGACCGGAGCGTTCGGGCAATCCCCCACTGCAACGAGTCTCCCACTTTTCTCGATTGACATCATCAAGTGAGCAGGTCTATAAAACGAGAGCTCCTGGAAGTCCGGCAAGGGATAATTCCCCCGGCAATCCATCTGGCTGGCATCCAGCCCGGAGCGCCCTTGAAGTCAGCCCCTCCCTGGCTTGCCCTGGGCCCGAGAAGTCGCTAAAGTTGATTGAGCGATGGGGGTTCACCCATCAAGTCCAGTTTAACCGGGCGGCTAACTCAGCGGTTAGAGTGCCATCCTCACACGGTGGAAGTCGCAGGTTCGAATCCCGCGCCGCCCATTATAAGTCCAGTAAAGGCAAGGAGTTAGGTTAGACGAACTGGTGTACCAAATCAGTGTACCAATGTGGGGCGGTTTTCGAGTCGAAGCGCACCATCTCCCCAGGGGTCTTAGCCGTCCTTCTCTGCAGACCCTCCCTGGTCTCAAAGTCTCAGCCTTTCTGAGTTCCCCCAGTGACCCGCCTGGGAAGTGAAGCCTTGATACGAAAGTAGGTTGCCCGGCTCAACCCAGTCTCACGCTTGTACGCCGCCACCCTGGCATCCTTCGACTCATAGTTCTCATCGCCCAGCAACCGTGCGAGAACCTGTTGTTCCGGCTTAAGTTCGATGGACGACAGGAATGCCTTCTTCCAGTCCAACCCAGCCTTCTTAAATCTTCATGGCGTTCACGTAGAGCCTCATGCTCGGTTCATGGACGAGATCGAGGTGCTTCTCGATGAATCCGTAGACCTCCTCGTCGATGGTTTTCCATTTACCCACCTCTCGGTGGACCTCATGAGAGCCCGGGCGAAAATCGACCAACAGACCCCGGTCCTCAACGGCGGCGATGTACTTGTTTAGTTCCTTCCACACGTTTGCGATGATGCAGACCTTGGACTCCGTGTGGAAGTCCCGAGGCACACCCGCCTTGTCCAACTGCTTGGCTGCCGTGTGCCAGCCGACGAACTTGACCGGATCGGTCGGCACAGACACTTGAGGACTCGGATCGCCGCCCAGTCCCCGTAGAGAGTGTCCACGTCGTCGATGACGATGGGTTTGTTCCGATTCCAGTACGCCTCACAGTAGAGACGGAACGCCGAAACAGTTCCCTCCAGCCACTTGTTTTCCCGGCTTTCCAATTCCTTCCTGAGCAATGTGGACTTCGCCAGTCCCGGATTGCCCAGAAGGATGAACACCTCGAAGTGCCCGGCTGCGAACGCCGCACAGTACTTCCGCAGTTCGTCGTAAGTTGTTACAGTCTGGATCATTATGTCCTCCCCCTAACTGCGGAGCTTCAGCAAGAACTCCATATGGCAATCCGCAAAACTGTGGCTGAAGAGCCGGAACGTCTTCCCAGAGCTAACCTTCACCCGATCGCTCGAAAAATCGCACGGGCTTGGGTGTCCGAGGGCGTCAGCTTTGCCCCTCAAGATCGAAAAGAGTTGGTCGAGGCGATATTCGATCTGCTCGAAGTAGTTACCGTACTTGGCTGTTCGGAGGGCGGGAGGATCGTGATGGCGTTATTGGTAGAGTGCTAATTCCAGTCCGACCCACAACTCGACGACCGAGTAGCGGGGAATGGGTCGTCAGGGGACTTGGGCAAGCATCATTCGCCACGGGCTGACTCCTTCCTCGTCACCAAGACCCACGCCGATGCTCCCGCCCTTCACCCGAGCCACGCCACCAGCGGAATGATGAATACACTAGGAGCCTGTCCGAGAATTCGCCCCTAGCTGACGTAAGTCCTTGCTAGCAAAGAATCTACTTTAATTAGGCTCAAAACTTGCAAGTTGTTTACTGGCAAGGACTTGTGGATTTCGGACTCGAATTCTCGGACAGACTCCTAGGAACCGCTTCAGGGCGTCGGACCGTCCCCGGGCGAAGAGCAGCATGGCCTGCTGGATCCGGTCGAGCACGGTCTCTGCGGTTGTGTACTCTGGTGAGTTCGCATCGTGGGGCGAGACATCGGCCCGGGCTTCGCGCTGCATCGCAGGCTGCGAACTGAGCCCGTCTTCATTTACGCCGAACGCCTGCTGGCCTTTGGCTGGACGTTTCGACTTGCCGCGCCTCGTGGCCTGGAGGGTGTTTGTCGGCTGACTTGGTCGACTCACTGGCTGTGGAGATCCCGGCCTTGCGAACAGGAATGGCTCCCGTTCGGAAACAAGAAGAAGGCGGGCTGTCTTGCCCTTTACCTCGACAACCGATTTCAGGGCGTCGAGATTGGCCCCCAACCCCTGGGCGATCTTCCGAGCCGCGTCAGACTCGGCGGAGCCCCGTTTGACCGTGCCGTCGAACTTCGGGTCTGCGATTTTGGCTTTCGGGTCGTCCTGGTTCACCCAGAAGCCGGACTGTTTGACGATGATCTGGAAGTCCACGCGCTTGGCCCTGGGCCGTGGCACGAGTTGCAGGGCCACGGAGCGGTCGGACCTCTTGGCTAGCGAGAGGGAGCGGATGAGCGGGACTTCCGCTCCACAGCCGGGGCCCTCGCACTGGATGGTCCGCGCCCAAAGGTAGGCGATGGGCGTCGCGCCGTCCGGGTCCTTGGGATAGAACTCGGCCAGTTCCTTCTCGGCCTCGCGCTTGATCCACTCCCCCCATTTGCGGACTTCATCGGCGAGGCGCTGGCCGTACTTGGGGATGTATTCGAGAACCACCTTATTGAGCAGAACAGCCACGGGATTGAGGTCACTGGCGAAGACGTCCGCCCCCACGCGCAGGGCTTCCAGCGGAATGGACCCGCCGCCGGCAAACGGGTCCACGACAAGCGGCCGGGTACCCGGCGTGCCGCCGAGCGCCTCGTGTGCGGCCTGGGTCAGAGGGCGGCTGGTGTCGAGGTACTCGCGGACGGTCGAGTTGTCCCAGTTGGCGAAATCGGCGATGAAGTCGAGCAGTGCGAAACAGAGCTTGTTGAGATGGGCCGGGTCGTTCGGGTCGAGATCGATCCCCTTCGCTTTCAATGACCGAAGACGAGGCTAGAATTACCCATCTTCACACTCGCAACTGACTGTACTTCGGAGCCTTGCGTTGCAATAGTGATCGAGCGATCACTACGATCCTAGCCGTGTTCTGAGTCGTTGTTCGCTTTG
>Ga0208565_1001795_pt1 | contig 12194 bp, 11 predicted proteins | sample Sb_taG_7_FD_187706 | JGI IMG/M metagenome (GOLD analysis project Ga0208565, IMG submission 187706) | Peat soil microbial communities from Weissenstadt, Germany - Sb_50d_2_FS metaG (SPAdes) (version 2) | ecosystem: Environmental > Terrestrial > Soil > Wetlands > Peat | place: Germany...
CCGGTCGAGCCGGCACGATGGCTACGTATTACGACAAGGCCCGTGATCTGATCTCCTCGCCGCTGGCCCGCAAAGCATTCGATCTCAATTCCGAACCGGAAAAACTGCGGGCGGCCTACGGGCATTCGTCGCTCGGTCAGTGTGCCCTCCTGAGCCGTCGGCTGGCTGAAGCCGGGTGCCGCTTCATTGGCGTCGATCACGGAAGTTGGGATACGCACTTCTCCTGCTTCCCGAGCCTGGAGAAAGACCTGATCCCGCATGCCGACCAGGCATTCAGTGCCCTCGTGACCGACCTGCAAGATCGTGGCATGCTCGATAGTACCCTCGTGGTGATGATGGGCGAAATGGGCCGCACGCCGCGGATCAACGACAAGGCCGGCCGCGATCACTGGTCGCAGGCACAGAGCGTGCTGTTCGCTGGCGGCGGCATCAAGCCAGGCCAGGTGATCGGGGCCACGGATAAACACGCCTCGGCGCCCACCGCTGATCCGGTGAGCGTGGCCGACATCCTGCGAACCGTCCTCCACCTCCTGGGCATCGACTGCGACAAGACCTACCTCACTCCCCTCGGGCGGCCTGTGCCCATTGTCTGAGGCGGCAAGCTCATCAAGGGCTTGATCTGATGAGGAACGACCCGCGCCGAGATGACCTCATGTTTGCAACACTTTCGTGGCGATCTCGAAGCCTGTTGAGCCTCTTCGCCCTAGCGGCAATGACTCCGGCATCATTCGCCCAGCTACCACCCGGCCAGGATAGTTATGTCTTTCCTCCCGGCGGCAAAGCGGGGACAACGATCGAGGTGCGTCTCGGTGGAGCCGATTGGACTCCCGACATCCAGTTTTTCGTTCACGATCCCCGCGTCAAGCTCGAAGTGCTCTCCAAGCCGAGCGTGGTACTGCTTCATGAGCCGCCGTACTGGTTTGGCATCAAGAGCTTCGCTAATGACCCGCGTCTGCCTCGGGAAGTCTCCGCCCGCTTCGTCCTTCCGGCGAACATGCTTCCTGGCCCGATTCACTGGAGCGTGGCAAATGCCAACGGCGGCGGCAGCGGGGGCGTGTTCATGGTCGGCACCGCTAACGAAGTGACCGAGGACGAATCCCGAAGAGGGCCGCAAGAACTTCCGTCTCTCCCTGTGACGGTCAACGGCCGATTGCGGCGGATCGAGGAAGTGGATCGCTACCGATTCTGGGCGACCCGAAGCGGCCCGGTAACATGCGAACTGACGGCCCGGCGATTGGGGAGTGATTTCCTGGGAGTCATCGAAATATGCGATATCGACGGGAGCAAGGTGGCTGAAGCCGTTGATACGGAAGGGCGTGATCCGACGTTGACCTTTGCAGTGGAGAAGGGCAAACCCTACACCGTCTGCGTCCGGGACGTCGATCACCGCGGCTATCGTTGTTTCACATATCGGCTTACCCTCACGCCCGGCCCGAGAGTCATCACCACCATTCCGGCGGCAGGTCGGCGGGGCGACAAGCGCCCGGTGGAGTTCGTCGGCATCGGCATCGCCACGGGGCAGGCGAGGCTCGAAAGTGTGACGAAAGAAGTCGCCTTCCCGAACGACCCAGATCGCGAATCGTTTACCTATCGGTTGGAAACGCCCTACGGAATCGCGCCGGCTATTCCGCTCCTGTTGAGCGACGATCCCGAGCAGCTCGAACCGACGACGACCGACCCCAAGGAGCGCCGGTTCACGGTTCCTGGCGCCGTCACGGGCCGGATCGGCCGACGCGGCGAACGCGATACCTACACACTCGTCGGCAAAAAGGGCGACGCTTGGGATGTCGCCGTCCAGGCCCTGCAGATTGGTTCGCCTCTCAATGTTACGCTCACCATCATCGGCCCCGACGGCAAGCAACTCGTCGCGAAAGATGACTTGGACGGCAGCAGTCAAGTTCGTGTTCCGTTCACGCTGCCCAGCGATGGCGACTACCGAATCATCGTTGGCGACGTCTCGGGAAAACGGCCCGGCGCCGACGCGGTTTATCGTCTTGTGGCGAAACGCCCGCCGACGCGGTTTCGAGTGCGAACTGGCGGGATCGTCAATGTGCCCATTGGCGGTAAGGCCGCGTTGACGGTGGGGATCGTTCGCGAAGGAGGCTTCAAGGAGCCCGTCTTCCTGTCGTTCACGGGTCTGCCAGCAGGGGTGACCGTGCCGAAAGAACTCGTCATCCCGCCGACTGCGGATACCTTTCCCATCAGTCTCGAATGCTCCAAGGATGCCCCGGCGAGCGCCTCGTTGGTTCAGATCGTCGGCACGGCGAAGGTCGGCCAGCGTACCGTCACGCAGGCTGTTTGCGGAGATTTCCAGGGCGACCTTGCCCCGCGACGTGCCGAGGCCAATCTCGTTCCCCGTGTCCTGATCGCCACAACCATGAAGCCACCCTTCAAGGTGAGGGCGGCCGAAGCCGATGGCGGACGGCGGATCCCACGAGGCTCCACGCATCTCGCCGAGATCCTCATCGAACGAACCGACGGGTTCACGGGAGAGGTCATCCTCGACATGGCCGGCAATCAGCAGCGGCATCGCCAGGGCATTCGCGGCCCCGCCTTCTCGGTAGCACCGGGCCAGACCAAGGTGGACTATCCCGTGTTCGTTCCGGAATGGCTGGAAACGACGCGAACGTCGCGGATGGGGCTCATCGCGATGGCCCAGGTTCCGGACGCGAAGGGCAGGCCGCGGCATGTGCTGACTGCGATGGAAGGGCAGATCACCATGTCGATCGAAGGGGCGTTAATGAAGCTCTCGCACGGGCCGGAAGAGATCACGGCGCCGGTCGGCAAACCCTTTGACATTCGCCTGAAGCTGGCTCGTTCACCGCAACTCCCTGAGGCCGTGACCGTGGAGCTGATCGTGCCCGAGGATCTGAAGGGGCTTGTCACAGCAAAGCCACTCGCCTGGCCCATGGACGAAGCCGCCGCGACCTGGCCCATCGACACGCAGGACAATTCTCGCCTGATAGGCATCTGGCAACTGACTGCCCGAGCCACGGCCTTACGCGGTGGACATCCCGTGGTGTCCGAAACAACCTTCGAAGTCGAGTTTGTCAGCGGAGCGCCCAACAGCCCCCCCCCAAGTGAAAGGCACAGAATGAACGCCAACAATCGAACGGCTCGCGGGCGCGAAGGAGTTGGCCATCGGCACCTGCTGGGCGTGACACGGCGGGAACTGCTGCAGGTCGGTTACTCGGGCCTGCTGGGTTTAGGGCTTCCGTCGCTGCTCGCCCGTCGCACCGAGGCCGCCGAAGGCGAGCGCCGCTCCGCTGCCAAACCACCGCGCAGCGTCATCCTCATCTTTCTGACTGGCGCCCCCAGTCACCTCGACATGTTCGACTTGAAGCCCGACGCACCGGCCGAGGTGCGCGGCGAGTTCCGCCCGATCGCTAGCCGCACGGTGGGACTTCAGATTTGCGAGCACCTCCCTCAATTGGCGTCGCGCTCCGACAAGTTTGCCATCGTGCGTTCCATGACCCACGGTCTGCCGAGCCACGAGCACGCAACCCACATGGTCCTCACGGGCATCGACAAGATGCCTCCCGGGTCCACGCACATGGCCTCGCGGCACGACTGGCCCTCTTATGCCTCGGGACTCGATTTCGTGCGGCCCCGCCGCGACGGCATTCCGAACGGCGTGATGCACCCGACCTACCTGAACAACGGCTACGGCTTCTCGGGTCAGCATGCCGGGTTTCTAGGTGCGAAGCATGACCCCTGGCACGTCAAGCAGGATCCGAACGCGGCCGAATTTCGGGTCGAAAACCTGAGCCTTCCCGTGGGGCTTTCCGTTAGCGACCTCGACAACCGCATGCGTCTCCTCGCTCAGGTGGATCGACAGCGCGCTGCTCTGGCTGCCACTCAAGCGCTGGGAGAGTTCGGGGACCTCCAGCATCAAGCTTTTTCCGTACTGACCGCGAGCCGAGTTAGCCGGGCATTTGCCATCGACCGCGAGCCTGACCGTGTGCGGCAGCGGTACGGACGGCACTTGTTCGGGCAGTCACTGTTGTTGACCCGGCGTCTCATCGAGGCCGGCCTCCCGATCGTCCAGGCCAACATGGGATCCATGAACAATTGGGACACGCACAACAGCAACTTCAAGCAACTCAAGGACCGCTTGCTGCCCCCCCTGGATCAGGGAGTGGCGGCGCTACTCGACGACCTGGAAACGCGGGGCCTGCTCGACGAGACCCTTGTCGTGATGGTTGGGGAGTTTGGGCGCACGCCCAAGCTCGGAGGCAATGTTGGTACGCCCAGCTTTGTGCCGGACGGCCGAGACCACTGGGCTGGCGTGTTCTTTGCCCTTTTTGCCGGGGCCGGAGTGCGGGGCGGACAGCTGATCGGCCGTTCGGACAAGATCGCCGCCTACCCAGCGGTCAGTCCGTACTACCCCTCCAATCTGGGAGCCACCATTTACCAGACGTTGGGAGTTGATCCGCGGACGGCGATCACGGACCCGTTAAATCGCCCAATGCATCTGAACGAAGGCGAGCCGATTGCCCCGCTCTTCACCGGGGCAACGAGTTGACTGAGAAAATGGCGCCCCGTCTGACCGAGACCGCGATATGCGACGCCCGCTTAGAGTTGGATTTCCAGCCAGTCGCCGGCCTCGTGCGGGTCCGAAATGCGAGAAAGTCTTCTCTCCGCGTGAGGTGGCCACACCCGAGGATCAAAAGACCGATCAGAAGGAGCGGCCCGATCAGACTCGTAGTCGCCTTGCCGCTCGTGATCGGTGAGACTCGAGTCTCCACCTGCTATCATTCCCTCATGGTGACATCCGCGCCCGCATCCGCCGCCTCGACCGATTCTTTTCACCCACGACGGCACGGTGGACAAGTACATTGGCGACGCGATCCTGGCCGTCTTCGGCAGCCCGGAGCCCGCTCCAGACCAGTATCGGCAAGCCGTGCTTACGGCCTGGGAGAAGCAGACGGCCCTGAAGGACCTCAACGCCCGTCGTGCGGGCCGGGGTGAGGTCACGCTGGGTATGGGTATCGGCGTGCATTGCGGCGAAGTGCTGCACGGCTTCATCGGCGCGGCCGAGCGGATGGAGTTCACGGTCATCGGCAAAACGGTGTCCAGCATTCGATGGAGGTCGCCGGCCATACCTTGAGCCACGACGTCCGGCAATGCGACCCACCCATCCCCGGAATAAAGCGTTGGAAGCTCGTTCCAAATGCTCGTTAGCTGGCAGCTTCGACTCGCGAGGGACAGCTTCAAGCGTTCGCTCGACGTTGCCAAAAAGCATGGGTTCAAGAACCAGTACGGCGCCGTTAACGGAATGTCGATCCTGAACATTTTCCATGATGGCAAGCTCGACATTCGGGCACCGTACGGCAAGCGCAATACTCACGGTGAACAGTTGCTTCCGATGGCGGAGGTCCGTGGCGAGGAAGAGCGCTTACGCCCGTTCTTCATCCGCCACCAGGACAGCAGCACCGGACGGTGGCCAACGGAACTCGCCAAACGAGACGCCGGCTACGCCATAATCGTAAATCTACTGCCGCTGCTGGGGTGGGTCTTTTTCTTATGCTGGCTCGTACGCTGACCGATCTTAGTTTGCCCACGCTCGCCCACGTCGCGTCGGAAAGGTCTCGGTTCGGCTCCGTTCAACACGCCAGTTACAGGCGTGCTCGCTTGGCGAGACGCCTGTAACCGCCTATGTGTATACTGCCGGGTTGGTCCACGATGGGAGAGGAGAGAGTGCCGGCCCCGTGAACCGATCCGTCCGTGGCGGTCACGACACCTTTTGGAGCTTCGCTGCTCTTCGGAGCCAACGGATCGGCAGCGGTCGCTTCACTACGGGCTACATCGGCCAACAGACCGGAGAGGGCGATGCTTCCGAAGCCGCAGGCGAGACGATGAAGAATTTCCCGGCGTGTCGGCATGGTCATGGTTGGTTCTCGGGTTTAATCCACGTAGAGGAACTCGTTGCGGCAGAACAACGTCTGACAGAAGCTTTGCCACGCATCTAGCCGTGCTTCTTCTGGTTTTCGCCCTCTCCTCTTCGCTTGATTCTGTTAGGCGGCGAGGAAGTCGGCGACCTCCTTTTACTCGGCCACAAGCGGCTCCCGCCCCAAAGCGCTGCGGTACCCAAGTGCCACCCGGTTCGCGTCCTTCGCCTTCGGGTCAGCCAACAGAAGTTTGGCGAAATGCAAGGACTGTTCCCGCACGAAGGGATGATTGAGCAGGCCATTCCTGCCACATGGTGGCATTGCGGTTTTCATCGAGAAACACCTCGGTCCCGCGGAAAATGCCGGCAAGCGAGTAGTAATCCACCGTTGAAAGCCGAGGACATTCGGGCCTTCGAGGATTTTATCTTCTGGCAGCTCACGGCCCTGAGCGCCAGATACGGTCTCCCTTTTCAGATCCACACGGGCGACGCACGTATCGAGGGCTCCAATCCCATGCTGCTGGTCGATCTCATCCACGCCAACCCCCAGACCAAGTTCATCCTCTTTCACGGGGGCTATCCCTGGATCAGTGAAACGGAGGCCATCGCCATGCGATATTCGCATGTTTGGGTCGATTCTTGTTGGCTGCCAACCATCAATTACTCAATGGCCAAGCGGGCCTATCACGAATGGCTGGATGTGATTCCTTCGAACCGCATTTTCTGGGGCGCAGACCGCAACCATGCCGAGGGAATCTACGGTGCCACGGAGTTCACGCGCCGTTGCCTGGCGGAAGTATTGGCGGAAAAAGCCGACCGCGGCGATCTGCACGAAGATTATGCCTTGCGGATCGGCAAGCAGATCCTACGGGAGAATGCCTTCGCCCTCTTTCCTCAGCTAACGACAAAGCTCTGGAAGGACAAGAGCAAGCTCACGCCTCCTTGAGCTCGGTACCTTCCGAAGGAGAAGTCGAGCTTGGCTAAGTTATTTTCGAGGATCACGGCACGAGCATGATGCATGACGGGCTCGGCTGATTGACCGGTTCGCCGGCCGACATCAACCGCCCAGTCCTTGCGTCGATCCGGAACACTGCCACGTTGTTCCCCGGCATGTTCGCACAGAGGAGCCACTCGCCCTCCGGCGAGATCGCCAGGTTCTGCGGCCCCTTCCCGAGGCTTGGCTTGATGGCGATCAGCGACAGCCGCCCGTCCTCGCCGATCTTGTACATCGCGATGCTGTCGTGCCCGCGGTTCGTCCCATAGAGATAGCGGCCGTCCGGGGTGACCTTCACGTCCGCGCAGTAGCTGGTGCCCTTGAAGCCGTCCGGGAGTGTCGAGATCGTCTGTGTCTCCGACAGGGTGCCGGAGTCCGCGTCGTAGTCAAACACGGTGACCGAGTTCAGCAACTCGTTGATAGCGTAGACGCGCTTGCCGTTCGAGTGGAAAGTCAAGTGCCGGGGGCCGGCCCCGGCGGGCGATCTGGCGAAGGAAGGCTTGTTCGGCGTCAGCCTCGCCGCGGCTGCGTCAAGCTTGTAGCCGAAGATCTGGTCGGTCCCAAGGTCGGCTGCAAAGGCGTACGTGTTGTCCGGGCTGACCACGATGCAGTGGGCGTGCGGTTCCTTCTGCCTTTGGGGGTTCACGCTCGACCCCCGGTGCCGGATGAACGACGTTGCCTCGCCGAGCGACCCGTCGACCTTGATCGGCAGCGAGGCCACGCTCCCCGAGGAGTAGTTCGCCACGAGTATGGCCTTGCCCGTCTTGTCGACGTCCAGGTAGCACGCCGCAGTGCCCTCGGCCGACCGACGGTTGAGCAGCTTCAGCTCGCCGGTCCGGCCGACGACCTCGTACGCCGCGACCTGCTCGTTCTCCTTTGTGCCGAATTGCTTCGCGTGGGTCGAGTACAGGTACTTCCTGTCCGGGGAGAGGGCCAGGAAGAACGGGTTCTCGGCACCCGCGGTTCGGCGGACCGGCTTGAGCTTGCCATCCTTGGTGCTGAACTCGTACGCGTGGATGCCGCCCCGCTCGCCCGGGGCGAAGGAAGTGACGAAGACGAGCGGGTCGGCCGCGGCAGCGGGGCCTGGCGCAGCGAACAGGATTAGGGTGGCCAGGGCGGAGGCAAGAGTCCAGCGGTTTCTGGTCATCGGAAAACTCCTCGTCGCGGGGGACTGTGCGGCATCCGATTTGTCCCTGCGGACTTCGTCCACCGGGGCGATTATCGATTCAAGTTAGTTTCGGCGGGCCCCCGTCTCTCGTCAATCACCCGGTCATCCCGATGAAGTGTTCGGAGGCTAACGCCCGCAGTTGCTTCTCTGTCGATGTAACATCTCGCCTTGACGGGAGTCGAACGCCATGGCGGGCTTCACTCCTTCTCTTTCCCCTTGGCTTCCTTCCCGGCCCAGGCCTGGGCGATCGTGAAGTCGATCAATTCCTGGCAGCGGAAGAATCCTTCCCAGTAGTTGTGTCCCTGACGCTTCGCGACGATCAGCTTCACCAACCCTTCCGCCCGCTCAGCATTGTACCGGGCCGCGAACTCTGCCGAGTTCTCCTTCAGCGGTACGACCTTGTCCTCGTCGCCGTGGATCAGCAGAGCCGGCACCCGTGCCTTTGCCAGGAGACCGACCCGCTCGATCGGGTTGAACTCGCCCAGTCGCGCCTCCAGTTCCTTCGCGGACAATCCGTACGCGGGGCCGGCCTTCGCCAGGCCGGGGTAGCTGCGGAGGTCGAACACCGGGTAAATGCCGGCGAGGCCCGCGACCTTGTCCGGGTTGTCGGCGGCCCAGCCTGTCACCCACAGGCCGCCGCGGCTGCGGCCCAGCAGGCAGGGCCGTGGCGCAAAGCCGCGCCGTGCCGTCATCTCCTGGTGGAAAGCGGTGAACAGCTCCTTCCCCTTCGTGCCACCGTACGCCTCGCCCACGTCGATCCCGGCGACGGCGACTCCGGCGTCGAGGAAACGCTCGTGCATCGCCTTCTCATGCTGGTCAGGCAAGCCCGGCAGTGTGGGAGCATAGAGGACCCACGGTTGTGGCTTCACGCGCTTCTTCTCGGGTGGGAGAAGGACGAAGGCGGGCCGGCCCTCGACGAGAAACGACTCCCCCGGCAAGAACAGCTCCTTGACCGGCTTGCCACTCACCCTTCCTTCAGGCTTCTCGCCAGACCTGTCCGGAGGGGAGGACAGGCCCACGGCCAGCACCCACCAGGGTGACTTTCCGACCTCGTAAACCTCTTGCTTCTTCAAGCGACCGCTCTGGCCATCGACACGGTAGGCGACCAGCTTTCCCGATGACTCCCCCGCCGCGAAGAGGTACTTCCCGGTCGGATCGAGGTCGAACGACCGCGGCGTCTTCTCGGTCGGTTCCTGCCCGATCACTGATACCCTGCCATCATCGATCGCGAAGGCAGCGATGCTGTCGTGCCCGCGGTTGGAGACATACAGGAACTTCCCTGAGGGGTGGACCTTGATCTCGGCGCAGGCGTTGATTCCACGGAATTCACCGGGCAGCGTGGAGACGGTCTGCAGCGGCCGGAGCGTGCCGGACTTCGTATCGAGGGCGTAGACGGTCACACTGCTCCCCTGCTCGTTGGCGACGTAGGCGATGGGCCGCGCCGGGTGGAACTGGAGATGCCGCGGGCCGGTCCCTTTCGGCGTCGTGAGATGCGCCGGTGAGCCGGCCGTCAGCCCGCCCCTGCCGGGGTCAAAGGCGAACTGGAAAATCACGTCGGGGCCTGTGTGGGGCACGAACACAAAGCGGTTGGACCGGTCGAGCACGATGGCGTGCGCCTTGTCGGCGGTTGGGAGGCTCTGCAGCGGCTTCTCTCCCAGCGCACCGTCCCTGGCAATCGCATGGACCGTCACCTTCGCATCGACGTAGTAGGCTGCGAACAGGTGTCGCCCGGTGGCGTCCGTGCTTAGATAAGCTGGATCGGGTCCGGCCGGCACGGTGTTTCGGTGCGTTAGCATCCCGGTCGCACGGTTGATTCGGAAGGAGGTCAGCTGGCCCGTCGAACGAAGGGATGCGAAGAGGAACTGCCTCTGAGGATCGACCGTCAATGCTCCGGGCTCACCGTCGAGCTTGGTGTCGCCGCGAGGAGCGAGCTTGCCCGTCACGCGGTCCATCCGATAGATCGCAATACGCTTCTCAGCGGCGACGCTGACGTAGATAAAAGTGTGACGATGATCGAGCTGATTCGGCTCCGCGGCAGATGCGGACCCAGCCAGCGCCGCCGTGGCGAGAAGGAAAGACAGGGATCGCATGGTCGCTCCTCGGTGTTGTTGGATGAGGCCGCCAGGCCCCACGGCCACGATCCGGAGGAAGCTGCGGCAGGACAGGAATCTCAGTGCCGAGCGTCTCAGGCCGACCAGGGACGTGCTGGCCGAAAGCGCATCAGGTTGGCTTCCTCGTCGCCGATGAACGCTTCTTTCACGGGATCCAATTTCAGTTTTCGCCCCAGGATCCACGCGATGGCTGCGGCATGGCAGGCAATGTGCGATCGCCGCATCACGTCGGGATTGGCGGCCGTCAGGCGCCGTGACCGGATGCAATCGAAGAAATTGCGCGCATGAGCCGTCACGTCCAGTCCCAGGACCCGTTTGGTCCCTTTCGGAAGTTGCTTCTGGAGCGCTTCGGGCTGAGCGACGATTTCGCCCTCGTCGCCGGTCTCGACCGAGCCCTCATCGCCGACGAAGCGCACCGGACAGGTTCCCAGCCTCGTCAGGTAGTGCGGAGAGCGATTTCCGAACGGCGCCTTCAGGAAGTCGATGATCAGCTTCACGCCGTTGGCATAGTGGCAGACGATGTTCGTCTCCGTTGGTTGGTACTCGATGGGCATCGTATCGTCGGCCTTGTTGGCCCACTGGCACAGATCAACCGTGTGGGCCCCCCAATCGAGCAGCCGGGCCCCGGAATCAAAGTCCCACTGCCCGCGCCACTTGCCATCGCAGTACTGCTGATTGAAGGGGCGCCACGCCGCCGGGCCGAGCCACAGGTTCCAATCTACCACGTCACGCGCCGGAGTCGGTTGGGCCGGCAGCCAAGAGTTGTCGAGCACGGGAAGATAGACTGAGGCGTGCATGGTGTGAAGCCTGCCGAGCTTCCCGGTATGGACCCATTCCACGGCCTTCTGAAAATTGGGGACACTGCGACGCTGGGTGCCGGCCTGGAAGACCCGCTTCTCACGATGCATGGTGTCGGCCAACTCCTGGCAGGCGGCGATGGTGATGCCACAAGGCTTCTCGCTATAGACGTCCTTGCCGGCTTTCGCGGCTAGGATGGAGGCGGCTGCATGCCAGCGGTCGCCGGTCGCGATCAGCACGGCGTCGAGATCCTTGCGGTCGAGCAGTGCACAGAAGTCTCGATAGATAGCACAGTCTTTATTCCCGTAGTGCTGATCCACCAGCGTCTTGCCGGCCTGTCGCCGCTTGGCCTGGACGTCGGCAATCGCCAAGCACCGGACATCCGGGAAAGGCAGCATCGCCTTCAGGTCGTAAGTACAGCGTGGACCAATCCCGATGACTCCGAGCGTGATCTTCTCACTCGGCGGCAGCTTTCCCCCTCGACCCAGCACATGCGCCGGAATGAACGAGGCCACAGACGCTGCCGCGACACTCCCGAGAATAAAATCACGACGTGTGGTTTCAGCAAATGTGTTCATGAAGCATCTCCCTGAAAAGATGGCGGGTTCCTGAGATCACCATGAAAAGCCTGCCGTCCTGTGGTCCTGTCAATTTATCATTTTCATCTGACGTGGCCTTCGCCGAGAATTGCCGCAGCGGCAACAGTCCGGCGTCGGAGGTAAGCAGTGTGTCGGATACCTCGATTTGGATGGGCAGCGGCTCGTAGAGATCGAAGTCGAACAGCGAAGCGGTGTGTGGACGCACGATCGGCCTCCGGTGTCGTTGCCAATGGATCAGTATGCAACCAGTTCGACGAACGCCGACACACCGACTATTGCCGTTCCTGCTCAACTTGGCGAGTCTTACCGGTTTGCTGGGCCTGCTTGCTGCCCTGTCCGCACATCCCGCAAGGGAAGGTGAACCGCCCTGGGACCCCGTCGCCACGTTCTCGATTCTGGGCCACGATCCAGAGACCGGCGAAGTCGGCGGCGCCGTGCAATCGCGCGTCTTCAACACGAGCGGTAGAAGGTCCGCGGCGGCCTTGCGGTCGCCGGCAGCGGCTGCGTCAAGGAGAAGCGTGACGTGGGACATGCGGGCGATTCTAACCCAGCGCAAACCCAACGGGTTACTTCTTTTGCCGCAGCGGACCCGGAAAGTTCAGCGGAGATGATGGGACCGCGACAGAACCAGCCA
>Ga0208565_1001796_pt1 | contig 12185 bp, 9 predicted proteins | sample Sb_taG_7_FD_187706 | JGI IMG/M metagenome (GOLD analysis project Ga0208565, IMG submission 187706) | Peat soil microbial communities from Weissenstadt, Germany - Sb_50d_2_FS metaG (SPAdes) (version 2) | ecosystem: Environmental > Terrestrial > Soil > Wetlands > Peat | place: Germany: Weissenstadt...
CGGCGCCGGCGCGCCCGTGTCGCGGCCCCGGCGCGCCGCGGAATAGGGCCTGGCGCGCCCCTGTCGCGGCCCTGCCTGACCATAGGAGCGCCGCTGAGCGGGCAGGGCCCGGCAGTACACTGCTGGGGTCATGAGTGTCTTTACGCGCGTCCTGCGGGCCGGCGAGGGTAAGAAGGTCCGCCGGCTGGCAGAGCTCGTCCCCCTCGTCAACGAGCTCGAGCCCGAGATGGAGGCTCTCTCCGACGACGAGCTGGCGCACCGGACGGTGGTCTTCCGGGAGCGGTTCGACAACGGCGAGAGCCTCGACGACCTCCTCGTCGAAGCGTTCGCGACCGTGCGGGAGGCGGCCTGGCGGGTGCTCGGCCAGCGCCACTTCGACGTGCAGCTCATGGGGGGCATGGCCCTGCACTTCGGGTGGATCGCCGAGATGAAGACCGGCGAGGGCAAGACCCTGGTCTCGACGCTGCCCGTGTACCTCAACGCCCTGTCGGGACGGGGCATGCACGTGATCACGGTGAACGACTACCTGGCCGGTCGTGACGCGGACTGGATGGGCCAGGTCCACCGCTTCCTCGGGCTCACCGTGGGCCGGGTGAGCCCCGAGCTCCCCGACTTCAACGACAAGCGCGAGGCGTACGCGTGCGACGTCACCTACGGCACGAACACCGAATTCGGCTTCGACTACCTGCGCGACAACATGGCGCGCTCGCGCGAGCACATGGTGCAGAGGGGACACGTCTACGCCATCGTGGACGAGGTCGACTCGATCCTCATCGACGAGGCGCGCACCCCGCTCATCATCTCGGGCCCGGCCTCGGAGTCGGCCAAGCTCTACTACCAGTTCGCCGGCATCGCCCGGACGCTGCGGGCCGACGTCGACTACGAGATCGACGAGGAGAAGCGCATCGTGGTGCCCACCGAGGAGGGCATCGCCAAGGTGGAGAGCCAGACCGGCGTGGACAACATGTACGACCTGGTCTCGGTCAACTACGTGCATCACCTCACCCAGGCGCTGCGCGCCAAGGAGCTCTACCACCGCGACAAGGACTACCTGGTGGCGGGGGGAGAGGTGAAGATCGTCGACGAGTTCACGGGCCGCACCCTGGAGGGCCGCCGGTGGTCCGACGGCCTGCACCAGGCGGTCGAGGCCAAGGAGCGGGTGCGGATCAAGGAGGAGAACCACACCTGGGCCACGGTGACGCTGCAGAACTACTTCCGGCTCTACGAGAAGCTGTCGGGCATGACGGGGACGGCGGAGACCGAGGCGGCCGAGTTCGCCTCTACCTACGACATCCCCGTGGTGCCCATCCCCACCAACGTGCCCATGGTCCGCATGGACCAGCCCGACCTCATCTACAAGTCCGAGGACGGCAAGTTCGCGTCCGTGGTCGACGACATCGTGGAGCGCTACGAGCGGGGCCAGCCCGTGCTGGTGGGCACCGCCTCGGTCGCCAAGTCCGAGCATCTCTCCCAGCTCCTCGAGCGCCGGGGCATCCCGCACCAGGTGCTCAACGCCAAGCAGCACACCCGTGAGGCCGAGGTCGTGGCCCAGGCCGGCCGGCTGCATGGCGTCACGGTGGCGACCAACATGGCCGGGCGAGGTGTGGACATCCTGCTGGGCGGGAACCCCGAGGGACTGGCCCGGCGCGAGGCGGCGGCTCAGGGGGTCGACTTCGACACCGACGAGGGTCTCGCCGAGTACGAGAAGCTCCTGGCCCGTTTCGAGAAGGAGTGCGGCGAAGAGGGCGACCAGATCCGCGAGCTGGGCGGGCTGTACGTGCTCGGCAGCGAGCGCCACGAGTCGCGTCGCATCGACAACCAGCTCCGGGGCCGCTCGGGCCGCCAGGGCGACCCCGGCGAGAGCCGGTTCTTCTTGTCCCTCGAGGACGAGCTCATGCGGCTCTTCGCCACCGGCGCCATGCAATGGGTCATGAGCCGGACCCTTCCCGAGGACGTCCCCATCGAGGCCAAGATGGTGACCAAGGCCATCGAGCGCGCCCAGCACACCGTGGAGGGCCGCAACGCCGAGATCCGCAAGGACGTCCTCAAGTACGACGAGGTCCTCAACGAGCAGCGCAAGGTCATCTACGCGCGCCGGTTGCAGGTGATCGACGGCGAGGACCTGCGCGAGCGCACCGAGGAGCTGCTCGAGCAGACCATCGACGAGCTGGTGCGCTCGGCGTGTCCCGGGGAGTTCCCCGAGACGTGGGAGCTCGAACGGCTTCTCGCCGAGGTCACCCAGTACTACCCGACCGCCTTCACCGTCGACGACCTGGCCGAGGCCACCACCGCGGCCCAGATCGCCGAGAGCCTCCTGGCCGAGGCGCTCGACGCCTATCACGCCCGTGACGCCTCGTTCCCGGGGGGCGAGGAAGAGGCCCGCGCCGTCGAGCGCGAGGTGATGATGCAGATCATCGACCAGCGCTGGCGGGACCACCTGGCCGAGATGGACTACCTGCGCGAGGGGATCAACCTGCGCGCCATGGGCCAGCAGGACCCTCTCGTGGCATGGCAGCGAGAGGGGTTCTCGATCTTCGGGCAGATGATGGACGCCATCGACGACGACTACCTGCGCTATGTCATGCACGTGCAGGTGGTGGCCGAGCCGGCCCCCGAGCCCGACCTCACCCAGGCCAGCTACCAGGCCGCCGACGACCCCGTGCAGGGGGCGAGCCTCCTGGAGGCGATGCGCGGGACGGTGTCCGCCGCAGACGTGGCCGCCGCGGGTGCCGGTGTCCCGCTCGGGCTCGACATGGGCGGCATGCCCGTCGACGGCGCCCAGGCCTCCCCCCGCCACCTGGCCGACGGCGAGACCCAGGCGCCACTGGTGAAGGCTCCCAGCGAGAAGATCGGGCGCAACGAGCCGTGCTGGTGCGGAAGCGGCAAGAAGTTCAAGCTCTGTCATGGCGCGGCCTGAGGCGCCGGGGGGCGCCGAGCAACGCGATCTCCGGGGGGAGCTGGCGTCGCTGCGCAAGCGCCTCGAGGAAGCCCAGGGCTATCTGGGGCTGGACCAGCTGCGCATCCGCCACGCCGAGCTCGAGAAGGAGGTGTCGCGGCCCGACCTGTGGGACGACCCCGACCAGGCCCGCGGCGTGACGTCGGATTTCAGCTCGGTGAGCGACGACATCGCCATGCTCGAGGACCTCGACGCCAAGTTGTCCGACGCCGAGCAGCTCCACGAGCTCATGCTCGAGGAGTCCGACGACTCCTTCACCGACGAGCTCACCGAGGCGGTCGACGATTTGTCGCGCCGGATGTCGGAGCTCGAGCTGCGCTCTCTGTTCGCGGGCGAGTACGACGAGCGCGACGCCATCGCCGAGCTCCATGCCGGCACCGGGGGCACCGACGCCCAGGACTGGTGCGAGATGATGCTGCGGATGTACCTGCGCTGGGCGGAACGTCGGGGCTTCGCCTTCGAGGTCGACGAGGTGACCGAGGGCCAGGAGGCGGGGCTGCTGTCGGCCACCTTCATCGTGAAGGGCCGCTTCGCCTACGGGCTCTTGTCGGCCGAGCGCGGCGTGCACCGTCTGGTGCGCATGTCACCCTTCGACAGCCAGCACCGCCGCCAGACCAGCTTCGCCTCGGTGGACGTGATCCCGTTCCTCGAGGACGCCGCCACCGAGGTCGCCATCGACGACAAGGACCTTCGCATCGACACCTACCGCTCCTCGGGCGCCGGTGGTCAGCATGTCAACAAGACCGACTCGGCCGTGCGCATCACGCACCTGCCGACGGGCATCGTGGTGTCGTGCCAGAACGAGCGCAGCCAGCACCAGAACAAGGCGCGTGCCATGCAGATCCTGGCCGCCAAGCTCGCCGACGTGCAGCGCGCCGAGCGACGCTCCGAGCTCGACTCGCTGTCGGGGCCCAAGGCCGACGTGGCCTGGGGCAGCCAGATCCGCTCGTACGTGATGGCGCCGTACCAGATGGTGAAGGACCACCGCACCGAGTACGAGACCGGCAACGTCGACGCCGTGCTCGACGGCGACATCGACGCCTTCATCGAAGCCGAGCTCCGGCGTCGCCGTCCCGTGGGCGGCTGAGGACCGTCTGTGGCCCGTCCCGGGAGCGGTCAGCCACGGCTGGTAAGGTCTAGCTGCCCTCTTGCGCCGGTACGGCCGATGGCGGTTGGGGCGTGCCGCCGAGGACCTGCCTGATGATCACATTCGAAAACGTTTCCAAGACATACAAGAGCGGCTCCGTGGCGCTGCGGGACGTGTCGATCGACATCGACAAGGGGGAGTTCGTCTTCCTGGTGGGGCCCTCGGGGTCGGGCAAGACCACTTTCATCCGCCTGTTGCTGCGCGAGGAGGAGCCCGGTGCCGGCCGCATCTGGGTGGCGGGCCGCGACATCTCCCAGCTCAGCCAGTGGCGGATCCCCTATCTGCGCCGCAACATCGGCTGCGTGTTCCAGGACTTCCGGTTGCTCCCCAACAAGACGGTGTTCGAGAACGTGGCCTTCGCGCTCGAGGTGATCGGGCGACCCAAGCACGTGATCGCCCTCCAGGTTCCCCAGGTGCTGGACCTGGTCGGGTTGTCGAAGAAGCACGACAGCCTGCCCGGCGAGCTGTCGGGCGGCGAGCAGCAGCGCGTGGCGGTGGCACGCGCCTTCGTGAACCGGCCGCTGGTCGTCCTGGCCGACGAGCCCACCGGGAACCTCGACCCCGCCACCAGCCAGGGCATCATGCGCCTGCTCGATCGCATCAACCGCACCGGCACCACCGTGGTGGTGGCCACCCACGACGCCAGCATCGTGGACCAGATGCGCCGGCGCGTCATCGAGCTCGACCACGGGACCCTGGTGCGCGACCAGGCCCGCGGCGTGTACGGCATGGCGCCCGCCGGACTCGGGCCCGAAGAGCAGCTCCAGAAGGGCGCGCACTGACGTGCCGGTCTCGCTGGACTACGTGGCGCGCGAAACGGCCTCGAACCTGTGGCGCAACCGGCTCATGACCATCGCCGCGGTACTCACCGTGGGTGTGTCGTTGTCGCTGGTGGGGGCGTCGCTGTTGCTGCGCCAAGGCGTGGCCCACGCCACCACCCAGTGGGCGCACGGCGTCGACGCCATCGTGTGGCTCAAGCCCGGCATCGCCGACTCGCAGCGGGCCTCGGTGCAGAAGCAGGTGGAGCAGCTCCCCTTCGTCCGCTCCGTCACGTTCCGCTCCCAGGCCTATGACTTCAACGAGGCCAAGCACCTCCTCACGCCGCCGGAGTACCAGGTCCTGACGCCCGGCACCACGCCCGGGTCATTGCGCGTCCAGCTCGACAATCCCAGCGAGGCCGCCGCCATCGCCAAGCAGTTCGGGACCTACCCCGGGGTCAAAAGCGTGAACGTCCCCACCAAGCAGATCCACAACATCCAGGAGGTGAGCCGGATCCTGCAGTTGGTGTTCTTCGTGCTGGCGGTCATCTTGTTGCTGTCCGCGTCGGTGCTCATCATCAACACCATCCGGCTGGCCATCTTCGCCCGGCGGCGCGAGGTGTCGGTCATGAAGCTGGTGGGTGCCACCAACTGGTTCATCCGTGTCCCCTTCATGTTCGAGGGGGTGGCCCAGGGGCTCTTCGGCGCCTTGTTCGCGTCCGTGACGGTGTTCTCGCTGCATTTCCTGCTCGACAGCTTCTCCAACACCAAGACGGGGAACATCTGGTACCAGATGCGCATGCCCACCGGCGAGGTGATCGTCACCAGCCTGGTGGTGGTGCTGATCGGCGTGGTGATCGGGTCCTTCGGGTCCTTCCTCGGGATCCGCAGGTTCCTCGACGCCTGACGGGACCGGCGTCAGCCCTTGTTGGCGCCGTGCTCCCGCACGAAGTCGTTGACGGCGTAGTAGGCGTCGATCGACTCGCCGGCGTCGCCCCAGAACCCGTCGAGGATGTCGTAGGCCATGGTGCGCTGCCCGACGTAGTAGTTGTTCACGTCGGTGATCTCGAGCTCACCGCGCCCCGAGGGCTCCAGGGTGCCGATCACCTCGAACACGGAGGGGTCGTAGCAGTAGATGCCGGTCACGGCGTAGTTGCTCGGGGGGTCCTCGGGCTTCTCGACGATGTGGGTGATGCGGTGCTCGGCGTCGAATTCGGGGACCCCGAGATGGCGCAGGTGGGCGGGGTCGTCGGCCTCGGTGAGCAGGATGCGGGCGCCCGACCCCTGCTGCTCGAAGTGCTCGACGGTGTGGCGGAAGGTGCGCTCGACGATGTTGTCCCCGAGCATGACGAGCACCGAGTCGCCCCCCGCGAAGCGCTCGGCCAGGCCCAGCGCCTCGGCGATGCCCCCGGGCCGGTCCTGGTAGGCGTAGCTGAGCCGGTCGATGCCGTGCTCGTGGCCGTTGCCCAGGAGGCGGAGGAACTCCCCGGCGTGGGTGCCCCCCGTGACGAGCATCATCTCGTTGATCCCGGCCAGGACCAGCGCCTCGATGGCGTAGCTGATCATGGGGCGGTCGTAGATGGGCAGGAGGTGCTTGTTGGTGATCCGGGTGAGCGGGTGCAGCCGGGTCCCGCTCCCCCCCGCCAGGATGACGCCCTTCACGACGGGGCAGCCTAGGCGAGGTTGCCGGCCGTCCCCGCTTCGCCATCCCCGCCGGGGTCCGGGGGGCCCGGGGCCGGCGCCCACCGCTCGAGCACGGCGTCGGCGAGGGCCGGCCACGCCCGTTTCGCCCACGGGCCGAAGACCCGGTCGGTCAGGGCCGCGCACGCCACCCCGGCCCGTGGGTCGACCCAGACAAAGCCGCCGGAGCGACCGAAGTGGCCGAAGGTGGCCGGCGAGTTGCGGGCCCCGGTCCAGTGCGGGGCCTTGCCGTCGCGCACCTCGAAGCCCAGGCCCCAGTCGCAGGGGTCGAAGCGCCCGTACCCGGGGAGCACCCCGGCGAGGCCCGGGAAGGCGACCGCGGTGGCGCCGTCCAACGTCGCCTTCGACACCAGGCGCGGCGCCAGGAGCTCGCCGGCCAGGGCGAGCAGGTCCCGCACTGGCCCCCGCGCTCCCGACGCCGGGGACGACCCGGGGGGGAGCTCGGTCCCGGTCATCTCCAAGGGGTGGACCACGCCGGTGCGGAGATAGTCGATGAAGGGCATCTCGCCCCGTTGGGCCAGGAGGTCGGCCAGCACCTCGTAGCCGGCGTTGGAGTAGATGCGCCGGCGTCCCGGTGCGGCGAGGGCCCGGGCCGAGTCGGGGCCCAGGCCCGACGCGTGCGCCAGCAGGTGGCGCACCGTCGATCCCGGGGGGCCGGCCGGGTCGTCGAGGTCGAGGGTGCCCTCTTCGGCGGCGACCAGGACCGCCATGGCCACGAGCAGCTTGGTGACCGAGGCCCACGGGAACGGCGCCTCGAGGTCCCCGGTGTGCCCCGCCACCTCGACGGAGCCGGCCGGGCCCAGGCGCACGACGGCGGCGGCGGCCCTCCCGACCGGCCACAGCGCCACGGCGTCGAGCGGATGTCCCGGGCGCGCCGAGGTGGGGGTCAGGCGGGGGTCGAGGCCCACTCGGTGGTCTCGGCGCGGTGGCGGGCGTAGTCCACCTTGCCGGCGGGGGAGCGCCCGATGGTGGGCACGAAGTGCACGCGCTTGGGGGCCTTGAAGGCGGCGAGATGTCCACGCACGTGCACGACGAGCTCGGCCTCGGTCGCCGCCGCCCCGGAACGCAGCTCGACCGCGGCCGCCACCACCTGCCCGAAGCGCTCGTCGGGGATCCCCACCGCCACGGCGTCGGCCACCGAGGCGTGGAGCTTCAGCACCTCCTCGACCTCTTCGGGGAAGACCTTCTCGCCGCCGGTGTTGATCACGACCGAGCCCCGGCCCAGGAGGTTGATGGCGCCATCCTCGTCCACGGTGGCGAAGTCGCCGGGCACGGAGTAGCGGACGCCGTCGATCACCTTGAACGTGGCCGAGGACTTGTCGGGGTCCTTGTAGTAGCCGAGGGGATTGCGCCCGCCGATGGCGAGGACCCCCACCTCCCCCGAACCCGGGGTCACGTCCTTGTTCGATTCGGGGTCGAGCACGCGCACCTCGGGACTCAAGGTGAAGTGGGCGGTGTGCTCGGCCGCGGTCCCGCTCGACACCGAGGTCCCCATGCCCAGGGCCTCCGACGACGAGAAGGCGTCGATGAGCATCAGGTGGGGATGATGGTGCAGCAGGCCCCGCTTGGTCTCCTCGCTCCACATGACCCCCGACGACACGATGGCGAGCAGCGTCGACAACCGCCACCGGCCGGGGTGTGCCTCCAGGGTGCGCAGGATGGGTTTGGCGAAGGCGTCGCCCACGATGGCGACGGTGTTGACGTTCTCGCCGTCGATGGTGTCGAGGAGCTCGACGGGGTCGAAGTGGCGGTTCGTGAGGGTGACCACGCATCCCGCCACCGTCATGGCCGCCATCGAGGTGAAGCCGCCGGTGCCGTGCATGAGGGGACAGGCGGGGAGGTGGAGGGGACCGGGGCCCACGATGGTCTTGCGCACGCCCTCGATGCCGCCGTCCTCGGGCACGCGCAGCAGGTTCCCCGCGTTGAGCTTGGCGAACAGGTCGTCCTGGCGCCACATGACGCCCTTGGGCATCCCCGTGGTCCCGCCCGTGTAGAGCAGGTAGAGGTCGTCGCCGCTGCGCCCCCAGGGCGGCTCCACGCGCTCGGCGCCGCTCTGGGCGGCGCCCTCGTAGGGTGTGGCCCAGACCGGGCACGGGTCGGTGCCGTCGTCCACCCACAGCCAGGCCCGGACCTTGGGCACGCGGGAGCGGAGCCCGGCGATGCGCGCGCAGAACACCCCGTGGAAGATGACCGCCACGGCATCGGCGTTGTCCCACAGGTACACGAGCTCGTCGTCGGTGTAGCGGTAGTTGGTGTTGACCGGCACCAGGCCGGCCTTCAGGATGCCGAAGGTCGACTCCATGTACTCGGGGCAGTTGTAGAGGTAGTGCGCCACCTTGTCCTGGTGGACGACTCCGAGCTCGAGGAGGAAGCGGGCCACGCCGTTGGCGCGCCCCTCGGTGTCGGACCAGGTGAAGCGGCGTTCACCGTGGATGGCCGAGGGCGCATCGGGCACGGTGTCGGCGACGGCCTCCCACACGGTTGCGAAGTTCCAGTCGGTCACGGGCGGCAGCCTAGGCTGGTTCGCTGTGGACCTCGCCCTGCCGGGGGACGATCATCCCGCCCGCGTCGAGTTCCGGACGTGGCTGGGATCGAACCCCGATCCCAGCCCGCGCCAGCTCGCCGAAGCCGGCTACGTGGCCCCCCACTGGCCACGCCCGTGGGGTCTGGACGCCGATCCCATCGCCCAGCTCGTCATCGACGACGAGATGCGGCGGGCGGGGGTGCGGCGCCCCTCGAACCAGATCGGCATCGGCTGGGCCGGCCCCACGCTCGTGCACGCCGGGACCGAGGCACAGAAGAACCGCTACCTCGTCCCCCTGTTGGCGGGGGAGGAGATCTGGTGCCAGCTGTTCTCCGAGCCCGGTGCGGGCTCGGACCTGGCCGGGCTCTCGACCCGGGCCGTGCGCGACGGCGACGAGTGGGTCGTGACCGGCCAGAAGGTGTGGACGAGCTTCGCGCATGTGGCCGCGTTGGGGATCCTCCTGGCCCGCACCGATCCCGATGTCGAGAAGCACCGGGGGATCTCGTACTTCGTGTGCCCGATGGACGCGCCCGGCGTCACCATCCGGCCCATCGTCGACATGACCGGGGAGCACGCCTTCAACGAGGTGTTCCTCGACGAGGTGCGACTGCCGGCGCAGAACCTCGTAGGGGAGGTCAACGGTGGTTGGGCGCTGGCCAAGGTGACGTTGGGCAACGAGCGGGTGTCGCTGTCGGGCGAGGGTGCCCTGTGGGGGCAGGGGCCCACCGCGGGAGACCTGCTCGACATCGTGCGCCGCGGTGGCGGAACGCGTGACGCCACGCTGCGCCAGCGATTGGCGCGCCTGTGGGCGGAGTCCGAGGTGCTGCGGCTCATCCGGCTCCGCACCGTCAGCGCGGCGGTGGCGGGACGGGCCCCGGGGCCCGAAGCCTCGGTGCGCAAGGCCCTCGCCGACGACCACGGGCAGAGGGTCATGGAGCTGGCCCACGACATCGCCGGTCCCTACGGCCTGCTGGCCGACTGTGGTCCCGCCGAGGGCCTCGCCCCGGTGGGCGCGGGCACGGGGTCGCCGTGGCCGGCTTCGGTGTGGGCCAAGGGCTATCTCTTCTCGATGGCGCTCACCATCGGCGGCGGGACATCGGAGGTGCAGCGCAACATCATCGCCGAACGGGTCCTCGGGCTTCCCCACGACGTCGACGTGGAGGCGGCCCGGTCGTGGGCGCAGTCCCGGGGGGCCCTTCAGGGCTGACCGGGCGCACCCGGCACCCCGGGGGGCGCGCCCGTGGCCCGTTGCACGACGCGCCGGACGAAGGCGGCGAAGGCATCGGGATGGCTCAGCTGCGCACCGTGGGCCGACCCGGGGATCTCGACCACCTCGGCGCCCGGGACGAGCTCGACGAGCGCGTCGACGGCCTTTCGGTGATGCCACACCGATGCACCGCCGCGTCCGAGGACCAGGGGCACCCGGAGGTCGCCGACGTCGAAGGGCGCCTCCTCGGCGCGCAGGTCGGCGAGCTCGGCGACGAGCGCGGGGCCATCGGCGTGCCGATCGGCGCGCGCCTGGTCGCTCAGGCGGTCCCACCCCGCGTCACCGACCACGCGGCGGAAGAACCCCTCGGCGTAGGTGGCCGGGTCCTCGCCGGTGATGCTCGACGCGCTGCGCCGGGGCCACCACTCCAACCACGGCAGGGGAGGCTCGTAGGCACCGACCGCCCCGATGGCGCCGGGGGCCTCGATGGCGGCGCCGAGCGCGACGTCACCGCCGTAGGAGTGCCCCACCACCACGGCGGGCCCCTCGCCCACCACCGCCAGCAGGTCGGCCACGTGACCGGCCAGGGACCCGGCGACGGGCATGGCGCGCGAATGGTGGTACCCGCGCCGGTCGTAGGTGACGACGTGGAGGTCCGCCAGCCGTCGCACGACGCGCGCGAAGGACGCACCGCGATCGAGCGAGCCGTGGACGAGGACCACCGTCGGTCGGGACGACCCGGAGTCTCCCCGGTGTTCGACGACGTGCAGCCCGTCGGGGAGCGCGTTCACCGCCTGCCGGCGGGCGCCCGGACCGGCCCGCCCACGGTGGTGGAGATGCGCACGGTGGTGACGAACACGGTGGTGACGAACACGGTGGTGACGAACACGGTGGAGACGCGCACGGGGCGGAAGGCTAATGGCTGGTTCGCATCAGGCTCTGTCGCGAGATGTGCCCATTAGGATCGAAGTGATGCCAGAAGACCAGGCCACGGTGACGAGCCCCCCGGCCGGTGGCGCCTTCGGCCCCAACGCCTGGCTGGTCGACGACATGTTCGAGGCCTACCGCAGCGACCCCTCCTCGGTGAGCGAGAGCTGGCGCGAGTTCTTCGCCGACTACGTCCCGGGCGGGGTGGCGGCGCCGTCGGTGCCTCCGCCGCCCCCGGCTCGCGCTCCCGAGCCCACATCGGCAGGCCCGGCCCCCGCTCCCGCTCCCACCACCCCGATTCCGGCCGCCCCCGTTGCCCCCACCCCCGCCCCCGGCACCAAGGGCGGCGCCGTCACCGATGGGGCCGCTGCCACCGACGGGGCCGCCGTCACCGACGGGGCCGGTGCCACCGACGGGGCGCGGGCCGCAGCGGCCGGTCCGGTGGCGATACCGCTGCGGGGCGCCCCGGCGCGCATCGCGCAGAACATGGTCGCCTCGTTGTCGGTCCCCACGGCCACGAGCGTGCGCTCGGTCCCGGCCAAGCTGCTCGAGGTCAACCGGGCCATTCTCAACCAGCACCTGGCCCGCACCTCGGGGGGCAAGGTCAGCTTCACGCATCTGATCGGCTTCGCCGTCGTGCGGGCGCTCGAGGCGGTTCCCGCCCTCAACTCCAGCTTCGTGCCCGACGTGGACGGCACGGGGAAGCCGGGCGTGGTCCACCACGACCACGTCGGCCTGGGCCTCGCCGTGGACCTCGAGAAATCCGACGGCACGCGCACGCTTCTGGTCCCGGTGATCAGCGGGGCCCAGGCCCTCGACTTCAGGGGATTCGTGATCGCTTACGAAGAGATGGTGCGCAAGGTCCACACCGGCAAGGCCGGGCCTGACGACTTCGCCGGTGCGACGGTCACCCTCACCAACCCGGGAACGCTGGGCACGGTGCAGTCGGTGCCGAGGCTGATGCC
>Ga0208565_1001799_pt1 | contig 12181 bp, 5 predicted proteins | sample Sb_taG_7_FD_187706 | JGI IMG/M metagenome (GOLD analysis project Ga0208565, IMG submission 187706) | Peat soil microbial communities from Weissenstadt, Germany - Sb_50d_2_FS metaG (SPAdes) (version 2) | ecosystem: Environmental > Terrestrial > Soil > Wetlands > Peat | place: Germany: Weissenstadt...
TTCTGCGAAGGCACGACGGCGGCCTTGCCCTCCGACTTGCCGTTGAACGGCACGGTAACTTCCTTGGATGCGGGGCGGTCTTGCCCACAGGCCTGCCGGTGCGCAATTACCAGCATCGCGATCAGCAGGTAAACCCGTGCAGCTCTCATGGTTCCGGACCCTCTGGTGAAAAGAGCTGAGTCGCAGCCGTGCAGTTCCCGGCGAGTCGGCGGGACACCGGCTGGAGAAGCATCATCCGTCACGGTACGTCAGGTAAAATTCTCGCAACTCCGGCGCCGAAGTGCGAGTTCAGCCACACTGGCTGGTGATTATTCGTTTCGCTCCCGGTCGGCTCTAGCAGAAAAACCCACCACCGGCATAGCGCCGTGTGCTCAAGATGCCGGTGGCGGGTTCTGAAATTGCTGCGCCTCGTTCAACCGCGTGCGAAGGCCTCAGGGAGACCTGGTAAACGATAACCCTGGGTCATCAGGCGGTCCGGCCATGATCTTGAAGGTGAAATGATCATCATCGCGCCAGGTCACCCGGCCGACCATAGGCGGCTGGGCGTCCTGGCCGGATCGAGCCAGCGTCAGGATTCCATTACCGTAGGTTTCGTCCCCCTGAAATTCTTGAGACTTCCCCTGGCTCGTGACTTTCCATGTAAAGTGGCCACCGCCTGCCAGGGTCAGGCGAATCGTTGTGTCAGCGCTGGGCTCTGCCGTCCACGTCCCGGCCAGGTTGCCTTCTTTCACCTGAAAAGAGGATGTTGCGATACCGGCCGATGGCGTCGTGCCTGCCGCTGCCTGAGCAGGCGCCGGTGCGATTGCGGCAGCTCCTGGCGTTCCTTGAGTCGCTCCCTGCAACAGCCGGAGCAACTGGGTCGCGGCGATATCCCTTGGTTGCAACTGGGTGACATCCTTGAGCTGGCTGATCGCGGCGTCCAAATGTCCCCCGGTAATGTAGTGATAAGCCAGCAGGAACCTCGCCGCGGCCGACTGGGGATTCTGCCGGATGGCCGACTCGAGGGCCCGAAGTTGCCCGGTGTAGACGTTGACGTCGGAATAGAGACCGATGAGCGTCGGCCAGTCCCACCCTGGACCGGCCGACAGGACGGCGTAGAGTGCCGTGGCAGCCTCGTCGTAGCGCTGCAGGGCAAACAGCGCCAGAGCGCGGAACTCGTGGAGCGAGACATCATTGGGCAGTTGCCGCAAGGCCTGGTCGGTCAGGTCGAGAGCGAGACTGTAGTTCCCCAGCTTGAATGCAGCACGGGCCTGATCGAACGAGGTACCGGCCTGATCCGAGATCACCTGGGTAGGCTGTGCAGCCGTCGTGCTGATCGGTTGCGAGTAGTCGTAGACCATCGGCTGCTGAACCCCGACCACGGCCGGGTTGTAGTACGGGTCGTAATACGGCGAGTACCCCCAGTCATAGAGCATCGGATCGTACCCGTAGCCGCAGTACCCGCCATAACCGCCGTAGCCGCCGTAACCACCGTAACCATAGCCTGGATAGCCCCAGCCGCCGTAACCACCGTAGCCGCCCCAGCCGCCGTAGCCGCCCCAGCCACCGTAACCAAGCCCCCACAGTCCGCCAAGACCGTAGCCGAACCCGCCCAAACCCCAGCCCAGACCGAAGCCCAATCCCAGACCATAGCCGAATCCTAAGCCCGGATAGCCAAAGCCGCCGTAGCCGTAACGGCCGTAGCCGCCGTAGCCGTAACGGCCGTAGCCGCCATAGCCACGGCCGTAGCCGCCGTAGCCCAGGCCGGGATAGCCCCAGCCGCCATAGCCAAAGCCGCCGTAACCGCGGCCATAGCCGAAGCCCCTATTGCCTATACCGCCGTTCCAGTTGCCACGCATCCACTGCTGACGGTTGGCCATGGAGAAGTTTCGCTGCGCTCCGCCCAGACCTCCCATGACATTGCGGTTCATGTTGAAGTTGGTCTGCGTGAGCCGATTGGCACCGCCGAACTGGCCGAGCCCGTAATTACTCCGGTTGCCGAAGGCGATGCCGTTATTCATCCCGCGCGCTGCGCCGACGGAACCGCGACCGGCCATTCCACCGACTGAAGGTCGAAAGCCCGAAGACATCGATGGGCCGCCACGGAAGCCACCCATGCTGGGTGCACCGCGGAAACCACCCATGCTGGGTGCACTGCGGAAACCACCCATACTCGGCGCGCCGCGAAAGCCCATGCTCGGCGCGCCGCGGAAACCACCCATGCTCGGCGCACCGCGGAAACCGCCCATACGGGGAGCAGCACGAAAGCCACCGCCGCCACCGCGGAAACCGCCACCGCCGCGAAAACCACCACCGCCACCGCGGCCACCGCCACCACCGCGGCCACCGCCGCCACGGCCCGCGGCCAGGACTGACGCGTCAATCCCGGCAAGTGCCACGAAAAGAACGAGGCCAAGGACTGCCAGGAGACTCGGTTTGTGTTTCATGGTCAGAGCGCTCCCTATGTCGAGCCGCAAGATGAACTCTCCTCATTATTCTATGGCGAGCATAACCGAGTTGTTCACGTCCATGATCCCGTGCGCACGTTTTTTCAACATCTCAGACGCAAGGCCAGCGACCTGCGGATCTTTTCCCGACAACGCTCACGCACTCTGACCATTCAAAATATCCAAGGTCTTCTACATTCGTGTAGTCCTTCCCGCGGCATACGTGAGAAAACCCCAGGCGTCTGCCTGCGAATCAGAGCGCTCGTCATGGTGCCTCGGTTGGAGCGAACGTGGTTCAACCGCATCCAAGCAGCGACTTGCCTCCTTTCTGAAATCAGAATTCAGTCAGCAGGCAAAGACTGCCGATCATCCTGACTGATCCGACAAGATCGGTCGGAGCGGTGGTGTACGCCGAGGCGTCGTGGGAATGCGAGTTTCGAGGTACTTTGGCGATGAATCGCTTAATCTACCTGGCCAGCCTCTGGGTCTGCCTGGCCGCGATTCAGGCACTTGGGCAGGAAGTCGTGCAATCCTCGCCGGATCGCTCGCCCGTGCAGGAAGCAGGGAGTCCCGGCTCGGTTGTCCCGCTGCCTCCGGCGTCGCGACCGAGGCCCCAGCCTGAGACTCCTGCTCCACCCGGAGGAACGACGTCCGCGCCCGTCCCGGACCAGGCATGGCCCCGCTCGCCTGGCGGTCAACCGCCTGGCGCGCGACCTCCCGCGGGCAGCCCCACGCCGTCGGCCCCGGCCCCTTCGCCAGCGGCGGCACTGGCCCTCGCTCGAGAGAACGTCTTTGCCCAGGCGCTCGCCGACAGCTCGCCTGACTTGACCAGCTTCGAGGGTTTCTCGCGAGCCGGCATCCCGCAGATGCTCGGCGACCAGGGGGCTCTGTTCGGAGCGTTGCGCCAAGCCGGGCCGAACGTCGCCCGTGTTCCTTACGAGCGCGGATACAAGATGGCCGACAACCAGAGCCCGATGCCGCAGGACCGGTTCTTCGTCGCCTTCAATTTCTACGATAATCTCAATACCCTGGCGACCAGGGGCGAAGCGGCCACGCTCCACGAGGTGAAGCTCTACCGTGAGTTCTTCGGCATCGAGAAAACGTTCTTTGACCAGCGCGCCTCGATCGGCATACGTCTGCCGCTGAACACGCTCTCGGCCCAGAGCGACGTGCCCGGCTTGGCGGGAACCAGCACCGCCCTGGGCGATTTGACCGTCTTTGTCAAGTACGCCCTTTATCGAGACTTCGCTCGGGGCCGGCTGCTCTCGTCGGGCCTGGCGGTCACGCCCCCCACAGGCCCCGGCGCTCTGGCTGGCTCACCGACCGCCAACAGCCTGCACGCTGCCGCGCTGCAACCGTTCCTCGGCTACATTTACAGCCTGGGCCCGAACGTCTTCATTCAGGGCTTCTCGGGCGTCAACGTGCCCACCTACCCGGGCGTCGTGACGATGATGTACAACGACATGGCAATCGGCTACTTCCTCTACCGCGACGAGAGCGGCCAGAACCGGTTCCTGGGTGCGATCGTGCCCACGTTCGAGGTCCACGTCAGCACGCCTCTGAATCATCGCCTGGCGATCGGACCCCAAGGGTTCACGGGCACACCGGACGTGGTCGACCTGACATTCGGTGCCGGATTCGTCCTTGGGGGCGCCGTGCTGTCCACGGGAATCGTCAGCCCGGTGACCGGCCCGCGACCGTTCGACCTCGAGGTCGTGACCCAGCTCAACGTCCTCTTCGGCAAGTCGCGAAGTTTGCGGACGGCAATCCCTCCGCCTGTGATCGGTCCGTGACGATCAGCCGGCTCGGCCTTGTCCTGTTTGCTGAAGCTTCGACCTGAGGCGTTGAAAGTCCGGGCGGTCAATCAGCGCACGAAAGCCGGGCTGATCAAGAACAGTAGGGTCGCTGATATGTCCCGCCTGAACGCCCTGGCGCAAGACCGCCGTGGCCTCTCCGCCGTACTCCTCGGCACGGCGCTCGCGATCGGCCGAGGCAAGCCGCTCGTCCTTCGTGACGAGCGCGACGCACTGGGCCAGAAAGGCGGCCGCGCGGAGGTATTCGGTGGGCTGATCGGGGACCACTCTCGGTAATTCCAGGGCGGCCTTCGCGGCCGCATCGTGCTCCCTCAACCGCACCAGCACCACGGCGAGCACGCCGTAATCGTCGCGGAGATAGTCGCGACCAGCCTGGTTGCGACGGTTGAATTCGAGGGCGGCCCGGTGATGGGGAATCGCCTGTTCCAGGAGCCGTCGCGCGGCGGCGAGCTCGCCTTGCTTGAAGTGGAGGCCAGACAGCGAGTAGAGCGTGCGCCCCAGGGCCAGACGGTACTCGGGCACGTCGGGAAACAGGCTCAGGAGAGATTCCTGCGCATCGAGTGCCTGGTGATAAATCTGCTTCGCCGCCACTGGGTTCCGCGATTCCAGCAAAAGGGCCAGGTTGAGCCGCGTAACGGCCAGCTTTTGATGGTAATCGGGAATCCCGGCAACTTCGCTGGCCAGCCGCTCGCGGAGCGAGAGCGACTCCCTGTAGGCCTGTTCCGCGAGCGCCTGGCGGCCGGTCGCCCCGAACAAGAGTCCCAGATTATTGAGAATGGAGGCCAGCTCGTGGCGATAATCGGGAATCCGGGGAAAGTCGGCGGAGAGCTGCTTCTGGCAGTCTCGGGCGTGCACGAGGTAGCCCTCGGCTTCGCCCACGCGCTCGGTCTTCTGAAGGAGCACGCTCAGGTTCGCCTCGCTGCGTGCCATGTGCCAGCGGCTGCCCGGCGCCATGGGATCGTTGGCGAGTTCCTCCAGCAAGGTTTCGATAGCCTGGTGGTAGTATGGCTCGGCATCGGCCAGGCGGCCGGCATCGGTCAAGAGGAGGCCCAGGTTGTTGAGATAGCGCACCAACTTGCGGCGATTCTCGGGAGTAGAAGCAGCGGCGCTGGCCAGGCTTTGCTGGGTTTCGACGGCCTGGCGATAGACGTGTTCGTCCTCGGGCTCTCGATGCGGCAAGCGAGCCAGCAGGGTGGCCAGGTGATATCGGCTCTCGGCCAAGTCTTGCTGATACTCTCGAAGATCGGCCCGGCCCCCCTCCTGCCGCTCGCGCAGCTGAAGCGCGGTTCGCAGGGATGCTTCCGCTTCTTGAAAACGGTTCGCCTTCTTGAGAACGATCCCCAGCCCCGCGAAAGCGCGGGCCAGTTCAGCGGCCGGCGGGTCGGTGCCGGCGGTGGTGCGCGACAGGCCCTCGAAGAGGGCGATCGACCGCCTGTACGCTGCCTCGGCCTGGCGGGCGTCTCCCAGCAGGTCGTGGATGGCCGCCAGCCGCTCGTGGGCACGGCCGTATTCGATTTGAACGGCAGGGTCGGCAGGTCGTTCGGCGACAAACGCCTCGTAAAAGCCCAGGGCTTTCGCCAGGAGCCGCTTGCGCGCCACTTCCATCTGGGGCACTTCGGCGAGCTCGATGTCGCCCACCTCGCTGAGCATCTGGTCGACCGCCTCTCGAGCGCGGCTGAAGTTGACCTCCGCGAGTTTCCGCTGCACGTGCTCGCGACGCTTCTCGTTGCCGATCAGGATCGTGCTGACAGCCAGTGCCACAACCGCGGTAACAAGCAGGGCGGCCATCCCCGTGACGAGCGGCCTGTGACGTCGAGCCCACCGGGCTAAGCGGGCGGGCCAGGGCTCCCGGAATGCCGACACCGGTTCATCGGCCAGCCAGCGTTCGATATCGTGGGCCAGGGTGCGAGCCGATGGGTATCGATCGTCGGGCCGCAGCGCCATCGCTTTCAGGCAAACGGCCTCCAGGGCCCGCGGGATCGACCGGTTCAGGCGCCTGGGGGGCTCGTAGTCGCCGCATTGCACCTGTTCCAGAAGCCGCGTCAGATCCTTTTCGGCGAAGGGAGCCCGGCCCGTGAGCAGGCAATAAAGCGTGGTGCCCAGGCTGTAGATATCAGTCCTGGTTCCCAACAGGTCAATCCGGCCGGCCGCTTGCTCCGGGCTCATGTAGTGCGGCGTGCCCAGGGGAGAGCCGGCCAGGGTTTCGCCTCGTTCGGCCGGTGCGGCGTCGCCGCGAATCGCCGTGCTTTCCGCTCCATCGCCGGGGCCGGGGGTGACCAGCGCCTTGGCCAGACCCCAGTCGACGACCAGCGTTTCGCCAAACTGGCCGATCATGATGTTTGACGGCTTGATGTCGCGGTGGATCACGCTCTGGCTGTGGGCATAGTCGATGGCCTGGCAGACATCGAGGAAGTGAGACAGGAGCTTGCGGAACTCGACGGCTTTCGCTCCCGTGTCGCTCGCCCGGCAGCCGTCGTGAAACCGCTTGATGGCCAGGTCAAGACCATGGCCTCGAATGAACGGCATGACGTAGAAAGGCCGGCCGTCGGGGTGGCGGCCCAGCCCGAAGATGGGCACGATCCCCGGATGGCCGAGGCCGCCGGTGATCTCGGCCTCGCGGATAAACCGCATTTGGTTCAGGCGATCGCCCGCGTAGTCGGGCCTGATCTGCTTGAGGGCGACCTCGCGTTTCAGGTCTTCTTCACGGGCCACGAAGACCTCGCCCAGCCCGCCCCGCGCGTGGCGCCTGAGGATCTGATAGCGAACTCCCACGGAGGCAGAGCTGTCGGAACCACCCGCGGGCGACTGCTCGCCATGCCAGGGACCGGTCGTTCCGCTCGAGTCGAGCTGGGAGACGGTCGATTCTAGCTGGTCGAACACCTCGACGACCAGCTCGGTCTGGCCGGGAAATTGATCGATGTAGTCGGCGGGATCGGGCCGCTCGCCCTGGCATCGCCGGCAGGCGAGATCGACCAGGAGCAGTTCGCGAAGCAGAACCGTGCGATCCAGGTCGGTAACGTCGTCCAGAAACTCGTGGATCGAGGGCCGCCCGCCGGTCTGCCAGACCGCCTCAAACCGATCGCACACCGCGTCGATGCGGGCCGCCCGTGAAAACGAGGCCGTCGATTGGGCCGAGGGCTCTTTGCCGTCATTCATGGCTCTGCCCGTCGCCACGCCTTTCGGATCAGGGCCAGCTTGCGGTCTACGGTTCGGCACACGCAACCAAGCCGGTCCGCGATCTCGTCGCTAGAGTATCCCTCCAGCTTCCAGAGAGCAACTTGCCTCAAGCTCTCATCGGGCAGGCTGCCCAGCCGGGCTTGAAACTCCTCGGCCAGCATCGCCACAAATTCGGGGGCCGGCTCACGGCCGATGAATTGCTCGAAGCCCCCGGGACTGTCGGGGTCAAGACCAGCCAGTGCTGCCTCCGCGACCACCCGCCCGCCGCCTCTTTTGAGCTTGTGCTGGCGCCGAATTTGATCGCAGACCTTTCGCATCGTGATCACGACCAGGAGCGGCCAGAGATCGTCACGATCCTTGAGGCGGTCGAACCTGCCCGCCGCGGCGCCGGCGCAAAGACTGTGGAAGGCGCTCAGGGCGGCGTCTTCCTCGTCCTCGACCGCCGCGGCCCGCGGGCCCGCTTCGAGCTTCTTTCGCGCCAGCCGTACCAGGCCGGCGAAATAGCGCTGCCAAAGCCGGCCGGCGGCATCGGGCTCGCCATTCTTCAAGTCCCCGATCCACCCAGTGACCGATCCCTCTGCCTCGGTGCCCATGTTCAACCTCCAGTAACTCCCGCGCGCACGCCACACCCTCGCCGCGAAGTGCTGCTAGAGCATTATCGCAAAACAGCGGGCGATAGGACTCATTTTGTTGCAGAAAAATGAAGGCCCCAGGGGCGATCGGCGAGAGTTTTTTCCCCCGGGGCTGTCGGGTGGGACGGCCGGACGGGGAGAGAAGAGCGACTCGGCCTCCACGTCAGGTCGAGTTTGGGACGCCACCAAACAAAACAGTAACGCCCTAGGGTCCGGCGTCGAAGATCCGTACCCAGATCCCGTTCCGGGAGCCTCCGGGTTCCCTGAGTCTTCCCAACAACCTTGGAGATGATGCTCATGTGGAAGCGTAAGTTCCGTAATGCTCACAACAGTCGCCCGGGCCGTCAGCGGCCGTCGCGACGCGTTCGTCTGGTCGACCTTACCGGCCTCGAGCTGCTCGATCGCCGCGTCTTGCCGGCGGTCTCAGCCACGTTTTCCGCCGCACAGGGTCTGCTGACGGTTATTGGTGATGCGAAGGACAATACCATCGTCGTCAGCCGCGATGCGGCCGGGTCGATCCTGGTCAACAGCGGCGGCGTGGCAATCCAGGGCGGGACGGCCACCGTCGCCAACACCAGCCTGATCCAGGTCTTCGGCCAGGACGGCAACGACAAAATCTCGCTCGACGAGACCAACGGGGCGCTGCCGTCCGCGAACCTCTTCGGCGGCAATGGCAACGACACACTGATCGGCGGCTCGGGCAACGACATGCTCTTCGGCCAGGCCGGCAACGACACCCTGCTGGGCAAGGGCGGCGATGACCAGTTGTTCGGCGGCGACGGGAACGACACTCTGACGGGCGGCGCCGGCAACGACCAGGTTTTCGGTGAAGCCGGCAACGACCGGATGATCTGGAACCCCGGCGACGGCAGCGATCTCAATGAGGGCGGCGACGGCATCGATACCGTCGAGGTCAACGGCGGCAACGGCGCCGAGATCTTCACCGCCACCGCAAACGGCTCTCGCGTCCGCTTCGACCGCACTGACCCGGCCCCGTTCAGCCTCGACATAGGGACCAGTGAGAATCTGGTCGTCAATATGAACGGCGGCGACGACATCTTCACCGCAAGCAACGGCCTGGCCCCGCTGATCTCGCTCACCGTCGATGGCGGCGCGGGCAATGACACCATCACCGGCGGCGACGGCAACGACGTGTTGATCGGGGGCGACGGCAACGACACCATCATCGGCGGTCGCGGCAACGACGTGGCCTTCCTGGGCGCAGGCGACGACACCTTCGTGTGGAACCCCGGCGACGGCAGCGACGTGGTTGAGGGCCAGGCCGGCACCGACCGGATGCTCTTCAACGGCTCCAACGCCAGTGAGAATATCAACCTGTCCGCCAACGGCAGCCGGCTGCGGCTGTCCCGCGACGTCGGCAACGTGACCATGGACGTCAACGGCGTCGAGCAGGTCAACGTCGCCGCCCTCGGCGGCGCCGACACCCTCACCGTCAACGACCTGTCCGGCACCGGCGTCACCGGCGTGAACGTTGACCTGTCCGGCACCCCGGGCAGTGGGACCGGCGACGGACAGGCCGACACCGTCATCGTCAACGGCACCGCCCACGCGGACACGATCCAGATCACCGGCAGCGGGACCAGTTACACCGTGGCCGGGCTGTCGTCCATGATTGCGGTCCACGGCTCCGAAGAGGCGAACGACCAGCTCGTCGTGAACGCACTTGGCGGCAACGACATCGTAAACGCCGCCAGCCTGCCTGCCGGCGTGGTTCGGCTGACAGTGGACGGCGGCGCGGGCAACGATACCTTGACCGGCAGCGACGGCAACGACGTGCTCATCGGCGGCGACGGCAACGACGTATTGATCGGCGGCCGCAGCAACGACGTGTTGTTCGGCGGCGCAGGCAACGACACCTTCGTGTGGAACCCCGGCGACGGCAGCGACACGGTCGAGGGCCAGGGCGGCCACAACACGTTGCAGTTCAACGGCTCCAACGCCAATGAGAACATCGACCTGTCGGCCAACGGCAGCCGGCTGCGGCTGTTCCGCGACGTTGGCAACGTGACAATGGACGTCAACGGCGTCGAGCAGGTCAACGTCGCCGCGCTCGGCGGCGCCGACACCCTCACCGTCAACGACCTGTCCGGCACCGGCGTCACCGACGTAAACATCGACCTCGCTGGCACGCCCGGCAGCGGCACCGGCGATGGCCAGGCCGACACCGTCATCGTCAACGGCACGGCTGCCGCGGACTCCATCACGATCTCCGGCGCGGGCAGCACCGCGGTCGTGGCTGGCCTGTCCGCCACAGTGCATGTCACCCATGCGGAGGGCGCGAACGACAGCCTTCACGTCAACGGGCTGGCCGGCAATGACACCATTAACGCCTCCAGGCTCCATGCGGGCGTGATTGCCCTGACGTTAGACGGCGGCGACGGCGCCGACGTCCTCACCGGCAGCGCCGGTAACGACCTGATTGTCGGCGGACGCGGCAACGACGTCGCCTTCATGGGCGCGGGCGACGACACGTTCGTGTGGAACCCCGGCGACGGCAGCGACACGGTCGAGGGCCAGGGCGGCCACGACACGTTGCAGTTCAACGGCTCCAACGCCAATGAGAACATCAACCTGTCGGCCAACGGCGGCCGGTTGCGGCTGGTCCGCGACGTCGGCAACGTGACCATGGACGTCAACGGCGTCGAGCAAGTCAACGTCGTCGCCCTCGGCGGCGCCGACGCGATCACCGTCAACGACCTGTCCCACACGGACGTCACCGGCGTGAACCTCGACCTTGCAGGCACGCCCGGCAGCGGCACCGGCGACGGCCAGGCCGACACCGTCATCGTCAACGGCACCGCCGGTAAGGATAGAATTACAGTCGCCAGCAACGCCGGCAACGCTGACGTTCTGGGTCTGGCTGCCAGGGTGCATATCGCCGGCGCCGAGGCGGCAAACGACCGCTTGATTGTCAACGCCCTGGCCGGCGACGACGTAGTGGACGCCTCGGGCCTGGCGGCCGGCGCGATCCAGCTCACGGCGGACGGCGGTGACGGCAACGACGTGCTGATCGGGAGTGCGGGCAATGACACGCTCCTCGGCGGCGCGGGCAACGATGTCCTGATCGGCGGGCCGGGGCAAGACATACTCGACGGAGGCCCCGGCAACAACATCCTGATCCAATAATGGACCCAGCCCGACGGGGCCGCGGGAGGCATCACCGCCCGCGGTCCCGTAGCCCGGCTGGGAACAGGGGAGGGAAGCCTCTCGCTGGCCACTTTACTTTTTCCTGTTGAGTTGTTACCGACGTGAAAGGCGCGCGCGGTGGTCGTGAGCCTACCTCGGACCAGTTCGTGACGCATTCTCAATCGACCTGAACCATGTGGCTCGGGTCAACAAATCCGACCCTGAACACGGAGTACTACCATGGCCCCCCCCGGTCTCCTGACCCCCGCGTGCCGGAGTTGCAAAGGCAGTTGGCCCGAGAAATTGCGGAGAGGAAACAGAATGAAGCCCGCTTGCGCAAACAGAACCACGCCTTGAGCGTTTTCAACTTGATAAACGTGGACGTGGAACAGAAGGCCACCTCCCTCCGCACCGCCGCTACCCGCATCGGCACGGCTTACTCCGTGGCCGCGGGGCGCCACAAAGATGCGCTGGCCAAGCAGGATCAGGTCAAGGCCATGGAGACCCAGTTGTTGTTCTCGATCTTGACGGTCCTCACGTCCGGGGCGCTCTCCTGGGCGACAGCACTGGTCCGCCTGCAGGGGGCGGCGCAAGCGGCTGGCCGAGTGAAGGGTATTGAGGCCATCGAGGCCCTGCGTGCTCAGGTGCCCCGCGAGTACCAAAGCGCGATGGTCGCACTGACTCAGCGCATGAAGGACCAGTTGAGCCGGCAAGTTTCCGCACGGGAGCTGTTCACCACCGTACTGGAGGACACGGTAGTCGCCGGCGTGGGTGAAGTGTTCGGCTCCATGGGTCCGTACTATGGCGCCCCGGCCCCCAGCGTGCCGGCCAGCCAGGAGCCCCTGGAGTTCCAGAACGGCCTGGAGACACAGATTGACAAGGTCAAGCTCAAGGCCCTGAGCTTCCTGCACACGATGGCGACTAAGATCAAGGACATGCCGGATGCAGCATGGGACAAGTACGACGACCGCGAGTTTATAACCGC
>Ga0208565_1001800_pt1 | contig 12181 bp, 7 predicted proteins | sample Sb_taG_7_FD_187706 | JGI IMG/M metagenome (GOLD analysis project Ga0208565, IMG submission 187706) | Peat soil microbial communities from Weissenstadt, Germany - Sb_50d_2_FS metaG (SPAdes) (version 2) | ecosystem: Environmental > Terrestrial > Soil > Wetlands > Peat | place: Germany: Weissenstadt...
CAGGGTCGAGGCGATGGCCTGCATGCTGGCGTAGTCGAGTGCGGGCTGCCGTTCCCGCAGGTAGTCCACGAGCAGGTCGCGGACCGGCTTGCACTGCAGCCGGTAGCGGTCGACGAGTTCCTCGACGGTGAGCTGTCCCCGGGCCATGCCGAACGCGCGGATCGTGGCCGGGGCGTCTGCGGGGAAGATCCCGAGGGCGTGGAGGCGGAGGTAGAAGTCGACTTTCTTCTGGCCGCCGCGGGCCTGCACCCGCCGCTGGGTATCGGCCAGCTCCACGCAATCTCCGACGGTGATGTCGCTGATGACGCCGCCCTTGCAGGCCAGCAGGGTCGCGATCCTGGTCGCCGCGAGCCGGGCGTCCTTCCGGGCCGCGTCAGGCCCGGCCTCGGCCAGCTCGCGCAGCTGGGCGAACCCGGCAGGGTCGCGTGTCTCCGCCATGACCAGGGCCAGGTGATGATTGACGCGCGTCAGCATCCAGGCCAGGCCGGGGCGGACTACGTCCGCGCAGGAGAGCATCAGCAGTCCCGACGACAGGTCGCCCGCGTTGCAGGAGGCTTTCTCCCCGTTCTCGCGGAACCAGGCCAGGGGCAGTTCCACCCATGAGGAGCCCGAGACGGCCTCCACGCCGGATGCCTCCCAGCGCTGCTGCCATGTGTCCCCTGGGAAGGAGGCCAGCCAGCGGAGGATCTTGGCAGTTCCCCGCCGGCGCGCTGCCCGGGCCGAGCCGCCCTCCGGCGTGAACGGCGGCGAGGTCAGGCGCTGCAGTACGGCTGCCTGATCCTGGGCAGTTTCCGGCCACCACGGCTGCGCAGGCCGGGGCGGGAACTGCTCCCGCAGCTGGCTGTTGCGCCGGTGCTGCTCCGGGGCCGTCGCCGGCGATTCCCCTGGTTTCCTGCGGGCCATGTGCTTGGCGACGGACGTCATGACGGCCTCCCGAACAGCACCGACAGCGACTGCGGGTCATAGCCCGGCGCGGGCTGCGGGGGCGTCTCCCGGACACGGGACTGCCGGGCATGATGGGCGAGCACGCCCTCGATCACCTCGTCTCGGGCGGGCGTCAGGTAAATTTCCGTCGTGGACAAATGTGCATGACCCATCACCCATTGCACGTCAGTCAGGCTGAGCTGATCATCGCGAGACATTCTGGCCGCTGCACTGTGCCGGAGGTCATGCAAGGTCCAGTCCGCTCCGAGCGAGGCGTTGACCCGCTCGAACATCCGGTGCGCCCCGTGATAGCTCAGCGGCCGGTAAGGACGCCGCAATGTCCACCAGGCCGGCTGCCGCCGGCCACGGGGCACTCCCATCCGCAGCAGCTCCTGCTGGTAGAGCCGGTGCCACACGAACGCGTCCGTCGACGCCGGGAGCTCCTGGACCGCCCGGGTGCCTTTGCGGACCACGCTGATCAGCTGCTCGCCGGGCTTGAAGTCGCACTGGCGCATGCCCAGCAGTTCCGAGGCCCTTGCCCCGGTGGAGATCCAGAACGCGACCAGTGCCCGGTCCCGGTCCGACGCCAGCGACGCGAACAGCTTGTCGAACCAGCCGTCGGGGATCGCCCGCGGGATCCGCTTAGGCACCGTCGGCCGGTAACGCCCCGTCCGCTCGGGCCTCCACTCATCCATCGGGTTGTGATGCGCGTGCGGGCGGCCGCGACGGCGGCGGGAGGCATCCAGCGGGAACGGGTTCAGGACCGGGCCGGTCCCGCAGTCGCGGTGGAAGTCGTAGAACCGCCGCAGCACCGTCTCGCTATGCGCCACCGTGGACGGCGCATAGCCGTCACCGGACGCCGGCTTGCCGGTCACCGGGTTCGGTGCCCCCGCTGCCCGCGAGGACAGGCGCGCCGCCCGCGGCCGGGACGTCTGCAGCCGCTGCTTGGCCGTCAGCTGGATCCAGCAGCTGAAATCCCTCGCCTCGACCCGCGACGCACGATCCCACTCCACGTCGACCGCGTCCAGGAACCGCCACCACCGCAGCAGATCAACCGAGTACGACCTCAGCGTCGACTCCGACTTCCCCGACGCCAGCAGGTCCCGCAGGAAAACCGACACCGGCTCCACAACCTCGCCGCCAGGCCCCACGATGCGATACGGCTCATGGGCATCGCCAGTGGCCACGAGACGGCCCGCCCGCGACACCACCAGCCGCGGCAGGTCGCGTCCCTGTTCCTCATCCGATTCGATCACGCGGACAAATTAGCGCCAGTGGCGAAAACCCGCCATGAACTGCTGAAATATCGGAGTTAGTTCAGTTAACGGGGCCAGGTTCCACGGGCAGGCGCCGCCGTCGACGACGGCTGCCAGGTGCAGAACCCTCCCTCGGCGGGGGTGCTGCGCCGCGACAGGTCCACCGCCAGGGCCTGGGCCTCGGCCTGGCTGAGCGGGGCCGCGGTCCCGGCGAGGAGCTCACCGGGGCTGGCGGTTCCCGGCCCTGCGACCCAGACGTGCTGCAGTACGTTCTCCAGGTCTGAATGGGAAAGGTGGACGTAGTGTTCCGCCATCCGGTCGCTGACATGGCCGAGATACCTGCGGATGTGGGTCAGGGTCGCGCCATGACGGAGCAGGCTGGTGGCCAGGGTGTGCCTGGCCTGGTGCGGGACGAAATGGCCGAGGTCCATGGCGTCCACCCAGGGCCGGAACCGGCTGTAGAACCACTGGTGAGTGAGCGGCACCGTTCCGTCGTTGCTGCGGTAGGTCGTGGGGAACAACGCGAGCTGGGAGCGTTGCGCGCCGGCCGGCCGGTAGCCGTAGCGGGCGGTGAACCGGTCCAGGGTCTTGCGCTGGCGTTCGGCGAGAACATCGTAGAGACGCTCGGGGATCCGGATCGCGGCATCGTAGTTGCCGACCTTGGTCTGGTCGTGCCAGAACATCGCCAGCCCGCCGTAACGGCCGATGCAGTCCCACCGCACCTTGATGACCTCGCCGATCCGGCGGCCGGTGGTGACAGTGGTCTCCCAGATGTCACGGGCCCCGTTGTCGCTGGGGTCATAGGCGGCGGCCAGCTCTGCGAGGCTGGCTTCGGCTGCCAGCGCCCGGGCGACCTCGTCGGGGAAGGGCCGGCGTGCGGTCCTGCCCGTGGTGGCGCCGGCGGCGGGGAGCGCGGTGATGAACTCCCTGTCCAGGCCCAGTTTGTCGGCGACGCCGGTGTCCAGCGCGTCGCGCAGCAGCTTGCGGATCGCGTTGAACACCACCGACCGGGTGGTCACGGTCACTATGCCCGCGGCCCCGCCCGGCCGTCTGACCGCCAGCGATTCCTGGCCCTCGCGTTCACGGTGCCGCTGATCGGCGACGAATCGCCGGGCGTGTTCCCCTCGCAGGACGGCGGGGTCATGACCTCCGCCCGGCGCCTCGAGTTCCATGAAGACCCCCAGCTCCAGGGCGGCCCGGCGATAGCCGTCGAACGGGCCGCCCGATCTCGGGCAGCGCGGTGATCGCAGCAGATCAGCCAGGTAGTCCCAGGTCAGGTCCCGTAGCCAGCGCTGCGGGATGCTCGTCAGGTCGAAATGGCTCATGCGATGCGGGAACAGCACCCCGAAGTGCTCGGTCTCCAGGAACCCGGCGTCCCTGGCCTCGGCCGGGGTGAAGTAGACGAGTCTCAGCTCGTGCAAGATCTCCTTGGCGATCGCGCCAGTGAACTCCGGGGAGCTGCCGGCCCCGAACTCGAAATCGACCAGCGAGTTCACCTCAAGGGCCCGGCAGGTAGTCACCAGGGCGCGGATCCAGCCAAGGTCCCATCGAGTCGGCCGGGCCCGCTGGGCGTGCACGAACAAGCCCCACTGGATCTCCGCTCTCACCAGCGGACGCAGCCCGCGCAGGTTGACCTGCCCTGGCCACGGCTGCGCGGAGACCGTCTCGCACCAGCGCCGGAACGCCGCCTGGTCGGCGTACTCAAGCGGGACGGGCTTCCCGCACCGCTCATACCGCTGCCACCAGCTCCCCGGCATAGCCGCCCTGCCGGGCGCGCCGTCACGGCGGTAGCGGCTGCTGTGCCAGGCGCACAACCCCAGCGGAGAATCGGCCAGGCTCGGGCAGATGGCCACGCCGCATGACCCGTAGGCGGCGCAGGGCTGCTCCTCGCTCACCCAGAGCGCGAAGTCCGCACCCTGACCTGCCCCACCCGCCTCGTTCCTGCGGAAGGTCCACCTGCTCAGATGCCGCTGGCATAGCCGCAGGTCGCTGTGCGCCGCGGGCCGTCCAGGACAGATCCGGCAGATAGCCTCCCGCGATCCGACCCGCTCATCCAGACCGTCCGCTGCGGTCACGAACGCGGCCATGCCCACGCCGCGCGCGCTCTCGCCGGCCCACTGCCCCTGATGAACCGAGCACAAGTCCGACCCGCCCGCGCGCGGCCGCTCGCAATCGGCGACCACGCAGGCCCACCGGTAGACCGGGTGACCACCCGGAATCGTGATGATGTCGGGCCGGTAGACCGGATCGAATGACGGCCCGGCGATCAACGCGGCCAGGATCTCCAGCCGGTCCCGGCCGACCTGGCCCGGACGATCGGCCAGCAGCGGCCGCAGGTACTCCTGCCGCCTCAACGCACCTCACCCCAGACCGTGCGCAGCGCCGCGTCGAACGCGCTGTCGTGCACGTCGACGTGCGCGTAGATCTCATCGACCACCGCGGTGGAGGCCCACCCGCCCGCATCGCGGGCGATCAGCAGGTCACCGCCCGAAGCCTCAAGAACAGCACTCGTGAACGAGTGCCGGAACTCGTGCGGTTTTACCCTTCCCAGGCCGGCTCGCTCCCCGGCCCGGCCGAGCATCCGCCGCGCTCCCACCGGTGCCCACGGCTGCCCTGCGTTCGCCCCGTGCAGCTGGACCAGCAGCATCCCGTGCCCTGCACGGTCACGGGGATATTCGCTGGTCATGTAGTCGAAGTAGGCGTGCACCATCGCCGGGCTGACCCGCTTGACCAGCCCGCCGGTCACCGTCCCGTCTTCGACCCGCCACGGATGCTTGGTCTTGGCCTCGGCGCCGTTGGGGTTGCCGGGCCGGTGACAGACATGCACGTGCGGGCTCCGGCACTGCCCGCAGGCCGCCCCGTCCCGCAGGTGCAGGTCCACCAGGTGCAGCCCGCACAATTCACCGATCCGCAGGCCCCCGTCGGCCAGCCAGGTCACCGTGACGGCGTCGCGGGCGCTGTTCACCGCGGCCAGCAGCCGCTCTCGTGCCCCGTCCGGGAGCATCTTGGGATGCCGGCGGTGCGGGCCCCGGGGCGCCAGCGGGTTCGCCGGCATCTCGGCCTTCACATGGCCCAGGAACGAGCGAGACCGGTCGGCCCGGGTCGGCAGCCTGCCCCGGCCGAGCTTCCCGCCCAGGTCACTGTTCACCCCGAGCGCAGACTGGTGCAGGTAGAAGCCCTTCAGGCAGGCCGCTGCCGTGGAGAGCGCGGCCCGGCCGTACGGACGCCTGCCGACCCGCCACGGCTCCCCGAGCGGCATCGCGACCTCAGCTCCGACGATCCCCATGTACCGCTCAAGATCGCGTAGCGTCACCGCCCCGAACTCCAGGCACTCCCGCTCCAGCCACCGCAGATGATCGACGAGCAGATAGGCATAGGTCCGCTGAGTACCCGACCCCTCGTGCCGACGCAGGAACCGGTCCGCCTCCGGATGCTCCGTCCCCTCCGGCCAGACGATCGTCCACGATCGCCGCCCGTTCCCCCTCGTCAGCTTCTGCACCCTGAGCTGACCGATCACCACTTGCCGAGCCACATGCCCTCCGAACTGATACCTGCGAACAGGGCGGACGTCCCGGCCTAAGTCGGTAAATGATCACGGAACGTCCCGGAACGCAAACCAGACGGACATCAAGAACAGCTGTGACTACGGTCGGTAAAATCGACCAGCACCAGGTCGGTGCGGGCGTCGACGAGGACCTGGCAGACCGCATCAGCGATGTCGGTGACGTTGGCCCGGGTCCGCAGCGGCAGGCCGAGGAAGCGGGCGAACTCCATGGCCAGCTTGCGCGGCGAGCCCTTGGGCGGGCAGGTGACGTAGACCACCGGGATCCGGTCGGCGCCGGCCGGGAACCGGGCCCGGACCCGCAGCTCGTGCAGCCGGCCGAGCTGCTTGAGGCTGGTGGTCTTGCCGGTGGCCGCGTCCCCGGACACGATCAGCCCGCGGCGGGCGCCGATCTCCCGCTGGTTCATCAGCACCAGCATCTGCCCCTCGCCGGTGATCTCGGAGATCGCCGAGGTGGTGACCACGACCAGCTCGGCGTGATGCGCGATGCGGGCCTCGTCGTAGTCCCGGCGGTCCCGCTCACCGAGAGCCTCCCACTGCCCGGCCGGCAGCAGGGCAAGCTCGGAAGGGTCGGCGCTGATGAAGCTGCGCCAGCCCTCCAGCGTGGTCGCCGGAGCGCGGCGGTTCTCCAGCAGGCCGGCGCCGGCTACCACCATTTCTCCGCCTCCTTGCGCGCGTCGAACAACGGCAGCGGGATCACCTGCGCCGGCGCGGTCTCGCTTTCGGTCTCGGCCGCCTGCTCCTCCTGGCCATCGGCCGGCCAGGCGGAGTCCTCATCGCCATCGGCCGGCCGGGGCCACTGCGGGGCCGCGGTGGCTGCGGTGCGTCCGGCGACCCGCCGCGAGCGCGGTGAGCGCGTGCGGTCGGCTGCCTGGTCCTGCTGCGGCGATGCCGGCCCGTCCGGTCCGGGGCCCTGGCCGGCGCGGTCGAGCAGGTCCGCGGCTGCCGCGGCGATCTCGGCTTCGGTGGCGGGGTCGTTTCCGCGGGCGGCCAGCAGCTGCCGGGCGTGGTTCCATGCCTGCTCGCCGAACGGCGCCGGCGCCGTGCGCAGGTGTTTCCAGGTCGCGGACAGCCAGTCGCCGTGGTGGTGGTTGCGGATCCAGACCCGGGAGATGTCGTAGGGGTCGTAACGGACCTCCCACCGGCCGGTTTTCGCCTCGATGCCGGAGTGCTGGCGCCGGTAGGGGTTCAGCTCGCCGCTGTCGTAGGTCCGCAGGCCGATCTTGACGCCGTAGGAGTTGATCACCCGCCAGGCGGCCGGGAGCAGCTCGATGTAATCCTCCGGGCTGAGCGGGACCGGGACATACCCGGCCACGTCGATCAGCGCGGCGTAACGCTCGTTGGGAGTTAGCGCGCGGCCCGGCGCCAGCGGGTCGCGCAGCCCGTCATGCGGGCGGTTCTGCCAGACCGCGGCGACCCACTCGCGGATCACGTCTTCCAGCTCGTGGATGAACAAGAACGCGGCGTCCTCCAGGCCCTCGCCGCGGCTATAGATGTCCGGGCCCTTATAGGCCGGCAGGTACTGGATCAGCCCTTCGCGCAGGGTCTTGAAAAATCTTTCGCACGTCGGCTTATCCGTCGGCTTTTTCGGCTGAGCCGGCTGGATCGAGATGCCCAGCCGGGTGCACACGCTGATCACGTGCGCCGAGAGGAACGCCTTGCCGTGATCGATCACCAGCGTCTCCGGCGGGCAGACCGGTATCCCCGGCAGCCGCCCGGCCTCGGTGAACACCAGGTGCTGCGGCACCCCGTGATAGGCCCAGCACGCCTCGGCCGGCCAGTCCTGCGGCGCAGGCCGGGCAGCCACCGCCTGATACAGGACACCGGCCACGTCCACGGCCTTGGTGGACACCGGGGTGACCCGCAGCCCGGTGATGCACCGGGTGAACAGGTCCTGCGCCACGGTCAGCTGGGCCCGCACCCACCGGCAGGTCACCGGCTCCATCGCGAACACGTCCAGGTCCTGGGTATCCAGGACCGCGTATTCACCCGCCCGGACGGCACGCAGCCGCCCGTAGACGCCTTTCGGCCGGTCCGCGATCGAGCGGCGGCCCTTCGCGCTGCCCGTCACCGCGTTGGTGCCCTTCGTCAGCCGGGCCAGGTGCCGGTAAGCGGCCGCCGGTGACGGCCGGGGCACGGCACCGGCACCATGCTGGTCATCCAGCTGAGCGTCGATCAGCCGCAGCAGGGCACCGGCCGTCGGCGTCGACGCGCCCACCTGCCCGGCCACCACCGTCCGGCACGCTTCCTCCCACCGCGGGTCCAGCGCCAGGCGGCGGCCGCTGACCCGCCGGGAATCGGCCAGCCCGGCCTCCCCGCTGTCGCGGTAAGCGCGCGCCCAGCGGCGGATCGTGCGGCCCGTCACGCCAAGCTCGCGGGCCTTGGCCTCCTGCCGGCCGCCCAGCGGCCGGGCCGGGTCGTAGTCCGGGCGCGGCTCGCCCAGCCGGGCCGCCTCCGCGGTCCCGGACCGGTACCCGGTCAGCACCTCCCGGACATGACCAGCGCGTTCGGTCACCACCGACTGCTCGCTGCCCGACAGGCCCGCCAGCAGCGGCCCCACCGGCGCCGGCCGGGCAGCCGGCGCCTCCAGCGGAACGGCGCGGGCCAGGAAACCGGCCAGGCCCAGTGTCCGCCAGCGGTCACGGCCGTCCCGCAGCGTGACACGGGTGCCCTCGAACCCGGTCACCTCGACGACCTCGCCGTCGAAGGCGAACCGCGAGCCCGGGCAGATGACAACCGCCCCGCTCACGCTGCCGCTCCCGCCCGCGGCCGGATCACGCTGTCCCCGCCCAGCGGCCTTCCCATGTCGGTGATCAGGTCGCCGGACCACAGCAGGTGCATGACTACCGGCCGGACCAGCGCCCGATGGGCACCGCTGACACGCCGCTCCACGTCGGTGACCGGCGACGGGTCCCCGGCCGCTTCCAGGACAGCGGGAATGAGCTGTTCGTCAATCAGGGCGCGCCGGCGGTAGCCAGCCAGGAAACAGACGTTCTCCAGCATCCGCGGCGGCGCCCCGTACCACTCCTCGAACGCCCAGCCTCGCAGCGCCGCTATCTGCCTGGTCCATTCCATGACCGCCCGCACCTCGGGGTCGGCGCGCTTGCCCGGCGCCTTGACGTCAACGACCGTCACGCCGCCATCCGCACCGGCCAGCAAGACGTCGGGCACATGACGGCGCACCCGCGAGCCATCCCGGCCGATGGGCCGGAACGGCTGCGCAGCGACCGCGGTGACCGCCGGGTCGAAGTCAGCCAGCATGATCCGGGCCAGCTCCAGACGGCTCTCATAAACAACCAGCCGCTGCCCGGTCGCGCACCAGTACCAGCCCGAATAATGGCGCCGGCCCTTATACTAGCGGAACTCGCGCACCGGCAGCCCCGCGACCACCTCATCCGCGCACAGGCGATCCAACGTCGTGTCCACCACGGCGCCACCGCTGGCCCGGTAAGTCACCCGGATACCACCAGCACGCTGCCCGGCGTTAAGCGCCACCCGGTGATCATGTCACCACAGAACACCATCAACCGGGCACCACGCCGGCCGGCTTCTCACCGGAATGTCCGAAAGGACAAGTCAAGGACATCTTTTCCGCGAATAGGACGTCCTCGACGAGAACCTACATTGATCGGCCTTTTTGCTGTCCTTTGCCATTGGATCTGAGCCACGGGTAGGCCGCTGACCTGTGGTGGCTCAGTTTCAGCCGCGTGGCCTTGCGCAGTCGCGGGCGCTAGGCTGCCAGCGAATCTGAGCCATCTTGCCGTGGCCCGCCTCTCGGCAACTGCGGCGCCTACCCCCGGCCGGGTACGACGTACTCGATCCCAGCGTCGCCGTGCTCCAGGGCGCCGCGGACGAAGCGATCCAGCGGGCCGAGGCCGACGCCGCGCGGTAAGCGCCGCCGAGACCCGGATCGCAGAGACCGAGCGGCAGGCTCAGGAAGCGATCGGCCGGACCGGGCCGGCGCCGCGGCCGTCACCCGTGACGGGTGACGTGCCGCGTCAGGGTCCACGGGACACTTGCCTGCATGGCGCACATGCGCGAGCCGTCGCCGAGCGTAACCGGTCGTCGGCTACGTGGTGGTGTGCGGCGATGACCAGCACCGTTGTCCAGCTGGACCGGGCGTCGCTGCGGAAGATGCTGATGCCGCTGGCGCTGGCGCAGTTCATCTGCAGTTTCGCCGGCTCGAACATGAACGTCATGATCAACGACATCAAGACCGACCTGAACACCACCATCCAGGCGGTGCAGGTCTGCATTACCTTGTTTCTCCTGGTCATGGCCGCCCTCATGATCCCTGGCGGGAAGCTGACCGACAAGTTCGGCCGCAAACGGTGCTTCATCACCGGGCTGGCCATCTACGGGCTCGGCGCGCTGATCAGCGCCGTCGCGCCCGGCATCGGCGTGCTCGCCGTTGGCTACTCCCTGTTCCTGGGAGTCGGTACCGCCCTGCTGATCCCGCCTGTCTACATCCTCGTCACGATCTTGTTCCGGGACCTGAAGTCCCGCGCGTGGGCCTTCGGGGTGGTCAGCGGCATGGGCGGAATCGGCGCCGCCACCGGGCCGCTGATCGGCGGTGCGATCGCCACGGCACTCAGCTGGCGCGCCGCGTTCGTCTTCCAGGCCATCATCGTCGCGGTCATCGTGCTGCTCGCCCGCGGCCTGGTCGACCCGCTGCCGGCGGACCCGGACCGCCCCTTCGACGTCGTGGGGGCGATCTTGTCCGCGCTGGGCCTGGTGCTCTTGGTGGGCGGGATCATGGCGGCCGACAGCAACCTCGCGCTGATGGCGATCTTGATGGCCGCCGGGGCGATCATCCTGGCCGGGTTCTTCGCCTGGATTCGCAACCGGGAACGGGCCGGCAAGGAGGTCCTGCTGTCGACCAGCCTGTTCCGCAACCGCACCTCGAACCTGGGCATGGTCACCCAGAACGTGCAGTGGGCGATGCTCTTGGGCAGCGCCTTCGCCGTGTCCGCCTACCTGCAGGTGGTCCGGAACTACAACTCCATCCAGACGGGCGTGATCTTCACCGCCGCGACCGTGGGCATCCTGGCGTCCTCGCTGGCCCAGGGCGCCCTGGCCAAACGCTTCAAGCAGCGGACTCTCATCGTGGCCGGCTTCGTGGTAGCCATCCCCGGCATGATCGTGCTGATCGTCATGGCGAGAGGCAACCCCAGCCCCTGGTACTTCGCCCCGGGACTGTTCCTGATGGGCGCGGGCGTCGGCGTCATGCTCACCCCCTCGGTCAACGTCGTGCAGTCCGCCTTCCCGGAGAACCTGCAGGGCGAGATCTCCGGGCTGTCGCGCAGCATCTCCAACCTGGGGTCGTCGCTTGGCACCGCAATCGCGGGCACCATCCTGGTCGCCGGCCTCGGCGAGGGCAACCAGTCCTACGGGTACGCCATTCTCGCCCTCGCGTGCATGGGCCTGATCGGCCTTGTCGCGGCCATCTTCATTCCGCGCGCCGAAATCCCGGCGGGAGCGGAGGCCGCGAGCACGGCCGCCGGGGTCGCATAGCCCGGGCCCGCGGAAGCGCTCCGGTCAGACCCCTGACGGGCCTCATACGTCGGTGCCGCCGCCTCCCGTGCGGGGCGGTCGAGGCCTCCCGCTCCCCTGGTCCGCCTCTGCCGGCCTAGAACCAGTGCCTGCCTGCTCCAGTCGGCCGGAGCCGGTGTCTGGTCTCCAGCCCCCCGAACTAGCTCGCCTTCGGGCCACCTGGCGCCGGTGAGGGTCGCGCCGTTGAGGTTCGCGGGCGAGGTCAATCGGCTGAATGTCGCGATCGGGATCCCGGCGCCTGACCACAGTAAGGGCGGCCTGGACGTCGGGCCGCGTCGATCGTTCCGGTCCCCGGCTCGTCCATCGGATGCTCCGCGGCAAGGCCGCTCGGCGCTTCGGCATAGGAAAACGCTAGAGGTGTCCGCCCTGCCTTGCGCCTACATCAGCCCTATGGCCCACAGCTCAGCCGGGCGCGCGAGGAACGCATCCCAGGCCGGATCGTCAACCCCGGTACGGGAACACGGCCGACACGAGATCGCAAGGTTCACGCGGACATTGAAGCCTTGACCTGAACACGACAGGAATGACCGTGGCGGCTCAGGTTCGATGGCAGAAACCTGCATATGGCTCAGAAGCGATGGCAATAGCTCAGATTCGCTGGCACAGGACATTTGCCACCCTTGAGCTGTGATCGTTTCTTGGCTTCCCATGATCGTTCCGAGCTCCACACCCATGCACCACATGACGATTGTGGTCAGCTCTGCTAACTGTAGGCCGCCGTCGAGGTGCCGCGCCTAGTGGCAGTTGTGGCGACCCTGAGCAAGGGATACGACCTGGACTACATCTGGAAGCACGTGGACCGCGGCCCGGCCAAGGACGCGGCCAGCTACTACATCCAGGCCAGCGAAAGCGGCGGTGAGCCGCCCGGCCGCTGGTGGGGACCAGG
>Ga0208565_1001803_pt1 | contig 12168 bp, 10 predicted proteins | sample Sb_taG_7_FD_187706 | JGI IMG/M metagenome (GOLD analysis project Ga0208565, IMG submission 187706) | Peat soil microbial communities from Weissenstadt, Germany - Sb_50d_2_FS metaG (SPAdes) (version 2) | ecosystem: Environmental > Terrestrial > Soil > Wetlands > Peat | place: Germany...
TGACGTGAAGCGGTGCGGTTGCAAGCCTTTGTCGGACCGCGGGGATCTTCGGAAGTCGTTCGAAGAGCATGGAGCGGATGTTGTCGAAGGAGTACCCATCAGGCATCGTGGAGGTGTCAAGCACGAGAAGCCCGCAGACGTGCAGATGCATGGTCGGCGTCTCGCAATAGAGAAAGGCTGCATCGAGCCCACCGAGTTGCTCCATACCCAAAGGATAGGACCCATCAGCCGAGCGTTCAGGTGTGGTCGTGGCGCCACGTAAGAAGCAGGGCCCTGCCGCAAACGGTCAGGGATGTGGGTTGCCTGATCCCGCTGGATTGGGGACGCGGTGGGCACACTTCAGGATCGAGCGCCAATGATCAGGGCTGGTGGCGTCTGCCACGGGTTTCATCGACCCGTACGCCGCCGAGCCGGCTTGCGGGTCTGGCTCTTCGGTGTTTGCAATCGTTGCCAGATCGGCGCGCCGGCATCACATTGCGATCGGTCTAGCGTCTCTCCACCCCAAACATCGGGTGATAGGCCGACGCGACAACGTCCGCCATCCGAAAAGGACGGCGGACGTTGGTCCTCATAATGTCAGCGCCTCGGAGGAGTGACCGAACCCGCGTTTTAGGCTCAAGATGCCTGGATCTTTGCGACTGGACCGATCAGTACCGGTCGGATTGTCACCGGTTTGCTTCGAGGTTCGTCCCAAAGAGGCGCTCTGTACAGCCGAATCGGATCAGGGGCCTCACCTCCTCCACGGTGGGCGGAGCTCATGTTCCGTCCGTGACAGCGCGACCTTGCGTGCTAGGTCCCAGAGGTCGAGGTTCGCGAACGGAACGAAGCCGACAGAGGCCTCCCGCGAGGAGGCGCACAGCTCAGACTCGATGTCGTCGATCTCCCCGCACACTCCAGGGCCGATGACCGTATCGAGCATCGTGGCCTCCCCCCGCTGTCAGAGACTCTGTGTTGCTAGTGCTACTCCTCGACGCGGACTTTGGATAGGGCCGAAAGCCTCCTGGGCCTCCCCGGCGGTTAGGCGAAGGCTCCGTAAGCGATTTCTGTCAATGGGCGCTGACCCGGACGATCGGCGGCGCAGTCGGGTCCTTTGACTCTGATCCTGTGGGTGCCGAATATGTCATCCGACTCGCCGAGCTGGGACTTCTCGCGGAGCCGAGATAAGCGGTGGATGGTTCTCCTGTGGTCCTTCGGCTTCCTGGGTTCGGATTCTCCTCGGACCAGGCGTACCGTCAGTGGGCAAGCGCATGCTTATCGTGATGCGCTCCCGCCTCGCAGTTGGGTACTAGGAGGCCTGTGGGTGCCGAAAATGCCATCCGTGCCTATCTAGCTGGACTTCTGTTGTGAAGGCTTCCGCGGCGAGCCCTGCGCGCCGCTTCACACCGTCGAGGAGTCCTTTGCGCAAAACGTGAGGGGCAGCTCACACGGGGCGGTCGCGAGAGGGGGAGAAGATCCTCGTCCGGCTCGGGTCCTCATGTCTTGGGTCGGATCAGACCGTCGAACCCGCCCCGGCATATCGGCTGGTTACAGGCGTGGACGAGATTTTCGGCACCCACACCGTTCCACTGCTTCCGGGCCACTGACGGCTTGGCAGAACCGAGGTCGGCACGCCGCGAAAAACCCGAGGAGACTCCCGATTTCCCATTTACTTGTGACGGCAATGAAAATGAAGAACACGCTCCAGGAGCGATACCGGTCGGTCTAAGCGTCATCCATTCGCGTGGCAGGCGTCCTGTAGCCCTGCAGAGAGGGCTGGTGCTGTGCACCACAAGCCCCCCTCCCTCAAAGGGTTTTCTCAGCTACCGGGAAGAGGATGCATTGATGGCGATGTCCTCGGTCCCCATCTGAGAACAGATGCTCTCGTCGGCTCCAGCAACGCGGCTCTCTCCCTCGCTCGAGCGAATACCCGTTGTTCCGTCGCTGTCACCTGAACCACCCGAGTCACACCTCCCTGCTTGGGTCCGACTCTCGATGGTGAGTGTCGCTGGATTTGCATTGCGTGTGGGATACGCGTTCGTCTATCAGCGCCACACAAGTGCCACAGGCGACGCCTTCTACTACCACTTTCAGGCCAACCTCCTGGTAGCGGGGAAGGCCTTTATCAACCCGTACGTCCTCCTCTTCTACGGCCGCAGCCTGCCCAACGCAGACCATCCACCAATGTTCACGTTGGTGCTCGCCCTCGGGTCTTCGATCGGTCTCAAGAGCTATTTCTCCCAGATCCTGTGGACCTGTGGGATCGGAGCAATCGCAGTCTTCGTCGTCGGTCTTGCAGCACGCGAGATAGCGGGCACCGGAGCGAGCAAAGTTGTGGCCTCGAACACGAGCGGACCGGCCGTCGGCCGGGCCGGACTGATCGCGGCAGGTATCGCCGCGCTCTACCCCGTGTTCATCATCAACGACGGCGCGCTGATGTCGGAGAGTTTGGTGCTTCTCACGACGGCGCTCGTCGTGCTGTGCTTCTTTCGGTTTTGGAATCACCCGAGCTTCGGCCGTGGCGTCTGGCTGGGCGTATCTTGCGCGGTAGCCGCCCTCACGCGCTCGGAGTTCGTTCTGGTGATTCCGTTCCTGGTGGTCCCCATGGTCTTCATGAGATGGCGCGGAGTCCCAATCGGACGTCGGCTAGGTTTGGTCACAGTCGTGTCGTTGGCCGTCCTCACGACCTTCGCCCCCTGGTGGGCATACAACGCGACGCGCTTCAAGGACCCGGTCCTGCTTTCGGACCAACTCGGGGTGACTCTCGTCACCGCGAACTGCACCAGCACCTACTACGGGTCGCGGATCGGCTACTGGGCGTTTGCCTGCGGCCAGCAGCTCGGTGTGCATACCAGCCCGACCGGCGATCCGTCGGTGGAGGACTACCAGCTACGCCGGATCGCTGTCGGTTACATGGAGAAGCACGACAGTCGGCTCCCGGTCGTGATGGCGGCGCGACTCGGACGTGAGCTCGGCCTCTTCGCGCCCATTCAGCAGATCAACTTCGAATGGCAGGCTCTCCACCGCCCTCGCCTTCCTGCTTTCTTTGGTTTGGGGGTGTACTACCTAGCGGCGCTTCTCGCGGTGCCCGGCGCCGTGATTCTGCGGAAGCGGGGAGTCACTCTGCTTCCGTTCGTCGCCATCCTCGCGGACACAGTGCTCGTTTGCGTGGCGACGTTTGGCCAGACGCGCTACCGAACCAGTCTCGACGTGGCAATCGTCATCCTCGCGTCGGTGACATTGGCAGAGCTCTCCAACCGCAAGAGCCTCCGCCGCTCACATTGTCGTCATTTGTCCGAGATGTCGATCGTAGGGAGGGCAACCGGTTGGAAGCTTCGTGCCAGCACAACCGTAGATGCTGATGCCGCCGACCCTCGTGATGATGCATGACAGCGCGCCATTCACTGCTCAGAGCGTCACTCGACCTGGCTCGTCTTGAAGGGCGAGGCGCTCGGTGGGCGAGGCGGACTCGTTCGGTCGTGGGCGAGGCGGTGTCGCTCGGTCGGTCGGTCGTCGGTCGGTCGGTGCTGGTGGGCGAGGGGGTCTAAAACTGACGGACATCGTTTACAGAATGGGGTCTCCGATCGAGGGATAGGAGAACAGGTGACAGAGCGACAGCTGGCCAAAGGGGCCGCCTACCGGCTTGCGGTTGTGGGTGCCGAAAAACTCATCCGGAGGTCTCACGCAGCAAGTTCGTACTCGTGGATGAGATCGCCGAGCCTGTCGATTCTTCGCAGTTGCTTCGCATCGGGACACCACTTCTGCACCGGTACCGGAGCTCTCGGGACGGGTGACATCTGATCAAGAGAGCGATGCGGCCGATGAGTGTTGTAGTGGTCGACGAATTCGCTGAGCACTTTCTCGAGCTGGCGACGGTGGAAGATGAGCATCCGGTCGAGGCACTCCCGACGGACAGTGCCGACAAAACGCTCGGCGAAGGCGTTGGCCCGTGGCGCTCGGATCGGCGTGCGAATGACCCGTATGCCGTCTGCATGGAAGACCTCGTCGAAGCTGGCCGTGAACTTGGCGTCTCGGTCACGGATGAGGAACCTGACAGGGCGGGTCTGTTCGGCCAGGACGATGCACAGATTGCGGGCTTGCTGGACCACCCACTCTCCAATGGGGCTGGCCGTGATTCCCGACACGTAGACCCGTCGGGTGTCCAACTCGATGAAGAAGAGCACGTAGAAGCGCCGAAGAACGACGGTATCGACGGTGAAGAAGTCACACGCCAGCATCGAGGACGCCTGAGCTCGGAGGAACTCGGCCCACGTTGGACCAGCGTGTCTTGATGAAGGGTCGATGCCATGGCGACGAAGGATCTCCCAAACGCTCGAGGGTGCGAGCCGCAGACCCATCGTGGTGAGCTCACCGTGGATCCGTCGGTATCCCCAGGTCGAGTTCTCCCTTGCCAGCCGCAGGACAATAGCGACGATCCCTGCGGGAATGCTCGGTCGACCCGGCTGGTGCGGATAGGTCCATCGGCGACGGACCAGGTCTCGATGCCACCGGAGCAGGGTCTCGGGCTGGACGAAGAAGCGCCCTCGGCGAACTCGCGAGAGGAGTCGACTCAGCCCGGCGAGCAGTGCTCGGTCAGAAGGACGCAGCGCCGGGCGCGCCACCTGACGTCGAAGGACCGCCACCTCATGGCGGAGCATGACTAGTTCAACGGCGAGGTAGGTCGCATCACTCCTGCCGAGCCGAAGGAGCTGGAGAGCGCGTACGAAACGCTATATAGAGGAAAGACAAGGCCACAGCTCATCTTCGGCGGTCCCAGCGCTCAGCGAGAACTCCCAGGTGAACGGCCTGGATGAGATTCTCGGCACTCACAAGATCCCGAACTTCATCGCGCGCTGTCCAAAGGGAGACGCTCCGCCACTCAACATGGTGAGGCTCCGGGTCACCTGGATCGTCACCCACATAGATGCCGGCACGAACCTGCTTGTCATCGCCGCGGCTGCGGGAGTCGAACCAAGCCAGGTCGTGAAATATGCGAGGTACGCGACTCCTCCTTCTGATGAGGAGGCCCGGAGGATGCTCCGGGAAGCAGGCACCCGGTGACGCACAATCACCCGGGCGTCCGGGAAACAATTGGCACTGACCCACCCGAGGAGGAGCCCCTCGGTGAGTTGCGTCGAGCCCTCGATGACACAACCGTCGCATTGGCTATCAGGTTGGTGGACAACACGAAAGTCACGGACTCTTGAAGAATGGAAGGAGGAACAACGAAGAGGCCCAGGTGGGCGACCGGAGCTGTTCTCAAAACGGGTGCTTCTCGTCGCACTGACTATCTGCGCTCTCACCAACCAGGAACTGCTCCTCGAAACGGTCTGTGATGTGATTTTCAGGCAACTGAACGAGCGGTGGCGTGCTGAGCTCGGTATCCCAGATCCCCCCGCCGATGGGGACAGGAATGGCTGGCGGGCCTGTTATCGCAACGTGCGCACTCGATTCCACGGGATCCGGGATCTCATGGACCCCTCGCCGTTGCCCAAGAACCGACGCCTCGACGACGACACCTTCAGTGCCTTGAGTGCCTCGAACCAACTGATGAGATCTGAGGCCGGTTGGAAACAACTTGAACAACGCCTTGAGTGGTTCGCCAACCAGGTCCTCGAGGCGAGCATCGGAGTCATGCCCCGCGAGTACCGCCAGAGGTGGAAGGGATCGATGGGTGTAGACGCCACCTTCGTGCCCTCTTACGCCCGTCCTCACAAGAACGCAGAGCAGGCCGCTCGAAAGGGATCAAAGTCACAGGTCGTGACTCACTCGGCTGATCCTGACGCCGGTGGGTACAGACGCGACCCCGACGACCGAGACGGTGATGCATCGGCTGGCGTTGTGAAAGTCGGTTACGGATACGAGAACACGATCGCAGTATCCGGTTCGGATGGACCTGATCGTGACTCGTACTTTCCCAGTCTCGCGATGGGCATGGCGATTCTTCATCGTCCCGGCCACGACGTCGGTCGAAACGGCATACGGGCACTTGCAAGTGTGCGAAGCCGCGGTCATCCCGCCAACTGGCTGGCTGCAGACCGGGCCTACTCCAGTGCGAAGTCAGAGGACTTCCAGCTCCCAGCGCGAGCGATCGGCTACAGGGCGGTGTTCGACTACAAGGTGGATCAGCTCGGGGTCCGGGCGAACTGGCAAGGCTTCTTGCAGATCGAGGGGAACTGGTACTGCCCCATGATCCCGAAGCCCCTCATCGATGCCACCGCCGACCGCCGAGCCAAGAAGACAGATCCGAGACACATAGATAAAGCCACCTACGACCGGCGGATCGCAGAAAGACGCCAGTACCGGGCGCGTCTCAAGGAGCAGCCCGACTCCGAGGGCTACGAACGGTTGCAGTGCCCTGCCGCCGGTCCTTCGCCATTGGTGCGCTGTGAACTAAAGCCACGCTCGATCTCCAGGAAGACCCAGGGCAAGCTCCGCATAATGCCGAACGAGTCCTTCCGTTCCCTCCCACCTCCTTGTTGCACCCAACAGAGCATCACGATTCCGCCAGACGCGGGAGCGAAGTTCGCCCAAGAACTGGCTTACGGGAGCCCCGAGTGGAAGGCGACCTACAACAAAGTTCGAAACGCCAACGAGGGATACAACGGTTACGTCAAAGACGACGAATCTCTCGATCTCCCGCGACGGCGTCGGGTCCACGGGGTCGCTGCTCAGACGGTGTTCGCCGCTTTCCTACATCTTGCAGCAAACATCCGAAAGATCAGGGCGTTTCTCGAGCGGATCGCCGAAGAAGCTGGAAAGCTTCGGCGGTTACCCCGGCGACGGAAGACCAAGCCCCTCAGTGACTGGTCGCCGGACGTGCACTCGGTGGCACCGGGTTCGGACCCGGACCCACCCTCCTCGGCCTGACGCCGATATCCCCTCTTGCGAGGTACCAAGGCCAGCTTCGTCGCGCCCTGAGACGGACAAGTCGGCGCTAAGGGACCCTCGCCTCGTCAATTAGTCCGCGATCAGCACAAGCTCGGGCGGCGATGACGGCCCCTGACCCTGGAGATGCCTTCCTGGAGCGTTTCGTGACGAGTTATGTCGGCGTGAGGCCTCCGGTTTTGTCGGCGGCCCTTGTGTTGTGTGGGCTATCGACAAAATCCTTCTACCAGGGCCGGGAGTGCCTTTCGATTTACCCATTTCCCACGCTATGGCCTCTGATTTCCCACATACTTGACGTCGCAAGTGAAACCCTGAAAGTCCAGGTCGCGCTCTCGGATCGGATTTTCGGCACCCACAGGACTGCAGTGAGAGTTACTCCTCTTCGTCATCGGGCGGCGCGCTGGTCAGGAGCTCCCGCCAGTGCTCTTCGGGCACATGGGCGGGCGTCGTCGTTTGCAGGAAGTCCTCGAGGACGGCCAAGAACCGTTCGGCGTCGCGCCACGGCAGGAAGTGTCCGGCACCTTCGAGGATCTCGAGACGAGCACCGGGAATGGCCTCGGCGGCCCGGTAGGCGTGGGCCACGGGGATGATGCGGTCACGATCGCCCCAGACGATGAGGGTCGGGACCGCTTCAGCCAGGTACAGCCGGTCATGCGCGCTAACGCGCTGACCGGCGATGTCGATCACCGAGCGGACGGTGTGGATGAAGGCCATCTGACCGTGTCGGTCGGTCAAGGTGGTGTAGCTGCGCCACACCTCAGCCAGGGTGTCGCTCGGTCGCCATCCCACCCGACCAGCGAGGGTCCCCGGCCACTCGCCTGCTTCTCGGATCCGCGGATGGAACAGCAGCGGAAGCACGTACTCGGCACCGGGCAGGGTTACAGCCTTCAGCAACGGGCTCACCTCCTTGCCGAGCCCGCCCGATGCCACGAGCACCAGCCGTTGGACCCGTTCCGGGAACTGGTAGGCGAACTGCATGGCCACACCGCCCCCAAGCGAGTGGCCGACCACGGTGCCCCGCTCTTGGCCCAGCACGGCGAGCAGGTCCCGGATGCCACTCGCGTAGGCGCCGAGCGAGTAGTCGCCACGGGGCTTGGCCGAGTGTCCGTGGCCCAGTAGGTCGGGGGCGATCACCGTGTAGTGCTCGGCTAGAGCGGGCATCACCGCCCGCCACGTCGTAGAGCTCCCAGCCATTCCGTGAATCAGCAGGATCGTTGGCCCCTCGCCGGCCATGCGGTAACTCACGTCGTGGCCGTGAATCCGGACGGTGCGTGAACGAAACGAACTGGTCTTAGTGGCGTCTGCGGCGGTGCTTGTCGCCAGCTCGACGCCGGTCATAGCGCGACCGCTGCGTAGCCGTTCATGGCACCGTTCCCGGCACCGATCCACAAGAAGACAACCAGATCGCCCTCCTTGACCCTGCCTGCGCGGCGGTCCTCGTCGAGCAGGATCAGGGTGCTCGCCGCCGACGTGTTGCCGTAGTGATCCACGCTGATCGGTACGCGCTCTGGAGGCAGACCGAGCATCTCGATCGCTTTGCGGACCACCACCCCGTTGGCCTGGTGCAGGTACCAGCGAGCCACCGCGTCAATGTCAAAATCGGCTCGTGTGACGGGCTTGACGGTGGTCGGCCAGTCCTCCTGGAGCATCTGGAAATCCCGGGCCATCAGGGGTGGGAAGACCTCAGCCACCTTGACGCCGTCCATCAGGAACACGTGATCGGCCACGTTGCTGGCAGAAGTGTGATGCAGGCAGCCGCCTCCTGGGTAGGTGACGAGTCCGATGTCGGGGCTCGTCTCGGTGCGCACGGACAACAGGCCTGTTGGACCCTTGCTCTCGTCGCGTGGCATCGAGCGCCAGACCGAAGCCCCCGCACCGTCGGCGAACATGAGCGGTGCGAGCCATCCCATTCCGCTCTGGTGCTTGTAGTAGTAGTCATGAACCTCGGGTCCGAAGTATCCCGACGGGCAATTGCTCGCCACGACCAGTGCAGTGGCGGGTGCCATCGAGACGAGCGAGCACGCCGCGGTGCGAAACCCCGCCGAAAGGCCGGCGCAACCGAGATTGTGGTGGACAAGGTCGACATCCCGACGCAACCCGAGCTCGGTCATGAGGAACCGGAAATGGTCCTGGCAGGCGATGAGATCTGGCGTGGTCGTCACGTGGATCAGGATGTCTACGTCGTCGGCTTCGATCCCGGCGTCGACGAGTGCGGCGCGGCTGGCTCTAAGGGCCAGATCACCGTCGTAGAGGCCGCCGTCGGCCCGGCCCCGCTTGTGCCGTCCCCCGAACTCGTAGTCCAAGCGCCGCTCGTAAATGCCGAGGTGTCTTACCACCCACTCGGGCTCGAGAGGCCTTGCGTCAGGGCGAACCGGATGGAGATACTCGAGGATCTCCTCGTTGGATACCCGGCGACCCGGCAGGTATGAGCCCACGCCTGTGAGGGAAACAGAGACGTCACACGCCAACCTCGGAATCAAGGCACTAGTCATCGAACCACCTCACAGTCCAGCGAAATCGGCGTTTCTGCCGGCCGCGGTTCAATTCCATTAAAGGACTCTGCGGGCGGGACGAAAAGGGGAGAACGTCCCAATCTCAGCCGGTGACGACGGCAGGCGTCCTCCAGCCGAGTGCTCGGACCACTTGCCCCCTTGTCCAATTGTGTCGCGGATACGTCGAATGCCGAAGTCGATGATCAGCGTTTTGCTGGATCGCATTGCCGTCCTGTGACAGCCGTCGGACTCAGCCGAGCTTCTTCTCCAGCTCGTCCACCTGGGCGGCCAGCTCCGGTGGGAGGCGGTCACCGAAGAGCTCGTAATACTCGCGGATGAGCGGGATCTCGGCTCGCCAGTCATCGGCGTCCACCCGTAGGAGCTCCTCCATGGCCTCCTTGGACACGTCGAGGCCCTCAGTGTCGATGGCGCCGGGGCCGGGCACCAGTCCGATAGGGCTCTCGCGCGCTTCGCCGCGGCCGGCGACACGGTCGAAAACCCAGGCGAGCACTCGGGAGTTCTCGCCGTAGCCGGGCCACAGGAAGCGGTCCTCCGCGTCCTTGCGGAACCAGTTCACGTAATAGATGCGCGGCAGCTTGTCGGCTGAGGTCGACTCGCCGATGCGCAGCCAATGGGCGAAGTAGTCGGCCATGTTGTATCCGCAGAACGGGAGCATGGCGAAAGGGTCACGCCGCAGTGTCCCGAGTGCTCCGGTCGCTGCCGCCGTCGTCTCAGAGGCGACTATGGAGCCGAGGAACACGCCGTGGGCCCAATCGAAGGACTCGGTCACGAGCGGCGCCGCGCTGCGGCGCCGACCGCCGAACAAGATGGCCGATATGGGCACGCCCGACGGGTCTTCCCACTCCGGGGCGCAGGCCGGGTTCTGGTCGGCAGCTACCGTGAAACGGGCATTCGGGTGTGCCGCGGGTGTGCTCGCATCTGCGGACGTCCAGTCCTCCCCACGCCAGTTCACGACATGGGCAGGGGGCTCCTTCGACATCCCCTCCCACCACACGTCCCCGTCGTCTGTGAGTGCCGTGTTGGTGAAGATGCAGTTGCTGTGAAGCGTCGCCATGGCGTTCGGATTGGTAGCGGTGCTCGTCTCGGGCGCCACGCCGAATAACCCGGCTTCTGGGTTGATGGCATAGAGGCGCCCATCGGGCCCGAACTTCATCCAGCAGATGTCGTCGCCGATCGTCTCGACCTTCCACCCAGGCACGGTCGGGACCAGCATGGCCAGGTTCGTCTTCCCGCAGCTGGAGGGGAAGGCGCCGGTGATGTAGCGCACCGCGCCGTCGGGTGAGGTCAGTTTCAAGATGAGCATGTGCTCGGCCAGCCAGCCATCGTCACGGGCCATGGCAGAAGCGATACGAAGGGCGAAGCATTTCTTCCCCCAGCAGAGCGTTGCCGCCGTAACCCGACCCGTACGACCAGATCTCACGGGTCTCGGGGAAGTGAACGATGTACTTGTTCTCGGCGTCGCAGGGCCAGGGCACGTCGGGTTGGCCGGGCTCGAGCGGCGCGCCCAGCGAGTGCAGACACGGCACGAAGTCGCCGCCGCCTAAGACGTCGAGAGCCTTGGTCCCCATGCGGGTCATGATCTGCATGGACACAGCCACGTAGGGGGAGTCGGTGATCTCGACGCCGATGTGGGCAATGGGGGAGCCGAGCGGGCCCATCGAGAATGGGACGACGTACATCGTGCGCCCGCGCATCGAGCCACGGTAGAGGTCCACGAGGGTGGCGCGCATGTCGTCGGGATCACACCAGTTGTTGGTTGGTCCCGCGTCGGCCTTGTCCTTGGAGCAGATGAAGGTCCGATCCTCGACGCGGGCCACGTCGCGGGGATCCGAGCGCGCCCAGTAACTGTAGGGACGCTTGGCGTCCGACAGGCGGGTGAAGGTCCCGGCCTCGACGAGGAGCGCGCACAGTCGGTCGTATTCCTCGGCTGACCCGTTGCACCACTCCACCCGATCGGGCGTGGTGAGCGTGGCCACATCGTCGACCCAGGCGAGCAGCTTGCGGTTGGCGGTGAGAGGCATCGACGAGGCGTCTTCCTCCCTCGGGTCGGCTTGCGCTTGCATTGCCAGGGGGCTGGCTCCGATCCAGGGCCGCCCCGCGCCTGGCTGTGACGTCGGGTCGGTCTCCACGCGGATCTCTTGGTTGGAAACCCGCCGATCCGGCGAGCAGGAGCCAACGCCGGGGGAAATGGTGGGTGTGGGCGAGGCGGGACTTGAACCCGCACATCCTTTCGGACACAGGAACCTGAATCCTGCGCGTCTGCCAATTCCGCCACTCGCCCGTGACGTGCGAAGGTTATCTGCCACTTCTTGAGCTTCCGGACGGGATCTCGACAGGGCGACCAGCCTCCCCGGCTGGACTACGGGTATCACCGAGCCCGGAGTGGAGTCACCACTAAGAGTCGTCTTCCCTGGTGGGGGATCAACCTCTGCCATGGCGATCTGTGGTTGCAGCCGCCATGCACGCCCCTACAGGCACAGGGCACCGGTAGGCTGATCCCCCACAATGGGACTCCAGCAGTTCGAGCAGCGCCTCGAGCGCCTGGTGGAGGGTGCCCTCTCGAAGGCCTTGCGCGGCGGGCTGCAGCCAGTGGAGATAGCCCGTCGCCTGACCCGCGAGATGGACCTGGGCCGGCGGGTCGGAGTGCGGGGGCTCATCGCGGCGAACTTGTTCATCGTCTCGCTGTCCCCCGACGACGCGGCGCGCTTCGAGAGCTTCGCCGACGCCCTCGCACGCGAGCTGGCTGACGCAGCCAGGGACCACGCACGCGACGAGAACTATGTCTTCGTCG
>Ga0208565_1001810_pt1 | contig 12146 bp, 9 predicted proteins | sample Sb_taG_7_FD_187706 | JGI IMG/M metagenome (GOLD analysis project Ga0208565, IMG submission 187706) | Peat soil microbial communities from Weissenstadt, Germany - Sb_50d_2_FS metaG (SPAdes) (version 2) | ecosystem: Environmental > Terrestrial > Soil > Wetlands > Peat | place: Germany: Weissenstadt...
ACACTCATCGTTCGGTCATCCATTATTATTATGCAGTTGCCATGCCAATCCCGACTAGCCACTGGCTCGCCCACGCCGCATTTCATGGCCCGGCTGCAAAACCGCTTGGCGCGGGAGCAAGCAGCCCGCTCGGCTTGAAGCCCGATTACATGCCGGCTTGCAATCAATCTCGGCAAATGTCGTCGAGAGCTTTGAGGCCGATCGTGTCTCCGCCCTAATCGACCTTGCTCGCTCACGCGGAATCTCGCTGGTAACGTTGATGATTGACCTTGGAATTCCGGCGCCGATCCATGAGTGATGACGCACCTCCTCTTGTCTTTCAGCCTCCACCTTGACTCTTCCGGAACCGGTCCACAAACCTCCGATAATCCTCCGGCGTGTCGATGCCGATGCTGGGCTCGTCGACGATGCCAATGGCGATGGGGTGGCCGGCTTCGAGGACGCGGAGCTGCTCGAGCTTCTCGGCGGCCTCCAGAGGAGAACGGGGCAGGGAACTTATCGAGAGCAGGAACTCGCGGCGATAGGCGTAGAGGCCAAGATGGAGATGGGCAACGGGAGTGCTCGCGGCGGGGTCCGGAAGACCGTCCCGATGAAAGGGGATCGGGCTGCGGGAGAAGTAGAGGGCGCGATCGCGGCGGGAGCAGACGACCTTGACGCAGGAGGGGTCGCGATAGACGGCCGGGTCGCGAATGGGCGTGGCCAGGGTTGCCATGGGGGCGTCGCGATCGCTATCCAAGAGTGACACGAGGCGATCGATGGTACTGCCGGCGATTTCCGGCTCGTCCCCCTGGACGTTGACGATGATGCCGGCTTGCTCGATTCGCGCGGCCACCTCCGCGACGCGGTCGGTGCCGGTGGCGTGATCGGCGCGGGTCATCATGGGCTCTCCTCCGAAGCCGGCCACGACGTCGGCGATCCGCGGGTCGTCGGTGGCGACGATGATGCGATGTAGCGATTTTGCCCGTCGCGCCGCTTCCACCACGTGCTGGATCAGGGGCCGGCCGGTTTCGGATAGGAGGGGTTTGCCGGGCAATCGGGTCGAAGCGAACCGGGCCGGGATCACCGCGATGATTCCCATTTTCGAGGCGACCTCGCTTGAAGTCCGAACCGATAGAAGCGGCACTGACCGAGGCCAGGTCTCGGGCAGGGCCATCGACAGTCGCCCTCACTCTAGAGCGTCCCATGATGGGACACAAGACGGAGTGGCCGAACAACGATCGACGGCTCGGTCCCTGGCGATCGAGGTACTGGCAAATGGCCAGGACCTCGTGAGCCCGGGCCGAACCGGTGCGAGCGGATCGCGCCGGAGACCAGGCCGCTTGTTGGCCAGGTCGGAATGGGCCGGGCGGAATGATTCAGCCCGGTCTGCCCCAGGAGGTCGTTGCTGAATCACCGTCGCCGGGAGTGGGGGAGGAGTGTCCCCAGACTCTTTTGTCCCGCACCGGTCGGCCGTCGATTCTCTGCGCTCAGGTTAGAAGATCGGAGGCAACGAGGAGACGATTTCCCCCGTGGTGCCAGCAGTTGCAAGCCGGGTGCGTTCCCTCGATCAACCGTCGGTAGCCGTTCGCGAACCGAACAACCGTGTCACACGCTCTGCAAACCTTGCCCCGATCACCGATGGGGCCGGGTCGCCGGGCGCCGTGCGCCCAGCCGAACTGATTCGGCCCGCGTCCGGCGCACGCCATGGAGGGGGGGCGTTCACAACCGATTTGCGGGGCGGCCTGAGCCAATGGCATGGCGGCCGTCTGGGGAGTTTCGATCCATGGTAAGGACCCGGAACGGAGTCCGCAGTCGTCTGTCTCTTCGTCGACATCGCCCCAGCCTTGAACAACTTGATGAGCGCTGTCTGCTCTCGACCGGTGCTGGCACCAGCCTGCCCCAATCGGCTGCCTCTCATCCTTACGCGGCCGCTCTTCGAGCTCACTATCCAGCCAGGCAACCGCTTCATGATCGCGAGATCTCCCGGTCAACCACGATCAAGGTCAACACGATGCATACAGCCCGGCCAGCGACACCCCTCGAGCGGCCGGCCGGCACGCTCTTGACCGGAACCCCGACCGCCTTCGACCCGATCGTGGGCGCCGCCGCGGCCCGCCAGGAATATGACGTCTACGGCACCGGCATGACCGTCGCGGTGATCGATACCGGGGTCGATTACAACAACCCGGCCCTGGGCGGTGGATTCGGCCCGGGCGCAAAGGTCATCGCGGGATACGACTTCGCCACCAATACTCCAGATCCCATGGCGACCAGTTCGCAGCACGGTACCGCCGTTGCCGGGTTGATCGGCTCCGACGATCCCAACAACCTGGGCGTCGCGCCTGGTGTCAATATCGTTGCCTTGCGCGTCACGGGCTCCGACAACACGGCCTCTCTAAGCAGCATCGCCAGTGCCCTCCAGTGGGTCGTCAATAATCACAGCCAGTATAACATTACTGTAGTCAACATGTCGTTGTCTGATGGTGGCAACCAGGCTCAAAACTGGTTTGCCCAGGATGGCGGAGTCGGCGAGCAGATCACCAACCTCATCGGCCAGCTCCAGGCCATGAACATTCCTGTGGTATCCGCGACCGGCAACAGCTTCACGGGACAGCAAGGCGAGGGATTCACCGCGATCGTCGCCGGCGTGATCAGCGTGACGGCCACCGACACCAGCGATCACCTGCTACCGGACGCCCAGCGCCTCGGCTCGGTGACGGGCATGGGCACGATGACCGACCTGGCTGCGCCGGGCGAGGGAATGGTCGCTCCTACGGGAGACAACGGTTACTCCTGCGTCGAGGGCACCAGTTTCGCCACGCCGCTGGTGACCGGCGCGGTCGTCTTGTTGCAGCAGATTTACCAGGCCAGGTTCGGTACCTTTCCCACGGTCAACCAGGTGACCCAATGGCTCGAGCAGGGCTCTGACCCGATCTACGATCCGGTGACAGGTCTGACGATTGGCAGGCTCGATATTCCCAAGGCCGCCGCCCTGATTCCCTCGGCGACCTCGAGCCCGGCGGCCACGGCCGCTTCTGCCCCCGTCACGGTCTCCATTCCCGCCTTGCAGACGACCCCAGGGATTACGAGCACGGTGACCGCGACTACGGTCTCATATGTTCCGGACAGCATGCAGCCGTCAAGCATGGCGACGACGCCATCCAGCACGCCGCCGGCAAGCACGGCGACGACGTCATCCAGCACACCGTCCGCTGGCGCTACGGTCGTCTTCCAGGCGACTCCGGCTCCATCGAACTCTGGCCTCTCGCCCAACGTGCAGGTTTTCGTCAACGGCGAGCAGGTCAACTCGCTCGATGCCTCCCAGTCGAGCATGCTGCCATCGCTGCCCCAGGACAATTTCGCTTCGCTGCTCAAGGCCATGAGCGCCTGGGCGGCGGGAACGGGAAGTGACCAGACCGCTTCGGCGAGCGTGAGCCAGGTTAGCATCTGGAACGCGGCATCCCAGGGGAGCGACCTTTCGCCGGCGGGACTGCTCTACCCCGCGGGCAGCCTCGCCGTGAAGATGGCGACGTCGCGCCAACCCGGTGCGCCGCTGATCGGCTCGACCTGACCTGATCACGCGCACCGGCTGGTCAATGGCTCGACGGCGGCCAGAGGCCCTGAAACCGAGACCCTCCCGGCTTCCTACCGCGTGAACGTCGCACCGCCTGGCTGCTAGCGTTACAATTCTGACAGTCGAAGAGCCCCGCGCCTTCCAGGTGAAGGAAGGCGCTGGGGCTTTCGGTTTTGTCGGTAGGAACGCTGATCTGGCAGCAGAGGAGCTGGGCCTTGGCCGCGACGTTGACGACGGCTCTGATCACGGGGGCGGGGAGCGGGATCGGCAGGGGGATTGCGCGGACGCTCGATGCACTGGGACTGCGGCTGGCGCTCGTCGGCCGGGACGAGCGGAAGCTGGAGCAAACCCGGGACGAGCTGGAACAAGGCCCGGAAACCGCACTCGCCGTCGCCTGCGATGTGACCGACCGCGACGCGGTTGCGGCGCTGGTCCAGCGCGTGCTCGGGTCATTCGGCTCGATCGACGTCCTGGTCTGCAATGCCGGCATCAACGTGCGAAACCGCAGCCTGGAGGCGCTTGCTTCGGACGACTGGGACAAGATGATTGCCGTCAACCTGACGGGGCCTTTCAACCTGGTTCACCACGTCTTGCCGTCGATGCGCCAGCGGCAGAATGGACTGGTCATCCAGATCTGCTCGATCGCCGGAATCCGGGCCAGCACCCTGGGCGGTACGGGTTATTCGGCGTCCAAGTTCGGCCAATCGGCGCTGGGAATCTGCCTGGGCCGGGAAGAGGGCGGACGGGGCATCCGCTCGACCGTGATCTATCCCGGTGAGGTCAACACGCCCATCCTCGACGCCCGGCCGGTTCCAGTCGGGGCCGAGCGGCGGGCGGTGATTCTCCAGCCGGAAGACATTGGTGCCGCGGTACGGTTCCTGGTCGAATTGCATCCCCGAGCCAGGGTTCCCGAGCTCACCATCACGCCGACTGTCGACGATTTCTGTTAGCCGCACCGGCCGCGCATTCGCCGCACCGGCCGCATATGCCACGAAACTACGTGGAAAGCTGAACGGCCTCGAGCTCGCCGCTGATGAACTCATTGAACTCCATGTACAGCAGGTGCCGGTAGAGCTTGCTCTCGGTCTGAAGCTGGGCGGGCGAACCGACGTCTTCGACCTGGCCGTTGTGCAACAGAATGACCTGGTCGCACGATCGGATTGTGGAAAGCCGATGGGGCAAGAGGATCAGGGTTCGCCCCAGCGCCAGTCGGGCCAGAGTGTCGTCGAGCAGGTTCCTGACGTCCTCGTCCAGAATGCCGGAGGGCTCCTCGACGATCACGATTGACGGGTCGTGAAGATAGGCGCGGGCCAGAGCAATGCGGAACTGCTCGTCGGGTCTGAGGTAATGGCCCAGCGGGCCGATGATCGTGTCGTACCCGTGGGGAAGGTCTTGAATGAACTGATGAGCATGGGCCAGCTTTGCCGCGTCGATCACGCGGGGCAGGGCGTTGAAGGGATCTCCCATGCCGATGTTGACCAGGACCGAGTCCGTGAAGACCAGGTCGGCCTGCAGGACCATCCCGACCTGGGCGCGGACCGATTCCAGGGTCGCGTCGCGGAGGTCGTGACCGTCGAGCAAGACCTGCCCCACCTGGGGGTCGGTCAGGCGCGGGATGAGACAGGCCAGGGCCTGCTTGGAGTCTTCATCGAGGCCCATGATCACGGTCCGCGAGCCGGCAGGTATCTCGACAGAGACCTGCTCGAGCAGCGTCCGGCCCGAGCGGCTCTTGAGCGTGACGTTGTCCAGGACGATCTGCTCTTTCAGCGCCGCCAGGAAGTGAGCGCCCACGTTCTGATGGAGCTCGGGAGACCGCTCCAGAAACTCGAAGATTCCGGCCGCCGACCGGTTCGCCTGGCGGATCGTTCGCCTCACCTTGAGCCACTCCGCGATGGGGTGTGCCAGCCCGGCGAGGGCGGCCAGGAGCACCAGCATGGTGGCGATCGAGATCTGCTCGCGAATCAGCACGGTGTAGCCGAGAAGGCACAGAGTGACCGCCAGGGCTGCGCCGTAGAGCAGGGCGGTCGTGGGGCTGAGCTTGGACTCGGTGACGATTCGCCGGAAATCCGCCTCGCGAAAACGGTCCAGGTGCTCGTCGAATCGCTGGCGGTCGTAGTTCTCCGCGGCGTGAATCCGCACAGTCCGCAAGAGGCCCAGGTCCTCGTGCAGCAAGCAAAGCTGGACCGAAACGTCACGCAGTGCCGCGTCCTGGGCCAGCCGGGCATCCCGATTGAGTTGCCTGGAGATGTAGCCCACCAGCAAGCCCAGCGAGCCCAGGAAGAGCGTCAAGATCGGCGATGCCAGCAGGGCGATCAAGATCAACCCGACCGCCAGAATCTGCATCCCAGGGGTGTGACCGAGATCGGCCAGCACGCCGTCTCGGATATCATTGACCTCCCGCGTCCAGATGTTGACGACCGGCCCGATGCCTTCGGTCGGAAGGGATGACTGGCCCAGGCGATACATCTGGCGATGAATCTGGTTGCGGAGCGTCGTGGCCAGTTTAGTCGCCACCCGCGCCATCGCCCTCCGCCGCCACTGGGTCAAGAGCGAGAGTGCCAGCAAGAGCAACAATCCGATCGCCAGCAGGGTCGTGAGCGCTCCCAGGTTGTTCCGCAACGGCGTCAGGACCGCCGAGATCCGGTCCACCAGCCATGCCCCGGCGCGGTGAGCCGGATTGGGGTCCAGCAGGTTATTGGCCACCAGGGGGAAAATCCCCGTGTTTTGGAACCGAAGGAGCGCGCCGTCGGGAACCCCTTGGTTTGCAACCCAGGCCGGCAGGCGTGCCGCCTCGGCGCGGGGAAACCGCGCCTCGCCCCGTGAGGCCATCAGCGCGACAAAAAGGCAGATGATGCCCAGCAGCCCTAGTAGCAAGAACGATTGTATGGCACCCAGCACCCTTGCGACAATCAGGTCACTATGGGAACCCATGTGCGTCCGTGCCCGACGGTACGCGTCGGCTTGCATGCGTGAGGTCCCCCGACTTCGGTCGTGTCTTGATCAGGCCAGGTCCCGGTCCTCGAACAAGACGAACGCAAATGACAATGCTGCTCCACTGTACAACATGCAATAGCCCAGCGCAGGCAAGACGTATCCAAACCAAGGGATCACCGCGCCGGTTGAGATCGAAGGACCGGCGTTGAAAAACTCCAAGGACGGCAGGACCCACGCGAACAGGCGAGCCATGAAGCTGACCAGTTCGTTCATTTCACTCTGCGACGTCACATCTACCAGTACCGGGCTCAGGTGGCCCAGAAAGAAGATCATGATGCAGACGACCAGGTTCACCAGCATGGGCAGACGGGTCGAGATGGCGATGCTGATGCTCGTCAGGACGGTCACCTCGAAGAATCCAAGCGCCAGGCCGGGTAAGATTTGCATGACCTGGGCCAGCCGCTTGGAGCTATCGGCCAGACCTCCGGCCGATTCTCTCAGGTCGTAGCCATACTTGTACCACAACCCGCCCGCGAACAAGGCGCCCAGCAGCAGATAGAGCACCAGCACGCCAAGCTCGATTCCCAGAAACTTGCCGATGATGAACTGGCGCCGATTGATCGGCTTGGACAAGAGGGTGATTGCGGTCTTACCCTCGATCTCCTCGGCAACCGTCGAGCTTGCCGTCAGCAGTGACAGCAGCATGCAGGCGAACGAGATCGTGGTCAGTCCCGTGTCCTTGTACATCTTGACGTCTTCACCGAACGTGAAGTACGGGACGAAGATCGTGCCGATCAAGAGCGCACCGGCAAAGACGGCCATCACGAAGAAGGCCGGCTGTCGAATCGTTTCCTTGGCCGTCGCCAGGGCAATGGTGAATGATTTCATGGTTGTGAGGTCAGTATCGGCGGTGAGGAGAATTGGATCAAAGATTCATGATAACGTTCGACCGGTCGGTGCGTCGGTCGCATTGGTTCAGCATTCATCGCCTCTAGAATCGAATCTTGAATCCTTCCAGCGGGGGATAATCGGTCGGTTCGTGCTCGGAGGCGATATTGTGGATGAACCCGCCCATCTCGTTCGAGATGGCATCCAGGAAGCGGTCGATCTCGGCCGCATCCCCCTGGGCTAGCAGCTCAACACGGCCATCGGGGAGGTTGCGCACGTACCCGACGACGTCGAAGCCGCCAGCCAGCCACCGGCAGGTCGCACGAAAGCCAACGCCGTGAACCCGGCCCGAAAACAGCACGCGCCGCCGTTCCAGAGACATGAGTTCTCGCGCTGCTCCGTCCGCTTTCCAGGAATGCGACCCGCGTGATCGCCCGCGGACCCGCGTAAAAGAGATCAACGACCTAGTTTAACGAGCACCGGCAAGCCACGGCAAGGGCCAGAAACTCGTTGGAAGAACTACATCCTTGCGGCGAGGGAGATTGGTTTTTCTTTGGACACAAAACGGCAGGACCGCCGCCGATCAGAGTCCGTTCAGTTCGACGCGCTCAATTGTGGCCGTGGCGGCCTGGATCGGCAGGAGCGCCGAACGGGCCGGGCCGACCCCCAGACCGTGGAAGGGAACGGTCGGGGCGCCGGCCGAGTTGCCGGCCTTGACTGCCACGGTCGCCAGTGTGAACGGCAGGTGGTTGTCGACCCTGAGCGTTGTGCTTCCCACAGTCCGCCTGGCCGGCTTGACCGTCACGAACGCCGCGCCGATCGCGCGATCGATGATCTGGGACATGGCCTTGCCGTCGAGCGCATCCACCGACCTTGTGTCCTGGAATCTTGCCTTGCCCAGTCGTGCCCACTGATCGGCAGCCGAGCTGTAGCTGACCATGATCCAGCCGCGCGTTTCGCCAGTCTTGCCGTCGGTCAGGACCACCTTGATAAAAATTGCGGCCGACATGGAGGGCAGCTCGCCGTGATCGACAACACGCACGGGAAGACCGAGCAGATGGAACTTCTCAAGATGCTTGTTGAGTCGTTCCGCATCGTTCGCCAGGGCGCCTTCCCCCTGGATCTTGACGAACGCGCGGCCTTCGGTCAGGGTTCTTGCATCGACCATGTCGGAACCCGTCGATCCATCCAGGGCCTCGATGAACCGGGCCGCCAGCGCGATCTCGTGCTCGTTGATCACCTTGCCCGCTAGGGAGGCCATTGCCTCGAACGTCAGGTCGTTGCAGACCCGCCACATCACGGCCTGGGCAACACCCTGGCTTGTACCGAGCAGGCATAAGCTGCGTAACGACTTGCGCATTCTGCTATCGGTGCTGTAATCAGCGACGTCCATAAGGGTGAACTTGTCGTGCGGGGTCGGGGTAGGCAGGCCGAAATTCAGGCAGACCGCGGCAACAGTTACGTCCAGCGATTCGCCGGCGGGGACGGTCATTGAAGGATTGAACGCTGAGTCGTCAATCGCCACCGATTGCCGCCCTTCGTCGCCACCGGTACCACGGAACTGTCCGAAACTGCCTGGACGGTTGGAGAACATTCCCAGGCCCATGCTCTGAAGCCCCCGGCCCTGGCCCTGTCCGGCGGCGGCCGACGCCACCAGCCCCGCCGGGAGAACCACGTTCAGCCGCTTGCTCGACGTGTTGCGGATCGTCAAACGAACCCGATCCTGACCCTGGCCACGAGCGACCACGCTCAGGTCGCCCATCTTGCTCGCCTTCAGCAGGTCGACCGTATCCGTGGCCACATTTGCGGGCGGCGAGATCTTTTCGGGATCGTCCGGCCGTGATGATTGCGCGGTCGCCGGCGAGCTGCCCAGGATCATGAGACCACTGAAAAGGCCCACGGCCGACCAGACCCGGACCGGGCAAAGGTGTCGCCAGAGCATTGCGTTGGACCCTTCTGGAAACTCCGTAACCGAAACTGTTCCGACGGCCATCCTCGGGGGCGGTGCCTTCTGTCTCCGAGTCAGGGAATCTGCCTGAAGTTCCGTGAGACGCGGTGCAGACAATTTCCCCTTGCCGCAAGACGCTTCCTGAGGCCGGGTTATTCGGGCTCGTCACTTCAACCGGACGTTGTCATTCGGTGCACGATAGTTTGCAATCGGACTCGGGGTTGGCTTCCAGCGTCGTCCTTCCAGCGGCGGATTGCAAGGACCGGATCAGGCAATTGCGCACCACGGGCCACACTCGGTCGGGATCGAGCTCGGCGAAGCACTCGAGCCGGTCACAGGTCTTCCGGAAGCTAGGAGCGCACCAGACGCAGCTTTGGACAGTGGTAGCGTGAGGACCGTAGGGGCCGGTGAGGCGGGGGTTGGTGCAGGTATAGATGCCCACGACGGCAGCTCCCGCGGCGGCGGCCAGGTGAAGTGGACCGGTATCGTTGGAGACGAAGAGGTTCGACTCCCGGGTCAGTGCGGCAAGCTGCAGTAGCGTCGTCTGGCCGCTCAGATCCAGCAGCGGCAGGGGGCCAAGCGCGACGCGAAACGCCGCGGCCAGCGGAAGGTCCGCGCGTGATCCCACACAGACCAGCCCGGCGCTGAATTCCGCGACCGCTCGCCTGGCGACCTCGGCGAAATGCACCGGGGGCCATCGCTTGGTCAGCCATCGCGCTCCCAGATTGAGGATCAGGCGGGGCCGCGGTACCGAAGCAAGGGTTTCCCTGGCCCAGAGCATGTTTTGCTCGCCGAGGGAAAGATGGAAAGAGGGCTCGAATCCCTTCAGGCCAAGCGCCGCCACGACACGGAGAACGCGGTCAACCGCGTGCAACTGATGCCGCGAAGCCGCCACGCGATGCGTGTAGAACCAGCGGGCTCCCTCGCGAGCGTCGGCCATGCCGACGCGAACCCGCGCCCGCGTCGCGGCGGTCATCAGGCCGGAACGCAAGAGCCCTTGCAAGTCGATCGTCAGGTCGTATTTCTCGCTCAGAAGCCGGGCGCAAAGCTGCGCTGTGGCCGTCGCCCCGCGCGACGAGATCCCCGAACCACCCCGTTCATAGGTAATGACCCGATCCAGGTCAGGACGACCGTCGAGCAAGTCTCGAAATGCGGCATTCACCACCCAGCTAACCTGGGAGGTTGGGAATAACACGCGAAGCGCGGGCAGGATGGGTAAGCAATGTACGACGTCGCCGAGGGAAGTTGGTTTGATGATGCAGATTCTCTGGGGTTCAAGACGACGAACCCGATCGGCCAAGACTTCCATTGGCAGGAACTCCCTTTCCCGCGATGCGGTTACTGGCGTAATCTAACCGCGTCAGGGATGGAAAACAACGCCACACCGGTCGTTTTGAGCAGCAAGGAGGTTGAACTTGCTTCTCCATCCGCTCGTGTTGTGCTCAGTGATCGTGCTGGGCAGTCCGGAGCGCGGCAACGTTGTGTACGTGCCGTCGCCGCAAGAATCATCCGTTCCGGAACGGTTCCGGCTCAAGGCCGAGACGTTCTGGTACGAGCTCGAACCGGCCCTGGCGACGCCCCGGTACACGGTGTCCCTGCTTCGCTTCCCCTCACCGATCACGACGCCGGACGTGGAGAACAACGTGGTCCACGCCGAGTTCTTCGATCCGATCGGGTTCACCGGGCGTCGGCCCGCGGTCGTGGTGCTCCACATCCTGGGATCCGACTTTCCGTTGTCGCGGTACATGGCCGCGCGACTGGCGGATCGGGGCGTCGCGGCCCTTTTCTTGAAGCTTCCTTATTACGGTGAGCGCCGGCCCAAGGCAGGGCCATCGCCGGTACCGCGGAAGTTCCTGACGGCGGACATCGAGCGCACGATGACGGCGATGCGGCAGGGAGTTTGCGACGTCCGGCGCGCAATCTGCTGGCTGGCTGGCCGCCCCCGCGTCGATCCATCGCGCCTGGGAGTTACCGGGATCAGCCTGGGGGGAATCATCTCGTCGATCGTGGCGGCCGTGGATCCGGCCGTCCGGTCCGGCGTTTTTCTGCTGGCCGGAGGCGACCTGTCGCGGATCCTCTGGGGCATGCCCGAAACGGCCAAGTTCCGGGAATCCTGGGAGGCTGCCGGCCGCACGATCGCAGACCTCAAGGCGCTGACAGAGCCCTTCGATCCGCTGACCTACGCCCACCGGCTCGAGGGAAAGCGGCTGCTCATGATCGCGGGAAAGGTCGACGAGGTGGTTCCGACCGCATCGACCCTGGCGCTCTGGAACGCGGCAGGACGTCCTCCGATCGACTGGTACGACTGCGGCCATTACTCGGCCATCGGCTACCTTCTGCCTGGCATTCGCAGGACGGTCGACTTCCTGGCCGGCCCCGTTCAGCCGCCGCGCTGAGCCGCATGCGGGGCAGACGCGCTGATCGGCCGGGAGTTCGTGGGGTTCCTCGACAAGCGGCCGATGGCTGTAGTCGCGCCCCTGTGGGCCGGGCCGATCTCTCCGAAAGAAACCTCGGGGCGACGGGACGCGGGAAGGCTCTGATCCCTGAGGAGCTTTGGCGGATGAGGCCCTTCCCGACCGTCACGAACAATTCAGGTTTCCGATCCCGTCACGATGAGCTCGGGCTTGGTGGTTTCGGGCTGAAAGGCAGATCCTGACGCGGAATCGATCGTTGCCGATTTGCCCGGCAGCCAGGCCGTGCAAATCAGCGTGCCCAGGGCCAGGACCAGCATCTGAACGTAGAGGTCGCGGAGAGAGAGGCCGAGAACGGACTGGACCATCACGAGGTTCGCAGGGGTGAGCTGGTGGTGCGTCTCGGGTCTCA
>Ga0208565_1001811_pt1 | contig 12142 bp, 9 predicted proteins | sample Sb_taG_7_FD_187706 | JGI IMG/M metagenome (GOLD analysis project Ga0208565, IMG submission 187706) | Peat soil microbial communities from Weissenstadt, Germany - Sb_50d_2_FS metaG (SPAdes) (version 2) | ecosystem: Environmental > Terrestrial > Soil > Wetlands > Peat | place: Germany: Weissenstadt...
CCCGGCAGCGCGCGGAGCAGAAACGCGCGTGCTCTCGCCGCGGGGCGAACGGAGAGCCGCACTGCTCACAGTTCCTGGTGTCAGTCACCATGCTCCATGTTACGCGTAACGAGCACCTGACCTGCACATCGTACGGATAAAGCTGAATGAACATTCGGTGACTCGACGGCGTCCTGGCTGGACGGGCCGGCCCGGTTTCGTTGGCCCATTCGGCCCGCTAAGGTGCGGTAACATGACCACCGACCTGCCCCAGGACCGCGATCTGCTCCCGCTCTTTCCCGAGCACAGCTCCGTCGCGCCAGACGGGGAACTGGCCATCGGCGGCGTCGGAGTCCGCGACCTCGCCGGACGCTTCGGCACCCCCGCCTACATCGTGGACGAGGCCGGCCTGCGGAACCAGGCCCGCCGGATGCGCGACGGGCTGGCCGCCCGGCACCCGGACTCCGAGGTGGTGTTCGCCTCGAAGTCGTTCCCCTGCCTGGCGGTCTACAAGCTGTTCGCCGCCGAGGGACTGAGCATCGACGTCGCCGGGGCCGGCGAGCTGGTCATGGCCCTGGCCGCCGGGGTCCGGCCCGAGCGCATGTACCTGCACGGCAACGCCAAGACCACCGCCGAGCTGACCATGGCGCTCGAGGCGGGCGTGGGATGCGTGGTGGTGGACAACTTCGACGACATCGACCGGCTGGAACAGCTGGCCACCCGCCCGCAGCGGGTGCTGATCCGGATCATCCCCGGCGTCGCGCCGGAGACCCACGAGTCGCAGTCCACCGGCGGCGACGACTCCAAGTTCGGGCTGCCCCTGGATCAGGCCCGCGAGGCGATCGCCCGCATCCGGGCCAGCCAGAAGCTGCGCCTGGCCGGGCTGCACCTGCACATCGGGTCGCAGATCCTGGACACCGAGCCGTTCGCCCGGGCGGTGGAGGCGGTCGCCGTGCTCGGCACGTTCGACGTCTACGACGTGGGCGGCGGCCTCGGCGTCCGGTACACGCTCCGGGACCAGGCCCCCACCGTCGAGCAGTACCTGGACACCATCACCGACGCCGCCCGCGCCCACCTGCCGGCCGGTGCCACGCTCGTGATCGAGCCCGGCCGGTCGCTGGTGGCCCGCTCGTGCGTCACGCTGTACCGGGTGAGCACGGTCAAGCGCACCGGCCGCACGTTCGTCGCGGTGGACGGCGGCATGGCCGACAACCTCGACGTGGCGCTCACCGGCCAGGGGTTCGAGGCGGCGGTCGCGACCCGCATGCTGGCCGCGCCGGACGAGGTGGTGAACCTGGTCGGCCGCCAGTGCGAGTCGGGCGACCTGCTCGTCGGGAACCTGCCGCTGCCCGGGCCGCAAGTCGGTGACCTGATCGCCATGCCGGTCACCGGCGCCTACACCTACACGCTGGCGAACAACTACAACGGCGCGCTCCGCCCGCCGGTGGTGTTCTGCCGGGACGGCCAGGCCCGGCTGGCGGCGATGCGGGAAACTCACGAGCACGTGCTGGCGCTGCACCGGCCCGCCCTGGACATGGTCTGGTAACAGTGAACCGGCCCAGAATGTGGGAATACGGCTTGACCGGTTCAACCGCCCGATATCCTGTATCGTGCGACGGTTAACGAACAAGAATTCGAGTTACTTGCCTGTATGAGCATCTTCAGTCAAGCGGCGTGGCGCGGATCGATGTACTGGCAAATGGGGGTGCGGCCGGCGCCGGGTGACCCCGGCGGGCCGCCGCCCGTCCTTTCCGCAGACCGCAATATTGCTTTCAGGTTAAGCGGTCAGAAAAGATGCCTAGAAATACCTCTTTGTCAATAGGCGACTTTCGGCGCGACCGATGCTAGGGTGCTGCCACGCATCGTCTGGAAGATCGCCAATAAAGCGGTGACCAGCCGAGATGTAACGATTCTGCATACTCCGATAGTGGCGCCGGGCATCGGGTCGGCCAGCTATCACTCAACTCAGGAGGGCATGGGTATGAGTACAGCAGACCTCTCGGAGGTTCCGCCGAGACTCCGCCGCGACGTCGGCCTGCTAGCGCTGTTCATGGTCTCGGCCGGCTCGGTCATCGGATCCGGCTGGCTGCTCGGCACCCTGAACGCGTCCAAGGTCGCCGGGCCCGCGGCCATCGTCTCGTGGATCATCGGCGTGATCCTGCTGATCGGCATCGCGCTGATCTATGCCGAGCTCGGTTCCACCTACCCGATCTCCGGCAGCACCGCGCGGTTCACCTGGATCCACGCCGGGACCCTGGGCGGCTTCTTCGCCGGGACCTTCTCCTACCTGCAGGCGATGGCGGTCGCGCCGATCGAGGTCGAGGCCACGCTCGGGTACGTCAGCGCTAAGCTCTGGCACGGGCTGCTGACTCCGGCCGGCCTGCTCACCACCAAGGGCCTGATCGTCGCGATCGGCATGATGTTCATCTTCACGGCGCTGAACCTGTTCGGCATCAAGTGGATGGCCCGGACCAACACGGTCGCCATGATCTGGAAGATCCTGGTGCCCATCATGACCATCGTCTTCATCATGACCAAGGTCTTCCACACCGCGAACTTCACCGCCGGCGGCGGCTTCATGCCGTACGGCATCAAGGGCGTGTTCATCGCGATCCCGCTCGGCATCGTCTTCGCCCTGGAGGGCTTCGAGCAGGCCGCCCAGCTGGCCGGCGAGGCGCGCAACCCCAAGCGGGACGTGCCGATCGCGGTGGTCGGCTCCATGCTCATGGGCGCGGTCATCTACATCCTCCTGCAACTGTGCTTCACCGGCGCGCTGAACCCGGCCGACATCGCCCACGGCTGGAGCAACCCCTTCGGCGCGGGCAACCCGACCTTCGGCCCCTATTACACCCTGGCCACCACGATCGGCCTGGGCTGGCTCGGCACCGTCCTGATCATCGACGCGATCGTCTCGCCCGCCGGGACCGGCCTGGTCTACGTCAGCGCCGCCTCGCGGCTGTCCTACTCGCTGGCCAAGACCCGCTTCGTGCCGCCGGTGTTCGCCGCCATCGACCGGCGCGGCGTGCCCTGGTTCAGCATCATCTTCGGCGGCGTCTTCGGCTGCCTCCTGTTCCTGCCGTTCGGCGGCTGGGCATCGCTGGTCGCGGCCATCACCGCGGCCTCCTCGTTCATGTACAGCTTCGCGCCCGTCGCCGCGGTGTCGCTGCGCAAGAGCGACCCGGACCGCGAGAGGCCGTACCATGCGCCGATCCTGAACATCATCGCCCCGTTCAGCTTCGTGGTCTCCGGCTTCATCATCTACTGGAGCGGGACCTCGAACGTGATCAAGCTCGACCTGGCCGTGATCTTCTTCCTGATCCTCTACCTGATCGCCCGCCGGATCGACCCGAACCAGGAGCCGCTGGACTTCCGGGCCGGCTCGTTCGCGATCCCGTGGATCATCGGCCTGACCATCTTCTCCATCTTCGGCGGCAGCTACGTCGAGGGCTACAGCAAGGTGTTCGGCATCAAGATCACCCACCACCTGCCGTTCTGGTGGGACCTCGGCGCCATCGCCATCTTCGCCCTGATCGTCTTCTACTACGGCGTGAACAGCCGCCTGGGCCCGGAGCGGACCCAGGAGCACGCGCTTGAGGCCGCCGCGGACGCCCACCAGGAGGACCTGGACCTGGGCATGGGCCACGCCGCCTGACGCGGGACCACGGTGAAGGAGGGCCCCTCGGGGCCCTCCTTTTTTTCCTTGCGGGCAGTGCTATCCGGGCAGTGCTATCCGGGCAGGAACACGCACTTGGTGGCCAGGTAGGTCTGCAGCCCCTCCGGGCCGTACACGCTGCCCATGCCGCTGGCCTTGCGGCCGCCCCACGGGGCGCCGATATCGGGCACGTACAGGTTCACGCCGAACGTCCCGACCCTGGCCCGGCGGGCGATCGCCAGGCCCCGTTCGGGATCTTCGGTCCACACGCTGCCGGCCAGCCCGTAGCTGGAGTCGTTGGCGATGGCCACCGCCTCGGACTCGTCGTCGTACGGGATCACCGCCACCACGGGCCCGTAGATCTCGTCCCTGGCGATGGCCATGTCGGCGTCGGCGTCGGCGAACACGGTGGGCTCGTAGTAGTAGCCGCGCACCGGCGTGGCCGGGCGGCGGCCGCCGGCCACCACCCGCGCGCCCGCGCTGATCCCGGCCGTGACCGACGACTCCACCCGGACCCGCTGCCGCGGGCTGGCCAGCGGCCCCATGGTCGTCTCGTCGGCCATCGGATCGCCCACGACCAGGACCGAAGCCTGCCAGGCCAGGGCCTCGACCGCCTCGTCGTACCGGCTCCTCGGGGCCAGCACCCGGGACATGGTGAAGCACGCCTGCCCGGAGTTGGCGAAGCAGAGGCAGCCGAGCTCGGCCGCGGTGGCGTCCAGGTCGACGTCGTCGAGCACGATCGCGGCCGACTTGCCGCCGAGCTCGAGGCTCACCGGCTTGAGGGTCTCGCCGCAGATCGCGGCGATCCGCCGCCCGGACGCGGTCGGCCCGGCCACGGCCACGATGTCCACGCCGGGGTGCGCGGCGAGCATCTCGGCCACCTGCCCGGTGCCGGTGACCAGGTTGAAGACGCCGGGCGGGAAGTCCGCCGCCTCGAACGCCTCGGCCAGGATGTAGGCGGACAGCGAGGTCTCGACGGCCGGCTTGAGCACGATCGTGCAGCCCGCCGCCAGCGCCGGGGCCAGCTGGCAGAACGCGAGGATGAGGGGGTAGCTCCAGGACGCGATCACGGCCGCGACCCCCACCGGCTCGCGCCGGACCAAGGTCCGCCCGGCGAAGCTGACCGCCTCGCGCATCTCCTCGCTGCAGGAGTCCCGGACCAGGTCCGCGTAGTACCGGATGATCCCGCACGGGATGGACACGTTGTTCCGCCGCGACAGCCTGATCGGCATGCCCATCTCCGCCGTCACCAGGCGGGCGGTGTCCTCGGCCCGGGCCTCGATGGCCGCCGCCAGCCGGTCCAGGGCCGCCGCCCGGTCGGCCGGGCTGGCCTGCGGCCACGGCCCCGCGTCAAAGGCCTTCCTGGCCGCGGCCACGGCCACCTCGACGTCGGCCCCGACCATCGAGGGGACGGCCCCGGCGACCTCCTCGGTGGCCGGGTTGACGATCGTGATCACATCGGCCGATCCGGATCCGACGAGGCGGCCGCCGGCGTACACGTCTCGGTACTCGAGCAACGCGAGTCCCTCCGGAAACCCCGGTCAACAGTGAAAGTGCCTGTTAATCTCTACGGCTGACACGTCGTTTGTCAAGTATTGCGCCGGTACCGACCCCGTCCTGCAACCCTGTTGTGACCGGTTCCGGCAGGTGGACAAGCTGCTAGAGCCGCGGTTTGTGGTTTGCCACAACGACATCCGCGGCGCGCCGTCGTACGATCCGGTCATGGCGGTACCTAACTGGTCGCCGGTGCTGGCCGACGACCGCTCACGACCCGCGACCCAGGCCGAGGCCCACTCCGAGGCTCCCGCCCGGCACCTGGACCGGGAGAACGCCGCCCTGCGCGAGCTCGTCACCGTGTACCGGTACCTGTCCGGGCTGGCCCTGCAGGACGCGGACCTGGCCGGGGTGGTGCGGCTGATCTCCGACCGGACGGCTGCCACCGTCGCCGTCCTCACCCAGCTGATGGACGTGCTGACGGCGGCCGCGCCCGGCGTGAGCGCCGAGAAGGCCGCCGCCGACGTGCGGGAGCATATGGTCCACCCGCGGCTCGGCCAGGTGCTGCGCGCCTCCCGGCTGAGCCAGCGCGCGCTGCGGCTGCCGAAGGTCGGCGGCATGCCCGCCATCATCGTCGCGCCCATTCTGGTCGGCGACGAGGTCCCGTCCTACCTGATCACCATCGACCCGGAGGAGAACATCTTCGGCGAGGACATGAGCCTGCTGGTGACCGAACACGCCGCCACCATCTGCGGGGTCATCCTCGGCCGCGAGCGCGTGGTGGCCGCGGCCGCCCGCCGCGTCCGCGACGACCTGGTGGAGGGCCTGCTGCTCGGCCGGGGCCGGGACAACGCCGACGCGAGCCGCTGGGCTGCGCACCTCGGCTACGACCCGGCCCGCGACCACAACGTGGTGGCGATCGCGTTCGACCTGCCGCCGGCCCAGGAGGCCGCGGCCCAGCGGCAGCGCATCTGGGAGAGCATCGAGCACTTCGTCGCCACCCGGGCACCCGAGGCGATCGTCTCGGCCCGCGAGTCCGAGGTGGTGGTGGTCACCGCCGCCCCGATGGACGCGCGCCAGCTCGCCGCCGCCTGCCTGGCCCGGTTGTCCGAGCTGTTCCCCGCGGCCAAGGTCGTCATCGGGATCGGCGGCATCTGCCGCGACCCGCGCGACGTCGCGCGCTCCTACGCGCAGGCCCAGCGCACCACCCAGACGCTGCAGCGGCTCGGCCGGTCCGGGGTCAAAGGGGCGGTCTCGGCGTTCGGCGATCTCGGCATCCTCCGGCTCCTTCTCCAGGTGCCCGACCTGGCCGAGCTGAGGTCCTTCGCCGCCGACGTGCTCGGCAAGCTCAGCATGCACGAACACGAGCACAAGTCGGAGTACCTGACCACGCTGGCCTGCTACTTCCGGGAGAACAACAGCCCGCAGCGAGCCTCGCGCATCCTGCACGTGCACCCCAATACGGTGGCCTACCGGGTCAAGCGGATCGAGGAGATCACCGGGCTGCGGCTGGACAACTACACCGACCGGCTCATCGCCCAGGTGGCGCTGGAGATCCTCGACTCGCTCGGGGACGAGCCGTGACCGTCCCGAGCCGGGCCCCCGCCACCTTCCTGACCGGCCAGCGCGTGCTGGTCTGCGACGGCGCGATGGGCACCATGCTGCACGCGGCCGGCGCCGCGCTCGACCGTTCGCTGCCCGAGCTCAACCTGTCCGAACCCGGCCTGGTCAGCACGATCCACGAGAGCTACCTCAGTGCCGGGGCGGACATTATCCAGACCAACACGTTCGGTGCCAACCGGCTCTGGCTCGGCGACCACGGTTTCCCCGACAAGGTGGACGAGATCAACCGGGCCGGGGTCCGCATCGCCCGCGCGGCCCAGGACCGGTGCGACCGCGACGTGCTGGTCGCCGGGTCGGTGTCGCCCGCCGTCACCGCGCTGCAGCGGCGCCGCATCGGCTCGGCCGAACGCCTGGAGGTGATCCGCGAGCAGATCGCCGCGGTGACGGCCGGCCAGGGCGTCGACATCCTCATCCTGGAGACGTTCGGCTACCTCGACGAGCTTGTCGAGGCGATCGGCGTAGCCGCCGACCTCACGGACGTGCCGATCGTCGCCCAGGCCACCTTCGCCGACGACGCGCATACCCTGGGCGGGGAGACCCCGCGCGAGGTCGCCACCGTGCTGTCCGGGCTGCCGGTGGCCATGCTCGGCACCAACTGCACGATCGGCCCGCAGCGGATGCTCACCGTGGCTGAGGACCTGGTCCGGTACGCCTCGATTCCCGTGAGCGCCCAGCCGAACGCGGGCCAGCCGCGGCGCACCGGCCCGCGCAGCTTCGAGTTCAGCATCGACGGCGATTACTTCGCCCGCTACTTCCGCCGGTTCGCCGAGGCCGGGGTGTCCCTGGTCGGCGGCTGCTGCGGTACCACCCCCGCGCACATCCGGGCGGCCGCCGACGCCGTGCGCCCGCCCGCCCGGGTCACCCCGGATATCCAGCAGTACCGCCGCGCCCACCCCGCCGGGACGGCCCGGTCCCAAGAACCCGAAGAAGCCGCCGGGCCGCCGGGTTCTCCGGCTCCGTCCGCTCCGGTCGCCGGGACCCTCGCTGACCAGCTGGCCAGCCGGCGGTTCGTCGTCGCGGCCGCGATCGCGTCCGGGGGGCGGCTCGCCGAGGCGGTGCAGGCCGCGGCGGTGCTGCAGGCCCAGGGCGTCGGGCTGTTCGCGGTCCAGCCGGCCAAAAGCGCCCGCACCCACTCCGACTCCCTGGACATGGCGCTGCACCTGCGGCAGCAGGCCGGCGTGGAGACCATCGCCACGCTGACCACCTGGGACAAGACCATCATGACCCTGCAGGCCGAACTGCTCGGCGCGCACGCCCTCGGCATCCGCAGCGTGATCTGCACCACCGGCAGCCCGCCGGTGCTCGGCGACTACCCGGCCGTGGACGGGATCTGGGAGGTCGACTCGCTCGGCCTGATCGCGTTGCTGGCCGGCCTGAACGCCGGCCGCGACTCCAACGGGCTCGCGCTGACCACCCAGACCTCGTTCTGCGCCGGCGCCCGGGTCAACCCCGGTGCGCGGGACCCGGAGGCCGAGATCGCCCGGGCCCGGGCCAAGGTCAGCGCCGGGGCGCACTTCCTGGTGAGCCGCCCCGTCTACGAGCTGGACTCGCTGTTCCGGATGGTCACCGCCCTAGCCGCCGAAGACATTCCGCTCCTCCTCTCGGTCACCCCGCTGCGCAGCTTCGAGGAGGCGGACTACCTGGCCAACGAGGTCCCCGGGGTATGTATCCCGCCGGACACGCTGCGCGCCATGGAGCGGGCCGGCCGCGGCGCGGCCCGCGCGGTCGGCATCGAACTGGCCGCCGACCTGCTCCTGGCGGCCCGCAAGCTGGTCAGCGGCGTGATCGTGACGGCCGCCGAGGACGACCCGACCGGCCTGACGCCGCTGCTGGCCGCCCTCGGCTGAGGTCCCTTTCTTTGCCCCGAACGGCGCGGGTACCAGCCCCGCTTACCGGAACAGCTGGTCGATGTAGTCCGCGCCGATCCCGTTCTTGGCGTAGTGCTCGCGGCACAGCGCGATGTAGTCGAACACGTCGAAGGTGCCGTTCGGCTCGCCGTTCTCGTCCAGCCAGATCAGCGGCCCGGTGACGTTGAACGTCACCCGCATCGGCTCGTCGCACTCGTAGGCGACCAGCGTGTGCGACTCGCCGGGGGCCTCGTAGACCCAGTCGCCCGCGGTGGCCACCCAGTCGTGTTCCAGGTAGCCCCACTTGCCGGAGATCGTGTAGGCGAAGACCTGCTGCGGATGGTAGTGCCGGTTCACCAGCCCGGCGCCGCGGCACATCAGCACGTCGCACCACCGGTTCTGGCTCGGCGAGATCCACAGCGGCCGGGTGCCGACGGTCTCGGACAGCGGCGCGTAGAAGCGGTCGTCCTCGGTGGGCGCGTTGGCGATGTACGCCTCCGGCAGCGCGCCGGGCCGGAACTTCTGCTCGATCGGCTTGAGCTCCCGCCAGAACTCGCTGTTCGCTGTCTCGGCCATGAGAGGATCCTCCTCAGCTAATCCCGCCACACTAGGATCAGCGTCCCCGTCGGCGGGGCGCACGGCAAGGCGCGCGACCCGCCCGGTCGCGCGGTTGTCCCGTACGACATTCCCGGCCGCGCCCGGTTGTGCTCCCGCCACGGGCCCGCATATCACCGTCGGCCCGTGCTTGCCGCGGGGTCGTTCGGCGCGCAAGTCTCGTACTTGTGTCACGGCACGCGAAGGTGCGAACGCAGGAAGTGCCCGTCCCAGAGCCGGACCTGACGCCGGAGGCGGTCGTCGGACGGGCGCGGGCGCTGATCCCGGCCAGCTGGCCGCCCACGCCGTCGAGATCATCTTCGCGGCCGCCGGGTCCTCGGCGGCCAAGCGCGGCACGAGGCTGCAGCGCTATTACCGGGACATGGCCATGTACCGCGGGCACATCGCCGCGCAGTACCTGACCACCGCGGGCGAACTGGCCCGCGTCCACTTCGGCCTGCCGGACAGCCTGTTCTGAGCCATTGACCACCGTGCCCAGCCAATTCCCTGCCCAGCGAGGAGCACCCATGGCCCGTCGCACGTCACCGCCATTCCGCGCCGACCACGTCGGGAGCCTGCTCCGCCCGCCGGCGCTGCTCGCCGCCCGCGCGGGCTTCGCGGCTGGCGCGATCACCGCGGACCAGCTCCGCCAGGCCGAGGACGACGCGATCCGGGACGCCGTCCGGATGCAGGAGCAGACGGGGCTGCAGTCGGCCACCGACGGCGAGTTCCGCCGCGCCGAGTGGCACACCGACTTCATCACGCGCCTCGGCGGGATCCGCGCGGCTGACGTCGCGAACAGCGTCCCGGTTTTCAGCAGGCCCGACCTCTCCGCCCCCGCCCGCCCCGCGATGACGTACCAGGCCCACGGCACCGAGGTGACTGGCAAGGTGCACCTGGCCGAGACGATCTTCGCCGACCACTTCGGCTTCCTCGCCTCGGCCGTGACCACCGCGGTGCCCAAGCTCACCATCCCCTCGCCCAGCATGGCCCACTTCCGGGCCGACATCTCCGCCAGCGGCTACGCCGACCGGGACGAGTTCCGCGCCGACCTCGCGTCGGCTTACGCCGCCGAGATCGCCGCGCTGGCCGGCCTCGGCTGCACGTACCTTCAGCTTGACGACACCCTGTTCGCGTTCCTGAACGACCCGGCCTGGCGCGAGATGGCCACCGGGTTCGGCGTCAATCCAGAGCACCAGCACGAGGTCAACCTCGGCGTCGTCAACAAAGCGCTGGCCGGCCGCCCGGACCGGCTGACCGTGACCGTGCATATGTGCCGCGGCAACTACCGCTCGGCGTGGTTCAGCTCGGGCGGGTACGACTTCGTAGCCGAGGCCGTGTTCTCCGGCCTGCAGGCCGACGGCTTCTTCCTGGAGTACGACGACGACCGCTCCGGTACCTTCGAGCCGCTGCGCTTCGTTCCCGACGGCAAGATCGTCGTCCTCGGCCTGGTCACCACCAAGACCCCGGTCCTGGAGTCTAAGGACGACCTCAAGCGCCGCGTCGAGCAGGCCGCCCGCTTCGTCGACGCCGACCGCCTCTGCCTGTCCCCCCAGTGCGGCTTCGCCTCCACCGTCGAAGGCAACGCCCTCACTCTCGACCAGCAGCGCGCCAAGCTAGAACTCGTCGTAGAAACCGCCGCCGACCTCTGGGGCTCCTAAGCCCAACCGCGCCCCGCTGCTCGCCGCAGCCCCTGAACGCGCCCGGCCCGCCGCAGCCCCTGAACGCGGACCGCCGCGCCTCCACCTAACGACAACGATGGAACATCGGTGTTGCTGCAGCGACATCAATGCTCCATTGATGTCGCTGACCGCGTGACCGGGCGCCGCGATCAGTGCTCGTGGATGAGCAGGCCGCGGATGTTGCGGCCGTCGAGCAGGTCGCGGTAGCCCTGGTTGACGTCCTCCAGCCGGTAGCGGGTGGTGACCAGCTCGTCGAGCTTGAGCCGCCCGGCCCGGTACAGGTCGAGCAGCCGCGGGATCTCGTCGAACGGATTCCCGCCGCCGAACAGCGCGCCCTGGATCCGCTTCTCGAACAGCGTCAGCTCGAAGCTGGGCAGCTGGATGGTCTTCTTGCCCGGGCCGGCCAGGCCGGTGATCACCACCGTGCCGCGCTTGCGGACCGCGGCGAACGCCGCCGCGATGACCTCCTCGGTGACCACGCCCACGGTGATCAGCGCCTCGTCCGCGCCGACGCCCTTGGTGACCTCGGTGACGATCTCCTGCGCGGTCTCGGCGTCGGCCGCCGTGTGCGTCGCGCCGAAGCGGGTGGCGGCCTCCCGCTTGTTGGCCAGCGGGTCCACCGCGATGACGTGCAGGGCGCCGGCGAACGCCGCGCCCTGGACGGCGTTGATGCCGACGCCGCCGATCCCGTACACCACGGTCGTATCGCCTGGCCGGACGCCGCCCGCGTTCACCGCGGTGCCCCATCCGGTCGGCACCCCGCAGCTGACCAGTGCCACCGTCTCGAGCGGCAGGTCGTCGTCGATCTTGATGCAGGAGTGCTCGGAGACCACCGACCGCTGGGAGAACGTGCCGAGCAGGCACATCTGGCCGAAGTCCTCGCCGTCACCGTGGAACCGGAACGTGCCGTCAGGCAGGCAGTTGTCGACGAACAACGCGCCGAGGTCGCACAGGTTGGTCATCCCGCGGGCGCAGAACCGGCAGTGCCCACAGGCTGGCAAGAACGAGCAGACCACGTGGTCGCCCGGCTTGAGCCTGCTCACGCCGGCGCCGGTCTCCTCGACGATTCCCGCCCCCTCGTGCCCGCCGACGATCGGATAGCGGACCGGTATGTCTCCCGTGCGCAGGTGGTCGTCGGAGTGGCACAGCCCGGCCGCCACGAACCGGACAAGCACCTCGCCGTCCTTGGGCGGGTCGAGATCCAGTTCGGTGATCTCCCAGTCCTTGCCCATGTCCCTGAGCACCGCTGCCCTGGTTTTCATGCGACCTCC
>Ga0208565_1001816_pt1 | contig 12124 bp, 8 predicted proteins | sample Sb_taG_7_FD_187706 | JGI IMG/M metagenome (GOLD analysis project Ga0208565, IMG submission 187706) | Peat soil microbial communities from Weissenstadt, Germany - Sb_50d_2_FS metaG (SPAdes) (version 2) | ecosystem: Environmental > Terrestrial > Soil > Wetlands > Peat | place: Germany: Weissenstadt...
GGTACACGCGGGGTATCCTACGAGGGCTGCAGCAGGGCCAGTGTCGTCCCGAGCGTCAGCCACCCACCTCCGCGTGGCCGATCACGGAGAGACCCGAGTGACGACAGCGAAGCACCCTGCATTCTCGAGGCATCGGCGACGCCATCCCGGCGCGCCCTTGTACGATCCGGCCTTCGAGCACGACGCCTGTGGCATCGCCCTGGTGGCCGATCTCCAGGGTCGCAAGAGCCACGGGCTCGTCTCCCAGGCGCTCACTGCGCTCGAGCACCTGGCCCATCGCGGTGCCACGGGAGCCGAGGTGGCCACCGGCGACGGGGCCGGCATCCTCGTGCAGGTGCCGCACCGGTTCCTGGCCGGCTCCCTGGGCCTGGACCTCCCCGATCCGGGCGGGTACGCGGCGGGCATGGTGTTCCTGCCCGTCGACGAGGACGACGCCGCCAAGGCGCGCCGGCAGATCGAGGAGCTCGCCGTCGAAGAGGGCCTGGCCGTCCTGGGGTGGCGCGACGTCCCGGTCGAGCCCGGTTGCCTGGGTGACTCGGCGCGGCGGGCCATGCCCCACATGGCCCAGCTCGTGGTGGTCCCCACCGGCCCCGGTCACCGAGGTGACGGCCCGGGGGGCAGCGAGGGGGACGCCCTGGCCCTGGACCGGCTCGCCTTCTGCCTGCGCAAGCGCGTCGAGCACGAGGTGGACGCGGCGTACGTGTCGTCGCTGTCGGCGCGCACCCTCGTCTACAAGGGCATGCTCACCGGGAACCAGCTGGGGGAGTTCTTCCCCGATCTCTCGGACCCGACGTTCGACAGCGGGCTGGCGCTCGTGCACTCGCGGTTCTCGACCAACACCTTCCCGTCGTGGCCGCTGGCCCACCCCTACCGCTACCTGGCCCACAACGGCGAGATCAACACCCTGCGGGGCAACCGGAACTGGATGCGGGCCCGCGAGGCGCTGCTCGCCAGCAACCTGATCCCGGGGGATCTCGAGCGGCTGTTCCCCATCTGCGATCCGGACGGGAGCGACTCGGCGTCGTTCGACGAGGTGCTCGAACTGCTCCACCTCGGCGGGCGCAGCCTGCCCCACGCCGTGCTGATGATGATCCCCGAGGCGTGGGAGAACCACACCGCCATGGACCCGGCACGCCGGGCCTTCTACCGGTACCACGCCTCGCTCATGGAGCCGTGGGACGGACCGGCGGGGGTCGTCTTCACCGACGGCACCGTGGCGGGCGGGGTCCTCGACCGCAACGGCCTGCGTCCCGCTCGGTACTGGGTCACCGACGACGGGCTCGTGGTCCTGGCGTCGGAGGTGGGCGTGCTCGACATCGACCCCGCCAGGGTGGTGCGCAAGGGGCGGCTCCAGCCCGGTCGGATGTTCCTCGTCGACACCGCCCAGGGGCGGATCGTCGACGACGACGAGATCAAGGCGCAGCTCGCCGCCGCCCACCCCTACGACCAGTGGTTGCAAGCCGGGCAGGTCACGATGGGAGACCTGCCGCCCCGGATGATGCTCACCCCGCAACACGCGTCGGTGGTGACGCATCAGAAGCTGTTCGGCTACACCAACGAGGAGCTGCGTCTCATCCTGGCCCCCATGGCCATGTCCGGTGGCGAGGCGCTGGGGTCGATGGGACACGACGCGGCCATCGCCGCCCTGTCGGAGCGGCCGCGTCTCATCTTCGACTACTTCACCCAGCTGTTCGCCCAGGTGACCAATCCTCCCCTCGACGCCATCCGGGAGGAGCTCGTCACCTCCAACCGGTCGAAGCTCGGGCCCGAGGGCAACCTGCTCGAACCGACGGAGGCGTCGTGCCGGCAGATCATCCTGCCCTACCCGGTCATCGACAACGACGACCTGGCCAAGCTGGCGTACGTCAACGAGCACGGGGAGACGCCGGGCTACCAGGCATTCGCCATCGACGGGCTGTTCGAACCGACCGGAGGCGGGGAAGCGCTGCGAGTGGCCATCGAGGACGTGCGCAGGCGGGTGGGCATCGCCATCGCCCTGGGCTCGAACGTCATCATCCTCTCGGACCGCAACTCCAACGCGCGCCTGGCACCCATTCCGTCGTTGCTGCTCACCGCGGCCGTGCACGAGCACCTCGTCCGGGAGAAGTCGCGTACCCGCGTGGGCCTGGTGATCGAGTGCGGTGACGCCCGGGAGGTGCACCACATCGCGCTGCTCATCGGGTACGGCGCCTCGGCGGTGAACCCGTATCTCGCCTTCGAGACCCTCGACGACGTGATCGCCCACAAGAACCTCCTGGAAGGGGTCTCGCCCCGCCAGGCACGGACGAACTACATCAAGGCGGCGTGCAAGGGCGTGATCAAGATCATGTCCAAGATGGGGGTGTCGACGGTGGCGTCGTACACCGGGGCCCAGATCTTCGAAGCCGTGGGCCTCCCCCCCGAGGTCGTCGACGAGTACTTCACGGGCACGGTGAGCCGCATCGGGGGGGTCGGACTCGACGTCCTCGCCCAGGAGGTGGCGGCGCGCCACCACCTCGCCCACCTGGGGCGCCCCACCGAACGGGCGCACCGCGAGCTCGAGGTCGGTGGCGAGTACCAGTGGCGACGCGAAGGGGAGATCCACCTCTTCAATCCCAAGACGGTGTTCAAGCTCCAGCACGCCACGCGGGCCAAGCGCTACGACATCTTCAAGGAGTACACGAAGTTGGTGGACGACCAGGCGACGAACCTGGCGACGCTGCGCGGGTTGCTCCGGTTGCGAGAGGGTGTCCAGCCTCCGGTGCCGGTGGGCGAGGTCGAGCCTGTCTCGGAGATCGTCAAGCGTTTCGCCACCGGTGCCATGTCGTACGGGTCGATCTCCGCCGAGGCGCACGAGACCCTCGCCATCGCCATGAACCGCCTCGGTGGGAAGTCCAACACCGGGGAGGGTGGCGAGGACGCGCGGCGCTATGTCCCGGACGCCAACGGCGATCTGCGCCGCAGCGCCATCAAGCAGGTGGCCTCGGCCCGCTTCGGCGTCACGAGCGAGTACCTGGTGAACGCGGACGACCTCCAGATCAAGATCGCCCAGGGGGCCAAGCCCGGCGAAGGTGGGCAGCTGCCGGGGCACAAGGTGTACCCCTGGATCGCCAAGACCAGGTTCTCGACCCCGGGGGTGGGGCTGATCTCCCCGCCCCCGCACCACGACATCTACTCCATCGAGGACATCGCCCAGCTCATCCACGACCTGAAGTCGGCGAACCCGGCTGCCCGGGTGCACGTCAAGCTGGTGGCCGAGGTCGGGGTGGGGACCGTCGCGGCCGGAGTGGCCAAGGCCAAGTCCGACGTCGTGCTCATCTCGGGCCACGACGGTGGGACCGGCGCCAGTCCCCTCACCTCGATCAAGCACGCCGGGATCCCCTGGGAGCTCGGCCTGGCCGAGACCCAGCAGACCCTGGTCCTCAACGGCCTGCGCGACCGCATCGTCGTGCAGGTGGACGGGCAGCTCAAGACGGGTCGTGACGTGATCGTCGCCGCGCTGCTCGGTGCCGAGGAGTTCGGGTTCGCGACCGCACCCCTGGTCGTGTCGGGATGCGTCATGATGCGCGTCTGTCACCTCGACACCTGCCCGGTGGGGATCGCCACCCAGAACCCTGAGCTGCGCAAGCGCTTCACGGGTGAACCCGAATTCGTGGAGAACTTCTTCGAGTTCATCGCCGAGGAGGTCCGCGAGTACCTCGCCGCGCTCGGGCTCAGGTCGATCGAGGACGCGGTGGGCCGCGTCGACCTTCTCGACGCCGTGGTGGCGACGGACCACTTCAAGGCCAAGGGCCTCGACCTGTCCCCGATCCTCGCGCAACCCGAGGTGGGGCCGCCCACCGACCGCCACTGCTGCCGGGTCCAGGACCACGGTCTCGACCGGGCGCTGGACCATCGCTTCCTCGCCGCGTGCCGTCCCGCCATCGACCACGGGACGCCGGTCGACTTGGAGCTGCCCATCACCAACGTCGACCGCACTGTGGGGACCCTGCTCGGCTACGAGATCACGACGCGTCACGGGGGTGCGGGCCTCGCCGACGGCACCATCACCATCACCTTCCGAGGCTCGGCCGGGCAGAGCTTCGGTGCCTTCGTGCCCCGCGGCGTGACACTGCGGCTCATCGGGGACGCCAACGACTATCTGGCCAAGGGGTTGTCGGGCGGCCGGGTGGTGCTGCGCCCCCACGAAGCCTCACCCTTCGCCGCCGAGGAGCAGATCATCGCCGGCAACGTCATCCTCTACGGGGCCACCGGAGGGGAGTGTTACGTGCGCGGGCAGGTGGGGGAGCGATTCTGCGTGCGCAACTCGGGCGCCACCGCGGTGGTGGAAGGCGTGGGCGACCACGGCTGCGAGTACATGACCGGCGGAAGGGTCGTGGTGCTCGGGCCGACGGGGAGGAACTTCGGGGCGGGGATGTCGGGGGGCATCGCCTACGTCCATGACCCCGCCCGCGACTTCGCCGACCGGGTCAACTTCGAGATGGTCGATCTCGAGCCGCTCGACGAGGAGGACCGGCAGTGGCTCTTCGAGACCGTGACCAGGCATCACCTCGAGACCGACTCCGCCGTCGCCGCCCGGATGCTGGCGTCGTGGGGGGAGGCCCTGGGTGACTTCGTGAAGGTCATGCCGCGCGACTACCGCCGGGTGCTCGAGGCCACCCGGAGGGCCGTCGACGAAGGAATGTCGGTGGACGTAGCGGTCATGGCCGCGCCGCGCGCCTAGCCCGGACGATCAGGAGCGGCGAGCAATGGGCAAGCCCACAGGGTTCTTCGAGTTCGGCAGACAGTTGCCGCCGCGCCGCCCCGTGCCGGTGAGGCTGCGGGACTGGCGCGAGGTCTACGAGCCGTTCCCCGAGGACGAGGTCGTCCGTCAAGGTGCGCGCTGCATGGACTGCGGGATCCCGTTCTGCCACGAGGGATGCCCGCTCGGCAACCTCATCCCGGAATGGAACGACCTCGTGTACCGCGCCAACTGGCCCGAAGCCCTCGAGCGGCTCCATGCCACCAACAACTTCCCCGAGTTCACGGGGCGCCTCTGCCCCGCACCGTGTGAGGGGGCGTGTGTGCTCGGCATCAACGCCGATCCGGTGACGATCGAGCGCATCGAGTACGAGATCGCGGAAAGGGGTTGGGGTGAGGGCTGGGTCACCCCTCAGGTCCCCACGGTACGCACCGGCAAGTCCGTCGCCGTGGTGGGGTCCGGCCCCGCCGGGCTGGCGTGCGCGCAGCAACTGGCGCGGGCCGGGCACCGGGTGGTGGTCTACGAGCGCGCCGAGCGACCCGGTGGCCTGCTGCGGTACGGGATCCCCGAGTTCAAGATGGAGAAGGCGGTGCTCGACCGCCGCCTCGCCCAGCTGCGGGCCGAGGGCGTCGAGTTCCGCTGTGCCACGGCGGTGGGCGCCCCCTCCGCCGCCCACACGCCGGACCCCGGCCCGATCCCGGACCCGGAGCCCGGCCAGCGGCGCGGTGCGGGAGCCGCCTGCGCTCCCGACGTGCGAGTGGTGTCGGCGGCGTCGCTGACGGCCGAATTCGACGCCGTGGTGCTGGCGGGTGGGGCGACGTTGCCCCGGGACCTGCCCGTGGCGGGCCGGCACCTGGCCGGGATCCACATGGCCATGGACTACCTCAAGCCGTCCAACCTGGTGCGCGAACGAGCGCTCGAGACGTCCCCGATCTCCGCCCGGGGCAGACGCGTCGTGATCATCGGGGGCGGGGACACCGGCGCCGACTGCCTGGGGACCGTCCATCGCCAGGGCGCGTCGTCGGTGCACCAGCTCGAGATCCTGCCCCGGCCTCCCGACAATCGGCTCGAGGACAACCCCTGGCCCACCTGGCCCCTCATCCTCAGAACCTCGTCCGCCCACGAGGAGGGCGGGGACCGGCTCTACGGCGTGACGACCACGCACTTCGTCGACGACGGCACCGGCGCCGTGCGCGCCCTGGCGGGGCAGCGTGTCGAGATGGGGAGCGACGGCGGTCGCCCCGTGTTCGCGCCCGTTCCCGGCAGTGATTTCGAATTGCCCTGTGAGCTCGTCCTGTTGGCCATGGGCTTCCTGGGCGCCGAGCGCCGGGGGGTGGTTGACGAGCTCGGCCTCGAGCTCGACGCCCGCGGGAGCGTGGCGTGCGACGGGGACTGGCAGACCAACCGCGACGGTGTGTTCGTGTGCGGGGACATGACCCGCGGACAGAGCCTCATCGTGTGGGCCATCGCCGAGGGCCGCTCGTGCGCGTCGAGCGTCGACCGCTGGATCATGGGTGACAGCTCGTTGCCGGCGCCGCTCGTGCCCGGTCAGCTCGCCTTGCGGTAACCCGGGCGGGACCGCGGCGCCACGGGGGCCCGGCCGCCCTCGATCGTCAGGCGGTCGGCCGGCTCACGAAGACGTGGAGACCGGACGAGCGCCGTTCTTCGAGGCCACCTCGTGGTCGGGCTCGGCCCGCATGGCCGTCGCCTCGATGTCTTCGGTGTCCTCGACGTCGCGGGGAGTGCCCTCGGGGGCAGCCGCGGCCAGGTACTTCCGGAGTCGGCCCAGCTCGCTGAGGACGTTGGCCCGGCGCACGGCCAGATTGTCGATGCTCTGCTGCAGCTCCTCGATCTGCCGGTGGGCGTCCTCCATGACGCGGTTGGCCTCGGCTTCGGCGTTCTCGACCGCCTCGGCCTTGATCGCCTCGGCCTCGGCGCGCGCCTTGTCGCCGACTTCGAGCGCAGCGCGCAGGATCTCGGACGCCCGCTCGCCGACGGCCGTCGTGGCGGCTTCGACGGCGTCCTCGGCCCGGGCCTCGGAGTCGACGAGCCATCCGTGGAGGCGTTCGACGTACTCGTCGACCGGCTGACGCCGGTATCCGCGGAAGCTGACCTTGAATTGTTTGGGGCCGTCGCCCTCGTGGCTCCGCATTGGAGCTGCTCCCCGTCTCGATGATCCTGGTTACGACGCATCGTGACGAATCAACCTCATGACGCGGCCAACGGGTCGTCAACATCGACCCAACACGCTCATGTCCACCACTACCCCCATCTCCACCAGGACGGGGGATCGGAGCCAGGATCGGCGGCGCCTTCGGGTCCTATCCGCCCGTGGGGGCGACCGGCACGGCATGGGTGGCGGCGAACGATTCCTCGAAGACGACGCGTGACCGGGAGAAGGCGCGGTCCAGGATGTCGTGCTGGCCGTCGGACGCGTCGAAGGCGAAGTAGCTCGTGAAGGCCACGTCGTGGGTCGAGACCCACGACGCCATCTTGGCCACGAACAACGGGTCGTCCCCGAGCCCGTGCCCGTCAGGTCGGATGGTCACCCCCCACTCGGGGATGACCGCAGGCTTGTGGTGGGCAGCGGCGAACGACGACAGCCACGCCAGCCCGTTGGCCTCGGTGACGTAGCGGGGCCAGGCCAGCGCGGGGTCCAAGGGGACGCCCCACACCTGGTCGTAGAGATCGAGCCCCACGTAGTCGACGTAGGCGTTCCCGGGATAGGCATCTCGGGCGGCGACAGGGGTCGGCCCCGCGTTCGGGTTCCACACGAATCGGAACGAGGTCTTCGGGACGCTGCGCATGGCGGTCACGATGTTGCGGAAGTAGGCGGCGAAGTCCGCGGCGTCGGACTCGCTCGTGACGGACCACGGGTACCAGGTCCCGTTGAACTCCCATCCCAGGCGCAAGATGGCGTCCCCCTCGCCGTAGGACACCAGGGTCCTGGCCAGCGTGGCGAATTCGGCGTCGTAACGGCCCGCCGCCCCCGCCGACAACGTCCCCACCGCGTGCCCGTCGCGGGTGGGGAGCATGGGCACGCCCAGGACGAGGCGGAACCGGCTCGAGCCCCACGGAGCGAGGGTCCCCCGGAGCGGCTCGGCTTCCACCATTCCGGCCCAACCGTCGGTGCGAGGCAGGTAGTCCGAGGCCAGGCTGGGCTTGGCCCCGGTGGCGGCCGCGAACCGCGCCACGCCGCTCGGCTCCCCCTGGCCCACGTAGACCCCGAAGGGGACCGACCCGACGTTGACCGTGGGGATCGCACTGGTGGTCGATCCTGTGGCCGGGCCGCTGCACCCCGCACAGATCGCCGCCGCCACCACCGCCCCGGCGAGGGCGACGCGGCGTGAGACGTTTCCGAGGGCTCTTGGCCCGTCGATGCGGGGCCGGGGCGCCGTGGCTACCCCGCGTGCATCTCGATGACGGGGCCGCGTCGGTCGACGCCGGATCGACCCGGCAGAGTGCCGGCGGGGCACGACGGGAAATCGGCCACGGGACTTCTCCTCGAGTCGAGACCGGTGGAGAAGGCGAGCGTATCGAGCGCGCCCGTGAAATGGAGGGCGGGGCCGAGGGTCCGTTGCGAAGATGTTGAGGGTCTTATGGGAGACGGTTGATGCCCGTTGTGCAGACTCGTCGTGTCGTCGGAACGAGCGGTTCAGCGGCGACACGGCCCGATGTCATTGGCTCGGCGCCGGCAGTCCGATGCCGGTGCCGAGCCGACTCGGGTCGCGGGAACGCCGACTCCGGTGGCGCCGATGCCGGCGGCACCGGGTGCCGAGGTCAATACCCCGGTCCGTGTTCGAGGATGCGACGCGGGACGTCCACGAGCATCGTCCGGATGTGCTCCTCACTCACGCCTCGATCGCGCATGGCGGGCAGGACCACGGTGCTGATGTGGAGGAAATTCCAGTTCGGCTGGGCCTGGTGCAGGAAGTCCTCGTCGAACCAGTCCATGTGGCACCCGGCGTCGTGGGAGAGGACCATGTACTGCGCCCAGCCGCTTTCGCAGAGTCGGGCCACGGTCTCGACCCGCTTCTCGGTGGGGCAGTAGGCGTCGACGCCGAAACGGTCCATGCCCAGTGTCGAGCCGGCCTGCAGAAGCTCCCCGAGGTAGTCGAGATCGGTGCTGTCGCCACTGTGCCCGATGACGACGCGTGAAAGGTCGACGCCTTCGTCGGCGAAGACACGCTGTTGGTCGAGCCCGCGTCGAGTGCGGGTGTGGGTGTGGGTGGAGATGGGGAGCCCCGTGCGGCGATGCACGCGGGCCACGGCGCGCAGGATGCGCTCGACTCCGGGCGTGAGCCCCGGTTCGTCGGTGGCGCACTTGAGGATCCCGGGCCGTACCCCTGATCCGGCGATCCCGTTCTCGATGTCGTGGAGGAAGAACTCGTCCAACATGTCCACGCCGCTCGGTCGGAACGGAGCGCTCCGGTAGTCGAAGTAGTGCGGAAGCTCGTTGTAGGTGTAGAGGCCGGTGGCCACGACGATGTTGAGGTCCACCTGTGCGGCCACTTCCTGGACGGGCTCGATGTCGCGGCCCAGACCCACCACGGTGAGGTCGACGATGGTGTCGATCCCCGCCGCCTTGAGCTCCTGGAGACGCTCGACGGCGCGTGCCACCTGGGTGTCCCGGTCCCAGCCGGTGGGCCAGTTGGCCGCCACCTCGGGTGAGCGCACGAAGACGTGCTCGTGCATGAGCGTCGTGCCGAGCTCCTGCGCGTCGATCGGGCCGCGCACGGTGTTGATCTGCCCCATATGGTCCTCCCCTCGGCTCACCGATCCCTCGGCCGCCGACCCGCGTGCAGGGTCGGCGACGTACCCTACCGGCGGTCGTCGAACGACGGTGGGTGGGGCCGCGCTCAGCCGGCCCGGTCGGGCCCGGCGCGCTCGACGGTGATCCGGAGCAGGACCCTGCGCTCCCGCTCCATCGCGGCGCGGTAGTCGTCCCAGTCCGGATGCTCGCCCGCCACCTGGCGGTAGTACGCCACGAGGCCCTCCATGGCCTGGGGGAGAGACACCACCTCGACGGGACCTTCCACCTGGACCGAGTCCCCGTAGAAGTTGTCGGTGAACACGATGATCGAGGCCCGCGGGCGACGGCGCAGGTTCTTGGTCTTCATGGCGGTCTCGCGGGTGGAGACCACCACCACGTCGCCGTCCACGGCGGCGGCGACGAGGGAGAGCTGAGGGTTGCCATCAGCGCGGGTGGTCGCCAGCACGGCCCGGTGGTGCTGCGCGATGAATTCCAAGGCGGTGGCCCGGTCCATGCAGCGAAGGCTATTGCACCGGGCCCCGCCCCGCTCGGGGGCCACCGGTAAGCTCCGGGCATGCAGAGCACGATGCAAGACGGGCCGCTCCTGGTGAGCGGCATCCTCCGTCGAGGGCAGGCGGTGTACGGCGAGAGCCAGGTGGTCACCGCACAGCCCGACGGGTACCGGGAGTCGAACTTCACGCAGGTCGGGGCGCGCGCCGAGCAACTGGCCAAGGCGCTGCGACGACTCGGCGTCGCCGACGACGACCGGGTCGGGACCTTCGCCTGGAACGACCAGGAACATCTCGAGGCGTACCTGGCGATCCCGTCGATGGGGGCGGTGCTCCACACGCTCAACATCCGTCTCTTCCCCGAGCAGCTGGCGTACGTGGTCAACCACGCCGAGGACAAGGTCGTCATCGTCGACGCCTCGGTCGCGCCACTGTTCGCCCGCGTCCGCAACGAGTGCAAAACGGTGGAACACGTCATCGTGGTGGGGGAGGGCGACACGACGGGGCTCGGCGACACCATGTCCTACGACGACCTCGTCGACGCCGAGGAGCCCGGGTATGCGTGGCCCGCGCTCGACGAGTACCAGGCGGCGTCGATGTGCTACACGAGTGGCACCACCGGCAATCCCAAGGGGGTCGTCTACAGCCACCGGTCGACGTGGCTGCACGCCTTCGCGGGCATGACCAACAATTGTGTGGGCGCCAGCGAGAAGGACCGCGTGCTCGTGATCGTGCCCATGTTCCACGCCAACGCCTGGGGGATGCCGTACACGGCGTTCTTCGCCGGGACCGACCTGATCTTCCCTGAACGGTTCCTGCAGGCCGAGCCCTTGGCCCGCATCATCGCCGAGCAACGCCCCACGTTGTCTCTCGGCGTCCCGACCATCTGGAACGACCTGTTGCGATACTCCCAGAGCAACGACGTCGACCTCTCGTCGTTGCGGCTCCTGACCGCGGGTGGGGCGGCGGTGCCGCGCTCGCTCATGGAGGCGTACCAGGAGCGGTTCGACATCGCCATGATCCAGGGTTGGGGGATGACCGAGACCAGCCCGGTGTGCGCCTTCGGCCGGGCCCCGAAGGGCGTTCCTCCCGAGCAGGAGATGGACTGGCGTGCCAAGACGGGCCGTGTCATCGCTGGTGTGGATCTCCGGGTCGTCGACGAGGAGGGTGAAGTGCTCCCCAGCGACGGCAAGTCCGTGGGGGAGTTCGAGGTCCGGGGGCCGTGGGTCACCGCCGCCTACTACGGGGACCCCAGTCCGGAGCGCTTCCACGACGGTTGGCTTCGCACCGGCGATGTCGGGAGCCTCGACGGGCGCGGCTTCATGCAGATCTCGGACCGCACCAAGGACGTCATCAAGTCCGGAGGCGAGTGGATCTCGTCGGTCGAGCTCGAGAACGAGGTGATGGCGCATCCCGGCGTGTACGAGGCTGCCGTCATCGGGGTGCCCGACGAGCGCTGGGACGAGCGGCCCCTCGTGGTGATCGTGCCCGCCGAAGGTGTCCGTCCCGAGCCTGCCGAGATCCTCGTGTTCCTGTCGTCTCGCGTGGCCCGTTGGTGGCTCCCCGAGCGATGGGCGTTCGCCGACGAGATCCCCAAGACCTCGGTGGGGAAGTTCGACAAGAAGGTCCTGCGGGCCAAGGCGGCCCAGGGCACCCTCGAGATCCACGACGTGGACCTCCCCACGCACGACCGCTGAGCGGATCGGTCGAGCGCCGGGTCAGACCAGACGGAGAGGGCGGGGAGTGGACCTCGAGGACGTGGCCGACCGGCTCGAAGCGATCGCCGAGGAGCTCGGTGATCTCGCCTTCGACCGGCTGCGCGAAGCGAGCACCATGGCGGGCCGCGGGGCGACCCCCGACCCCGACCTCGTCGCCGAGGAGAAACGCCTCACCCGCGCCCGGCGCTCGGTGCAGAAAGCGGTCGTGACGCTGCGGAGGTCCCCGGGGCCCGCCTTCGAGGCCGACCCGTAGCCGCCACGCGTCATGGCGCCGGGGTCAGTCGACCAGCTCGTTCAGGGCATCGATGAGCTGGCGGAGCCGCCCGTAGTGGATACGGTCGAAGCGCATTGCCACGCGCGGTAGTTCCACGTGGTCACTGCCCGAGCGCTCCGGGCCCAGCGCCTTGGTCGGGCGGACGGACCC
>Ga0208565_1001817_pt1 | contig 12119 bp, 11 predicted proteins | sample Sb_taG_7_FD_187706 | JGI IMG/M metagenome (GOLD analysis project Ga0208565, IMG submission 187706) | Peat soil microbial communities from Weissenstadt, Germany - Sb_50d_2_FS metaG (SPAdes) (version 2) | ecosystem: Environmental > Terrestrial > Soil > Wetlands > Peat | place: Germany...
AGGGGCACAGCTTCCCCCGTAGCCGGAATTTCCGGCTACGGGGGATGGCGTGACGGGGAAGGCGCAACAAACCCGGGTGCGGAGCGCGAGAGGGCGTCCAGCGATGGTAGCGGTGCACGTGAGTGGCTGTTTAGGTGTCGGTCAGTTACTGTGACCTGGCTGGGCCGGGCCGTATGTCATCGGGCTTGGCTATCAGCGTGGCGAGGCGGCGGATGATCTTGGCGGCGGCGTCCGCGGTCCTGGATGCCTGGTGGCCTTGCCGGGGTCGTGGCTGCCGCTGGCTGGCGGCTGCCAGCATCTGGCGGTGGTGCTCGCGGGCGAGCTGGCTGGCGAGGTAAGGGTGTGTGGACATGGCTTTCTCCCGCCTGTCCGGCTGGCCGGCTGGTCCGGCCCTCACCCGATAGGCTCGCCCGGCGGGCCGTGCGCGGGGCAGATGCCGGATTACCCCTTTTCGCCCGTCCGGGCGTTGTGGGTACAACTACCGACGCGCCGCCGGCGGCCTGGCAGAACCCGGGGGCCGTTAGAGGAGTCCGGCCTGCAGGGCCAGGCGGGTCAGGTCGGCGCGGCGCCGGCAGTCGGTCTTGTCCCGGATCCGGTCCAGATGGGTGCGGACGGTGCGCACGCTGATGTACAGATCGGCGGCGATCTGGGCGTCGGTGCGGCCCTGGGCGACCTGGGTGACCAGTTCCCGCTCCCGGGCGCTGAGCTTCCCTAGTCGCGGCGCGGCTGGCGGCTGCGGGCCGGGGCTGGTGAGCAGGAGGGCGTACTCGGCCGCGGTGGCCATGCTCATCGCGGCGCCGCGTTCCCCGGCGGCGCGCGCCCGGGCGGGCCCGAGCACCCGCGGGGCCTGGCGCAGCAATTCACGCCGGCGCTCATCTGCGGGCCAAGGCCCGCCGACCCCCTCGCCGAACAGGGCGGCCATCGCGGCCCACACCGTGATGGCCTCGGCGGGGCGCCCGGTCGCGGCGCACAGGTGCCCGCAGCGGTCCAGGCCGTTGCCTAGCTCGAGCCAGCCGCCGGTACGCGTGGCGAGCTGGAGCGCTTCCCGCAGGTGCGCCGTGGCGTCCTCGATGCGGCCTGCCTCCAGGTCCAAGGTCACCATCATGGGCAGCAGGCCCGCCAGGTTGAACAGGTCACCCGCATCCTGGGACCGGGCCAGCCCCGCCGTGCATACTTGCTCGGCGGCGGCCAGGTCTCCGGCCCCGATCAGCACGATCGTCAGCAGGTAGCTGCACCACCGGGCCATCGAGCCGGGGACCCCGGCCGTGATCTGCGCGGCCTGCCGGGCCAGCCGCACGGCACTGTCGTGGTCGCCGGCGCTGCTAGCGGCGACACTGAGGTCCCCCAGGGCCACTAGCTCCCCGGGCGGGTACCCGAGCTCGCGGGCCACGGCCAGCGCGCGGCGGCCCTCTTCGGCCGCTTCGGCGGTCTGGCCCATGTTCAGCAATGCCGCCGACCGGGTGATCAGGGCGTCGGCCAGCGCCTGGGACGGCCCGCGGTCCGCGACAGCATCGCGCAGTGCCGTAGAGTGATCCAGCGTCCCGGCCAGATCATCGGAGATCAGCGCCGCCCGGCCGAGCCAGAACTGCGCGGCGCACCACCCGTCGCTGCCCGGCTCGGCACGGTCGGCCGCCTCGCGCAGCAGCGAGTACTGGCCCGATAGCCGGGCCCGCAGGAGCCACCACCAGCCCAGCGCGTCCGCCAGCCGCAGCGCCACGGCCGCATCGTGCTCCATGTCCCAGGCCAGCACCTGCCGCATCGTGGCGTCCTCGGCATCTAGCCAGCGGGCCGCGGCCAGCTCCCCCTCGGAGCTCTGCAGCCCCGCCGCGGCCTCCTCGGCCACCCCTAGCGCGTACCCGGCCAGCGCGATGGCGGCCCCGTCCTGCTCGCCGGCCCCGGCCAGCAGCCTGGCCCCGTAAGCGCGCAGGGTCTCCAGCATCCCGTACCGGAACCGGCCATCGGGTCCGGCCCGCGGCGGGACCAGCAGCGAGCAGTCCACCAGCCGCAGCACCGCCGGCCCCGCGCCCTGCCCCGCGACCGCCTCGGCGCCCTCCAGCGTGAACGGCCCCCGGAACACCGACACCGCCCGGAACACCCGCCGCTCCTGCTCATCAAGCAGCTGGTAACTCCACTCCACCGTGGCCGCCAGCGACCGGTGCCGGCCCGCCGCCAGCCGGTCCCCGGTCATCAGCAGCTCGAACCGGTCAGCGAGGCGGTCCAGCAGCTGCGCCACGCCGAGCGCCTCCACCCGAGCCGCCGCCAGCTCAATCGCCAGCGGCATCCCGTCCAGGCGCGTCACCAGCCGTGCTACCGCAGGCGTGGTCTGGTCATCCAGCGTGAAGTGCGCATCAGCGCTGCAGGCCCGGTCGATGAACAGTGTCACTGCCTCCGACCCGCCCGGCCCGCTTGTCGCCTCGGGGCCGGGCAGGGTCAGCGGTCCCAGCCGGTACCGCACCTCGCCGGCCACCTGCAGCGGCTCCCGGCTGGTCGCCAGCACCCGCACGTCATCGCAGGCAGCCAGCAGCCCCGCGCACAGCTCTGCCGCCGCGTCGACCACGTGCTCGCAGTTGTCCAGGACCAGCAGCAGCAGCTGCCGGGCCAGCACCCGCGCCACGGCCTCGGCCGCCGCAACACCTGGCTGGTCCCGCACCCCCAGCGCAGCCGCAACGACCGCCATGACGCGCGCCGGGTCTTGCACGGGCGCCAGTTCTACCAGCCATACCCCGTCCGCGAACCGGCCCGCCACCCGGCGGGCTACCTCACCAGCGAGCCGGGTCTTGCCCGTGCCGCCGGGCCCGGTCACCGTCACCAGCCGGTGCCGCTCCAGCAGGTCCGCGACGTCGCGCGCCGGGCCGACCCGGCCGATGAAGCTCGTCAGCGCGGCCGGGAAGCCATGCACGCCACCTGTGATGGTGACCGGAGTCTGCCCCACGCCCGTACCATAACCGCAGGCTTCAGCTGCCGTACAGGCCAGCTGCACCAGACCGCAGCGGTGCCGCATAAGGGTACGACGCCCGCGACCCGGCCGGGGCCACGGACCCGCCCTCGCCCGTGCCACGGCAGCGGCTGTGAGTGATGACCCATCCGGACGCCCGGCCAGCCCGAGCATGAGCATGCCAGGCGCTCGGGCCAGGCCGTGCCCGGACCCACAGGCAGCCAGATGCTCGTTGCGCCTGTCGAAGGCGCATGCCGGCAGATTGGCTCCGCCAGAAGAGCGGAGGCACGTGCAGTGCCGCGATCATCTGGCCGCCGCGGCCAGTGCCGAACCGCCGACGTCCAAGCCAGACGCCGGCACAAGCGAATGATCTGCGCGCGGACACGGGCGGAAAGGCCACCGTAATCAGGCGTCCCGAATCGGCAGGGAGGATCGAAGATCAGATCACTACCCTTCGGCCGTATAACGCCAGATACACGGGTGATCATCGCTCAATTTTTCGGAGAAGATATGCGGAGATGATCACCCGTGTATCACTCGTTCGGCGTGGAATTACCTCGGGCGGACAGGACGCTCCGGTGACGCTAGGTTACTCGGAAGGTCTCATCAGTCTCCGGAAGCTGCGGCACGTCGTGCTCCATGTCGGATCGGCTGGACGGGTCAGGGGCTTCTGCGAGCCCCACAGAAACCCCACAACTCCGCGACACGGCGGCCGATCCCCACAGGAATCCCACGGACGAAACGGCACACTCCGGTACACTTGTTATGCGTGTTAAAGGTACGGAGAACAGCCGGTCAGCAGCGTCGATGCGTGTGAGCTGGGCTGTTGGAGCTTTTACCGGGTAAATGCTGTCAGGATGATAGAGCTCCTGAAAAGCGGAAGCTCGACACCAGCATTTTCATATCCGATTTCGCGGGCCTGAGGCATAGAAGTTCAAGCATCAGGCGGAGCCGATGCAGTAAAGCATAAAGCCTGATCGCCGATGGGGAACTGGCCTGTTTCGTTCAGGTGCGATCAACGCGCCCGGCCGCCCGCGGCACTGCTGCGACGTCCGGCCTTCCGGTCGCAGAACTTGCACCTGAGTGACCACGAAGGGTGTCTGGCGGCGTTACGGTCGGAGGTGCGCGTACTGAGTGCTCTGTGCGGCAGGACACGATGGCCAGGACCGGAGATCTGGCGAGTCTCCCGTCCGCGATGCGGGAGACTGTGACGTCGGTGCAGGACAAGGACGAGGCATCCCTGCCTGGCCGGGACGCGGCCCGCGTTGCCGCAGGCGGATTCGCGCTGCCCTATGGGATCCCGGGTCAGCCCGGCGAGCAGGAAGGCCACGGCGCCGGCGAATCCCCCGAGCATGTCCTTACTACCGTAGTCAGCCGCCTTTCCGGACAGCTGACATGCCATGCCGGATGGAACTCCGCGCTCGGGAAGGCGCTGGTCTTCCGGGCCTGGCCGCTGCGGTCGCTGCACGTGGTGGGCGGCACGCCGATGGCCGAGGCGCTGCGGGGGCTGATCGCGGCCGGGGCGGCGCCGGGCTGGGAGCTGCACCCTGTCGCAGGCGGCCGCACTGCCCTGCACGTGCTCGCCGGGCCGCTGTATCGCCTGTCCGGCCAGCAGCGGTTCTACAACCTGCTGGACCGGGCCGGGTTCGCGTGGGCCGAGGAAGTCGCCGCCACCCCGGACGCCTGCCTGCTCGACCTCCGCAACAGCGGCCCGAAATTCATCGCCGCCGTGCGGCAGGCCCTCAGCGAGCTGGGAATGGACGGCGCCTCCGGAATCCCGGCGGGCACCGGGGAGAGCCAGGATCTGGGCCCTGCGCCGACGCCGCCCGCTGTGCCTCCGGAGATAGCCAGGGCGCTGCAACTCGTCGCCCGGTGGGCGGCTGCCGAACAAGGGGCCAGCACCGTCGGTGACCTGCTCACTCTCGCACCCGGCATCACCGAGCTGCCGACTGATGTCGCCCGGAGCTGGGACCGTATCGATCACGTGAAGCTGCAGGAGCTTACCGGCACGGCGCTGCCCGGCTATGACCTTCCGCAGCTGGCCGGGCGCCTGCTCGATGAGGTGGCAGATGACCGGCGCAGGCTGATTCTCACCTGCCGCACATTCGCGCCGCAACGACGGACCTATGACAGCCTCGCCGCCGAGCTCGGCGTCAGCCGCGAGCGCGTGCGGCAGCTGGAGACATCAGCGCTGCAGCAGCTGGCCCAGGCCGCGATGGACGATCTGTACGCCCCGCTGCGGTGGCGCGCGGCGTCCGCAGGACGCGCCGACGCCAGGCTGACGGCCGAAATACCCGGTGCTCTGCCCTGGATGAGACAGCTGCTTGCCTGGCTGGCGGACAAGACTGCCTGACGCGTGTTCTCCCGTCGCCGACCGGATCTGGCGTTTGGGGGGCCTGGTCGGCAGGGTTAGCGTTCTGTCATGGCCGTGGACGAGGTGGAGATCGAGGTCGGCGACCGCTCCGTGCGGATCTCCAGCCCGGACCGGGTGTACTTCCCGGCCTGCGGGGAGACCAAGCTGGACCTGGTCCGGTACTACCTGTCGGTCGGCGACGGCATCGTGCGCGCGCTGCGCGAGCGGCCGTGCATGATGCACCGGTTCCCGTCCGGCCTCGCCGGGAGCAAGGTGCACCAGAAACGGGTCCCCGCCGGCGCGCCCCCGTGGCTGGAGACGGTGCGGGTGCACTTCCCCCGCTACGGCCGGCACGCCGACGAGCTGTGCGTGACCGAGCTCGCCGCGGTGATCTGGGCGGTGCAGATGTGCACTGTGGAGTTCCACCCGTGGAATTCACGGCGGGCCGATACCGAACGGCCCGATGAGTGGCGTATCGACCTGGATCCGGGGCCCCGCTGCGGGTTCGCCACCGTGCGCCGGGTCGCCCACGTCGTGCACGAGATCCTCGGCGAGCTCGGCGTGACCGGGTGGCCCAAGACCTCCGGCGGCAACGGCCTGCACATCTATGTCCGGATCGAGCCGCGGTGGGGCTTCGCCGAACTGCGCCGCGCCGCGCACGCCTTCGCCCGGGAGGTGGAACGCCGCGCCCCGGACGAGGTCACGACCACCTGGTGGCGCAAAGACCGCGACCCGGCCATGCTATTCGTCGACTACAACCAGAACGCCCGCGACCACACGATCGCAAGCGCCTACTCCGTCCGCGGCGTGCCAGAGGCCACCGTGTCCACCCCCATCACCTGGAACGAGATCGACCAGGTCGACCCACGCCAGTTCACCATCGCCACCGTGCCTGCCCGCTTCGCCGAGCGCGGCGACCTGCACCGGGGCATCGACGACACCGCCTACCGCCTGGATACCCTGCTCGATTGGGCCGAACGATCCGGGCTCGACTAGTGCCGTCACTAGCCAAAGATCTTGTCCATTACCTCGGCGCCCTGGGTGAGGGCGGGGCGGATCTCGTGGCGGTAGACCGACTCGGTGGTTGCCGTACGCTCGTGTCCGGCGAGCAGGGCGATGCTTTCCACGGGCACGCCGTTCGCGGACAGGACCGACACGAAGGTGTGCCGCATCTCCCGGGGCACCCAGTCTTCGCCGAGGCCTGCCTTCTTGGTGATGATGCGGAACGCGCGGATCACGTTGTTCGCGGACAGCGGCGTGCCGACCCGGGAGGAGAAGACCAGGCCGTGCTCCTGCCATAGCTCCCCCGCCATCATCCGGTCCCTCTCCTGCTGCTCCATGTGCTGACGGAGCGCTTCCACGCACCGATGCGGCAGCGCCAGGGTACGCCGGGACTTCTCGGTCTTGGTATCGCCGCCGTGCCGCTCTGAGCGCCAGACGTAAATCGCGTACCGGTCCTCCCCCGCACCAGCCGAGTCGAAGCCGACCGTACTCACAGGCTGCCATCCCGCTGAGTCGTCCACCCAGGTCACCACGTGATCCCACCGGAGGGCACGCGCCTCCTCGGTGCGGATGCCGACTAGCAGGCTCAGCACGACGTAGGCATGCAGCCGCGTACCCTCCGCCGCGGCCAGCAGGGCCTTCGCCTCCTTCAGCATGAAGCTCTTGGACGGCCTGCCGCTGCGGCCCTGCGGGGCCTTTACCAGGGCCGCGACGTTGCGGCTGACGAGATCGTCAGCCTCTGCGTGCCGGATCGCCCGCTCCAGCGAGAGCCTGGTGATTTGCAACGACCTGGTGGAATAGCGAACCGCCAGCTTGCCGAGTCCGGACCGGACATCACCCGCGCTCAGGGCGCGCAGCGGCCGGGCGCCTATCGCATCGAGCAGCGGCCCGAGCAGGCCCTCGTAGAGCGTGCGCGTCCGCTCGGACGTGCCGTCCAAGCCCTCGCGGAGCCAGTCCTCCACGGCCTCGCGCACCGTATAGGTCTTCGAGGACTTGACGCCGGCGTCCATTTCCTTGTGGAGCGTCTTGAGCCGCTCGCGGACTTCCTGCTTGGTCTTGCCGAAGACCTTCCGCCGGATCCGCTTCCCGTCGGCACCGTAGCCGAGCGAGACCGAACCGACGTACCGGTTCTTGTCCGCGGCGAAGTAGATCGCATCCTCCCCGCGAGGACGGCGACGCCGGACTGTGGTCTCAGACATACCGGAAGCGTAACACTTAGGCTCCCCGTTAGGCTCCCCACCGCGGCCGCCAGGGGAGCCAACAAGCCTCTGACCTGCGCCCCGACCGCGACTCGAACGCGGGACCTACTGCTTAGGAGGCAGTCGCTCTATCCGCTGAGCTATCGGGGCCTGCCGAGGACCTAGCCTACCTGGATGGACGGTCGGCTGCCGCCATCCGGTAGGCCCAGGCTCAGCCCTGGCCTTGCTGCGCGGTGACCAGCACCTGCACGCCGCTGGCAAACTTGGCCAGTTCGGCGCTGTTCCAGCCCAGCGACACCGGCGCCTGGACGACGACCCACTGCCCGCCGGCGATCTGGAAGGTCAGGCTCTTGACCGTGCCCTCGGAGCAGTTCAGCAGTTCGGCCGTCTCCCCGGCGCTGAGGTCAAGCCAGTGCCGCGGCACGATGGCGGCACGCATCCCGGACGGCAGAGCGGCGAGCGCGGCCCGAACCTCGCCGCCGGCTAGGCCGTCAGGGAAGGCCCGGCCGTCAGCAGGCAGGCCGAACGAACCAGTCCGGTGCGCCTGGTCTGGACGAACGCGGAGAACTCTTCGTCGCGCGATGATCGTGGCATGCACACCTCCTCACCCTCAATACGGGTCAGGACGCCCGCCAGGTTGCCCGCGGCAAAGACCCCGGCGAGGGGCTACCGCGGTGTGCTCTGGTCCGGGCGGAACGCGGCGCCGTGACCGGGCACGATCACCGAGGCGAAGGACAGCAGGAGTTCCCGGCTGGCGTGCAGCGCGCCGGCATCGGAACCGAGCGGATCGTCGGCGGGCCCGTCCGCGCCCCACCACGCATGGGTGCACGCGACGACGTCGCCCGGCGTGGACACGACCGTGGAAATATCCTCAGCGGTGTGCCCCGGCGTGCGCAGCAACCGGACTGAAGGGCCGAGTTCGGCCCCGTGCGCGTCGCGGTCGAGCCAGCGGTCCCCCAGGTACACGGCCCAGTGATCGTGAATCCGCGCCGCCGGGAACAGCGCGGCATTGACCGTGTGATCGGGATGATGATGGCTGAACACCACATCGGTCACGTCCCCGGCCTGCGGGCCGTGCTCGGCCAGGGCGGCCAGCAGGGCCTCGCGGGAGGCCACCATGCCGGGATCGACGACGATCACCGCGTCGCCGTCGAGGATCAGGGTGACCGTCCCGGCCACTCGCTCGTCGTCGCCGTCCCGCCCCACGTACCCCTCGTGCAGCACGTGTACCGACGCGGACCCGCCCGGCCCGATCTTCAACTCAGTCACGGCCCGACCTTACCGGCCCACCCGCGGTTTCTCATGCATGGTTGCGGCACCGTACCCACTCTTCTGGGTAGGTTGCCACATTCATGCGAACGGGAAACCCGGCAAATGGTGCATAGCAGGCGCTGACGATCCCGCATGACTGCCGGCCTGGGGAGCACCGCCGACCTGGGGAGCACCGCCGGGCTGGGGAGCACCGCCGGGCTGGGGAGCGGAGAGGGCAGCGGCGGGAGAAGCGCTACGGGAGGGCGAAGGGGAGGGTGATGCCGTCTAGGGCGTGGGCGCAGAGGTCGTCTTCACGGTCGGCGGGGAGGGCGGCGATGATCGTGGCGACCAGGTCACGCAGGCGCTTGATGTTGGCCGCGAAGACCTCGAAGACCTCGGCCTGGGTGACGCCCTCGCCTTCCTCGACGCCGGCGTCGAGGTCGGTGACCAGCGCCAGCGGCGTGTAGCACAGCGCCAGCTCGCGGGCCAGGACCGCCTCGGGGTGGCCGGTCATCCCGACCAGCGTCCAGCCCTGGGCGGCGAACCACTGCGACTCGGCGCGGCTGGAGAACCTCGGTCCCTCGATGACGACCAGCGTCCCCGAACTCGCGGGCACCCAGCCCTGCTCCCGGGCTGTCGCGATGGCGACCGGCCGGACCGACGGGCAGTACGGGTCGGCGAAGGGCACGTGGCAGGCGCCCTCATCGAAGTAGGTCGCGTCCCGCGTCCTGGTGCGGTCCACGAGCTGGTCGGGGATGACCAGCGTGCCCGGGCCGTAGGAGACGGTCAGCGAGCCGACCGCCGTGGGGGCGAGCACCCGCCGCACGCCGATGGAGCGCAGCGCCCACATGTTCGCGCGGTACGGGATCTTGTGCGGGGGAAACCGGTGGTCGCGGCCATGCCGGGGCAGGAAGGCGACCCGGCGGCCGGATACCTCGCCGACCGTAACCGGGTCGCTCGGCGGCCCGAACGGGGTGTCGATCTTGACCTGCTCGGCGTCTTCGAGGAACTCGTAAAAGCCGGAACCGCCGACGACGGCGATATCGGCCAGGGGGGACGACCCTCCCAGACCCCCCCGCGTGGGCGTCGCCAGGTCTGCCATGACCGGTCAGGCGACCTTCTCGCTCGAGGATGACGACTTGGCCGGGGCGGGCGCCGGCTCGGACTTCTTGCCGGCCGACTTGTCCGCCGAACCCCTGCCGTTCGAATCACTGCCGTTCGACGCTGATTCGCTCGCGGGCATCTTGGCGGAGGAATCGCCCGACGGCTTGTCCTTGGCCGCCGCGTCCGCGGCACGTGAGCCGTTCCTTGAGTCCGTGCGGTAAAAGCCCGAGCCCTTGAAGACGATCCCCACCGGGGAGAACACCTTCCTGAGCCTGCCGCCGCACGCGGCGCACACGGTCAGCGACGCGTCGGTGAACTTCTGCACCGCCTCGACCGGCTCTCCGCAGTCGGTGCAGGTGTACTGATATGTGGGCACGGACCCTCCTTAGCGCGGGCCTCAGATTAGCACTCGGGCCATCCGACTGCTAAGCATACCTAACCGCGCAGGCCGCCCGGGGATTCCGCCCAAGGGGCCGGGGGGCAAGGGGCCAGGGGGTCTGGGGGGATGGGTCCCCCCAGGAGCGGGGGGGTCTGGGGGGGTCGTCCCCCCGGGCCAGCACAGTATCCGAACGGCCTGGCTATCCCGCCGTCATGACGGTTATCCCGGTCAGCGGGCTGACCGCCGCCCGCACCGGGATGTCATGGCGTTCGGCGGGCACGTGATCGAGCAGCTCGTCGTCGTAGACCAGCGCGATCAGCGGGATCAGCGGGCCGACCCTGGCCAGCGCGCGGTCGTAGCCGCCGCCGCCCCGGCCGAGCCTGTTCCCGGCCCGGTCGACCGCCAGCGCGGGCACGAGCACCGCGTCGGCCCTGGCCACCGCCTCGGTGCCGCGGGACGGCTCCCCCGGCTCGAGCAGCCCGCGCGGCCCCGGCACCAGCGAGTCCGGCCCCTCGTAGGAGGCCCAGTCCAGGTCGCCGTCGGCCTGCAGGACCGGCAGCAGGACGTAGCTGCCGCGCTTCCACAGCGCGTACACAAGACCGCGGGTATCGGGCTCGGCGCCCACTGAGTAGTAGGCGGCGATCGTCCCGGCCATCTGGACTTCGGGCCGGGACAGCAGCGCGTCCCTGATCGCCCGGCCGGCCCCGGTGCGCTGCTCGGCGGACAGAGCGGACCGGGCCGCGAGCAGCCGCGCCCGCAGGGCGGCCTTTTCCTCTTTTATCCCGGCCACGTGCCTCACCGTACCGCCCTGGCCAGGAACACCCCGGGAAGTTCGCTAGTGTTCTGGCATGGCTGATACCGCCGCCGCCGCCAAGAACGTGACCAAGGCCGTCATCCCCGCCGCCGGCCTGGGCACCAGGTTCCTGCCCGCGACTAAGGCCACGCCCAAGGAAATGCTGCCGGTGGTCGACAAGCCCGCGATCCAGTACGTCGTGGAGGAGGCCGTCGCGGCCGGCCTGGACGACGTGCTGATGATCACCGGCCGGAGCAAGCGCTCGATCGAGGACCACTTCGACCGGGCCTATGAGCTCGAAGAGGCGCTGGCCGCCAAGGACGAGACCGAACGGCTCGCGCTGGTGCGCGAGTCCAGCGAGCTCGCCACGGTGCACTACGTGCGCCAGGGCGACCCGAAGGGGCTCGGTCACGCCGTGCTCTGCGCGGCCCAGCACGTCGGCGACGAGCCCTTCGCGGTCCTGCTCGGCGACGACATCATCGACAGCCGCGACCAGCTGCTGACCCGGATGATCGAGGTGCGCAAGCGCTACGGCGGCAGCGTCGTCGCGCTGATGGAGGTCGACCCGGAGCAGGTCTCGCAGTACGGCTCCGCCGCGATCGCGCCCACCGGCGAGGAGGACGTGGTCACGGTCACCGACCTGGTCGAGAAGCCGGTGCCCGGCTCGGCGCCGAGCAACTGGATCCTGATCGGCCGGTACGTCTGCGACCCGGCGGTGTTCGACGTGCTGCGAGATACGCCGCCCGGGCGGGGCGGCGAGATCCAGCTCACCGACGCGCTCATGACGCTGGCCACCAAGAGCCCGGCCGAGGGCGGCGGCGTGCACGGCCTGCTGTTCCACGGCCGCCGCTACGACACCGGCAACAAGCTGGACTACCTGCGCACGCTGGTTCAGTTCGCCTGCGAGCGTTCGGACCTGGCCGAGGAGATCGTGCCCTGGCTGCGCAAGTACCTGGACAGCCTGCCGTGAGCGAGCCAAAGGGGCGCGGCGGCGACTGGACTGAGGAGCGAGGGACGAGCGACGAGGGAAGGAGCCGGCTAAAGGCGCCCCGGAGGCGAGCGGGGGAAACACCGTGAGCCATGGCCATACCGACGACGGCGAC
>Ga0208565_1001824_pt1 | contig 12076 bp, 9 predicted proteins | sample Sb_taG_7_FD_187706 | JGI IMG/M metagenome (GOLD analysis project Ga0208565, IMG submission 187706) | Peat soil microbial communities from Weissenstadt, Germany - Sb_50d_2_FS metaG (SPAdes) (version 2) | ecosystem: Environmental > Terrestrial > Soil > Wetlands > Peat | place: Germany: Weissenstadt...
GGGCGTGGTCCTGCGTACCTACCGCCTCGGCGAGGCCGACAAGATCGTGGTCTTCCTGACCGAGCGCCATGGCAAGGTGCGTGCCGTGGCCAAGGGGGTGCGGCGCACCACCTCGAAGTTCGGCGGCCGCCTCGAGCCGCTCACCCAGGTGGACCTCCTGCTGTGGCAGGGGAGGAGCGACCTCGACATCGTGAACCAGGTCGAGGTGCTGAATGCGTTCCGGCCCATCCGCGAGGACCTCGAGCGCGTGCCCCACGGCATGGCACTCGTCGAGGTGTCCGACCAGATGGCCCAGGAGCGCCACCCCGACCCCCGGCTCTACTCCATGCTGGTGGGTGCGCTCGGGGCCCTGGCCGACGTGCGGGCTGACCCGGCGCTGGTGGCGCCGGCGTTCTTCCTCAAGGCCCTCGTCCTCGAGGGCGCCGGCCCCGTGCTCGAGGAGTGCGCCGCCTGCGGCGAGCCCGACGGCACGGTGGAGCTGGTGGCCTTCGACCTGGTCGCCGGCGGCACGCTGTGCCGGGCGCACCGCAGCGGCCGCTCCATGAGCGCGGCCGCGCTCGTGCTCCTGGGCCGGATCCTCAGGGGCGACCTGGCCGCCGTGCTGGCGGGGCCGCCGCCGCCAGCGGCCGACGAGGTGGCCGAGCTGGCCACCGAGGCGATGGAGGTCCACCTCGACCGCCGCATCCGCTCGGTGCGCTCCACCGCCAGCCTTTGACCCCCTTCGGCGTCTACGTCCACGTCCCGTTCTGCCGGGAGCGCTGCGACTACTGCGCCTTCGCCACCTACGCCGACCGCGACCACCTGATGGAGCGCTACGCCGACGCCTGCGTCACCGAGCTGCGGCGCGCCGCCGGGGCGGGTGACCTGGCGCCCGCCACCTCCGTCTTCTTCGGAGGGGGCACCCCGTCGCGCCTGCACCCCGACACGCTGTGCCGCATCCTCGACGCCGTCCCGCGCGTGCCCGGCGCCGAGGTAACCGTGGAGTGCAATCCCGAGGACGCCGACGAGGCCCACCTCGGCGCCTACCGCCGCGCCGGGGTGACCCGGGTCTCCTTCGGCCTGCAGTCGACGGAGGACCACGTGCTGGCCGGCCTGGGCCGGCGCCGGGTGCCCCACGCGGCCGAGATCGTGTCCGCCGCCGTGGCCGCGGCCGGGTTCGCCACCTGGAACCTCGATCTCATCTTCGGCGCCGCCACCGAGAGCGACGGCGACTGGGCCGCCACGCTCGACCATGTCCTCGGCCTGGCGCACCCGCCGCCGCACATCTCGGCCTACGGGCTCACCGTCGAGCCCGGGACGCCGCTGGCCAGGGACCCGGGGCGCCATCCCGACGACGACGCCCAGGCGCGGCGCTACGAGCGGGCCGAGGCGGTGCTGACGGCGGCCGGCTACGCCTGGGAGGAGATCTCGAACTGGGCCCGGCCCGCGCACGAGTGCCGGCACAACCACCTCTACTGGGAGCAGGGCGACTACGCGGGCATCGGATCGGCCGCCCACTCGCACCGCAACGGGGTGCGCTGGTGGAACGTGCGGACACCCGATCGCTACATCGACGCCGTCGAGGGCGCCGGGTCGCCCGAAGGGGGGCGCGAGGTGCTCACCCCCGCCCAGCGCGAGTTCGAGGCGCTCTCCCTCTCCCTGCGCATGCCGCGCGGCGTGCCGTGGGAATGCCTGGAGCGCCCCGAGGAGCTGGCGGGCCTCGTGGCCCTCGAGGACGGGCGGGCCGTGCTCACCGTGCGGGGGCGGCTGCTGGCCAACGAGGTCGGGGCCAGAATCCGCTCCGGTATCCTGCACCGATGACCGAGACCGCCGGCGCCCCCGCTGACGACCAGATGGAGAAGGTCGTGCGCCTGTGCCGGACCAGGGGCTTCATCTTCCCCTCGGCCGAGATCTACGGCGGCTTCCGCTCCACCTACGACTACGGCCCGCTCGGGGTGAACATGCTGCGCAACGTCAAGAACGCCTGGTGGCGTGCCATGGTCCAGCAGCGCGACGACGTCGTCGGGCTCGACGCCGCCATCCTGGGCCCGCCCGCCGTCTGGGAGGCCTCGGGGCACCTGGCCACCTTCACCGACCCCCTGGTCGACTGCAAGAACTGCCACGAGCGCTGGCGGGCCGACAAGATCGACGGGATCTGCCCCAACTGCGGCTCGCGGGACCTCACCGAGGCGCGGGCCTTCAACCTCATGTTCAAGACCCACGCCGGACCGGTGGAGGACGAGGGCCACGTGGCCTACCTGCGCCCCGAGACGGCCCAGGGCATGTTCACCAACTTCGCCAACGTGCTCGGTACGACGCGCAAGAAGCCGCCCTTCGGCATCGCGCAGGTGGGCAAGTCCTTCCGCAACGAGATCACCCCGCAGAACTTCGTGTTCCGCACCCGCGAGTTCGAGCAGATGGAGATGGAGTACTTCGTCCCGCCCGACGAGGCCCCGACGTGGTTCGACTACTGGCTCGCCGAGCGCATGCAGTGGTACCTCGACCTCGGCATGCCGGCCGACAAGCTCCGCCTGCGCCATCACGAGCCGAGCGAGCTCTCGCACTACTCGCGGGGCACGGCGGACGTGGAGTTCGAGTTCCCCTGGGGCTGGGACGAGCTCGAGGGCATCGCCAACCGGGGTGACTACGACCTCTCGGCACACGCCGCCCAGTCGGGCATGGCGCTGGACTACTTCGACCCCCAGAGCAACGAGCGCTACACGCCGTATGTGATTGAGCCGGCGGCCGGCGCCACGCGGACGATGATGGCGTTCCTACTGGCGGCGTACACCGAGGACGAGGTGGGCGGCGAGGCCCGAACCGTGCTGCGCCTGCACTGGCGGCTGGCGCCCTACCAGGTGGCCGTGTTGCCCCTCTCGAAGAAGGACACGCTCGAGCCCGTGGCCCGCAAGGTGCTGGCCAGCCTGCAGCCGCACTTCATGTGCGACTACGACGTGACTCAGAGCATCGGCCGGCGCTACCGGCGCCAGGACGAGATCGGGACGCCGTGGTGCGTGACGGTCGACTTCGACTCCCTCGAGGACGACGCCGTCACGGTGCGCGACCGCGACACGACCGAGCAGGTGCGCGTCCCCATCGTCGACCTGGTGTCCGAGCTGCGCCGGCGCACCGGCGAGGGGTAGGGGAGCGGTCCCTCAGGCGACCCGGCGGTACTTGCGCACGGCGACCGGGGCCAGGACCACCAGCAGGCCGGCGCACCACAACAACGCCGCTTCCACGGCGCCCGTGTCGTGCAGGACGCCGCCCACCATGAGCGACCGCGCCGCGTTGACCACCTGGGTCACGGGTTGGTGATAGGCGAAGCCCTGCAGCCAGCCCGGCATGGTCCTGACGGGGACGAAGGCCGACGAGGCGAAGAGCAAGGGGAAGATCAGCGGGAAGACCATGACCTGCGCCGTCTCGGCGTTGGGTGCGGAGAGGCCGATGTAGGCGAACCCCCAGCTCAGCGCGTAGGCGAAGAGAAGGATCAGCAGCACACCGCAGATGAAGTATGCGACGTTGGTCCCGATGCGGAAGCCCACGGCGTAGCCGACGGCCGTGATCAACACCACGACGAAGACGTTGCGGACCACGTCCGAGGTCGTGCGCCCGGCCAGCACGGCGGCGCGGCTCATCGGCAGGGCGCGGAACCGCTCGATCAGTCCCTTGTGCAGGTCCTCGGAGAGCCCCGCTGCCGTGCTCATGGCGCCGAAGATGACCGTCTGCACGAAGATGCCCGGCATCAGGAACTGGATGTAGTGGCCACCCGGGACGTGGATGGCCCCACCGAAGACGTAGGTGAAGAGCAGCACGAACATGATGGGCTGCAAGGTGGTGAAGAAGAGCGCCTCGGGCGTCCGGGTGAGCGCCAGGAGGTTGCGCCACGTGATCGTCATCACGTCGGACACGGCCCACGACAGGCGGTTGCCCTGACTCGGCTGGCTGAGGCGTACCGGTGCGGTGATGGTGGTGGTGGTCATGCGGCGTCCTTCCCGTCGGCCACGTCGCTCTTGCGGGCCCGGCCCCGGCCCCGCTTCGGCGTCGCCGCCTCGTCGTCGGCGTCGCCGTCGATCGTCGTCTTGTGGCCGGTGAGGTTCAGGAACACGTCGTCGAGGCTGGGCTCGCGCAGGGCCAGACCGGCGATGGGGACCTGTGCGGCGTCGAGGGCGCGCAGCACCTCGGCTCCCGCTCTGGGGCCGTCGGTGACCGTGAGCTCGATCACGAGGTCCTCGACCACCGGCGGCTTCTCCGAGAACGGAGTGACCAGCTCGACCGCGTGCGCCACGGCGTCCCGGTCGCCCAGCGTCACGGAGACCACCGACGTCCCCAGGTCGGCCTTGAGCTGGGCCGGCGTCCCCTCGGCGATGACGCGCCCGTGGTCGATCACCACGATGTCGCGGGCCAGCCGGTCGGCCTCCTCGAGGTACTGCGTGGTCAGCAGGACCGTGGTGCCCTCGCGGACGAGGTCCTCGATGGCCGCCCAGAGGGACTGGCGGCTCTGGGGGTCCAGGCCCGTCGTTGGCTCGTCGAGGAAGAGGACCGGCGGATTGGCCACCAGCGCGGCGGCCAGGTCAAGGCGCCGGCGCATGCCGCCGGAGTAGGTCTTGAGCACGCGGTCACCGGCAGCGGTCAGCCCGAAGTCCTCGAGCAGCTCGTCGGCCCGGCGCGACGACACCTTGCGGCTCAGGTGGGAGAGGCGCCCCACCATCTGGATGTTCTCCCGGCCCGTCAGGTTCTCGTCCACCGCGGCGTACTGCCCGGCCAGGCCGATGACGTGCCGTACGGTGTCGGCTTCCTTGACCACGTCGTGGCCGAGCACCGAGGCGCGCCCGGAGTCGGGGCCGAGGATGGTCGAGAGGATGCGCACCACGGTGGTCTTGCCGGCGCCGTTCGGGCCGAGGAGCCCGAGGACGGTGCCCTCCTCGACCTCCAGCGAGACCCCGTCAAGCGCCCTGACATTGCCTCGGGGGAAGACCTTCACGAGGTCGTGCGCGTCGACGGCGAGCGAGCGAGTGGAAGAATTGGTCATTGGTAAAAAACTTAGTGATAAAGTTACTTAAGTGTCAAGACAATGGTCACGCAGCGAGCTCGCCCAACAGCTGCGCAGTGAGATCATGGGATACCTCGGCGCGGCGAGCGACTTCGATGAGGGACTGGCCAAGAAGCTGAAGCTGAGCAGGACCGACATGCGCTGCCTGGACCTTATTGGCCGCCTCGGCCCGATGACCGCGGGCCGGCTCGCCGAGGAGAGCGGGCTGACCACGGGGGCGATCACCTTCATCCTCGACCGGCTCGAGGGGGCGGGCATGGTGACGCGCCGCCGCGACACCGAGGACCGCCGCCGGGTGTGGGTCGAGATCGTCCCCGAGGCCCGGCAGCGGCTCCAGCGCCTGCAGCAGCCGGTCGCCGAGGAGATGCGTCAGGTGGCCCAGCGCTTCAAGGCCGACGAGCTGGCCGTCGTGCGCGACTTCATGCGGCAGGCCAAAGAGGTCTTCCAGCGCCAGGTCTACGGAGCGAACGGTGAGGGACGCGGGGCCCTGGGTCGTGAGCACGGCGGCGCGGCCGCTCCCGAAGGGTCCCCGAAGGGAAAGTAGGCTGGGTTGGCCCGTCCCAGGTTGGGAGGGGAGTTCCCAGTGGCCGCGCTCGCTACGCGGTTCGCCCGTCCAGGGCAAGGAGGCCCGATGCCGTACGTCTTCGATTTCGACCACAGCCACGCCCGCCCGCCGATGGAGCTCAAGGACCTCCTCGGTGGCAAGGGCGCCAACCTGGCCGAGATGACGTCGGTGCTGAAGCTCCCCGTGCCGCCCGGGTTCACCATCTCGACCGACGCCTGCCGCGACTACATGGCAGCAGGGTGGCCCAAGGGCCTCGACGCCGAGGTGGCGTCGGCCCGCTCGCGGCTCGAGACCGCCATGGGCAAGGTCATCGGCGACGCCGCGGACCCGCTCCTCGTCTCGGTGCGCTCCGGTGCCAAGTTCTCCATGCCCGGCATGATGGACACCGTCCTCAACCTGGGCCTCAACGACGAGTCCGTCGAGGGGCTGGCAAAGCAGACCGGTGACGAGCGCTTCGCCTTCGACTCGTACCGGCGCTTCATCGCCATGTACGCCCGCATCGTCCTGGAGCTGCCCGGCGAGGAGTTCGACTCGCTCTTCGAGGCGGCCAAGGAGCTGGCCGGGACGACGTCGGACGCCAAGGTCCCCACCGAGCTGTTGCGCTATCTCGTCGACTCCTACCAGCAGATCGTCGAGCGCCACACCGGCAAGCCCTTCCCCCAGCAGCCCGCCGAGCAGCTGCGCGGCGCCGTTGAGGCCGTGTTCCGCTCCTGGAACGGGCCCCGCGCCATCGCGTACCGCGAGCGCGAGCACATCGCGCACGACCTCGGCACGGCGGTCAACGTGCAGGCCATGGTCTTCGGCAACCGCGACGACAACTCGGGCACGGGCGTCGGCTTCACCCGCGATCCCGCCACGGGCGCCAAGGGCGCCTACGGCGACTTCCTGGTCAACGCGCAGGGCGAGGACGTGGTGGCGGGCATCCGCAACACCGAGCCCATTTCGGAGCTGAAGAAGCAGTTCCCCAGGGTCCACGCCGAGCTGCTCAAGATCTTCGGCCGCCTGGAGACGCACTACCGCGACATGTGCGACACCGAGTTCACCATTGAGCAGGGCAAGCTCTGGATGCTCCAGACCCGGGTTGGCAAGCGCACCGGCGCGGCCGCCCTCAAGATGGCTGTCGACATGGTCCGCCCGAGCGACCTCGGGATCTCCAAGGCCGAGGCCGTGTCGCGCATCACCGAGGACCACCTCGACGCCGTGCTGCACCCCCAGTTCGCCGGCTCGGGCTTCGCCACGTGGGCCAAGGGCCTCGGGGCCAGCCCCGGTGCCGCGGTGGGGCGCATCTACTTCAGCGCCGACGACGCCGCCGAGGCCGCGGCGCGCGGCGAGCAGGTCATCCTGGTCCGCAACGAGACCTCGCCCGAGGACGTGCACGGCATGCTGGCCGCCGAGGGGATCCTGACCGCCCGCGGCGGCCTGGTGAGCCACGCGGCCGTCGTGGCGCGGGGCTGGGGCAAGCCGGCCGTCGTCGGCGCCGAGGTCCTGCGCCTGGGCGACCACCAGGTCACCGCGCACGACGTCACGCTCTATGAGGGCGACTGGGTCTCGCTCGACGGCGGCGCGGGGATCGTCGTGGCGGGGCAGGTGCCGCTGACGGCGGCCGAGCCCCCGGCGGCCTTCGACGTCGTGCTGTCGTGGGCCGACGACATCCGCAAGGGCCACCTGGCCGTCCGCGCCAACGCCGACACCGGCGACGACGCGGCCAACGCGCGCAAGCTCGGCGCCGAGGGCATCGGGCTGTGCCGCACCGAGCACATGTTCCTCGGCGAGGACCGCCTGCCGGTGGTGCGCCGCATGATCCTGGCCCACTCGCCGAGCGAGGAGGCCGACGCGCTCGAGGAGCTGCGCATCGTCCAGCGTGAGGACTTCATCGCCATCCTGGCCGCCATGGACGGGCTGCCGGTCACCGTGCGCCTGCTCGACCCGCCGCTGCACGAGTTCCTACCCTCCACCGAGGAGCTGGCCCACAAGAACGCCACCGTCGGGCTCAACCCCGAGGAGCGGCGCCTCTACGAGGCCGCGCTGTCCTGGCAGGAGTCCAACCCGATGCTGGGGACGCGCGGGGTGCGGCTCGGGGTGATGAAGCCCGGCCTCTACGCCATGCAGGTGCGCGCCCTGATGGAGGCCGCCCGCCAGCGGGTGGCCGACGGCGGGCACCCGATCGTCGAGATCATGATCCCGCTGACGGTGACCCGGGCCGAGCTCGCCCTCGCCCGCGGCTGGGTCGAGGACGCGGTGGCCGACGTGAACAAGGAGCGCGCCCCGCGCCCGTCCAAGGGGGCGGCCAAGGCGGGGGCCGCCAAGGAGGGCAGGCTCGACGTGACGATCGGGACGATGATCGAGACGCCCCGGGCCGCCCTGCGGGCCGAGGAGATCGCCGAGGTGGCCGACTTCTTCTCCTTCGGGACCAACGACCTGACCCAGATGACCTTCGGCTTTTCCCGCGACGACGTCGAGGGTCGGATGATGGACACCTACCTGGAGCTCGGCCTCCTGCCGCGCAACCCCTTCGAGGTGGTCGACTTCGACGGCGTCGGCGAGCTGGTGCGGCTCGGGACCTCGCGGGGCCGGGCCACCAAGCCGAACCTCAAGGTCGGCGTCTGCGGGGAGCACGGGGGCGACCCCGCCTCCATCGCCATGTTCTACGACGCCGGGCTCGACTACGTGAGCTGCTCGCCCTTCCGGGTCCCGGTGGCCCGCCTCGCCGCTGCGCAGGCCGTGCTGGTGGAGGCGGAGGAGAAGAAGGCGCCCGCCAAGGGGTAGAACACCTTCAGGCGGCCGGCTCCCCGGAGCGGCCGGCGACCACGTAGCGCCGGAGCGCGATGACGGTCCAGATCGCCTCGACGACGCCGAAAGGCCAGGCGCCCGAGAGGAAGCCGTAGGAGCTGGACAGGGCGCACCCGAGGGCGAAGGCCAGGACGAACCGCCTGCCGCGCGCCTCCAGGGCGTACATGCCCATCATGAAGGTCAGGGCGCAGACGCCGTAGAGCGTGACCGCCATCGGGCAACCGTAGGCCAGTCACGGGACGCACATCGCCGCGGTACCGTCAGGGTGTGGGGATACCGGACGAGGAAGTCGCCCAGGTCCGGGCGGCCACCGACATCGTGGCCCTCATCAGCGAGCACGCGCTGTTGAAGAAGGTGGGCCGGCGCTGGAGCGGGCTGTGCCCGTTCCACACCGAGAAGACGCCGTCGTTCAGCGTCAACGCCGAGGAGGGCTTCTACTACTGCTTCGGCTGCCAGGAGTCCGGTGACGCCATCACCTTCGTGCGCGCCATGGAGCACCTCGACTTCGTGGACGCGGTGCGCCTGCTGGCCGACCGGGCCGGCATCACGCTGCACGAGGACCAGGAGATGGGTCGCGACCACAAGCGCCGGTCGGAGCTGCTCGAGGCGATGGAGCGCGCCGTCGAGTGGTACCACGAGCGCCTGCTGCGTTCACCCGACGCCGGCCCGGCCCGCGACTACCTCCGCTCGCGTGGCTACGACGGTGACGTCGTGCGCCAGTTCCGTCTGGGGTGGGCCCCCGACGACTGGGACGCGCTGGCCAAGGCGCTGAAGCTTCCCGAGAAGGTGCTGTCCGACTCGGGGCTCGGCTTCATCAACCGCCGCGGCAGGGCACAGGACTTCTTCCGCGGCCGCGTGCTGTTCCCGATCTGCGATCCGTCCGGCCACCCCGTCGCCCTGGGTGGGCGGATTCTGCCGCCCCGGCCCGGGCAGGCGCCGCCCGACCGGCCGGAGCCCAAGTACAAGAACTCGCAGGAGTCGCCGATCTACTCGAAGCGCCGGACGCTCTACGCGCTCAACTGGGCCAAGAAGGGGATCATCGCCCAGGGCGAGGTCATTGTGTGCGAGGGCTACACGGACGTCATCGGCTGCTTCCAGGCCGGCGTGCCGTGGGCCGTTGCGACCTGTGGCACCGCGCTGGCCGAGGAGCACTTCACGCTGCTGCGCAACTTCGCCAAGCGCATCGTGCTCGCCTACGACGCCGACTCGGCGGGGCAGAGCGCGACCTCCCGGGTCTACGAGTGGGAGCGCAAACACGAGGTCGACGTAGTGGTGGCGGACCTGCCCGGAGGCAGCGACCCCGGCGACCTGGCCCGCACCGACCCGGGGGCGCTCGCCTGCGCCATCAGGGAGGCCCGGCCGTTCCTCCAGTTCCGGGTGGACCGTATGCTGGGGGGAGGCGATCTCACGACGGCGGAAGGCAGGGCGCGTGCGGCGGACGCGGCACTCACAGCGGTGGCGGAGCACCCGGACGACCTGGTCCGCGACCAGTACGTGATGCAGCTGGCCGACCTCTGCCGGGTCGACCCGGCCCGTCTCCGCGAGCGGCTGGACCACCTGCGGGCGCATCCTCCCGCCGAGAGCCCGGCCCGCCGGGGCCGTTCCCGCAGCGACGAGCCCCCTCCGATGGAGTACCCGGAGGATGACGGGGAGCACGCCGCGCCCGAGGAGAACGGCCGCGTGGCGGCCGTGTCGGCAGCGCTCCGACCAGGGCCGGGGCTCGAAGCGCTCAAGTTGGCGGTCCACCGACCCGAAGATGTAGCTGATCGAGTGCACGCGGTCCTGTTCGCCGACCCTGTGCAACGCCAGGCGTTCGTCGCGCTCTTGGAGAACGACAGCGTGCACGAGGCGGTGGAGTCCGCGTCACCGGAGGTGGCAAGCCTGTTGCGACGCGTCATAGTCGAAGAGCCCAGGTCGGACGACCCCGAACTGGGGCGCCAGGTCGACTCCGTGGTCTCCGTGCTGCTGCGCACGGCGGCCAAGCGCGCGCTGGCCGACGTCGAGATCGGGTCGCGGGCGGGAAGCGACTCGTGGCAGGCCTCGGCAGCCGAGACCGTGCAGGTGCGGCACTGGCTGGACGAACTCGACGAATCTCCCTCGGGGCGCGATGCCGCCGACCGGTTGGTAGCGTGGTTGGTAGAGAGGGATTCTGAGGAGTGACGGACTTGGCAGGTCGAGGGTGAGTGAGGATTCTGCAATCGCGATCGATGACGACGGGGTCGATGTGCCCGCCGCGACTCCCGCGACGAACGGGTCACTGGCACCGATCGCGCATGTCGCGCTTCCCGACGGCGTCTCGCAGGTCGACTTCGATGCCGCGCTCGCGGCTGGACGTGAGAAGGGACAGCTCACCCCGGACGAGCTGATCGATGCGTTGCACGCCGTGGAGCTGACACCCGAGGTGCTGACGACGGTGATCCAGCGCGTCACTGCCGAGGGCGTCGTGCTGGTCGAGGAGGACGTCGAGGAGTTGGCCGTCGAGTTCAACCCGCCGCGCAAGGCGGCCAGGGCGGAGCAGCGGTCGAACGGCGCCATACGGAGTGAGACCCGTCGCGAGACGAACGGCAGCCGGCGGGCGGTCTCGGCCGAGTCGAACGGCAGCGCCGAGGACCCCGTGCACACCTATCTCAAGGAGATCGGCCGGGTCCCGCTGCTGAACGCCGAGCTCGAGGTGGAGATCGCCAAGACTATTGAGGAGGGCAACGCCGCGGCGGCCAAGCTGGCAGCCCACGAACTGGCCTTGGCGGGGGAGGGGCCCAAGGAGGATCTGCTGGACGCCGGCGGGGTGTCCCGCAACAAGCGCCTCGTGCGCAAGGGCCTGCAGGCCAAGGACGAGCTCATCGAGGCGAACCTGCGCCTGGTGGTGTCGATCGCCAAGCGCTACCGCAATCGCGGGCTGGCGTTCCTCGATCTGATCCAGGAGGGCAACCTCGGGTTGATGCGGGCGGTCGACAAGTTCGACCACACGAAGGGCTTCAAGTTCTCCACCTATGCGACGTGGTGGATCCGCCAGGCCATCACGCGCGCGATCGCGGACCAGGCGCGCACCATCCGTATTCCGGTGCACATGGTCGAGACGATCAACAAGGTGGTGTGGGCGCAGCGCGCACTGTTGCAGGAGCTGGGACGTGAGCCGACGATTGAGGAGGTGGCGCTCCGCGTCGAGCTCCCGATGGAGCGCGTGCGCGAGATCCTGCGCATCAACCAGGACACGGTCTCGCTCGAGCAGCCGGTGGGCGACGAGGACGACTTCAACCTGTCCGACCTGATTGAGGACAGAGGTGCGGTGGTCCCCGACGACGCGGCGACGCGCTCGCTCCTGGACGCGGCGGTGCGCGAAGCGCTCGGCCACCTGTCCGAACGCGAGCAGGACGTCGTGCGTCTCCGCTTCGGTCTGGACGACGGCAAGATCCGCACTCTCGAAGAGGTGGGCAAGGAGTTCGGAGTCACCCGGGAGCGGGTGCGCCAGATCGAATCCAAGACCCTGGCCAAGCTGCGCCGGCCCGATGCGGCGCATTTGCTCAGGGACTATCTAGAAGAGTCCTGAATCGACCTGACAATCGGGAGTGCTCTTCGACGGCGCCGGTGCGAGCCACTGATATCGTTCGGGGGCTGTTTTTCTGAACCCTTTCCGGGGTAGCTCAATGGCAGAGCAAGCGGCTGTTAACCGCTAGGTTGAGAGTTCGAGTCTC
>Ga0208565_1001831_pt1 | contig 12050 bp, 8 predicted proteins | sample Sb_taG_7_FD_187706 | JGI IMG/M metagenome (GOLD analysis project Ga0208565, IMG submission 187706) | Peat soil microbial communities from Weissenstadt, Germany - Sb_50d_2_FS metaG (SPAdes) (version 2) | ecosystem: Environmental > Terrestrial > Soil > Wetlands > Peat | place: Germany: Weissenstadt...
TGGATGTCTGGCTCTCGGGAGCATGTGCTTGACGCTTTTCACTCGGGCGATATCATCGTCGTCGATTATCCATTCGATCCTCATGGCCCTTTCCTGCCACACTCGTTCCACTAGACCTATGCCCCGCTTTCCTCGACTGATGCGTCACGCCAATTGAAGATTGAGGGACTCTTCACGGTTTCCCCATCCTTCTTGAATACGTCGAAATCGATTCTGACATAGCCAACCTGATTCCAGATTGTCTGTCGTATCCTGTTTGGATTGTCGATATCGAGCCGCTCTGGGACATCAGTCGCAACATCGTCCCGATAGGCGAGGATTCTATCGACCCTGTTGACCTTCTCATATCGAAGTACCCGGATCTCTGCATTGGAGAAGCCCATGCCTTTGAGCGTCTCGACAACCTGATCGACAATCCCTTCTGTAGCTGGATAGATTGTGATCCGCTGGATGGTCTCCGTGTGGTCGGTGGCCTTCCAACCGAGCTTTGCCTCGATGGACTGTTGAAGTTCCCACTGGCATGCCATTTTAGCGACGGCCAGCGAGTCGTTGTCGCACGACCATCCGGTGCCATCGGGATAATTGATCTTAGAGACATAGATCTTGAATCGAGTGCGTCTCTCGATGCTGATCTTCGTCTTCCCGTTCGGCGACTCAAGCTCTGCTTGATACCAGCCCGGTGAGATACGGTGCCACTTTATGGATGGTACGTCCATCTGGGTGCTCACAATCCACTTTCATTTCGCCGAGATCCTCGATCAGACTCGACACAAGGTTCCTGAGATCGGACCTCGATGTCTTCTGACCCAGGATGATCAACTCAGCCCACGCTTGTCGAACGCTGAGGGCTCTCATTATTGCCCCTCGGTCAACTGGCCGTTCCGGCTTTGAATGGGAGCTTGTTCTTGCCTTGGTTCCAGTACTCTGGGTGATCAGGCAGCACCCTCCCTTGATCCGACGAATGCCCAAGAAAGAGCCGAACGAGTTCGACCAGAACCGAGATGTGGCTCGATGCCACCTCTTCGAGCGCCGAGCGATCGAAAGCCTCGGAAGTGCCCAGCTCCAGGTAATTGACCCGCTCGTACCAGAGTTTTTCGAGTCTGGTCTTCAAGGTCGTGGGCAGGACACCGATCGCCGTCAGCCCAGCGAACTGGCTGCGAATGTCGGCACATTTTGCCTGCCTCGGGCTGAGTTTGACACGACAAATGAGCCGTAGAATGGCGTCGATCGTGTCGTGGGCCAAGGCGATGCACGCAAAGTCGAGACCTTCGTGGAAGAGTCTCACGCACTCGCCGATCGGAGCCGAGAACAGTACGTCATGTGGCAGATCCAGATCCCTCACGATCGCCAACCGCTCCGTCCTGACGAGATTGGCCAGCGAGTCCGGTCGGGCTGGTTCAGGCAATGCCGCTTCGACACGCTGAACCGTCACAGAGGGAATGATCGGTTCAGTCTTCGCAGGAGGTTCCTCAACGGGTTTGGCAGTAATCTCCTCGACCTGGCGGATGATCGGCTGAGCGACGGGTTTCTTCGGCGTCTCGTCGGAGGGCTCTCGGAACAGGCTGGGGGTTGGCTGCTTTGGCTTCTTCGCAGGTTTCTTCTTCGGTGACTTCGCCGGGGTCGTCACCTTGACCGGCCGTACCGAGACCATATCCATGTCTAGTCCCTGACGATGGAGATGGAAGCCGTCGTGTCTACGGAGGTCCGACAGACCGATCGAAAGCTGGAACGGGAACATCTCGGGCAAGCGGAGGAGCTGCTGAGCTTCGACCTCCTCGGCCGAACTGGCTGCCAACAACGATTCCAAAAGCCAAAGCTGGAGTGCCGATGAAGGACTCGACATCCTGGCGACGAGCAGGAAGTGTCCCTTGGTCTTTGTCGATCGCATTACCTCCCAATCGACCAGAGTATGCAATAGCTTTTGAGCTGCCTCCTTGGTAGTTGCCCGATCGCCCCACTTCTTTAACAAACGCTCCTGGACCTGGGCAGTCGTGAAATCGTCCTGGAGCGTAAGCAGCCGCCCGACCACCTCGGCGGCATCACGGAAGAAGGGATAGGCCAGCGAGGTCATTCCCCAATGGAGCCAGACCCGTTCCTGCCCCGAGATCGTCGGCAGGAGAGCGATTGCACGGTCCCTCAGAGGTAGTCTGTTGGCAGGGATTCCACTCCAGATCTTCAGAGCGATGCCGACCGACTTGGCCCGTGAGGCATGGCCGGGCAACTCCTCCGCAAGACGCTCGTCCAGGAAGCGACGGAGTTCGTCATTGTCAGTCGTCTGGGTCAAGTGGTCCAGCAAGGCGTCGAGCCAGGCACGCTTGATCTTCCGGTCGATCCCGAGCACTGCCCTCATGTTTCGTCCCTACTGATCGCCACGAACGGGACCAGGACCTCCTCCAGTGCGATACCGCCGTGGGCAACGATCCGATCGCCTACGTCCGTGAATGCCTTCAGGTCGCCAGCGAGCAAAACATGCCGATCGGGGGGCAAACCATAGCCCGGCCAGCGAATCGACTTGGGGAACTTCGTGGCGACCTCCTCCCGGAAGTCCTCATGGTCGTAGACTCGGACCCGCCGTCCCTTCGTTTCCGCCAGGACGCCCTCTTTGGGAATGCCGATGCCCGTCGCCGTCACGTTCCCGTGGTCCGCAGTCACATAGATGGCGAAGTTCTCCTTCGCCAACCGGTTGAGCAGTTCCTCCAGATGGCCCTGCGATGCCCACAGCCGAACCTGGTTGTGCATGCCAGCCGTCTGCATCTGCATCCCGTGCATTATGTCATCGACCTTATTCCATGCGATTCCCAGGACCACAAGGCGGGGGTTGCCGAGGGCTTGCTCAAGATTCGGGTCGTTCACCGAATCCAGGCTCGTCACCAATTCCACAGTGCCCCGCTGCAAACCCTCATTCTCCCAGAACCTTTGCCAGTGGGCCTTTTCCTTGGCCGTGGTGCCCAGGGAGTCGGGGAAGAAAAGCGGAGCCTCACCGGCGAAGATCGTCTGGCGGGTGACGGATGTGACGGTCGGGACCCAGGCGAAGGCCGTCGTCTCCTGGAACCGCCATTTCGCATCGCTGGCTTCGAGGTGCCGCTTCAGCAGGAGCCACTGGTCGCAAGCCAGTCCGTCCAGCACGAGCAGGGCGATCTTGGAGAGCTTCTTGCGTGTCCGCTCGACAGCCAGGAAGCGGGGGATGTGGTGAACCATCACAGGCTGCTGGTGGTACGGCAGGTTATAGAGCGCCCCGTAGCGATCCAGCATCCAGGCCCCGAACAGCTCCTCGATCATATCCTGGAGGGAGGTCCATTTTTCCCGGTCGCTGGGATCGAGGGCCTCATCCCACTCCCACCTCAACACGACCAGCTCCGCCCAGCGTTGCGCCGCCTGCTGCCAATCCCGGTGAGATGCCTCGGAGGTTGGTAGTTCCTGCTCGAATCGTTCACGGAGGAGCCGGTAACGGCGGATCGCATCAGCCTTCCTGTCATGAAGAACGCCGGTCCGCATCCAGTTCGGCAGTGACGACGCCTCCTCCACAGCGACGGGCGTGAGAAGCCCGTCGAGGAACAGGGTGTCGATGTATGCCCGGACATCCTCATGGCTGAACGGCACCTTGACTTTCGGGGACGACGCCCCACCCGAGGCCACGAATGCCGACCACTCGCCCTGGAGGAACCTGAGAAACGCCTCCCGGCTGGGCAGGATCTCGACCAGAGGCCACTTTTTCAAGGATTTCTCTTTCTCCAGGTTTTCTATGAGGTACTCACTGAGGATCGTCGGCAAGCGAACCTGTCGGGAGTGGAGCGACAAAAGCATCTTGAGCAGTTCTATGGGAGTCTTGATCAGCTTCGGCACGATGCCGAAACAGTGCATCAGGACGAACTCCTTGGTCTCACGCTCCGTGAGCGGATCACCATCTTGCTGCTGGTACGACTCGTAGATGGCGTCCAAATGGCTGCGATCAAGGCTCGCCAGGACCGGGTAGTTCAGTTTCGGGAAGATCTTGTGCAGAGCAAATTCCAGGCGGCGACCGGCTTGAAGGAGGTCGTGCGGCAGGCTGTCGAGGCGCTGCTGGGCCGAGCGGAGGACCACAACCAGGTCCGTCTTCGACCCCTGGTCCCAGAGGCTGCGATACTGTGATTCGTAAGCGAAACGGAAGGCTACCGGGTCATCGAAGGGGATTAGGTCGAAGCCCCGATCCTTGATCGCCGAGAGCATCCGCTCCTCAGTGAGCAGCCCGTCAGGGTCGGCCACCAGGGTCAGCCGGGCGATGTGCTTCTGGAAGTTCTTGAGGATCGTGTCTCGCCAATCAGCCATCGCCTGCCTCCAGTCTCAACACGGTAACCGGTTGGAGTTCAGGCAAGACCTGATCCCGCTTGCGAAGCTCGGCTTCCCAGGCTCGCAGCTCCTCCTCCAGCTTGCGGAGGCGGTGCTGGCGAACTTCGGGCAAGCCGATCCGGTTCAGAGCGTCCCGGCGCACCTGGAACGCATACTGACCCTTGTCCTGCTCCCGCTTGAGTCGCTGGTTGTGTCGGGCGTGCAGCTCGTCAAAGGCGAGTTGCCCTTGCCGTTCGGCCTCCGACCGTAACCGCTGGAAGATCGCCGCCACTTCATTATCGGGCAAGTAACCGAGTTGGCTGACCCTCGGGCGATCTTCGAGCAGACAATCCCAGATCAACCGTGCCGTGGGCACCAAAATGCGACCATCGTCGTGCAGGAAGAGAGGCAGGATCTTCACGTCCCGCCATGCGTCCGGGTCGATGGCGACCCTCCAGAGCGACCAGAACCCAACGATCTCTTCGGGGAGGTCGGTGAATCGCACCCTGGCGATCGGCTGGCTGGGCACTGCTCGGGGTAGGTGCTGCACCAGGCTCCGAATCCGCTCATCGCCCAGACTCACGTGGTCGAGAAGACGATCCTGGGCGACACGGCGGTCGAAGGTCACCCGATCCATTCGAGTGCCGTCAGGCCAGATCAGGGTGAGATCGAACAGGTCACGGATCACGGAGCCGCCCTCCGCCCGCAGGTAGGCGGTCGTCATCCGCTCCACCCAGAAGGGTAGCGGGTGGTTGGTCAACTGCTGAGCCAATGCCGGGTCGAGGTTCACGTCACCATATAGAGACCGGCCCGCCTGTTCTTGCAGGGCCTGTTCACGAACCTCCTGGATCAGCTTCTCGATATTCGCCTCGATCCCACCGGGGTTGAGGATCGCCTGGGCGTACAGCCTCTCGAAGAGCGCCCCGCTCTCGGCGGAATCCAGCACGTCCTCCGTCTTGTCCACACCGAACTCGTCCAGGATCGTCAGGAGATTGTTCTCCAAGACCTCACGGACCCGCAGCTCCACGCTGTCCTCGAAGACGAGGTTGTACGCTTTCACCGGATACTTCTGGCCGATGCGGTCCACACGACCGATCCGCTGCTCGATCCGCATCGGGTTCCAGGGCAAGTCGTAGTTGATGACGACGTGGGCGAACTGGAGGTTCAAGCCCTCACCACCGGCGTCGGTCGAGACAAGGATGCGGGTCTTCTCGGCGAAGCTCTGCTGGACCCGACGCCTCTGGTCCAGGTCCATCGAGCCATTGAGGCAGACGACCGAGAATCCGTGCTCTTCCAGGAACTCCCGAAGCATCCCTTGTGTGGGGACGAACTCGGTGAAGATCAGGAACTTCAGCTCCGGGTTGTTCTCCTCACGCTGGTTGTCGTAGAGGATGTCGAGCAAGGTCTCGGCACGGGCGTCGGGACCCTGAGCCTCACAGCGACGAGCCAGATCGAGGAGGAGCCCCACCTCTTCCTTCTCGTTCTTCAGACCGGCCAAGCGAATCTCCAGCAGGTTCTCCCACTGTTGCTGGGCGTCTTCTTCGCCCAGATCGTTCTCGGTCGGTTCCTCGTCGATGTCGGTTACGTTCGTGGACTTCAGGACTTCCAGACGACGCCCAAGGGCGGTGGCGATGGCTCGTGTGCTGCTCGTGACCATCCGCTGCATGAGCAGCATCAGGAAACCGAGGTACTGGCGGTTCTGACGGATCGCCTGGTCATAGCCGAGGCGGACGTACTCTGTGACCGACTCGTAGAGCTTCCGCTGGAGCTGGTGGCGGTCCTGCCAGGTGACGGGGACCAGCTCGGTCATTCGGGGCATGAAGAGCGGCTCGCCCCGGTCATTGATCGCCTGCCGCTTCTCGGTGCGAATCACGTAGCGGACGACCTTCTCCTTGCGGACGGAGCCGGGGCCGAAGAACTCGTCATGGTCCAGGAGGGCCATGATCCGCTGGAAGGAGTCGGTCTTGCCCTGGTGGGGGGTCGCCGTCAGCAGAAGAAGGAACGGGGTAGCGGCTGCGAGCACCTTGCCCAACCGGTAACGGGCGACCAGCTCGGTGCTCCCGCCTAGCCTATGTGCTTCGTCGCAAATGATCAGGTCCCAGCCAGCGTCGATCAGGTCGCCCAGACGCTCCTGGTTGTGGGCTTCGAGCTTCTCTCGGGACCAGCCCCGCCGCTTCTCCACGGGCTTGATGGCGTCGATGGGGCAGACGACCTGATCGAAGTGCCGCCAGACGTTCTCGGAGCCCGTCAGGTTACGCCAGAGGGAGAACTCGCCTGGGGTGAGGAGTTGGAACTCCTCGTTGAAGTGGGTCTTCATCTCCTGGACCCACTGCGTAATGATCCCCTTGGGGGCGACGACCAGGACTCGTTTGACCAGCCCTCGGAGCTTGAGTTCCCGGAAGACGAGCCCCGCCTCGATCGTCTTGCCCAGGCCGACCTCATCGGCCAGGAGGTAACGGATGCGGTCGTCGGACATCGCCCGAGACAGGGCGTAGAGCTGGTGCGGCAGCGGGATCACCCCGGCTTCCAGCGGTGCCAGCAGCAAGTCCTGGGTCAAGGCGTCGGCGATGCGGGCGGCGGCAGCAGCGTAGACGAGCCGGTCGAGTGTGGCCTTCCTGGGTTGCTCCTGCGGTGCCAGGGCGTCGGCGGCCAGCCGTTCGACCGTGTTCTTGCGGGGGACCCAGACCTGGCAGACGGTGTGGTTCCAGACGGTCTCCACGTCGAGGATGCGGACAGACTCCCCGTGACTCGGGCTGAAGACCCAATTGCCGACATGAAGGCTGGGCTGTGAGGGTTCGTTCGTCGTCACGGTCATTCACCTACTCGCATGAGGGCGTTGTCGTAGTAGAGGAGCAGCGCCGGGTCTTCCTGGATCACCGCCTCCGGGACTCGCCGGGCCATCTCCACGATGATCGCAAACTCGCCGGACTGCCAGGCGTCCTTGAAACCGGCCCGGAGCGCCTCGGTGCGGACCACCTTGAGCTGCTGATACCGCTGAAACTCCTTGAGCAGCATCCGGTGCCGGAGCTGCTCCAGGTCGTCCTCTACGTTCGGGTCGGCGACCCGCCATGACTGTTGAGCGTCCTGGATGAAGTTCTCTTCCAGAATCCCCCGCAGCTCGACGGGCTGCTCGTGCTTCTCCCAGGTCAACTGGGCTTCCTTCATGTAGAGGGGCTGCAACTCCTGGAAGCTCATCGGCTTTTGGTCGAGTTGTCGCCGCACCCACTGGATCGCCGAGCGTTCGTCGGTCACGAACAGCTCAAGCTGCTCGACGGCATCCACGTCGAATCGGCGGCGGTCGTACTCTGCGACCTGCTCGGGCAGGAAGTACATGGCATCCCGCTCGGGGTAGTGCTGGGGCAGACCGGCGTAGAAGGCCGAAGCCGAGATCGGCACGCTGATGCCTCGCTGGATGTGGAAGGCGATCATTCGGTCGAACAGCAGGTGCTTCTCCCGCTCGGCGATCGCCTCGGCCCGGCTCGCCTTCGACACGAATACGGGGAGTTGCCGCAGGTGCTCTCCGACGAAGCTCCATATCCCATCCTGCGTCCCGGCCTGGAGCGAGAACTGTGTCTCGAAGGCGGTGGTCGGCTTGTACGCTGAGATCACGAGATCCTGCTTCACGGCATTCAGGTTGTTGACCTGCTTCGGCGTGCCCTGCTTCTTGTCGAGCGTCCGCACGTCGGCAATGACGAAGCCCGCCTCCAGGATGGCCGTTTGGATGGCGTTCCAGACGGCGTTCTTCGAGTTGTGAAAGACGACCGTCATCCACCGGCCGGGCTTGAGGACCCGGTGGAACTCGGTCAGGCATTCCCGCAGCTTCTCCTGGTAGAACGCCAGGTCACGGCTCGTCGCCCGGTCCACGATGGCTTCCGACCCGACGTTCGTCCGCACTCGCAGCCACCCCTCCCAGAGCAGGTTCAACTGGCTGTAGTTCAGGTTGTCACCGAAGGGCGGGTCGATGAACACGTAGTCAATGCTGGCATCGGGAATCGACGCCAGGCGAGAACTCGAACCGCAGCCGACGTAGTTGAACTGCCTCAGTGTCTGGTAAACCTTGGCGAAGTCCCGGAGCTTGCCTTCGAGGGCCTTGATCGGGTTGGCTTCGGCGAGCAGTGAAGCGACGTGGAGGGTGCCGGTCATCGGCACGTTACCCCGCTTGCCGAGCTGGTAGGTGGTCAGAAACGAGCAGAGCCGCACCGAGATCGACTGGATTAGGTTGATCAGTTGCCGCCGATGGGGACCACCGGCAGCGGCGACCATGCGGGAGAGGGTCAGGAAGTTCCGTGGCGTGTAGTAGTGATGCAGGTGCGTCATGCCCGAGGTGGCATTGGGTTCGGAGAGGCCCCCTGAAGCCAGTGGGAATGGCTCCGGGATGCTCGGGTCGCCACCGAAATCGACCGAGGCGAGCAGGGAGAGATCGTCGGGGTCGGGGTGCTTGGTCAGGTGACGGGTATTGACTAGGTACTTGAGAAGGACGGGCACCCGCTTGACCCGCTGAATTGTGCGCTGGAGGAGCGGGTCGTGGACCGTCTCCCGGTACGGTTCAAGGCTCCGCTTGGTCAAGCGGACGTGGCAGCCGGGGCACGGGAACTCGTCACGGACGGCGATCGGGTCGGCATCCGTGTCCACCGCCTCGTCGAAGAAGACGACCTGCCGACCGCATTGGGGGCAGGTCATGACCTCTGACCAGACGACGTAGTTGAGGAGCCCGCTCTGCTCCTTGTCGAACGAAAGGAAGGAGCCGGACTCACTGTGGCGAGCAGTGCGGTAGAGGTGGCCGCACTGGGCCTCGATCCGGTCCATCAAGTTCTGGGCGTCGTCGAGGAAGGAGGGCACATCCACCCGGACGTTGTAGTTATGGGCGATGAAGGTGGCAGCGGGGCTGAGATCGTTGAGGATGGCGATTCGACGACCCCACTGGACGCCGGGCATCTCCTGCTCGATGACGGCTTTCTCGTCGGGCGGCAAGTCTTCGCAGAGGGACGCCGCCACGCCCGTCATCCCGGAGCCACAGAATCCGTCAAGGATGAGGTCGCCGGGTCGGGTGTAATGAAGGATGTACCGGAGGACCGCCTGGTGGGGGACCTTCGTGTGGTAGCTGTGGGCCATGTAGATCGTGTCGTTCTTGCCCGCAGCCACGTCGAGGGCGAACGGCTCGCTGTGATACCACTCTTCGGGGTCGTAGGGCCTGCCGTGGTGGGCGATCACGTCCCCAAGGAACGGATTCGGGCAGGCGGTGAAATAGGGTGGGTCGGACAGGAAAAGGATGTCCTCGACCTCGCCCACGGGGAAGCCTTCGATCTGTCGGAAGGCAGGGTCGAGGAGATGCTCTCGCAGTCGGCCGAGGAAGTAGGAGCGGCGAGCCTCGTTGTCCGGGAACGCATGCCCCAGGCACTCGACGACCTGACCTGACCCGGATGAGCGCTCGGATTCCAGAAGGGATGGGACATGCTCTCGGGTCATCGCTGGCAGCCTCGGCTCGGCGTCAGGAGTAGGGGATCATTCGCCTTTCCTCATCAGGGCGTTGTCGTAGTACATGAGCAGCGCAGGGTCTTCCTGGATGACCGCCTCGGGAACACGCTTGGCCATCTGGATGATGGTGACGTAGTCGCCCTTCTGCCAGCATTCCTTGAAACCGGCACGTAGCGCCTCCGTGCGGACAACCTTCAACTTGCCCTTGGTGTCCAGATATTGTAGGAACTCTCTCAACAATGACCGATTACGTACTTGCTCAAGATCGGCTTCCTTCTTCGGGTCGGGGACACGCCAATTCCCGTCACCATCCTGTAAGTAATTCTGTTCCAGGATAGTTTTCAGCTCCAATGGTTGCTCATGCTTCTCCCAAACCTTCTGAGCTTCTCGCATGTACAGAGGCTGAAGGGTTTGGTAGCTCATTGGTTGCTCCGTCAGTTTCCGCCGAACCCACTGGATCGCTGTCTTCTCGTCGGTGACAAACAGTTGAAGCTGTTCCAATTCTTTAATTGTCAGTCGCTGACGGTCAAATTCGGGGACCTGTTCGGGGAGGAAGTACATACTGTCCCGCTCCGGGAACCGCTGCCTTAGACCAGCGTAGAATTCCGCCGCTGACATAGGGACTCCAAAGCCTCGTTGGACGTGAAACGCAACAAGCCGATCAAACAGCAGATAAGCCTGCCGTTCGGCAATCACCTCCGCCCGACCACCTTTTGCCACGAAGAGGGGAATGTGCTGTAAGTGAGAGCGAACGAACTCCCATGCGCCTGCGTCCGTTCCGGCACTCACAGCGAATTTATCCTCCAATGTCTTGCTTGGTTTGTAGGCTGAGATCACCAAGTCTTGCTTCACTGCATTAACGGACGTATACTGCTTGAAACTTCCCTGTTTCTTGTCTAGTGTTCTAACATCACTGACCACGAACCCGGCCCGCTGAATGGCTTCTTGAATGGCTGTCCACACTCGGTTCTGCGAGTTATGAAACTCCACGGTCATCCACCGCCCTGGCTTCAGGACTCTATGACATTCCGTAAAACATTGCGTCATAAGCTTCTGATAATCCATCAGTCCCTTCCCCTGGACATCATTCTCAACGGCTTCATGAACATATTCGTCTTGACTTTTAGCCAACACTCCCACAGATAATTCAATTCTGAATACATTAAATTACCGCCGAATGGCGGGTCAGTGAAAATGTAATCAATACATTCATCGGCGAGCGGGAATGCAGTTGTAGAACCCGTTGAAATAAAGGACTGCGTTTTGCCACATAAGCCACGAACTGCGGCAGTAATTCGTTCTTGCGACTGGTCCAGAACGTTCATTTCTACTGAGTTTGAAGGCATGTATAATGTTCCAGTTAACACGCCGACTGTTGCGCCGCCTTCTCCTTTCTTCTCGCCTCCGATCCGGCTCGCTGCGATTCGATGCAACCTTGTTGCCCGAGGAGTCAAGGCATTGAATGGTAGCCAAGACTTCAGACCCGCTGACCTCAATGCCGCAATAACATCTAGATTACGGCGTGTGTAGAAATGGTGAGCGTGGGTTGCACCGTGTGACACTTTTGGCTGTTCAGTGTTGAAACCCCTTGGCATCTCATCGGTCGGGAACCAGTTGGTCAGCGCACGTGTGCTTATCACATCTAGCATTGCTCGATCGAAGTCATCCGGTGCCTTTTCCAGTCTCCTCTTATCAGCCGTGTAGCTGATTAACACAGGAACCTGCTTGGCCTGTTGAACTGTCCGTTTGAGAGCAACATCACGAACTGTCACAGTTGCTCGGTCTACACTCCGTTTGGTTAGTCGTGCGTTGCAGTGTGGACAAGCGAACTCGTCACGGACCTTCCCCACCTCTTTGTCTACTGCTACGTCCCAGAACACGACGTCGCCGCTACACTGAAAGCAGACAAAAACGTCAGACCAGATCGTGTAGTTGATCCGTCCCCACGGTAAAGTCGGCGTTGCCGATCTCAGGTCGGGTCGACGACTTCTTAGCAGCGATATAGCGTTGGCAAGCTGAGTGGCAGTGGGCCTATCGAGGGTAAGGTACATCCAGGCGCATTCGGCTTCCGCTCTGGCTAGAATGCTCTCAGCTTCATCCTGGTAGCTGGCAGGATCGACTGGTGAGTTGTAGTTGTAAGCAAGGGCGTGATCCCAAAAAGCGCTCATGCGGCACTACGCTTAGATTGTTTCCTCGTTGATGTTTGCGTCACGTCGTCATCCTGCTCGTCGAGCGCTTTCAACTCGGCAAGGCATTCCAATGGTGTCCAT
>Ga0208565_1001833_pt1 | contig 12033 bp, 22 predicted proteins | sample Sb_taG_7_FD_187706 | JGI IMG/M metagenome (GOLD analysis project Ga0208565, IMG submission 187706) | Peat soil microbial communities from Weissenstadt, Germany - Sb_50d_2_FS metaG (SPAdes) (version 2) | ecosystem: Environmental > Terrestrial > Soil > Wetlands > Peat | place: Germany...
CGGCCGTTGCGGCGGATGACCTTGCACTTCTCGCAGATCGCCTTGACGCTCGGTCGAACCTTCATCGCTGTCTTCCCTGCCTCGAACCCGTGACCCGACTTGCCCGTCCTGCTACTTGTACCGGTACGTGATGCGCCCGCGGCTCAAGTCGTAGGGCGTGATCTCCACCTGCACTCGGTCGCCGGGGAGGATCCGGATGCGGTGCATGCGCATCTTGCCCGAGCTGTGCGCAAGCACCTTGTGGCCGTTCTCGAGCTCCACGCGGAACATGGCGTTCGGGAGCGGCTCGACGACCGTCCCCTCGAGCACGATCGCATCCTCTTTGGGCTTGGGCAGGTCACTCCTCCTCGTTCTCGTCGACTGGCACGCCGCGCATCGGGACACACATGGCCGGGATGGCGCCCGGCCGGCCCCGAGGACCCGGTTGAGACGGCGGTGATCGGCCTACCGCCGACCGAGACTGGAGGGGGGCCTCCGCTCGGCGAGCCGACCTAGCAGCATAGCGCCCAAATCCGCTTCCGGCCAGGGCGTCCTGCCGGCCCCGGACCGCTGCGACCAGCCGGCGCCAGGATGCCTGACGCCCTCATGCGAGGGTGAGGACCTCGGGCCCGTCGTCGGTCACGGCGATGGTGTGCTCGAAATGGGCCGACAGCCGGCCGTCGGCAGTGACGACGCTCCATCCGTCCTCGAGGACCCGGGTGGCGGGGCCCCCCGCGTTGACCATGGGCTCGACGGCGAAGACCATCCCGGGCTTGAGCATGGGCCCGCCCTGGCCCGGCCAGTAATTGGGGACCTGAGGCTCCTCGTGCATGGCGGTCCCGATGGCGTGCCCGACGTACTCCCGCACCACCGAGAACCCGGCCGCCTCGGCCACGGTCTGGACCGCCCGCCCCACCTCGTGGAGGCGGTTCCCGCCGCGCAGCTGCCCGATCCCCGCCCACAGGCTGCGCTCGGTGGTCTCGATGAGGCGGGCCGCCTCGGCGGAGACCTCCCCGATCGCCATGGTGAAGGCGGCGTCCCCGTGGTAGCCCTCGATGATGGCCCCGCAGTCGATCGACAGGATGTCGCCTTCCTCCAGGACATAGGCCCCCGGGATGCCGTGGACGATCATGTCGTTGGGGGAGGTGCAGATCACCGCCGGGAACCCCCGGTAGTTCAGGAAGTTGGACCGGGCGTCCCGACGCTTCAGGACGTCCCTGGCCACGGCGTCGAGCTCGGCGGTGGTCACACCCGGTTTGGCCGCCTCCCGGGTGGCCTCGTGCATCTCCGCCACCACCCGCCCCGCCCGGCGCATCTTGGCGATCTCCTCGTCGGTGCGCCTCATCGGGAGTTGCCTCTACCCCTGCGGTCCTCCACCGCCCTGATGATCCGGCGCAGCACGGCGTCGGGAGACCCCACACCGCTGACCTCGGCCAGCTGCCCGCGCGACTTGTACCACTCGATGAGTGGTGTCGTCTGACGTTCGTAGAGCTCCAGGCGGCGGCGGATCGCATCCTCGGTGTCGTCCTGGCGCTGGATGACCTCGCCACCACAGACATCGCACATCCAATTGACCTTGGGCGGAGCCGACACCGAGTAATTGGCGCCGCAGTCGGTGCACACCCGCCGGCTGGCCAGACGGCGCAGCGCCTGGGCCGTGGGGACCTCGATGTCCACGGTGAGGTCGAGGGACCCCGGGGCCAGCAGGGCGGCGACGGACTCGGCCTGGCGCGTGGTGCGCGGGCATCCGTCGAGGATGAAGCCCCTCGCCCTGGCGTCGGGCTCGCTCAGCCGGTCGGAGACCATCTCGATGATGATGTCGTCTCCCAGCAGCTCGCCACGGTCCATCGTCTCCCTCACTTTGAGGCCCAGCGCCGAGCCCGTCTTCACCGCGGCACGCAGCATGTCGCCGGTGGAGATGTGCGGAACCACGTAGTGGTGCGAGAGTCGCACGCACTGAGTTCCTTTGCCGGCCCCCTGTTTGCCGAGGACCACGAGCCTGACGCCGGGTACCACCGTCAGCTACTTGAGGAAGCCCTCGTAGTTCCGCATCATGAGCTGGCTGTCGATCTGGCGCATCGTCTCGAGCGATACACCTACGGCGATCAGCAACGTCGTCCCGTAGAACGGGTAGCCCTGGATGTTCCACAGCGCCATGAGCAGTGATGGCAGCACGGCCACCACGGCCAGGTACAAGCCTCCGGGAACGGTGATGCGGTTCAAGATGCGCGCCAGATAGCGCTCGGTGGGCGGACCGGGCCGGATGCCCGGGATGTAGCCGCCCTGCTTGCGGATGATGTCGGCCTGCTGGTGCGGGTCGAAGGCCACGTACACGTAGAAGAACGTGAAGGCGAAGATGAGGACCCCGTAGGAGACCACGTACATGAGGCTCGTCGGGGTGATGTGGTTGTTCACGAAGGTGCGGAACGCCGTCCACGGGATGATGTTGGCCAGCAGCACCGGGATGTAGAGCAGGGAGTTGGCGAAGATGATGGGGATGACCCCGGACTGGTTGACCTTGAGCGGGATGTAGGTCGAGGACCCCCCGTACTGGCGCCTCCCCACGACCCGCTTGGCGAAGGTCACGGGGATGCGCCGCTGACCCTGCTCCATGAAGACCACCACCACCAGGAGCACGAGGGTGACGGCCACGATGACGCCGAACTTGAGGCTCCCCCCCTGGGTGAGCACGGCCGTGCCGCCGGCGGGAATGCCCGCCGTGACGTTGGCGAAGATGATGATGGACATGCCGTTGCCGATCCCACGCTGGGTGATGAGCTCACCGAGCCACATCACGAAGGCCGTGCCCGCCGTGAGCGTGAGGCAGATGAACCCCGCCTTCCACAAGGTGAAGTTGGGGATGAGGTCGATGCTCTTGCCCCCCAGGAGGTCGCCGCTGCCGTTGTGGAACACGTAGACCAGCCCGGCCGACTGCAGCAACGCCAGGCCGATGGTGAGGTACCGGGTCGTCTGGGTGATCTTCTTCTGCCCCACCGCGCCCTGGTCACGCCATTCCTCGAGCTTGGGGATCACGGTGGACAGGAGCTGGATGATGATCGAGCTGGTGATGTAGGGCATGATCCCCAGCCCGAACAGGGCCATGCGCAACAGCCCGCCCCCGGAGAACAGGTTCAGGAAGCCGAGGATGCCCGCCGACTTGGCCGTGGCCTCGAGGGCCTGGACCTGCTTGAGGGAGATGAAGGGGACAATGAGGTTCGCCCCGAGCTGGTAGAGGCCGATGACGAGCAGGGTGAAGAGGACCTTGTTGCGCAGGTCAGGGACCTTGAAGATGTTCTTCAAGCTCGAGAGCAACGCCCCTCCTCCTCGCTGCCAGCGGTACCCGGGAGTACGAGGCTACCGGTTGGTGAGCGCGTTGCCCCGCGCCGGCGGGCGCCCGTGCCCGAAGGGCATGGGCAGGATCTCGACGCTGCCACCGGCGGCCTCGATGGCGGTCCGAGCCGACGCCGACACGGCGTGGACCTGGACCCGGACGGCCCGGTGCAGCTCGCCCCGACCGAGCACCTTGACCAGGGCGCCTTTGCGGACACGGCCGGCGGCTCCCAGCGTGGCCGGGGTGGCCTCGTCCCCGTCGAAGGAGTCGAGCGTGTCGAGGTTCACCACCGCGTACGAGACGCGGAAGGGATTGTGGAACCCCTTGAGCTTGGGAACGCGCTGGGCCAGCTGCAATTGGCCGCCTTCGAACCCGGGCTTCACGTTGTCCCGGGCGCCGGTTCCCTTGGTACCCCGGCCCGCCGTCTTGCCGCCCTTGCCGGCGATGCCCCGACCGACCCGACGCTTGGGTCGGTTGGCACCGGCGGGGGGGCGCAGGTCGTGGAGTTTCATGCGAGCTCCTTGTCGCTGCGGCGTGTCCGTGTGGGAGCCGCGGGCGCGTCCTGGGGCCCGGGGGCGATGCCCTCCGAAGCCCGGCGGGCCCGGCGGGCCGCTTCGGAACGCGCCGCCTGGTCGGCGGCCTCCTGGGCGACGGCGGGCTCCACGGTCACGAGATGGGGGACGCGGGCGAGCATCCCGCGGACGTCGGGCCGGTCGGGCAGGACCCGGCTGCGGCCCACGCCCCTCAGGCCCAGCGCGCGCAGGGTGCCGCGGTGCTTGGGCTTGGTGCTGATGCCCGAGCGCACCTGGGTCACCCGCAGGTGGCCCTCGGACGCGCCGGCGGAGGCCCCTGCCTTGGCGGCGCTCACGTCGGGACCTCCTGGAACAGGTCCGAGGCACGCTGGCGCTCACGATAGGCACGGAGCACGCCACGGGGTACCACCTGATCGGCGGGCAGGCCCCGCAGCCGCGCCACGTCTTCGGGCCGCTTGAGCGACTTCAGCCCGGCGATGGTGGCGTGGGCGACGTTGATGCCGTTGGACGAGCCCAGCGACTTGCACAGGATGTCGTGGATGCCCGCCATCTCGAGAATGGCGCGCGCCGCGCCGCCGGCGATGACACCGGTGCCGGGGGAGGCAGGTTTGAGCATGACGCGGCCCGCGCCGGCCACACCGATCACCGGGTGCGTGATCGTCGAACCGGCCAGGGGCACGTCGAACATGTTCTTGCGGGCCTCTTCGATCCCCTTCTGCACCGCCAGGCCGGCTTCTTTGGCCTTGCCGTAGCCGAGGCCGACCCGGCCGTTGCCGTCACCCACGACCATGAGCGCGGTGAAGGAGAATCGGCGGCCACCTTGGACCACCTTGGCCACCCTGTTCACGCGGATGGTGCGCTCTTCGAATTGTCCGTCGAGCATCAGAACTCCAGTCCTCCTTCGCGGGCTGCATCGGCCAACGCCGCCACTCGCCCGTGATACCGGAAACCCCCGCGATCGAACACGACGCGGGTCACCCCCGCTGCTTTGGCCCGGTCGGCGACCAGCCGGCCGACAGCCGCCGCCGCGGCGACATTGCCCCCGAAGGTGCCGCGTAGCGCCTTCTCCACCGTGCTGGCCGAGGCCAGCGTACGGCCGACGGTGTCGTCGATGACCTGGGCGGAGATGTGACGGCCGGAGCGGAACACGGCCAGCCGGGGGCGGGCGGTGGTGCCCGCGATGTGCTTGCGCACCCGGGTGTGACGCCGAATGCGCATGGTGCGCTTGCGCGCCGCTGTGGTGGTCATCGTCACTTCGCCGCCTTGCCGGCCTTGCGGATCACGCGCTCGCCGGCGTAGCGGATGCCCTTGCCCTTGTAGGGCTCGGGCTTCCGGAGCTTTCGGATGTCTGCAGCCACCTGACCGACCTTCTCCTTGTCGATGCCCTTGACGACGATGCGGGTCTGGGTGGGAACCTCGAAGACGACCCCCTCGGGCGCCTCCACCGTGACCGGGTGGGAGAAGCCCAGGGCGAGCTCGAGCGACGAGGGGCCCTTGGCGACGGCCCGGTAACCCACGCCCACGATCTCGAGGTCCTTGGAGAACCCGGCGGTGACCCCGGTGACCATGTTGGCCACCAGCGAACGGGTCAGTCCGTGCAGGGCCCGGTTCTGGCGCTGGTCGTCGGGACGCTCGACCAGCAAGGTGGAGTCCTCCTGGCGGACCGTGATCGCCCCTGGCAGCGAGCGCGTCAGGCTCCCCTGGGGGCCTGAGACGGTGACGACGCCGTCGTCGAGCGTGACGGTGACGCCGCCGGGGACGGCGATGGGGGCTCGACCGACACGAGACATCAGCGTGCCTCCTGGCCGCTCGGCTGCGAGAGCCTCTCACCAGACATAGCAGAGGACCTCCCCACCCACCCGCTTCTGACGGGCCTCGCGGTCGGTCATGAGCCCGTGGCTGGTGGACACGACTGCCACGCCCATGCCGCCCAGGACCCGGGGAAGGCCGTCGGCGCGCGCGTAGATGCGCAGCCCGGGTCGCGACACACGACGCAGGCCGGCGATCGTGCGCGTGCGGTCCGGCGCGTACTTGAGCTGGATCTTGAGCACGCTGCCGGGGCCGGTACCGGTGCCCGACTCGTCCACTTCGAACCCCGCGATGTACCCCTCGCGCTGGAGGATGACGGCGAGGGACTCCTTGAGCTTGGAGCTGGGCATCTTGACGCTGTCGTGCATGGCGGTGTTGGCGTTGCGGATACGGGTGAGCATGTCGGCAACGGGGTCGGTCATCGTCATGAGCGCGTTCCTCCCCTCACCAGCTCGCCTTGGTGACGCCGGGGATCTCCCCCGAGTGCACCATGACGCGCAGGCAGATGCGACAGAGGCCGAACTTGCGCAACACGGCCCGGGGCCGGCCACACCGCCGGCACCTCGTGTACGCCCGGACCTTGAACTTGGGCGTCCGCTGTTGCTTCTCGATCAATGCCTTCTTGGCCATGGTGCTAGACGATCTCCTGCTTGAAAGGGAAGCCGAAAGCGACGAGGAAAGCGCGGCCCTCTTCGTCGTTCTGGGCGCTGATGCAGATGGTGATGTCCATGCCGCGGATGTTGTCGATGCGGTCGTAGTCCACCTCGGGGAAGATCAGCTGCTCGGTCACCCCGAAGGTGTAGTTGCCCCGGCCGTCGAAGGAACTCGGCGACAGACCCCGGAAGTCGCGGATCCGGGGGATGGCGACCGAGATCAGCCGGTCGAGGAATTCCCAGGCCCGGTCGCCCCGCAGCGTCACCTTGGCACCGATGGGCATGCCCTCGCGCAACTTGAAGGCGGCGATGGACTGTCGGGCCCGCGTCACCACGGGCTTTTGACCGGTGATCACCTCCAGGTCGCGGACCGCCCCTTCGATGAGCGAAGGCTGCTGGGTGGCCTTGCCCACCCCCATGTTGATCACGACCTTCTCGAGGCGCGGCACCTGCATGATGTTGGCCAGGCCCAGGTGCTGCTGGAGCTCGGCGCGCAGGGTCTGGTCGTAGCGCTCCTTCAGCCGGGGGCGGCTACGGGTGGGGGCCATGGTCATGACAGATCCGTCCCGCACTTGCGACACACCCGGACCTTGCGACCCGTCTCGTCGATCCGCATGCCGATGCGCGTCGGCCCGCACGCCGGGCACACGATGGCGACGGCGGACACCGGCAACGGCATGTCCTTGTCGATGATCCCGCCCTGCATGGTCGCACCCCGAGGCTTGGTGTGGCGCTTGGCCATGTTGGCGCCGTCGACGATCACCTTGCCCTGCTCGGGAAGCGCCACCATGACCTGGCCGCGCTTTCCCCGGTGCTTGCCCGACAGCACCTGCACCGTGTCACCCTTGCGAATTCGCATTACAACACCTCCGGAGCAAGCGACACGATCCGCATGAACCTCTTGTCACGCAGTTCGCGGCCCACGGGCCCGAAGATTCGGGTGCCGCGTGGTTGCTGCTGGTCGTTGATGAGAACAGCGGCGTTCTCGTCGAATCTGATGTAGCTGCCGTCGGGCCGGCGGGTCTCCTTGGCGGTGCGCACCACCACGCACTTGACGACCTCTCCCTTTTTGACGGCGGCCCCGGGAATGGCGTCCTTGACGGTCGCCACGAAGACGTCGCCGATGCCGGCGTAGCGACGGCGCGAGCCCCCGAGCACCTTGATGCACAGCACGACACGTGCTCCGGAGTTGTCCGCCACCTTGAGGCGAGACTCCTGTTGGATCACCGGGCACGCTCCAGGACTTCGGTCACGCGCCAGCGCTTGAGCTTCGACAGCGGACGCGTCTCGACGACCCGGACCCGATCGCCGATCTTGGCGTCGTTCCCCGTGTCATGCGCATAGAGCTTGCGGGTGCGCTGCACCGTCTTGCCGTAACGGGAGTGGCGGACGCGCTCGGTCACCGCCACCACCACGGTGGCCTCCATCTTGTCGGAGACGACGAGACCCTCGCGCGTCTTGCGACTGCGACGCGGCGCCTGGGCAGTTGCCTCTTCCTCGGCCATCACTCGTCCTCCTCGTCGGCATCTTCGTCGCCGCCCGGAATTGCTGTGTCCTCGTCGTCGGCGAGCTCGGAGACCTCGTCGGAACTCTGGGCCCGCGGGCGCCGGGGGCGACGAGCCTGGATCGGCTCATCCTCGAGCTCGAGCGCCTCGGCGGCGCGCCGTCGCGCCGGGCGGGTGGACAGCACCGGACCCGCGTCGCGGCCCTCGGCCAGGGCGATCTCGCGATCGCGCAGGATCGTGAGGACCCGGGCGACGTCCTTGCGGACCACCGAGAGGCGCACGATGTTGTCGAGCTGTCCGGTGGCCAGCTGGAAGCGGAGGTTCAGCATCTCGCGGCGGTACTCGGTGAGGCGGTTCTCGAGCTCCTCGTCGTCGAGCTCACGCAGTTCGGAAGCGTTGGGCATGGCTCGACTACACCTCCACCTCGGGCGCGCCGTGCGTGCCCGGGCGAACGACGAATCGGGCCTTGAAGGGGAGCTTCTGAATGGCCCGCTCCATAGCCTCGCGGGCCAGGTCGCGCTCCACCCCGGCCAGCTCGAACAGGATCCGGCCCGGTCGGACCACGGCCACCCAATGCTCGGGGTTCCCCTTGCCCGACCCCATGCGCGTCTCGGCCGGCTTCTGCGTCACCGGCTTGTCGGGGAAGACTCGGATCCACACCTTGCCGCCTCGCTTGACGTGACGGGTCATGGCGATTCGAGCGGCTTCGATCTGGCGCTGGGTGATCCACGCCGGCTCGAGCGCCTGGATCCCGAAGTCGCCGAAGTTGATCGTCGATGCGCCCTTGGCCAAACCGTTGAGGCGCCCGCGATGCTGCTTGCGGTGCTTGACCTTCCGAGGCATGAGCATCAGTCGGACTCCTTACGGAAGTGCGGCGTCTCGTGATGCTCGTTGCGGGTGCGGCGCTCGATCTCTTCTTCCTCGGCCAGCAGGCGCTCGAAGTCGTCCCCGGCCGGCGCGGCGCCGGGCAGCGGTGCCGCCGCGGTCTCGGCCCCGGCGTCGCCGGGGGCCCCGACATCGGTCGGGGACGCCGTGCCGTCGGCGTCGGTCGATTCCGGGGCAGTGAGCACGCTGCCGGGCTCGCCCTGCTCGGCGCGACGACGTCCCCCACCGGCGGTGACGAGGCGGCGCGGGCCCGACTGGCCCGAGGTCTCGCCGGCGGCCATGGCCGCTTCACGAGAGATCTTGTCCTCGGACGACAGCTTGTAGGGCAGGATGTCGCCCTTGTAGATCCACACCTTCACGCCGATGCGGCCGAAGGTCGTCTTCGCCTCGCGAAACCCGTAGTCGATGTCGGCGCGCAGGGTGTGCAGGGGGACCCGCCCCTCCCGATACCCCTCGCGACGGGCCATCTCCGAACCTCCCAGGCGTCCCGCGCACTGGACGCGGACCCCGAGGGCCCCGGCTTTGGTCACGGTTTGCATGGCACGCTTCATGGCCCGGCGGAAGGCGACCCGCCGGGTCAGCTGGTCGGCGATGCTCTGCGCGATCAAGGCGGCATCGAGCTCGGGCTGCTTGATCTCCTGGATGTTGAGCTGGATGCGGTTGCGTAGGCCGGTGATGTCCTCGAGCTTCTTCTTGAGGCGGTCCGCTTCCGAACCGCGCCGCCCGATGACGATGCCGGGCCGAGCGGTGTGGATGTCGACCCGCAGACGGTCACGGGTCCGCTCGATCTCGATACGGCTCACGGCCGCCGATTCGAGCTGGGACATGAGGTAGTCACGGATCTTCCAGTCCTCGATGACGAAGTCCTGGTAGTTGCGCTCCTCGAACCAGCGCGACTTCCAGTCTGTGGTCACGCCGAGGCGGAACCCGTACGGATTGACCTTCTGGCCCATGGCTCAGTCCTTCTCTTCTTCGCCCGGTGCGCCGGAGTCGCCCTCATCGGCATCGGCGGTGGCCTTGGTCGTGCGCTTCCGGGCGCCGCGCGTGCGGCGTGGTTTGGGCGCCGGAGGCGCTTCTTCCTCGGTCTCGGTCTCGGTCTCGGTCTCGGTCTCGGCTTCCGTGTCGGCGTCGGTCTCGGCGAGCTCCTCGTTCAACCATGCCGGCTCTTCGAATTCGCCATCCTCGTCGGCGGCCACCTCGGTGTCGGCTTCGACCACAGAGCCGCTCTCGCCGTCGTCGACCTTCGAGCCGACCGCCTCGCCGTCGACCTCGTCGCCGTCCTCGATGACGTCGGTGGACGGGGCATCGAGATCCTCGACCTCGATGTCGGCGTCGGCGTCGCTCGCGGCCTTGCTCGCCGACCGGGGCGTGGCGGGACCGACGTCGCCGTCTCCTCGCCTCGATGCAGCCACCCGGCGGGAACGGAGGCCCGCCGTCTCGGCACTGCGGCGGGCGCGGCGCCGTTCGAGCTTGTCCTCGGGCAGCCGGCTCACGATGACCGTGATGTGACACGTGCGCTTGCGGATCCGGGTGGCGCGGCCCCGGGCCCGGGGGCGCCACCGCTTGAGGGTGGTCCCCTCGTCGGCGTAGCAGGCCGACACGAAGAGCTCTTCGGGGTCGAGCTGATCGTTGGTGCGGGCATTGGCGACGGCCGAGGCCAGCACCTTGGCGACCACCCGGGCGGCTTCGCGCGGCGTGGCGTTGAGGATCTCCTCAGCCCGATCGGCGTCGCAACCCCGGATGAGGTCGAGAACCTGGCGCGCCTTGTAGGCCGACATACGGTAGTGACGCAGCACCGCCCGCGTGCCGGGAACCTCGTTGGTCTTCACACCCGGCACGTCATCGCCTCGCTTGCCGTTCCTGACCGGCGTGGTACCGGAAGGTGCGTGTCATGGCGAACTCGCCGAGCTTGTGGCCCACCATCGACTCGGTGATGTATACGGGCACGTGCTTGCGCCCGTCGTGCACGGCGATGGTGTGGCCGACCATGTCGGGGATGATCGTGGAGCGTCGTGACCACGTCTTGATCACGCGCTTCTCGTTGGTGGCGTTCAGGGCGTCCACCTTCTTGAGCAGGTGGTCGTCCACGAAAGGCCCCTTCTTGAGGCTACGCGGCATGCGGCAGTGCTCCTTCGACTCCGGTCATCGCCGCGCCCCACGACTGCGGCGGCGGCGCACGATCATCTGATCCGACCGCTTGTGACGCGAGCGGGTCCGGCCCTCGGGCTTTCCCCACGGCGACACCGGGTGCCGGCCTCCCGACGACTTGCCCTCCCCACCACCGAGGGGGTGGTCGACAGGGTTCATGGCGACGCCCCGGGTCTGGGGACGCACGCCCTTCCAACGGTTACGGCCGGCCTTGCCGATCGAGATCAGCTCGGCCTCGGCGTTGCCGACTTCCCCCAGGGTCCCCCGGCAGTCGATGGGCACGCGGCGCATCTCGGTCGAGGGCAGCCGGAGGGTTGCGAACTGGCCCTCTTTGGCCACCAGCTGTGCGCTCATCCCCGCGCCCCGGGCCAGCTTGCCGCCTTGTCCGGGACGCAGTTCGATGTTGTGCACCGTCGACCCCACCGGGATGTAGCGAAGCGGCAGCGCGTTGCCAGGCCGGATCTCCGAGCCCTGACCACTCGCCAGCACGTCGCCCACCTGGACCTGGGCGGGGGCGAGGATGTAACGCTTCTCGCCGTCGTAGTAGTGCAGCAAGGCGATACGGGCGTTGCGGTTGGGGTCGTACTCGATGGCCGCCACCTTGGCGGGAACGCCGTCCTTGTCCCGCTTGAAGTCCACCAGGCGGTACTGCTGCTTGTGACCGCTGCCGCGGTGCCGCGCCGTCTTGCGCCCATAGCTGTTGCGTCCCCCGGTCCCGGGCTTGGGCACGACGAGCGATCGCTCGGGCTTGGACCGGGTGATCTCGGAGAAGTCCGAGGCCGTTTGGAACCGGCGACCGGCACTGGTCGGCTTGCGTTTACGCAGGGCCATCGGAGGAAACCTCAGCTCTTCTCGAACAGGTCGATCTTGTCGCCACCGGCGAGCGTGACAACGGCGCGCTTGGTGGCCGAACGAGTCCCGACGGTGTTGGTCTTGCGGTTGCGGCGCGTCTTCCCCTTGCGGTTCAGGGTGTTCACGCTCTTCACCCGCACACCGAACACCTGCTCGACGGCGTGTCGGACGTCGATCTTGGTGGCGTCGGGCGCCACCACGAAGACATAGGCGCCGTCTTCCATGAGGGCGTAGGACTTCTCCGAGACGACGGGCCGCACCAGGACCTGCTCGGCGTTCTTCATGCGTCGCTCCCGTCGTCATCGGCATCGGGCCGGTCGTCGGCGGTCTTCGTCTCG
>Ga0208565_1001836_pt1 | contig 12025 bp, 6 predicted proteins | sample Sb_taG_7_FD_187706 | JGI IMG/M metagenome (GOLD analysis project Ga0208565, IMG submission 187706) | Peat soil microbial communities from Weissenstadt, Germany - Sb_50d_2_FS metaG (SPAdes) (version 2) | ecosystem: Environmental > Terrestrial > Soil > Wetlands > Peat | place: Germany: Weissenstadt...
CCCAGGATGTAACCAGCGATCCCGCCCGCCCGGCTCGCGGACGCACAGAATGCCCAGAACTGGACGGCCAGCGTCGTGATCGGCCTCGCGCCGAACTCCGCGCCGAACGGCGGCTCTTTGCGCGTTCCTGGCATGACCTCCGACCACGCCGAGTGACGAACAGGCGAGCGACTGTCATGGCGGCTGCGAGTGCGAGTTCCCCTTCGCGTTACCCTCGGCTGCTGAGTCGTCGCGCTAGCCACTTGCTGGTGCCGCGCTCGATGCTGATCTTGGCGTCGGCTATCGGCTCCAGCCCTGGCGGTGCTGGGTACTGGGCAGAGGGAAGGCAGAAACCGCGTGGGCTGGGGAAACCGCATCAATGGTGTGCGGCTCGGTTTCTGGGTCAGTAGTTATTTCCGCGAGATCGGGTCGATCGCGGTGGCGTCCTGCTGGAGAGGACCATCAGGAGATCGATGGATGGTGCGCTGTGCTTGGCATGTGGCCGGTCGACGAACAGGACCTGGTCCGGGCTCAGCGAGATGTTGTGCGGGTACATATCGAAAGTGCACCAGGGACGGTCTTTACGCGGCCGCCGGGCCCTGTTCCCGCGGCTTGGGATGCCCGGCAGAATGGTCGCCGTGACCGGTCAGTCCCCGTCGCCTGATGCGCCGCAGAGCCTGTCGGTGCTGGAGGCGGTCCTGGAACGGATCACCTATGCCAACGAGGACACCGGCTACACCATCGCCCGGGTGGCCACCGAGCGGACCGGCCCGGATCTGCTGACGGTGGTGGGGCCGTTGCTGGGCGCCCAGGTCGGCGAAAGCCTGCGGCTGACCGGGCGCTGGAGTTCCCACCCCAGGTACGGCAGGCAGTTCGAGGTGCACTCCTATACCACCGTGCTGCCTGCCACGATCCAGGGCATCCGCCGCTACCTGGGTTCGGGGTTGATCAAGGGGATCGGCCCGGTGATGGCCGAACGGATGGTGGCACATTTCGGTACCGGCATCCTGGCCGTCATCGAGACCGAGCCCGGTCGGCTAATCGAGGTGCACGGCCTGGGACCGAAACGGACCAAGAAGATCGCCGGCGCGTGGGAGGAACAGAAGGCGATCAAGGAAGTGATGGTATTCCTGTCCGGCGTCGGGGTGTCCACCTCCCTGGCAGTGCGGATCTACAAGAAGTACGCCGGCGCCTCCATCACGATCGTGAAGAACGAGCCGTACCGGCTGGCGTCAGAGGTGTGGGGCATCGGGTTCAAGACCGCCGACACCATCGCCCAAGCCGTCGGGATCCCGCACGACAGCCCGGAACGGATCAGGGCAGGGCTGCAGTACACCCTGTCGCAGGCCGCCGACAACGGACACTGCTACCTCCCGCAACCCAACCTGATCACCGATGCCACCAAGATCCTCGAGGTGGACCGGGAACTCATCGGCCCGTGCCTGGACGAGCTCGTCGCCGCCGAGGGCGTCGTCCGCGAACTGGTACCCGGGGAGGGTGGCGGTCTGCTCCCGGCGGTCTACCTGGTGGCCTTCCACCGGGCCGAGCAGTCCCTGGCGACCGGGCTGCTGGCCCTGCTGAACTCCCGGCAGGAGCGGCTACCGGCATTCGCGGCCGTGGACTGGAGCAAGGCACTGCGATGGCTGCACGCCCGGACCAGGCAGGACCTGGCCCCCGAGCAGCAGGAGGCGGCCCAGCTCGCCCTCACGCAGAAGGTGGCCGTGCTGACCGGCGGCCCCGGCTGCGGGAAGAGCTTCACCGTCCGTTCCATCGTCGAGCTCGCCACGGCCAAGAACGCCACCGTGGTGCTGGTCGCGCCCACCGGCCGGGCCGCCAAACGGCTGGCGGAGCTGACCGGCCACGAGGCCTGCACCGTTCACCGGCTGCTGGAGCTGCAGCCTGGCGGCGACCCCAAATACGACCGCGACAACCCCCTGGACGCCGATCTGGTCGTAGTGGACGAGTCCTCGATGATGGACGTGATCCTGGCCAACAAGCTGGTCAAGGCCATCCCGGCAGGAGCGCATCTGCTGATGGTCGGCGACGTCGACCAGCTCCCCTCGGTCGGCGCCGGCGAAGTGCTGCGTGACCTGCTCGCCGCCGGCGCCATCCCGCGGGTGCGCCTCACCCGGATCTTCCGCCAGGCCCAGCAGTCCGGCATCGTCGTCAACGCCCACCGCATCAACCACGGCCAGCCCCCGCAGCTCACCGGCTTCGGCGACTTCTACTGGTTCGCCTGCGAGCCCCCCGAGGACTCCGGCCTGCACCCGGCGGAGGAGACCGCCAGGCTCGTCGTGGACATCGTCGCCCGCCGCGTCCCGGCCAGATTCGGGCTCGATCCGGTCCGCGACGTCCAGGTGCTGACGCCGATGCACCGCGGCCCCGCCGGAGCGGGCAACCTCAACAGCCTGCTGCAAGAAGCGCTCACCCCGCACCGCGACGGGACGCCGGAGAGGCGGTACGGCGGGCGGGTGTTCCGCGTCGGGGACAAGGTCACCCAGCTCCGCAACAATTACGACAAAGGCAAGGCTGGTATCTTCAACGGCACGGTCGGGGTCGTCACCGGCCTGTCCCTGGAAGAGCAGACCCTGACCGTGCTGACCGACGAGGACGAGCCGGTGGACTACGACTTCGCCGAGCTCGATGAGCTCGCCCACGCCTACGCCGTCACCATCCACCGCTCCCAGGGCAGCGAGTATCCCGCTGTGGTCATCCCGCTCACCGCCTCGTCCTGGATGATGCTGCGGCGCAACCTGCTCTACACCGGCGTCACCCGCGCCAGGAAGCTCATCATCCTCGCCGGATCCCGCCGCGCCCTGGCCCAGGCGGTCCGCACCCCCGGAGCAGGCCGCCGCCACACCGCACTCACCCACCGGCTCCACCCCGCCGGGTAAGCGAGCGGACCCCAGCGCCCAGCAGCGAGGAAGAGCACTCTGCGATGTGTCCGTAAAACGGCCTGCCTGCACAGACAGCAAGATCAACCCAGGTCGCCCCGGATACCGCCGGAAGGCTGGCGGTGCCGGGTTTTCAGGTGCGGGTTGTCAGTGCGCCCGGGAGCACGATCTGGGCGATGCTCACGGCAGCCGCATCGGAGACGGGCTCGCCTGCCGAGGCCTGGAACTGGTAGTTATGTTGGCTCTTGATCGTGTCTCATCGACCTGCTGTTATGTGACTACCTCAGGTGTCTCACACCTCTCGTCGATGCCGTCTTTTACTGGCTCGGCCGTCTCGGACGCCGCATGCTTCGCGCTTGCATCCAGTGAGGCTTTTGCCCGATGAGACACCGGGACAGATCACATAACCATCTGCCAGCGTTGCCCGGCCTGGATCGGGGCTTTGTCGCCCTTATGGGCGATTTCCCCCGTCATGCCGCGTCCGGCGAGCTCGTCGCGGGTCTTCTGCGAGTCGTAGCCCGCGTCGAGATGGACGGTGATGTCGCCGGGCAGCGGCCCGAGGCCATCGAGTTTGTCCAGCGTGGCGGCCAGGAGCGGGGAGTCGTGCCGGTTCGCCGGGGCCAGCACCCGGCCGGGCGGGATGCCCTTCCCCTCAACCATGAGCGACCGTTTCATGCCCAGCTTGCCGCGGCCGGCCGGGCTCCTGCCCGCGCATTCCCCGCCGCCGGGGGCCTTGGCGATGCACCCGCCGGCTGCCAGGTCCTCCAGGACCAGGCCGACGATCCGGTCATAGGACTCCCGCGCGATCTGCTGCAGCTTGCCGAAGATCCCGGCCTTGATCCACTCGTCGCGGCGTTCGCGGATCGTGGTGGCACCGCAGCTGCAGTCGGCGATCGACGCATACGAGCAGCCGGACCGCAGGACCTGGAGGGGCTTTTCGAAGATGATCCGGTCGGCGATCCGCGGCTTGTGACAGCCCAGCGGGTGCGCGGGGTGATAGACCGGGCGGCCGGGCAGCAGCGCGGCGAACTGGTCCCAGAGGGGCTCCAGCAGCCATGATGGGATGGCAGGCACAGGGACTCCCGTGATCACAGAGCGTAGAGAACTCCGATGATCACGGAACCTGTGCCTGTTTCACCTCATGACACGCCGAAGCCCCGCAGGTCACACCAATCCGCGCGAGCTCTTAGGCAAGTCCGGGCCCGGGTGTCCGGGAGCGTGTGGTGTGCTGGTGGCCGCGGCGGCCTGGCGGTGGTGGTGGCACACTGATGCGATGACGCCGTGGCGGGTCCGGGATTTCCACGCCGATGATCTCGATGCCGCCGTCCGGTTGTGGGACAACCCGGCGGCCAGCAGCGAGGCGCCGGCCTTCAGCTTGTCCGACCTGATCGCGGCCGTCCGGTCGCATGAGCCTGCGGTGGTCGCGGTGGCCGGCGAGGAGCTGGTGGGCACCGCCGTCGCGACGGTCAGCGGTGACCGGGCGTGGGTGATGCGGATCAGCTTGGCGGCCGCGTGGCGGCGCCGGGGGATCGGCAGCGCGATGCTGGGCGAGCTGGAGCGGCGGCTGGTGGCGGCCGGGGTGCACCGGATCCGCTGCCTGCTGGGGGGCGGAAGCGAGATCGGCGCCCTGGCGCTGGAGCACGCGGGGTACACCGCGCGTCAGGGGATGGTGTTCTACGAGCGGCTGGAGCCGGTCGATCCGGGCAGCGCCGGGGTGCTGGGCCAGCTCGGCGGCCGGATGATCCGGGCCGGCGCCTGGGAGCAGCTCGGCGGCATGGCCAGGGAGAAGGAGCTGATCGAGCGGCGGGTCATCTTGCCGCTGGCGCAGCCGCAGCTGGCCGAGCGGCTCGGGCTGGTGCCGCCGCGGGCCATCGTGCTGTTCGGCCCGCCGGGAACGGGCAAGACCACCTTCGCCAAGGGCGCCGCGTCGCGGCTGGGCTGGCCGTTCGTGGAGCTGTTCCCCTCGCGGCTGGCCGGGGAGTCCCCGGCCGGCCTGGCCGCCGCGCTACGGGAGGCGTTCTCCCTGGTCGCCGAGCTGGACAAGGTGGTGCTGTTCATCGACGAGGTGGAAGAGATCGCCGGGGCGCGCCAGCCGCGCACTGTGTCCGCAGCCCAGGGGGTCACCAACGAGATGCTCAAGCTCATCCCGCCGTTCCGGGAGCAAGATGAGCGGCTGCTGATCTGCGCCACCAACTCGGTCCGCGCCCTGGACGGCGCGTTCTTGCGGCACGGCCGGTTCGACTACGTGATCCCGGTCGGCCCGCCCGACCCGGCCGCGCGGGCGGCGATCTGGGACCGGTACCTGGCCGCGATCCCGCACGGCAAGCTGGACATGACCGCGATCGTGGAAGAGTCGCGGCTGTTCACCCCGGCCGACATCGAGTTCGCCGCACGCAGGACCGCGCAGCATGTATTCGAGCGCGTCATGTTCGAGCGCGGCGCCGAAGAAGCGACCACGGCCGACATCATGCACGGCATCGGCCAGACCCGGCGCACCCTCACCCCGGAACTCGTGGCCGAGTTCGAGCAGGACATCCAGGACCACGCCCGGGTGTGACCACGCCGGCGCAGCTCGATACCGCCGCCCGGGCCGGCATCGCCAAGCCTGCCGCCACCTCCGGCCGGGTACATGCCCATGCCCGGGGCCGCCCCGAACGCCACGATCTGCACGGCCAGTCCGGCCGTCAGCACCGACCCGCTAACGTGGATTTCCACGCAGCAAGTTAAGGCAACCAGCAGCCACGGGTTGCGCGTGCGGGACACGTCTGACGTGCAGGAATGCGCATCGGTTACGGCAAGGCGCCGGGCAGTGCGAGGGGCAATTTCGCTGCGCAGGCTCCTCACCGTGTTCGTTATCGGGCCGTGACAACCGCGCTGAGCTAAATCTCGCGACGGGGAGCGACGGCAATCAGGCACGGAGGGTGCGATCCTGGCTGTTTCCGGGCAGGGTTCGCGGTTGCTGATCTGCCCATCGCATAGCGATCAGCGACATCATGGCAGTGAGATCGGGACAACGACCGCAGGCGACCCTGCATCGGCCGACCGGCTGACCTGGGCAGATCCGCCAGGCACGAGTCAGGGATCGGTCAGGGGTGGGGCCGAAATAGCTGCACGGAAATCGGCGCTAACCGCACCTTACGGCGGTTCGCGTTCGCCATGGAGTCACGATGTGTCACCAGCGCAGCCGTTGGCGCCGGGCGGTCGCGGGGAGTGTCTGCCTGGCGGCGCTGACCGACCGCCAGGCAAAGCTGCTGCCAGCCGATGCGGCTTTACCGGGCGGCGCGCGCGATGTGGGCAGCGACAATAGGTGGCGTCCCGGTCCAGGCTGCTGCCCGGGCCTGGTCGTATCGCCTCATCGACCGGTAGGTTCTGGTGGGTGGCCGTGGAACAGCCTGGCGTCGCGGATCTGCTGGTGAGCTGCCTGGAGCGGGAGGGCGTCACCGTCGTATTCGGCATCCCCGGTGAGGAAAACATCCGCTTCACTGACGCCCTGGTCCGCTCGCCGATCCGGTACGTGCTGGTGCGTCATGAGCAGGCGGCGTCGTTCATGGCCGAGATCTACGGCCGGCTGACCGGCCGCGCCGGGGTGTGCTCGGCGACACTCGGCCCGGGTGCGATCAACCTGCTGCTGGGCACGGCCGATGCCACCACGAACAGCTCGCCGGTGGTGGCGTTGTCGGCGCAGGTTGGCCTGAACCGGATCTACAAGGAGTCTCACCAGAGCGTCGACCTGGTGGCGATGTTCGCGCCAGTGACCAAGTGGGCGGATGTGGTCCTGACCCCGGGTGCGGTGCCGGAGATGATCCGCAAGGCGTTCAAGCTGGCGCAGACCGAGCGTCCCGGGGGGGTCTACCTGGCCGTGCCCGAGGATGTCGAGACCATGAGCGCGCCGGGGCTGGCTCCGCTCAACGTCAACGTTCCCCGGCCTGACGTGCCGTCGGCATCGCAGATCGAGCGGGCCGCGGCGGTGCTTGACGCTGCCCGGCGCCCGATCGTGCTGGCCGGCCACGGGGCCGCCCGGGCCGGCGCGGCCGGTGCGCTGCGGCGCTTTTCCGAGCAGCTGGGCCTGCCGGTGGCGACCACCTTCCACGGCAAGGGCGTGTTCCCCGATGACCACGCGAACGCCCTCGGCGCGGTGGGGTTCATGCGACATGACTACGTCAACTTCGGTTTCGACGAGGCAGACGTCATCATCAGCGTCGGCTATGAGCTGCAGGAGTTCGACCCGGCCCGGGTCAACCCCGGCCGGGACAAGCGGATCGTGCACCTGAGCCGGCTGCCGGCCGAGGTGGACGCCAGCTACGACGTCGAGGTCGGGGTCCAGGCCGATCTCAGCGCGACCCTGGACGCGCTGGCCGCCGCCACCACCGGGCGGTGGCAGCCGGGGGCCAGCGGGGAGAAGATCCGGGCACTGCTGGCCGGCGAGCTGGCGCGCGGCGCGGCCGATGACAGCTTCCCGGTCAAGCCGCAGCGGGTGGTGTCCGACATCCGGGCCGCCCTGGGGCGCTCCGATATCGTCCTGGCCGATACCGGCGCGGTGAAGATGTGGATGGCCCGGCTGTATCCCACCTACGAGCCCGGCACCTGCCTGACCTCCAACGGCCTGTCCGCCATGTCCTTCGCCCTGCCCGGCGCCATCGGCGCCAAGCTGGCCGAGCCCGGCCGGCGGGTGCTGGCCGCCGCGGGTGATGGCGCATTCTTGATGCACTCCCAGGAGATCGAGACCGCCCTGCGCGAGCGCATCCCCCTGACTGTGCTGATCTGGCAGGACGACGCCTACGGGCTGATCAAGTGGAAGATGGACCTCGAGCTCGGCCATGACGTCGCCACCGGCTTCGCCAACCCGGACTTCGCCGCCTACGCCGAGAGCTTCGGGGCCCGCGGCTACCGGATCAACTCCGCCGACGACCTGCTGCCCACCCTCACCGAGGCCCTCGCCGCCGACACCGTCTCGGTGATCACCTGCCCGGTCGACTACTCCGAGAACCTCCGGCTCACCGGCACCCTCGGCGAACTCACCGGACCCTTCTGACCGCCGCCATGCGGTGCTCCAAGCGGTCGGCTGCGCCAGGCGGCCCCTGCCGGATGCAGACCATCCGGGACTTCATCCATACCAGGTCCTAGCCCGGACCATCAGCCGCCGGGCCATCGGCCCCGGCCACATCAGCCAGCGGACGGCCCGGACCCTGCCTGTGAGCATACTGGTGAAGCCAGTTGGTGGCATGGGGGTTGCTGCCATGCAGATCGGCCGGATATGCACCATTCCCGACCTGGCCAGGCCGGACTGCGCATCCGTCCAGATCGGCGGATCCTTGCTAACCTGGCAGTTATCGCAGGTCAATGGCTTGCGGGATCGATCAGAGTCAGAGCAAAGTCAGAGTCGGGAGTCGATCATGCGGCAGCGTCAGGGGACCATTCTCAAGAAGTGCCAGTGCGCCAACCAGGACCGCTGTAGCCACAAGTGGACGCTACGGTACTGGGCCGATGGCCGGCAACGCGAGGCGAGCTTCGCCGATGAGCTGGACAGCAGCGGCCGGCCCCGGTACGGGTCTGGCAAGCGGCTTGCCCAGGACGCGCAGCTCAAGATCGCCCATGACAAGCGCGCGCGGGTGTTCATCGATCCCAAGCTGGGCAGCGCGCGGTTCAGGGACGAGTGCGAGAAGTGGATCAGCCGGCATTCCGGCACCGAGTCGACCAAGGCCGCGTACCGGAACATCCTGCACGCGCACGTCGGCCCGGTGCTCGGTGACCGGACGCTTGCGGCGGTTGCGCAGGCCCGCGATGACGTGATGGACCTGCTGACGGTCCGGCTGGGCGAGGGCAGCAATTCCCGCCGCAAGATCGCCCGCGCGCTGATCACGGGCGTGCTTGATGAGGGGGTCCGGGCGGGGAAGATCACCATGCACCGCTGTGACGACATTACCCTCTCGGATAATGGCGGTAACGCGGATCACGATGATTTCGTGTTTCCCTCGCATTCCCAGCTTCTCATGCTCGCCAATGGGACCGGGGAGCCGCCCGTAAGCGGGATTAAGTACCCGCTGACGATCTGGCTGATGCGGGGGTGCGGCCTGCGGATCGAGGAGTCGTTCGCGGTGCAGAAATCCTGTTTCCGGGACGGCGGTAAGATTCTGCGGGTGTATGAGCAGGCAAGCAGGGACGGCAAGAGTAAGCTGCCGCTTAAGCATCGCAAGGCCGGGGAATACCGGGATATCCCCGTTCCCGCGTATCTGTGGGAAATGGTCAAGGATCTGCCCGACGGCTACCTTTCCATGGTGGACGGTAAGCTGCCGGTTTATAGCACCTACCGGCCGTCGTTCAACCGGCTTGCCCGCATGGCTGGTATCCCGGAGGGATTTACCCCGCACAGCTTGCGGCATGCGTTCGTGAGCGCGCTCCTGTCTCGTGGGGTTCCTATTACGGATGTGGCCGCGTGGCTAGGCCACCGGAATATCAACGTCACGTACGCGACGTACGGTCACCTCGTGCCATCATCTCTCGGACGTGCCCAGGAAGTGCTGAATGCGGAGTACGCGGAGTGGAGCAATACAGCTTGAGCGAAGAACCTAATCTGTTACGTCTGAAGCCGGAGGATGCCGGTTTACAACCGGAATGTCTAGTTCCTCCAAGGCGTGTCGTAGTTCGACAAGTAGGCCCTTGCCCATTATCCAATCTACAATCATTTCGAGATGCATGATGCGGAATGGTCGTCCATAGGCCCGCTTCTGTTCAGCTATCCATTTGTCGACTACCGGCTCGACGTGCGTGTTCAAGTGCCCATTAAAAATTAGTATTCCTTCCTGACGTGTAGGCTCAATGGGAAGCTGCACCGGCGGCACGTCCATCAGAAACATTTCTTCCAATTCTGCGCGAGCCGTCCGCCATACAGACGTAGAAATATCGCCCGCCTTAACTTGATACATCTGGAGAACAAATTCATTATTTTCTTCCACCAAAACGACGATATCCTTGCCGTATTCGGCTGAGCCGTGGCGTATTTGTGCATAGAGTGGTCGCCTGCCTTGTATTAGTCGCAAGATTAGCTGTTGGAGTACGCGCTCATCATTAATGGACTCAATTGTCCGATACATCCAGGTGTGATCCTGGCTGAGCAGGTTGGCGAAAGTGCGCTGGGCCACCGCTGGACCAATAGCTGAAGCGACTTCGACGCCTACCAGTGGAATCCGCCCAAGGGCATCCAGTGCATCACGGACGCCAGTTGAAAGAAGTGCCATCGCAGGTTCTCGCCGAAGTTCAGAGAATGCCTTTTCTACATGATCGAGGAATTCGACCACAAGCTCCTCGTTTTCATCCCAGCCGAAAAGGCGGCTACTCTGAAGGAAGGCAGCCTTGGCGCGCGCGGCGGCAATGTCGGCGTCACCGCTAAGAATACGATTGAGTACGCTGAGAACGATTCGGAAGCAGGTAACTTGAGGGCTAACCAGCCCAGACTCTGTGCCGTCAAGTACTTCCCTCGCCTGAAGGACAAGTTTGGCAGCCATGGACGGCGTTCGGACGATCTCTGCAACCGTCGAACGAGCGCTGAAGTACTTAGCCCAAAGATGAATATTGGCGCCACTCCAAGACATCCCAGCCGCCTGCCGTGCATCGTCAGGTACATCTTGGCTGAACTCCGCGGCAGCCTCGGAAAATCGCTCGACGGCCTCACTGGAATTTAGCAACCCTTTAACCGCCACTCGCCAACCCAGAAGGCCGTGAGTTGTAAAGGCTTCTGAACATTTAACAGCAATATTGTCGGCAGCAACATAGTCTCCGATACTGACGGACCGCTGAAAAGCTGATTGGACGGTCAATAGCAACGAGCCTGTACCTGGGCCTGACATCCCGGTACCATGGATTTCGAACTTCGGAAACTCTGTCGTCCAAGTGCCTTCAAAGTCCGTCACCAAGTGAAATCCGCGAATCAGATAGCCTTCACGGGCCGCTTGGTCTGGTGAGACCTTGGCCAGCTGGACCAAGCTCTGGGCCAACTCACTTTCAAGGGCACGATGCACATTTCGCAGCTTGACTGGATCAAAGAGCCAGTCATACATGCCCATCTCAACGTTCCACATCCATAGTGATGCTATACGCTCAAGATCCGTTATGCTGGGATCCCCTACGGCAATCTGGAACTCCTGGAAGGCGGAGAGAGCACAGGATTCCATAAGGTCAGGGTCGCCCCACGCATAGTATCTTGTCTGACATAGCGTATAACCCGAGTAGAAATGCTGGCCTTCATCACTCCAGGCTTTTGCAATGTCCCGAAGACGATCAACTGATTCAGGATCAGGTCGCTCGCCAGCGTGGGTGGGCCGACTTCGCAGAAAATCTACGAAGGACTGCTTCGGAGAATCCGGCAAGTGAACCATTTATCATTCCTTTCACGTATCTCCAGGCCGACTCGATCTCCAAGTATATGTCCGCGGCTACGCACGTTGGGCAAGTCGCGAACTTGGAACTCGGACGGACTCTCATGCTGGGTGGAGGTCCACTCACTTGTCATGCGGCTTGGCGGTCGATCCAGGCGTATACGTCGCGTTCTCTCCATCGCAGATGCTACGCTCAACGGCAGCGCCGCTATGGCAATCCAAGAATGCGCAGTATGTCACGCACAAAAGGAAGAGCGTATGTCGCAATCTGCAATAGATCCTTAGTCCGGTCGATTCCGCGTTGGATCTTATCAGGATCGCCTTCCCTCACAGCCTCTTCGATCTCCTCGGCCGACCCTTCCGCGCGCTGACGGCTTTCAGGCGGGCCAGTTCGCGCATCTACGCGAAGAGCGGCCGCAATTGCGAGAGCAGCCTCAGCCTTTGCCTGATCGCTGCTGATCCCGCAATCGTGAAGTGTCCGGGCGGCATTCTCAGTAGCTCTGCGAAGGCTATTGGCCGTTTCCAGTTCCCGCTTTCCAGCTTCAGCTATCACATAATACTTATTCCCATCTCGCTCAATCTCATATAGCCAGTCCATCTTAAGCATGTACCCGATTATATCTTTGCGCTGTCGCCACTTAAGTTCCCGTTTCTTCATGTACGGCAGGATGGCGCCGAACATCGAAAGCGGGGTTCTCTCCGGATCCTCCTCGTGCAGAGTGACATAAACCTCGATAAATTTGAGAGTCTGATAGGAATACGACACTCCCAGTATTTCTG
>Ga0208565_1001842_pt1 | contig 11990 bp, 18 predicted proteins | sample Sb_taG_7_FD_187706 | JGI IMG/M metagenome (GOLD analysis project Ga0208565, IMG submission 187706) | Peat soil microbial communities from Weissenstadt, Germany - Sb_50d_2_FS metaG (SPAdes) (version 2) | ecosystem: Environmental > Terrestrial > Soil > Wetlands > Peat | place: Germany...
CCCACGCCGAAGGCGGGGAAGCCGGGGCGGGCCTGGCCGACAGCTTGCTCCAACAGGTCTACGAAACCAACCACATCGACTGCGTGATGAACCACGCGGAGGCGCAAAGCACCCTGAACGACGTCTGTGCCGTGCAGATCAAGTGCACGAACGACGCGGACAAGCCGGTCGATCTGCAGCTCTGGGGCGGCGACGAATTCACAGTCTTCACCGATCCCGAGGACCCCCGGCAGGCATTCGCCGTCGTCACGATCGATCGCTACAATCAGCGGACGCGCTACCGGCTCTGGTTCGAGGATGAGGTCAGGACCTACCTCACGGATCAGTACTCAGCGGACAAGACCGCAGGGGCCCGGGTCGCATTCGAGACGAAGGACGCGGAGAAAAACACCTATGGCTGCATCCCGTTCGCGTTCCTGCATTACCGGGCACCCGTCCGACAGTTCTGGACTCCTGGCCCGGGCACGTTTCTTCGCAAGGCTGAACTCCGCATTAACGATCGGCTATCTGAGCTGGATGAGCTCATCGGTAAATATGGCAGACCCATTGGAGTCTTTAAGAACGTCAGTCCAACGTTCACTCCGGACATCGGCCCTGGCCGGTTCATGCGCCTCTGTCGCGGCGGTACCGGCTACACCGGCGAAGGCTACGCCGACGGCGGCGAACCGTCGGCGGAGTACCTTCAAGCCCAACTCGCGATCGAGTCCATCTGGGTCGACCTCGAAAAGTACATGAAGCAGGTCGCGACGGCTGTCAACCTGCCTTACACGGCCCTCGAGCTCGAGTACAGCGATGCACCGTCCGGCATCAGTCTGATCATCAAGTCCGCGCCGCTGCTCACCAGGGCCCGCCAGCGGCGGCCGATCTACCAGCACGCCGAGCTGTGCCTGGCCCGCAAGATCCTGACCGCGGCTGGCAACCACTACGGCCAGGCGGATCTGGTCGCCCAGGCCAAGCAGCTCCAGCTCCTCCTGGCGTGGGCAGAGCCGCGCATCCCGATTCCGGGCCCGGATCGCGATCAGTCCGACGAGTGGGAGATGCAGGTCGGCATCAAGTCCAGGATCACCGTCTGTATGGAGCGGTATGGGCTGAACCGCGACCAGGCGATCGAGCACATCAAACAGGTCAGCACCGACGAGGCTGAGATCAAGCCCGAGATGCAGCAGGAGGTACAGCCCCCGGCCTCGGCGACGATGCCCAGCGAAGAGCAGGACCAACGACAGCGGGAGATCGACGATACGAAGGGCGCGGAATCGGGGTACGAGGATCGCTCCAATAGCGTAACCGGACCGGCGACCACAACGATGGGAGCTGACTGATGAGCGACCGCAGAACCATGACCGATGGCAGCCCTGTCACACCCGACCATCGCGATATTAACCCGGCGACTGGGCAACAGAAGGGTTACGTCATCCTCTCGGCCGAGGAGCGAGCCAAAGGGTTCGTGAGGCCGATTCGGCGATCTTACAAGCATCTGACGTGTGGTTCGGTAACGACGATGGGACTCGCGATTGCTGAGACCTACGCGCGCGAGCCAGGGTTCTACTCTGGCACGTTTTGCGTCGAATGCCGATCTCACTTTCCCCTCGCTCAATTCGTCTGGGAAGGAACCAACGAAGCAGTCGGATCTTAGCGGAACCCTTCCCTATCGCCCGGGCCGACTCGGCGGCCTGCCCGGGTCACGCCACACAACCGCGTGTCGTGGTAGCCACGCGGGGCCGGACCGGCGGACCCAGGACCCGCCGGGCCGGCTGTGTCTTCACAAATGAACGGTTCTTGAACGCGCATAATTCACATATGAACGAAAAGTCCGTCCTCCGTTTCCGGTAAGACGACCTCTCCGCAGCGCGCTTAAGCACCAAAAGGTGGTATCCGATTATGCCCCTGAAACAGTCCGGCAGCAAGGCCGCCGTTTCGGCCAATATCAAGACCGAGCTGGCCGCCGGCAAGCCTCGGGACCAGGCGGTGGCGATCGCGCTGAGCGTGGCGCGCAAGAACGCGGCGAAGAAGACGCGGGGGAAGAGGCACTGATGATCGGCAAATGTCGCAAGTGCGGCGGACCCATGAAGATGCCAGATGGCAAGCCCGCGGCCAATCCCGCTGCGCTTGATGTTGCGAAGAAGAAAGCGGCCGAAGAGGCCGTCAAGAAGGCGAGGCAAAAGAAGCCATGACCGCCCACCCCGACGTTCTCTCCGCCCTCCAGACCGCCCACGACGCCGAGGCCACGGCCAGCGAGCGCTTCCACAAGCAGGAACACGCGTTCAAGCAGGGCAAGAAGCATATCCCAAAACTGGCCCGCTGGTTCGACCGCCGGCATAAGGAAGCCGCAGACAGGCAGCATGACATCCGCAATCACATGATGCGGGCGGGCGGGACCGTTGAGACGCACCTCGGCGACACCAGCTATTCGGACGAGCCGGAGGGAGCCCTGAAGTCAGCCTGCAAGACCCTGGACAGGCTGATCGCGGCCCACCACGGCATCCAGGAGGCCGCCGAAGAGCATGGCGACCGGGAGACCGCCGAGAAGTTTCACGGCTACTCCAAGGACCTCGAGAAGACCTACAAGAAGGGCGAGCAGAAACAGCAGATGTTGACCGATCTCGGACCGGCTTTGTTTATCCACAAGCATTCATAAGAAAGGAAGCCGATGGCATCCGGTGAAGACCAAGCACTGAAGATCCTGCAGGGCCAGGTCGAGAGCCTGACCGCCCAGCTCCAGATCTTGACCTCCGAGCGCGACGAGTATCGCGATGCGCTCTCCGAGGTCGCCAGCGAGCGGGACAGCCTGAAGACCCAGATCAGCAGTCCCGACGAGCTGACCGCCGAGCTGGCCCAGCTCAAGGGCCAGATCCGCGACCGCGCGCACTTCGACAAGTTCGCCGAGCTGGCCAAGGGCGATAAAGCGAAAGAAGCCGCGGTCAAGCATCTCTGGAAACTGGCCGACTACAAAGCCGAGGCCGACGAGCCCGATGAGGCCGCGCTGAAAGGAATCCTGAAGCGACTGAAGACCGAGGCGGACTATGCGTTCGACCCCGAGGAGCACGACTCCACGCGGACCGCCCGGGAGGCCGCCGAGCGAGAGTGGAGCGGCAAGAAGCATGGCCTGCCCGTCCCGCAGACGGCACCAGCCGGCGGCGGCCGGTCAGCCCGCAACCAGGGCGGCGACGGCACCATCGTCACGGCCGAGATGCGGGCCGACCCGAAGTTCATGCTGGACCCGCGGAACAAGCAACTGATCGGCGACGCGGCCCGCGAGGGGCGGTTCAGATAAGATTACGCGCAGCAAGCTCATCCCAGAGACGGGCCGCTTCCATTTCTTGATTGCAGGGCTCGCAGTAGTCGCCGTCCAGGGAGCCGTGCTCGCAGAACGTCGACAGATCATCCGCGGCCCGGTGCCACCTGTCCTCGGTGATTTGCCGCACGAGATGCCTGCGATGCAGGTTCTGGGATGAAAATCTCAGACCGTCATTGTCGCTTTCAAAGAAGTGCATTTCACTTCTGTTGTCTGGTTGCTGCTCAAAAAACACGATCACAAGTGCCATTGGGCGACCCTCCTGACCCCATTCTAACCGTTCTTTCTCAATTCGTCTCCCCGCGACTGGCTCGCCAGAAACGGGCTTTTTAGGAGCCAGCAATGGCCAACAATTTTGCTGCATTCTTCGAGACGCTCGTCGCGGGCGCTGACGAGTATAACAAGGCGAAGGTCGGCAAGACCGCGCTCTTGGACGCCGTCTACAAGGACGTCAAGCCGGAGGCCGCCCGGGTCGGCAAGACGGTGGACGTCTACTTCCCCGACGTGGGCCCGCTGACCGCTGTCAACAACGGCCAGCTCACGGCCAGCACGGTCAATCCCAACTACATCCCGTTGGTGTTCCAGACCCGCGCCGGCAAGGCTCTCCAGTTTCAGGATTTCGAGCAGTGGCAAACCGCCGTCGACCTGGCCCAGAAGTTCTTCGATCCGCTCTACAAGAGGGCGCGCGAGTATCTCAACGGCCAGATTGCCGCGCTCATCACGCCGACGAACTTCAACTCCAACGCGCCCGTCATCGGCGCCACGCGGGGCGAAGTGCTCGTAGCCGACCAGCTCAACGCCTGGAATGCGCTGGCCGACCAGAAGGTGCCCCTGGACGACTCGGACAAGCTCAGGCTGATGGTCCACAACAACGTGTACCAGAAGATGCTCGGCGATTCGGCGTGGGTCCAGGAAAGCTTGGTGTCGGCCGCGATCGCGATGGAGGCCCGCAAGGAAGCGAGTCTCGCGCACGCCTTCAACTTCCAGCCGATCTGGGACCAGCAGATGCCGACTGCCTCGGGCAGCATCATCTACGGCCAGGTCGGGCTGACGAACGGCAGCAACGCGGTGACCGGGCTGAATACCGCGTTCACGACGGATCTCACGACCTCCAACACGCTCATCTTCGGCAACGACGCGACGAAGACTCAATACACCATTTCCAGCATCACGAGCGACACCGCCCTCGTGCTGGGCTCGACCTACAGCGGTGCGACCGCGACCGCGACGACCGCCCGCAAGATCACCGTGCTATCGGGTACAGTCAGCAGCTCGACCACGACTTTGACCGGGACGAACACCAAGTTCACGACCCAGCTAAACGTCGGCGACTGGGTGAACGATGCGGCCTCGCCGGCCGTTATCCCGACCCAAATCGCCACGATTTCCAGCGACACATCGGCAACTGTCGTCGTCGCTCCGACCACGGCGTACAGCGGATCGACGCTGACTCGTCAGGCTTACACCAATCTGGCCCTGCACGAGTACGCCATCGCCCTGGCCCTGCGGCCGATCGCCACGCCGGACGAGGCACGCAACGTGGTGGACGTGTCCTACATCGACCTGATGGGGATCCCCCTCCGCGTGATGGTCAGCTACGTCCACATCTATCAGGCGCTATTCGTGACCGTGGATTTCGGCTACGCGCTGGGCGTCATCCGTCCCGACTTCGGTGTCCTCATCAACTGCTGAAAGGGGTGTTCCATGCAGATCTCAGGTACTGTCGCCGCCCCCTCGGTACAGGGGGTAACGGCGCAAAGCCCGGCGGACATCGCCTACACGGCGGGATTTTCCGCGGTCGGAAACGGCACGGCCTGGGTACTGACCCCGAGCGATGTATTCGCGGTCACCACTCTGGCCAGTGCAGCCACGCAGTCGATTGATTGGTCTGTCGCCGGACTGTTTCTGACCACGCTCACTGCCAACACTACGTTCACATTCAAGAATGTGGCCGTGGGGCAAAACATCATGCTCGTCCTGACCCAGGACGGCACGGGATCGCGCACGGGCACGTTCCCCACGGGCAGTGTGTTCGTCGGCGGATCCAAGACGCTCACCACAACTGCCAACGGCATTGACACCGTGCAGATCACCTGCACGGCCGTCGGTGTTTACCTATGCCAGCTCCTTAAGGCTTACGCGTGATCTGACCGCGTTCCCCGGGGACTGCAACCCGGGGATTTCCATAGGAGTAGCAAAGTGATTCAAACGCAAGCACCTCCTGATGCTGGGCGCGGAAGCATCCAGACCATGATAGGCAACTCGGAGCAATTGCTCCTGCCCAGTTATGACGGCTCTGTCCTCACCTGCCTCGCCAACGCAGCGGACGGAACGGGTCTGCAGTGGACGAGCACGCTGTCGCTGTCGCAACTTTCCGTCGGCGGAGAGATCTTGACGAACAATGAGGTGGTAGTCGGGACCGGTACCAGTCAAGTCGCGATAGCCAACGGCTGCATCGGTGTGTTTGGTACAACCCCGCCGGCTTCACAGCCAGCATTTCCCGGCACGGCCACAGGCACGGATAAGAACATCGTCAACGCCATCGTGACGTTGCTGGCCGCGTACGGCTTCTGCGCCTCATCTTGACCCTTCTATTCCGGCCGTTCCGTCCGGGATCTTTCCACATCGAGGTAATCCATGGCAACCGATCTCAACGCAACCAGCCGGGCGGCGGAAATGACCAGCATCAACACCGTCGCCAGCACGACGGCGCACCTGTTCATCTACAGCGGCACCCAACCGACGAAAACCACGTCTCCAACCGGGACGTCGGCCATCACGGCCGGGATCTCCCTAGGAAACCCCGCTTTCACCCAGGGTAGCGATGGCACGGATGCCAACACCAAGCTCACGCTTGCCGGCGTGCCCCTCTCGGGCACGGCGACGGCCAGCATTACCCCGGGCTGGTATCCCGTCACGTTCGGCGGGACTGACGACGGGGCCCACACCGTGCTCCAGGGATCGTCCGGCGTCGGCTCCGGAGACCTGAACTTTGCGAGCACGATCTCCAGCGGCGGCACCGTCACGATCAGCTCACTGACCTACACCGAGGGCAACGTCTGATGCCAGCCGCGGAACGCAGCATCTTCGTCCGCGTGCACGACGGCCCACGCGGGGAGCGCCGGTACCGTGCGGTCGCGCGCACCGATGACGTCCACGAAGCCCGGCGCGCCAAGGACATGCTCGAGCGCGCAGGCCACAAGGTCGTCGTGCAATCCGACCGACGCCCGCCCTGTTCTTCTTAAGGCAAAAGGAAGAAGGAAGAAGGCAAAAAAAGATCATTCGCCATTCATCCTTTTACCTTTTGCCTTTTACCTTTTGCCTTGGAGTGAACTATGGACAACAAGATCAACCTCGGCTCCCTGAAGTGCGTCGGCGCCGCTTCCTGCGTCGGCGGCAAGCACCCCGACCCGCCGCTGGATGCGTTCCCGCTCCTGGCCTGGATGGTCTCGCATCCCAGGCACGGCTCGAAGGTCTTCACCGAGGACGGCGCGGCATCGGTCGAGGCCATCGCGCTCCAGGTCTCCACTACGCCCAGTTACGAGGCGCTGGCGGCCGAGCACGGCACCACGGCGGAACACGTGCGGCAGGCGATTGAGTATGCGCTCGCGGCGGGGTTCCTGGGATGATCGTCGTTACCGGCCTTCCACGCTCCGGCACGTCGCTCTGCATGCAGATGCTCGCGGCCGGCGGAGTTCCGGTCCTGATCGATCATCCCGACTGCCCCGACGCCGATGGCGATATAAAGAATCCGCGAGGTTATTGGGAGTATGAGAAAGCGACGTGGCGGAACGGACTAGACGCGGCCCAAGGCAAGGCAGTCAAGGTCATCGGCCTGGGATTGGTTCCCAGGGTAGACGCCAAGTACCTGGTGATGAGGCGCGATGAGCTGGAGATTGCGTCCAGTCAGGGAGCAACGGTTGGGCTCGTTCGAAGAGACCTTGCCCGATTGCTCGAGCAGCTCATCGGGCGGGACTGCCTCTAGGTCTGGCATCGCGATCTGTTCGAGGAGCCTACCGGCGCGATCGGCCGGATCAACGATTTTTTAGGCGGCGGCCTTGATACCGCAGCAATGGCCAGGGCGATCGACCCCTCTTTGTACCGCCATAAGGGAGACGCCCGGACGGGGGCGAGCAAGATCGAAAGCGAACCCAGCGCAGCATCACATCCTCGTGGCACGATCGCGTTCGACGTCCCCAGGCCCCTAACTCCTGACTGGCAGCCCGTCCTGTCCACAACGGGCGGGCTGTCGATCGGCGTCGAGTGCCAAGGCCCGACCGGCTGGGTCGAGCGGCTGCGGATGCAAGGTTCGGCCGGCTCGTTCCGTCCCAACTATCAGCCCACGGATCTGTTTGTGCGGCTCCTCATTCAAAGCGACGGTAAGACCAATGCGCACATCTCGCTAGGGTGATCGATGACAGTTGCGATCCAAGCATTTACTCATGCCGTAGTATCGACCAGCGGGCAGTCGACGCTGTCTCTGCCTGCGCCGTCAGGGATCACTGTCGGCGATATGCTGGTGATCATTCAGGCCGCAAATGCGGGCGGAGCAGCCACCCCCACAACGCCGACCGGTTGGACTGCCATCACGGGCGCCGCCGAAACCGGCGAATTGAACCAGCTCTGGGGATGGTACAAGATCGCCGCGTCCGGCGACGTCGGCGCGGCCGTGACGATCGGCACGGGGGGATATTACAACTGGTCGGGCGCCTATTTCGACATCACCGGCGCGGCAACCACGATGCCGGTGGCGGCGGTAAGCTTGGGCGCCGGCCCAAGTCATCCGACGGAACCGAACATCACCTGCCCCTCATCCGGATCGTTGATCCTCTGGGGATGCTGTCAGCAGCTTGGCAACGGCGTCACGGGCCTTGCGGGGACCACGCTCGAATTCCTCAACACGACCCGATGCGGATTTCTGGTCGCCTACAACAGCAATCAGTCCGGCACGGTCACCGGACCGGCAGCGAATGCCAATTCCTACTCTTGGTCCTGCCTCGCATTGGCGATAGGGCCGGCAGGCGGCGGCTCGGCCAGCGGTTCGGGCGCGGTCACGCTCGGCGGTCTCACGGTATCGGGCTCGGCCACGGCCAGCGGCGGTAGCACGTCTACTGGTTCGGGCGCCGTCACGCTCGGCGGTTTGACGGTTGTGGGCTGGGCCACGGCGACAAACCCCGCCTATACCTACTACGACCTCAGAAACGCCGCGATCGCCAACAAGTATATCCAGCTTGAAGGCGGCGCGCAATACTCCTTGAGCTACGGTCCCGGCAACTCGGGCGCGTGGTACGCAGTCTACGGCCAGCCAGGCATGTACAACTCCGCCATCCGGTTCGTGGGTTCGGCTAGTGACATCCACCTCTATATGGCCCCTTACATTACCACGAACGGCACGAACTATGTGCGACTGTTCATCGATAACGTGAGCTGGTCGGTGACTGCCTACACCGGATCGGGCACCGCGTTTTCCTGGTATACCCTCGCCACGGGGCTGGACACCACGGCCCAGCACACCTACACGATCGTCTGGTCGCAGACGATGTGCATTCAGCAACTGTCAACCATCGGAACCATCAGCACCAACTACCTCCCCGCCAGGAAGATGATCGCCCTGTACGGCGATTCGATCCTCTATGCCGGCAACAACTACGACGCGTCCTCGGCGATCGCGGAGCCGATCCGCCAGTGTACTGGATATCAGATCTTCTCGGCCCCAGTCGGCGACACGGGAGTGGTCTACAATAACGGCTCCGGCACGGCTCTCTCGCTTGCCCCCGGGTGGTCAACTTACGGAGTGACTCCGGCCATGCTCATCGTCGAGTTCGGCCTGCTCGATGTGACGCAAGGGTCCAATGTGAGCACGTTCCAGACCGCCTATCAATCGATGATCGCGGCCCTTCAGACGGCGTTGCCTACCACGATCATCCTCTGTGAGGCGATCAGCAAGTATTCGACCGACACCGACAGCAACATGGTCCCCTACAACGCTGCGATTCAGGCCGCCGTGGCGGCGGTCGCGAGCCCCCTCGTTTACTACCGGCAAGGCAGCTTCAATAACTACCAGCCCGCCGAGGGCGGCGGAATGCACCCCAACGCCGTCGGCTACGCTCAGATGGGCCTGGCCTACGGCATGGACGCGGCGGCCATCCTGGGCCCGCCAAACGCGGGCGGGAGACGCAAGATGGGAGTGATGTCGTGATCCTCAAGAACGTGGCGGGGCAAGGTGTCTTCCTGTTCGCCTACAACTCCAGCGGGCCGGTCACCGGCGGGGCGGCGAACATCACCGGTTACTATTCGCTCGACGGTGGCACGGCGACCGTGTTCGCCACCGCCAACCCGACCGAAATCTCCTCGACGCACATGGCGGGCATCTACTGGCAACCCCTGGCCCAGGCAGAGACGAATGGCAACGCTATCGCATTCGAGTGGACGGATTCCACGGCCGGCGTGTCAATCGACCCGGTCCTCGTGCTGACAAGCGGATCGGGCGTGCCCGTGTTGTTGACTGAGACTTTGGCGGCGGCTCGGGCCCTGGATTCGATCGCCGATACAAGTCTTACGCTCAACGATGCTTTTCAGTGTGCGGTTGCCACGGTCGCCGGCAAACAGACCACGAGTGGCACGACCTACACGACCAAGACGCCATCGACCGGCACAGTTTTACGGACGTTCACTCTCGACCAGAACCCCAATCCGAATAACCGAACCTGATGAGTCTCGTTCTCGTTACCGGTGGACTGCTCGGCAATGCCCTCGTCACCGGTGGGCTCGACACCGGTGGGCTGATCGCCACCGGCTCCGGAGCGATCACGCTCGGGGCCCTCGGCGTCCTGGGGTCCGGCGGCTTCACGACGATGGCCAGCGGGTCGGTCCCACTGGCGGCCCTGAGCGTTTCGGGCAGTGGGACGGCATCGGCTCCAGGCACGGCCAGCGGATCGGGCGCGATCACGCTCGGATCGCTCGCGGTTGTCGGTGCCGGCTCGTTTGCCACGACGGGCAGCGGCTCGGTGGCACTGGCGACACAGACCGTCGCCGGCTCCGGTTCGTTCACCGGTATCCCCGGATCGACCGGCAGCGGGACAGTTACTCTCGGCGGACTGGCAGTTGTCGGGGCCGGTGGTTTCGGGAGCACGGCCCGCGGAACGATCACGCTCGGCTCGATCATCGTCGCCAGCGCGGCCAACGGCGGGGGAGTGGGCCCGCTCTACCTTCCCTACGAGTTCACGTCCGTTCTGATCGCTGCGGAGAACGAGATCATCGATGATCCGTTTGACATCGACCCCGAGCAGACCGTGCTCATTACTTCGGGTCTGACCTCGGCGGATTGAAAGTCAAAAGTCAAAAGTCAAAAGTCAAAAGGTAAAAATCTGAATCCGTACTTTCTCCTTTTACCTTTTACCTTTTACCTTTTACCTTCTTAAGGCTTCCATGGGCATCTCACTCGAGCTCGTGCAGGGCACCGCCCGCGACTTCCCGTTCCAGGTCCAGAACCCGGACGGGACGGTCCCGACCGGGATCTTCCTCGGCACGGACACGCTCAATGCGACGGTCTGGGCCGGGTCGAACGAGACGCCGCTTCTGACCCCGGCGGCGGCCTGGATCAATGCGACGGCTGCGCAGTACCAGGTGACCCTGCAGAACACGGACAGCAGCTCCCTGGCGTCCGGGCAGTATTACTTGCAAGCCTACGCGACCCGGATCGGCATCGGTTCCGCTCCCACGAGGACTACGGCGCTCTTGCCCCGCGGGACCTCACTGGAGATCCTCGCGGCGCCGGGCACGTCGTTCACGCCCAGGCCGACGTACATCAACGTGAAGGACATCCGCAAGATCGCCCCCTGGATCGATGACCTTCAGGTCCCCGACTCGAACACCGGCTTTGACGACCAGCTGGCCGACTCGCGGGACTGGCTGGACGAGATGACCCTGCGGAACTACCGCGGCGGCAACGTGTCGCTGCTCGGCTACCACGGCTTCGCGCTCGACGCCTGGTACACCGGCGGCGGCCGGCGAACGGCTCTCACCAACCGCTGGCTGTTCGCGGCCCTGCAACAGAACCAGCTCCTCGTCACGCCGCGGGTCAAGCAGGTCTGCGCGTACTACGCCCTCTCGCGGATCTGCGAGTCGATGATCACCAAGTCCGGCCAGTACGTGGCCCTGGCCAGCCGGTTCCGGTTCGAGGCCGAATCGCTGCTGGCCAGCACGACAGTCGAGATCGACGTTAACGGCGACGGGTTCGGCGAGGTGCCGATCAACTTCAGCTCGACGAACACGCTTTGGGCGTGATCCCCGAGTGAGGGCATCCCTTTCGGCATTCCTCATGTTACAGCCCCGGTGATTCCGCGTTATTTCAGCGGCCGACTCGGATAGGAATCAGTATACATGGGCGCTCACGCTCTCGACCTCCCACAATCACCTCGTGACGCGGTTTTCCGCGCCATGGAGACGATCGTCCGCCAGAACGCCACGTTCCAGCGGATCGTCAAGCCGAGCTCGTTCCGGACCTGGCAGGGCAAGCCGGAGGACGCGAAAGAGTTCACCTTCGAGATCGCGCCGGCGATGCGGTGGACCCCGATGAATACCGGGGAGCAGTTCCGGACGCCGGACACGATGTCGGGAGACCTCCTGATCAACTGTGAGATCCTGCTGAAAGGGACGAACGTCTCGGACCTCACCAACTTTTGGTGGATGGTCGCAC
>Ga0208565_1001843_pt1 | contig 11987 bp, 14 predicted proteins | sample Sb_taG_7_FD_187706 | JGI IMG/M metagenome (GOLD analysis project Ga0208565, IMG submission 187706) | Peat soil microbial communities from Weissenstadt, Germany - Sb_50d_2_FS metaG (SPAdes) (version 2) | ecosystem: Environmental > Terrestrial > Soil > Wetlands > Peat | place: Germany...
CACAACCTCCTCCGAGCCGGCTGACCCAGCCCCATCTACTTAAAAATAGTGTTATCTATCTTTATTCCGGCCGCAAGCCCTTCCCCGGGACTCCGGGGCCAGCCCGGCCCGGACGGGCTCCCGACACGCGCCGCCGCCGCGGCGTTCCCGGGTCCCGGAAGGGCGCGGGCGGCCCCATTGGGCCGGGCCCGGCCCCGCGGCGCGGTCGAACCCGCCTGCACCGCTGGATCGGGGCCACCCTCGAGAGCAAATAGCATGCACGCAGGGGGGTAGGGCACGGGAAGGGCAATGGCTCGGAAAGTCGGCTCATTGTGAAGGCGGTGATCCTGGCGCTGGCCGCGAGCTTCTGCACGGCCACCTCGTCGGTCTGCCAGCGGCTGGGAGCGGCAACCGCTCCCGGTGGCGAGCGCCTGAGCCCGCGTCTGCTCCTCTACCTCGTCCGGCAGCCGATCTGGTTGGCGGGGATCGCCAGCATGATCCTCGGGTTCGTGTTCCAGGTGGCCGCGCTCCATTTCGGTGATCTCGCCCTCGTGCAGCCGATCCTCGCCTCGGAACTCCTCTTCGTGTTCGCGTACATGGCCCTCATGGGAGCACGTCGGGTGGCGCGCTACGACTGGTTGGCCGCCGTCGCCATGGCGATCGGACTCGGGGTATTTCTCTTCACCGCCAGCCCGTCCGGAGGACACCTGCACGCGCCGGCGGCCTCGTGGTGGTTCGCGGGGATCTCCGCGCTGGGGCTGGCGCTCGTCGCCACAATCGTTGCGTTCACCCCGATGCGGCGCGGCGCGGCGCCGTCACCGGCCCGCAAGGCAGCGACCCTCGGAGTGGCGACCGGGATCTCGTGGGGATTCGTGGCGGCGGTGATCAAGGAGCTCAGCTCCCACACCGGTGGGGGCTTCAGCATCTTCCTCACCTGGTCGCCCTATGTCCTGCTGGCGGTAGGGGCGGCCTCCATGCTGCTGTCGACCCATGCCTTCCAAGCCGGGCCCCTGGCTGCCTCGCAGCCGGGCTTCACCATCGTCGACCCGCTCGTCGCCAGCCTTCTCGGGGTGTTCATCTTCGCCGAACACCTGCAACTCTCGCCCTTGGCCGTCCTCGTCGAGGCTGCCGCGCTGGGCGCCTTGGTGGCCGGAGTCGTGGCCATCAGCAGGAGCCAGCTCGTCCAGGGTCAGACCCACGAGGACGAGGCGGGCTTGCGCCCGGTGACCACGACCCTCGACGTGCGCGACGCCTCGGGCTGAACGCATTCGGGCCCCTTCTCACCGGTCGGTCACAGGGTCCGAGGCGTCAGTGGCGCTGGCTCGACCCGGCGCCGTAGCGATCGGTGAGGCGAAGTCCCAAGCGGGCCAGATGGGCGCGGACCGCGTCGGGTGCGGTGACCTCGAGGTGGTCGGCCCACCCGGCGAGCTCGGCGGCGACGATCTCGGCTGAATGGCCCCGAACCTCGACCGCCGTCCGGCCGTCGACGGCAGCCTCACCGAGCGACAGTCGGGTCCCGAACGCGCCGCGCAGGACCCCCACGATGCTCGCGTCGGCAACGGCAGTCACCCGACAGGGGGTGCGACGCTCGTCGAGCTCGGCAAGCACCTTCTGCCAGACGGTGGGCAGGTCGAAGTCGGGAGGTCGTCGCACCGGTTGACCGGTGAGCACCACGGCTCGTACCCGGCTCACGCGGAACGTTCGCATCCCCGCGTCGGTTCCGGCGATCAGGTACCACACCTGGCGCTTGGCCACGAGGCCCAGGGGGTGGACCATGCGGTCGCCCGGGTCGCGGTCACGGCCTGCGTAGTGGATCCGGACCTGGACCCCTTCCACGACCGCCTGCTGCAAGGCGGCGAGATGAGGAGGAGGGTCGATCGGAGGGCGGTCCCAGTCCGAGGCATCGATGATCACCGCCCCTCCTGCTGCCTCGGCGCTGGCGCGGAAGGTCTCGGGGAGTGCCCGCACGAGCTTGCGAAGGGCGGCTTTCACCTCGGGAGTGGCCGCGCCGGGGCCGGCCACCAGGAACAGGGCGCGAGCCTCGGCGGCGGTCAGCCCGCTGAGGTCGGTCCGGGCCCCTCCCACGAGGGACCAGCCTCCGCCCCGTCCGGCCTGCGAGTACACCGGCACACCCGCCACGGCCAGGGCTTCCAGGTCCCGACGTGCGGTGCGGGGGGAAACCTCGAGCTCGGCGGCGACCTCCGCCACCGTGGCCCGGCCCCGGGACTGGAGGAAGAGGAGAGTGGCAACGAGGCGATCGGCCCGCACCGCCACAGCATCGCGCCGAACATGGTCATCTTGTGGCCAGGTTGGGTTGGCGGATGCCCCGGCCGGCCGGCGGTGCTACGCATGCCGGCACCGCCATCGGGAGAGGGGATCGGGTGTCCGCACCACCGCTTGACGTCATCACGAGCTTCTGTGGTGCCTGGTCGAGGCTCGACATCGGCGAGTTGATGGGCTTCTTCCACGAGGACGCCGTGTACCACAACATCCCCGTGGACCCGGTGGTGGGGCGCGACGACATTCGCGCCACGATCGTCGGCTTCACCGCCGGATGGGACCGGGTGGACTTCGAAATTCGGCATGCCGTGGCGCAAGGCGAGGTGGTGCTGACCGAGCGGGTGGACCATTTCGTCTCGGCGCAACGCACCGTGAGCCTCCCCGTCATGGGCACGTTCGAATTGAGCGGTGGCCTCATCAAGGCGTGGCGGGACTACTTCGACCTCAACCAGTTCATGGGCCAGCTCTCGGACTGATCGCCCTCTGGACGTGCCGGGCGGACCGGTCCTCTCAGCCGAAGTCTTGGGCGAACGCGGCCTGGGATTGGGGGAACTGGGTGATGTCCGAGTCGACCGCCCCGTCGTAGGAGAAGTACGAGCTGTAGCCGACGTCGTTGCTCGGATTCTCGATGAAGCCGTGCATGAGGTTGATGAAGGTCGGGTCGTCGGCCCCGTTGAGGCCCCACTCGGGAACACTCACGAATTTGTCGTGGGCCTTGGCGAAATCGACGGTGTACGACAGGCCCCCGACCGTGTTGAGCGTGTCCGCCCAGCTCGATCCCGGGTTGTCGTACTGGTCCGTGCCGATGTAGTCGACGTACTGGTCGCCGGGGTACGACGCCGCGTAAGAGCCGTTGGTGGGAACCTCGTCGGCGGCCGCGCACCAGTCGAAGAAGAAATGCTGTCCCGGGACGCTGCGCATGGTCGTCACGATGTCGTCGAAGGCCGTCACGTACTGGGCGGGCGTCGTGTTCTGGACCCCCCACGAGTAGTACGTCGTGGACCACTCCCATCCGACCCGGAGGATGGCGTAGGCCTGCCCTGCGTTGACCAGGCTCTTCGCCAGCTGCACGTAGACACCGAGGTTGGCGGGAGTCTGTGCCGGGCTGCTGTCCTGAGGCGACATGCTCACGCCGAGATAGAGGCGCAGGGACGTCGAGGGTGGCTGATAGGCGCCGATCGCGGTCCACGAGGACTGACTGGTGTAGCCCGAGATGCCCTCCACCTCGACGCCGAGGTGGGTGGCCAGGGCGTCCACGTCTCCGGGGCTCTGCGACGGGACGAAGAAGCCCAACGCGTTCGATGCCACATGCGGGAGCCCGCACCCCGCCACCGTGGACAGGGCGAGCACCATCAGCGCGGCTCCGATTGCCCCCCTGCGCATTGCAGCGCCTCCCCAGGACCAGCGCCCCCCGAAAAGATGGCCCTGAGCAACGATACCGCCTGCCTCCCGGTTTGTGGTTCCCGCAGGACCGGCCCGGGTGCGGTCGCGGAGCCCGGCACCGACGTCGTCTTGGGTGACCCCGGGCTCCGGGGTGGCGCGGGGATTGCGAGAATATGGGCGTGCTGAACGTGCGCGACGCCAGGCCGGAGGATGCCGCCGGGGTGGCGGGTGTGCACGTGCGCGCATGGCAGGCGGGATATCGCGGCTTGCTCCCCGACCAGTATCTCGACGGCCTGCGCCCCGAGGACCGCATGGCCCGCTACACCTTCGGTTCGGGGGACCCGAGCCTGCCATCGACGATCGTCGCCGTGGAGGACGGTGCCGTCCGTGGTTTCGCCACGTCGGGACCGTCCCGAGACGCGGATGCCTCGGACGGGGGAGAGGTCCTCGCCCTCTATGTCGATCCGGGTGCATGGGGACGCGGCGTGGGGCGCCTGCTGATCGCGGAGGCTCGCACATGCCTCGTGGGACGCGGCATCACCGAGGCCGTCCTGTGGGTCCTCGTCGGCAACGAGCGGGCCCAGCGGTTCTACCGTGCCGACGGATGGGAGCCCGACGACACCCGGCGCAGGGTGGAAGTCTGGGGCATAGCCGTAGACGAGATCCGGTACCGGCGTCGCCTCCCCTGATCATTGCTTTGTCGAGGAGAGAGATCGAACGGCTGGGGCGGGCGACACGTCTGACCGACGACGGGTAGGAAACGCTGAATGGAAGAATCGGCCGCCCGTGAGCTCCTGGGCGCACAACGACAGGCGACGCTGACCCGCATCTCGGCATTGACCGACGATTTCGAGGGAATCGTCGCCACTTCGTCCGGTTCGAATCTCGATGACGAGCATGATCCCGAGGGTGCGACGGTGGCCTTCGAGCGGGCTCAGGTCACCGCTCTTCTCGATGGTGCCCGCGCCCATCTCGACGACCTGGACCGGGCCCTGGCGAGGCTGGCTGCCGGCGCCTATTGGGTGTGCGAACGGTGCAGTGCGCCCATCACGTCGGAACGTCTGAGGGCGAGGCCGGCCATCCGGACCTGCATTCGGTGCGCGGCGGCTCGGTCACCTCGACTGAGAAAGCAACCGAACCGACCACCGGCGTCCGAGAACGAGTGACGACGGCCGGCAGTCGACCCGAGTCGTCCATATCCGGAGGTCAACCCGTGTTTCTGACTCGGGTGGCGGTCGGTCGGCTTGTGATCCCTTGCTTGAATGGCTAGCTTCAATTCACTGTGTCTCGCGCCCGGTTCACACCGACGGCGGGGTTCACCCCAAGAGCGCAAGGCCGACGCAGCGTCTTTGCCGCTCTGTTGTCGACTCTCGTCGTCACGGCTTCCTTGACGGTGGTCTTCGTCCCCCCACCCGCGGCGGCAGATCAGATCTCGGATCTGAAGGCGCAGGCGACGGCGATCTCCCAAAGCCTCGTTCAGGAGCAGCTTCAGGCGGGCGCCTACCAACTGCAGTACTCGGTGGCAACACAGAAGGTCGCAGTCGACGCCCACGCCATGACCGAGGTCGACCTGCTGATCAGCCAGAACGAGCAACAGATCGACAAGGACACGCTCGCGATCCGGCAGCTCGCGATCGTGTCGTACATGAACGGTGGGTCGGTGCTGTCGGACTCCGACAACCTGCTGTTCGGTGGGAACGAGCAGTCGGGTCAGGTGGCCGAAGAGTACGCCGTCATTGCCGCCGGGAACATTGAAGGAGCGTTGGACCGACTCCACGCCGCCCAACACACCTTGCAGTTCCACCAGGTGACACTGCAGCAAGAGCAGACCCAGGATCAGTCGGATCAGACGCAACAGGCTTCCGATCTCGCCCGGGCCGAGAGCACCCAACACCAGATGGAGTTCGTGCACAGCCAGATAACCGGACAGCTAGCCGCGGCTATCGCCCAGCAGGCCGCGGCGCAGGCGGCAACGGCTGCGGCGGCGGTGGCCGCCGCCCAGAAGGCTGCGCTGGCCGCCGCCCAGAAGGCTGCGCTGGCCGCTGCCCAGAACGCGGCAGCCACCGGATCGACGTCCGGGGTGGCACCATCGAATGTGGTGGCCGACCCCACTCTCAATCCGTATCTCCAGTGCGTCGTGCAGACGGAGTCGCGTGGGGACTATGGCGCCGTGTCCGCCGACGGGATGTACATGGGAGCGTTTCAGTTCAGCCAGGCGACGTGGAACCTGGCTGCCGGGGTCGCCGGGCTCTCGGTCTTGGTGGGTGTGCCCCCCAATCGTGCGTCCAAAGCCGAGCAGGACGCCGTGGCCGTCGCTCTTTACGCCCTCGACGGCAACCGACCATGGCTCGGAGACCGTTGTTAGGAGACGCATCCCGGACCTGATGGGTGCCGGCGCTCACGCTCCGCTACGTTCCCGGCGCATCGATCGCCGTCAACGCCATCGACTGCTCAGGGGCTCTGGTCGATCTCGAGGGTGTAGGGGCGGCGGCGATCACCCGCTGGGCTCGAGGGGCTGCCCCCGACATCGCGATCGCGGTGAGCATTCCCGATGTGGTGTCGGGTGGCTCCGCTGAAGTGGTCGGAGCAGACTGTGGCATGGCCGAGCTCATCGTCCCCACCGTTCTCCAAGCCGCGGGCACGCCGCCCAAGACGATCTCCGAGTTCGTCGGGAGGCTCGCGACCGGGAGAGCGGATGTCTCGGTGGCGGTCATGCACAGTCCCTCCGGGTGGTCGGAGCCGGGCCAGTGTCCCGAGTTCGACGAGTTCACGGTGGTGATCGAGGGAGAAGTGGTCGTCGACAGCGAGAACGGGTCGATCACCGTGCCGGCCGGACAAGCGTCATGGGCACCAGCGGGGCAGTGGGTGCGGTACTCGACGCCCAAGGGGGGTGGCGCGCGTTACGTCGCAGTGTGTGTCCCCGCCTTCTCGCCCGCAGCGGTCCACCGCGACGACGAGGTGGACGGCTTCGGGAGCTGACCGGGGCTCGGGGCTGGACGGCTGGGACGGCTCGCTCCGGGGCCGGGTGGCCGGCCTATTGGCGCGGGGTGAGGTCCAAGTCCGGCGGCGGCGAATCAGGGATCTTCCATCGCAGGAAGGCCTTGTCATAGAGCTCGTGGTAGGCGTTGGCGGCGTCGACCATGGCCGTGAACGCCGATTCGAATCCCTCCCAATCCTCCGCCTCGATGCACTTGCTGAGGGCTCCGACTTCGTCAGTGACGAACTTGTCCATGTTCTCGGCGTACTTGGGGCGCAAGAACGCGCCCTTTTCCATGAGATTGACCGCTTCCTTCAGTTGAAATCGTGCCAAGGCCCGGTTGCCCGCCTTGCCGGCGTAGTAGCACTTCCAGATGCGCGCTCCGACGAGCGGCATGATCTCGGCCATCCCCGGCATGAGCGATCCGAGCTCGCTCAATGCAAAGGTGCCCTTCCCGGTGTCGATCTCGTGATCGTGGTCGGCGGTGTCTGACATGCCGGGAAATAGTAGTGCCCGCCTTTGGGTGCCACCAGAATGCGGCGGCCTTCGCGGGGTCTCCATGACCATCAACCGGGGCACGATGCGGGGGAGGTGTTGTGGCCCCGAGACCGGTCCTCCGGAGCGGGTCAGAGCGCGGGTGGGGGTTCCATCCCTGGTGCACGGGTGCGGAACCTGCGACCATGGATCGAGAAGGAAGCGTCGAGCCCATGGTTGGAGATCGCCCCGAAGTTCACGTCACTCGCTCGGAGGGATTCGTCGAGCTCGTCAACGCCAGGCACGAGCCCATCGGTGGCCGTCAGAAATGCGAATTCGAGTGGGAGATCAGTCCCGGCAGGGCCACGGTCCAGCTCCTCACCGACCACGATTTTGCCTTTGCGGCGGCCGAGGGTGCGGTGTCCTATATCTGCATTCGCAACAAAGACGGCGCACTCCTGTTCATGCTCCGGGTCCCTGATCGAGTGGTGGGCACGGGGATCTTCGGGATCGGGCCTCACCGCTCAGGTCTTGTCCAGTACAGGAGAAACCTGCCCTAGCCCGTAGGTGTCCGCCCTGCTCCGCAAGAGTCCCTGATCGCCGTCGTCGTGGTGTCCCGAGCCGAACAGGGCCCTTCGGAGGACGGGGTGACCGGTAATGTTGTGACGACCACGAATCTGGGTGACACCTAGCGTAGGGGGCGAAACGTGGCCGACCTGTTCGAGCAGTTGGCTGGACCCGTACACCCACGCGTCAAAGCGCTTCGTCCGGCGCGCCCTTCGGAAGGCCCGGTATTTCCCCCTTGGACGGGTCCCGCCCTACGTGTTCTGGGGTTCTACGCCATCGTCCGGGCGGCATTGCTCCTCGCCGACTCACTTTCGGCGCGCCTCCAATACCACGGCGAGCTCAGTGGTCCGCTTCTGTCTTGGGATTCCCATCACTACCTTCAGGCCGCGGCCAACGGGTACCCCGCCGTTGCTCCTATCCTGGGCGGGCATCTCACGTACAGCAATGCCAACTTCCTGCCGGTGTTCCCACTGCTGATCCGCTTCATGGAATTGCTCGGCCTCTCGTCGGTCGGAGCAGCGACATTTGTGTCACTCGTGAGCGGTGCGGTCGCAGTCGTGCTCGTATGGCGACTCGGGACGGAGCTTTTCGACGAGCAGGTGGGGCGCAATGCCGCCATTCTGTTCACGGTGTTCCCGGGTATGGCAATCGCCTGGGGCCTGTTCTATTCCGAGTGTGTCGGGCTCGCGCTGGTAGCCGGCTGTCTTCTCCTCATGGTCCGTGAGCGATGGGTCTGGGCCGGTGTCGTTGGCGCCTTGGCCACCGCGACCAACCCGGCGGCCTTGCCCCTCGTGCTGGCGGCCCTCGTACCCACCGTCCAGGCGCTGCGTCGGCGCGAGGTGCCGCGGTCGCTGCCCACTCTCGTGCTCGTACCCACGGGATTCCTGGCCTACGTCGTGTATCTGGGGGTCAAGTACCACGACGCGCTGTACTGGTGGCACCTGAACCACCAGGCGTGGGACACCTCTGTCGACTTCGGAAAATCGCTCCTCACCCTTCTGCCCCACTTCTGGAAGCTGGGTCTCCCGGGACCGGCTTGGCTCGAGTGGATGGGGCTGTTCGCCGTGGTGGGGGCGGTCATCGCCTTGGTCCGGGCCAAGGCCCCGGGACTGATCAACGCCTATTGCATCGGTGTCCTCGTTCTGCTCTTCGTGAGCGACACGTCCGGATTCAGGCCTCGACTGCTCACATGGGCGTTTCCCGCCCTGATCGCGGTGGCCGCCGTCACGCGCCGAAGGGGTTGGCAGCCGATTGCAGTGGCCTTCGCCTGCCTGCTTCCCATCACGTTCATCGTCTACACGACGCTGGGGAACACGATAGGGGCCCCCTGACTGCAGTGGCGCGCCACGGTGTGCTGAGCCCGTGACCCGTACGGAACCTGCGCAGTACGGTGACGCCACGATGAGCTCAGATAGTGGGTTCGAAACAGGGCGCGCGCTCGGTCGGCGGCGGTTCCTCGCTGGTGCTCTGGCTGGTGCTGCCGGGCTCGGGCTGGGGGCGTGCAGCGCCACATCCCCGGAACACAAGGCGGCTCCCTCCGGAGTGCTCGCTGCCGGTTCGCGCCCCTTTCCGTCGTTGCCAATCGGAAAGGACATGCTCCCGGAGATCGAGCACATCGTGGTGCTCATGCTCGAGAATCACTCGTTCGACAACGTCCTGGGCATGCTCGGCCGAGGTGACGGCTACGACCTCGACGCCCTGGGCAACCCGACGGCGACCAACCCCTACCACGGCCAGGTGCTCCACGCCTTCCACATGCCCACTCCGTGTCAGCTCGCCAACGCGCCCTCGAACAGCTGGAACGCCGGCCATCTCGCCTATGACGGCGGGACCTGCCTGGGATTCGCCGACAGCTCGAGCGGTCCCGTGTCGATGGGCTACTACGACGCCACCGACCTGCCTTTCACCTACGGGCTGGCCGGGACCTTCCCCATCAACGACCGGTACTTCTGTTCGGTCATGGCTCAGACGTTCCCGAACCGACGCTTCCTCATCTCGGGTACCGCCTTGGGCATCGTCGAAGACACGCTTCCGACCGCTCTGCCGCGGCGCGGTGTCATCTTCCAGGAGCTGTCCAAGCACGGGATCTCCTGGCGGGACTACCACGCCACGCTGCCGACCCTCTCCATGTACCTCCCGCTTGCCCAGGACCCTTCGCTTCGATCGAACCTGGCGGGCGTCGACCAATTCTTCACCGACGCCCGCAAGGGCACGCTTCCTGCCCTCTCGTTGATCGATCCCAACTTCGACCAGGACTCCGAAGAGAATCCGCAGGACATCCAGTACGGAGACGTCTTCCTGGCGCAAGTCGTGAACGCCCTCATGGCATCTCCGCTGTGGGAAAAGGTCTTGTTCATCTGGACCTACGACGAGCACGGAGGGTACTTCGATCACGTCCCGCCTCCCGTAGCGGTCACCCCCGACGGGATTCGGCCCGACATCACCGTCCCCCCCGACCAGCCTGGTGGATATGACCGCTTCGGCTTTAGGGTGCCGATGGGTGTCGTCAGCCCCTTCGCCAAACGGGACTACGTGTCACACGTCGTGTCGGACCACACGTCCATCTTGAAATTGGTGGAGACGAAGTGGAACCTGCCCGCCCTCACCAGGCGGGATGCAAACGCCTCCAATCTTCTCGACATGATCGACCTCAAAGGACCCCCAGCCTTTCTCGACCCCCCTGCGTTGCCGGCGCCGGCCGACCCTTCGTTGCGCGCCCAATGCCTCGCGACGGGAGCGGGAACCATTCCGCCCCCCTCTGCGCTTACGGCCTGAGCAGCTGCGCCCCGGGCAACGCCCGTCGGCCCATAATGCATCGGACAACCCAGGGGTTGGAGGCGGAAGGTCAACATGGTCACGGTCGAGGAATTAGCAGCCGAGGTGGATGCGCTCCGACAACGTGTCACCGTCAGCGAGAACGTGCTTGCCATCCAGGCCCTCAAGGCACGCTACGGCGAACTCGTCGACGAGCGCTTCTCGAAAGGCACCGTTGTCGACGTCAAGACCCTGGAGCGGTTGGCGGACGCCATTGCGGCCCTCTTCACCGCCGACGGCGTGTGGGACGGAGGTCCGGGCCTGGGGACGGCCACTGGTCGCCGAGCCATCGCGGCGCGACTTCGTGAGACCACTTTGACCTTTTCACGCCACTTCTTCATGAATCCACGAATTGACGTGGAGGGCGATCGGGCGACGGCAAGATGGGATCTGCTCAGCCCCTGCCGTCGAGCCGATGGTACCTCGTATTGGATGTGTGGGTACGAAGACGACGACTATGCGTGTGTCGACGGAGTCTGGCTGAATCGGTCCATGCGACTCACGACGGTGTTCATGGCACCGGTCGGCGAGGGGTGGGACAAGGTCTTCGGGTGACCCACTGGCCCCGCCATCGGGTGCGGGCTGCGATCCGTGGCAGGATGAGGAAATGGCGAGTGAGCGGCTGGAGGTCCAGAGGAAGATTGCCGCTGATCCCGCGGCAATTTTCCGGGTGTTGTGCGACCCCCGCGGTCACGTGGCGATCGACAGCTCAGGGATGCTCATGGCGGCCACGGGTGATCCTGTCTCCGCCCCCGGCGACAGCTTCGTCGTCCATATGGACCGCGAGGCTCTGAACGACTACCCGATGGGCGAGTACGACGTCACCGTCACGATCACAACGCTTGTTCCCGAGCATGAGATCGCATGGACCATCGTCGGTCAGATCCGCCCGCCGCTCGGCCACGTCTACGGCTACAGGCTCGAGCCCATGGAGGACGGCACGCTGGTCACGTCGTACTACGACTGGTCGTCGATCGATCCGGCGTGGAAAGAAGGGGGAATCTTTCCCGTCATTTCCGAGGGTGCGCTTCGTGCCACGCTCGGGATCCTGGCGCGGACCGTCGCCCGAGGGGGTCTCGACGCGCCAGGCTGAGTGACCCGCTCGAGGCGATCGTCCTGGGCATCGGCGCCCCTCGAGGGGTCAGCGCCGACGACGGGGAAGCACGAGGGGAAGTCGTCTCAGCGCTCTGTGAGGCACGTCGACAAGGACGAGCAGGGCCAGCCCGATCACGGTGAGCGCCGAGCCGACCAGCGTCATCGTGTTGAGGCCGGGACCCGAACCGGTGAACGCAAGGGAGCCGGACGATGCGGTGACCACGTGTTCCGTCGTCGAAGAGGAAGAGGAACCCGCGTTCGCCGTCGAAGCGGGTGGCCTCGAAGTGGTGGTGGGACCGCTCGTGCTGCTGGTGGTCGCCGGCGGCATCGAAGTCGTGGTGGTGGTCGAACCGGTGGTGCTCGTCGTGGTGGGAACGACCGTCGTGGTCGTGGTGGAGCCGACGGTCGTGGTCGGGCT
>Ga0208565_1001847_pt1 | contig 11975 bp, 23 predicted proteins | sample Sb_taG_7_FD_187706 | JGI IMG/M metagenome (GOLD analysis project Ga0208565, IMG submission 187706) | Peat soil microbial communities from Weissenstadt, Germany - Sb_50d_2_FS metaG (SPAdes) (version 2) | ecosystem: Environmental > Terrestrial > Soil > Wetlands > Peat | place: Germany...
TCAGGGGGAACCGGAGATAGAGCAGCTCCCGGGGCGGCTGGTCACACTTCTCCTCCGCGGCCAGGTTAACCAGGGCCTCGATGCCCGCATCGGCGATCCGCTCATAATCGCGTGCCTCTCCTGCATGCACGATGCGCAGGAAAATCGTCTTATAGAGAGGAAATGAACGTGGTGGGGCAGTAGGCTTCTACCGAAAATGTTCTTGATTCGCTCCCTGGCCGCCCGGTAAGTTGATGGGAGAGGGTCAGTCGTAACCTGACCCTCACCCCGACACAACTGAGCTGAGAAGGAGCCCAGTCATGCCACGCGGAAATTCTACCAAGTCCCCGTCGTATCGTCTCCACAAGGCCAGTCAACAGGCCGTTTGCACCATCAAGGGCCGCGATCACTATCTCGGCGCCTGGATGTCTCCCGCTAGCCGGCTCAAGTATGAGCGGCTGATCACCGCATACATGGCCGGACAGCCGGCGCCCCTGCCCGAGGCCTCCCCGACCGATTGCACCATCGCCGAGCTGTGCGTCATGTATCTGCGGTGGGCAGAGACGCACTACGTCAAGGACGGGGTGCCTACCAGCGAGCTGGTGAACGTCAAGCGTGCGATCCGGTGCCTGACCGGATGCTATGCCGCTCTCCCGGTCAAGCAGTTCTCACCGCTCAAGCTCAAGGCTTGCAGGGACAAGTTGATTGCCGACGGCCTTTGCCGGTCCAACGTGACGCGCTACCAGAGCATCATCACGCGGATCATCGCCTACGGCGTAGAAAACGAGATGGTTGACGGCAACGTCTGGCACTCGCTCCGGGCAGTCAAGCCGCTCCAGCGCGACCGCAGCGAGGCCCGGGAGACGGAGCCGATCGGCCCAGTATCCGACGAAGACGTCGAGGCCACCGTGCCCTTTCTGAGCGAACCCTACAGAGCCATGGTCAAGCTGCAGGGGCTGTTGGGATGCAGGCCCGGGGAATTGACCAGCATGCAGGGCGGCGACATCGATCGTACCGGTGTCGTTTGGATATATAAGCCACGTTCGCATAAGACTCAGCATCATGGCAAGGAGAGGGTAATCCCGATCGGCCCTCAAGCCCAGTTGCTTCTCAGGCCGTTCTTGCCCGATTTCCCCGCTCAACTGGTCTTTCGGAACAACCGGCGGCGCGTGATCTCGCGCAACAGTTATGAGCTGGCGATCAAGCGGGCTTGCCGGAAGGCCGGTATCGAGCCCTGGTCACCCAACCAGCTCCGTCATGCCGCCGCCACGCGGATCCGCCGCCAGTACGGGCTCGAGGCGGCGCAAGTGATCCTGGGACATTCGACCGCCAACACAACGGAGATTTACGCGGAGCGGAACATCGGTTTGGCGTGTGACATCGCGCTCAAGCTGGGCTGAGCTGGGCTCATTTTGGTACATTGTCTCACGAGCCGGGAGTAGCTAACCGGCGAATGGCCGTTTCGGCGAGCGAGGCGACCCCCTGACCGTCTCGTCTCACCGGGCGGCTTCAGTTCAGGGAATAAACCGATGTCTGAGCGTTCCGACGGCCCGCCCGCCGATTGTTCGATGATTGACCCTTGTTTAGCGGGGATTCACCCTGATCGCTTGTGGAGATGCCTTGCGGCCTTCAAGGCTCATGACGAGACGATCTATGCATATTACCTCGCGTTGGGGGAATTCCAGTTGCTTTGCAAGGAACAAAGTCCGGCCCTTCAAGAAGCCGCTGATAGGCTCCTGAAACTTCATGATAAGATAGCAGGGCCCATCTTGATGCATTACCACAAGGGATTGACGGTCATGCTAGAGAACGCCGAGAAAGTGCGCGCGGCCCTGTACGAGCTGGGAGCGACCGACGAAGACAAGGCATCATCAGAGGGGAATATCCGCCTAGTAACCGGCTTGACGGAGCGAGAATACAGGAAAGGGATGAAACTCTTGAGCTGGCTCAATGCCGTGCGAACCAAGGAACACGTGGGAACTTGGCTAATACTCTGAAGTCCTGACGTTATTCCGGACATTCCGGACGTCCGGAATGTACCTAATAAGTGACTAGACGTTGATATTTGATCTCCATAAACTCCCGGTCTAGGACAAGCGATCCCGGACACTGGGAGTTTTTTCATGATCGACACGACTGCGGAGAGGCCCGTCCCCATCGATGAAATCCCGGCGAAACACATCCCCGGGCGCGGCGGCAAGCCGGTTCACCAGGTCACACTGAGTCTATGGTACCGGCGCGGAGTCCGCGGCGTCCTGCTTGAGACAATCATGGTTGGCGGCCGCCGCTGCACGTCCATTGAAGCCTTGAATCGCTTCTACCAGGCCGTCTCGCAGGCGCGGAGCACGCACCCGTCGCACCGGCCGCCGGTTGAGCCGCCGGCTGATGCCCCGCAATCTCCTCGGAGCGTGCGCGCCCGGGGTACGGCAGTCTCCGGGGCGATGAAAGAGCTGGCCAAACGGGGAGTCTGAGTCTCATACCGGATGGCGCCTACCGTGGGCCCGTGCGCGCCCTTGTCTCCTGGCGCTCTTCGGGCCGCCAAACCGCGCTTGCTCAGCACGCATGACGGAAACCGAGGCTGGCGATGATGAAACCGTCGCGCCAAGGATCCGCGCCCCCAGGCGCCCACGGCCAGGCCAGCTCCCAAGCAAAGCCTGAGGATCGGCTCACGCCGGAGGAATCGCGGCGTCGTAAGTTCGACATCCTCGACGGAATCGACGCCATTCCCGTCATGAAGATGCCCTCGAGTCTAAAACCGCTGGTCCGACAGATGTTGAGTTACGCGCGCTACGGCCGGCGATTGTGTTATGCGTCGTCCAAGTCGCTTGCCAAGAAAACCGGCTGCTCGGACCGCATGGTACGCTACCTGATTCCCAGCATCCTGGAATCCGGATGGTTCCTTGCCGCCGGACGGCGGAAGGGGCTATCGGGGCGATCAAGGCCGCAATTTGCTGTCGGTCCGAGGTTGATCAAGTACATTCGCTACTGGCTTGCCTATGTTGACAAGCAACAAGAGCGCAGACGAGGTGAGACTTGTGGAACCACGTGTTCCACAAGTTGTGGAACCACGTGTTCCACAAGTTCGGAACCACGTGTTCCGCTACATCCGTATTCATCATCCGGTCCCAACAACCGGGATGATGATCCGGTCCCGGGCCGGGACGTCCGGACGAGCGGGATGGGACCCGCTCCGTCCGTCCCGGCGAATTCGGACGGGGGGACCATCCCCCTTAGTCCCCCTTCCGCATCCACGCTTGCAGAGGAGCGACCCGAGGCCGATAATGACGTTGAGGACCGATCGACGATCAACGTCATGATTGACTACCACCTTACCCGTGGTGAAAAGCTGACGGAGATCCAGATCAAATTGAAGAGCTACCTGGGTGAGACTGAACACGGCCAGCAGCTCATCGACGAGGAAATCGCCAAGCGATCGGCCATTGCCTGAACCTGGGAGGGACTTTCGACCATGTCCGCTATGCCAGTCACCGTCGAAAACACGGTTGAGGACGCGCAGCGCGTGATTTTTCTGGCCGTTCAGTACGGCATCGAATATGCGCTCGGGCATGGAATCGCCATTGAAGTCATCCAGGCGGCCGCGCTGAAAACGGCCGACTTCCTGCGGGTGTTCGGCACTCCACCGAAAAGCCACACGCCGGAGACATTGCCAAAGCTCAGAGTCATTCGCCCGCCGAGCAGGCAGTTGAGATTCCTTTGGAGTACCGGCCATGACCACCATCACCATCTCGTCCGCCAAGCTGGCAATAACGTTCCAAGAGGGCAAGCTGCCGGCGATCGATCCCACTGATCCCGGGTTCGAGCTCGCCCTGGGCGGCGTCATGATCGCCGGCAAGATCAACGCCAAGGCGGCTCGCAAGCTGGCGGCCCACCAGGGCGGCGCCGTGCTGTCAGGGCGATTGCTCGCGGCAGAGGACGGTAATCTCATCCTGGCAGAGGCCGGGTTCGTCTGGCTCGAACCCAGGCCCTCCGCTTCGGGGGCCCAGGCCGGCCAGGGAGGAACGGACCATGCGACAACCACCGAACCACGGCCCGAGGCACATTAGCGAGCTGCTTCCCCTCGTGATCCTGTACCGCTGGAATCTCCAGCCCGCGGGCCCGGCCGAGCTGGACTGGATCCGGCAGTTCCGGCGGGCCGTTGCCTCGAGGAACCCCGCCCGGATCGCCCGGGTCCTGGCGGCCGTCGACAAACGTGCGAAGGCAGAGGCTCGAGCCGTGGAAAGGGCCGTGCGGTCCGACGAAGGACCGGCCCACCGCGGCCGCCGTGGCAAAGGGCAACACATCGCAACGGTATCGCCTACGGTCCGAGCGGCCGCCCCGCGCTCTTCTTTGGGCCTCGAAACCGACCGAGGCAGCTTGCTGGCCGAGCATGCGGTCCGGTTGTAACGGCGGCGCATTGGATTGACGGCGAGATTGTTGCAATATCCGCCGCGCCGCCGCGCAAGCTAATAGTAGGGGTTGCAACCATGACAGACTATCTCGGCGTGCGCCAGTCGGCGGAGTTGCTCGGCATTCCCTGCAACCGTCTCTATGTGGCCGCCGCCTGCCGACTCATCCCGAGCGAGATCTCGCCCGGAGGCAAGGTCCTGTTCAAGCTCGCGGACCTGAAGGCGTTCCAGGCCGAAGAGACGGTCCGGAAGGCGCGCAGGGACCGCGAGAAGATCGACGCCGCCCGCCGTCTTGATGAGCTGGTCGCCAAACGATGACAGGCCCGCGGATAGGGCTCGCGTTTCGAGGTCACAATGAGGAAGTCAGGGGACACCGGCGAGGGGGGAGTGGGGGGAAAGCGCGCCGACCTGGCGGGACTGACGCTCTTCCGTCTCGCGCTGGATGCTCACTGGCCGATTCCCGACGACCTGGTGACGGCGAACGACGCCGAGCTGCAGAAGATCCTGACCGACCCCGAGGCCGGACGCCGCAGTAAGCTTGCCGCGATGCGGGTCCTGGACAGCATGAGGAGAGCGAACCTGGCAAGCATCGAAACGGCGATCCGGGCGGACGTACACGACATGCAGGCGGCCGAGAGAGCCGAGCTGGCAGAGCAAGCCGAGCAGGAGCGAATCCAGAAAGAGAAGAGCGCTCTTGAGGATGCCGCGATCCTTCAGAGTCTCATGGGTGAAGGGCTCTCCCGCGAGCAAGCCGAAGATTTCGTGGCGGACCTGCACGCGGCGGGGGCTGCGGAGCGAAACAAGAACTGGACCATGACCGATGAGCTCAAATCCCGCTTGCTCGGCTGGCCGGTCCCACCGCGAGTGTCCGCCGCGCGGAAGGATGAAATCGTCCACGAGCTGCTGTGCCGTTACGGGCTCGCTGAACTTCACAAGTCCGAGCCGGTTGCATTGCCCTCGCCGGTTGCATTGCCTCCGGTTCCCGAGCTCCGACCGGCCCCACCGCCGATGATTCGACCCAAGCCGGAACCGCTGATCGAACCCGATCCGTCGCCCTTGCCAGTCAACCCTGGGGTCTGCGTCGATATGGGCGGAGAATTCTTCATATCAATCCCTGAGGAGTCGTGAACGATGCCGATCGATTGGAACCAAGTAACCGCGAACGCGCAGCGCACCGAGCGCGAACGGCGGGATCGTGAGGCTGTGAAAGGAATCACGGTCAAGCATAAGCTTTCCCCTGATGAGGCGGCATGGCTCGCGACGCGCCGGAAGGAAGAGGCCGAAGCGGCCGAGAAGGCGAAGCATCAGGCCGACGTGAAGGGCTATGCAAGCTTCGCGACTCGGAAGGCCGAGACCGCGCGCAAGGCCGGCGACGACGGCGCCGCGAAAGTCTGGACCACCGCGGCCGATAACATCGGCAAAGGGGTTTGGACGGTCGCACGAGTCATCTCGAGTGACCCTGAAGTTGTCCGGTTTCAGGGCTTGCGCACGGCCTTGTGCTATGAGGGGAAAACGGCTCAACTGCGAGAACCAAGTGATTTTTCTACTTATATGAAGGAAAATGAAGGTGCTTAAGTACCAAGATCATTTCGACTGGTCAACCAACATCGGCGAGCTGGCCGGCGCTTTCGCGGCCGTGGTGAGGAGCCTTGAGGACGCGAGGCAGAGAGTAGAGACAGGGCCGAATCATCCCGAGCTGAAGGCAAACGACATCGCGGCGATCGACGCTCAATTGGGCCCGGCCCGCCTGCGCTCCCAAGCGGCCGAGATGGGAGTGTACTTCTACGACCCACGCGATCCATCGGGTGGGGATCGCGATCATCAAACATGGTGTGCCAAGGCCCGAGAGCGCGGCATGCTGGTCAATCCGAGCAACTTCGGTCCGAGTTTGCACGATCAGGACCAGCTTCAGCCCATCAAAGTCATCCGCGGCCGGGGCGACTCATTCGACATGAGCAGTCCGACAATTACCTCGAGGTGAGACGATGGCGGAGCGCCAGCCGTTTCCCGGCTTGCATGTCGACCTGGTCAAGCTTAACGCTTACCGGGCGCAGCGGGCCCGGCAGGTGTTCTGGTTTCTCTCCCCGCGGAAATGGCCTTTTCGCGTGGTCCAGGCGCCACCGCCAACCCCGACGTCGGTAATCTCTTCAGACTGCTCCTCGTGCGCGATCCGCGGCGTCCGGTCCCAAATGGCGTGGATTGAGCCTGGTTTTTGGCTCTGCAATCGTTGCGGGCTGCGACAGAAACCGAAGTGAAACAGCAATGCTCATAAAGCATGCGGTCCATCAATCTGAAAGGGTTTACACGTGTCCGTGATCTATGCGCAGTATTTTCAAGGTGCAGGAGGCGGGGCTCTCGGATTCGGGCCCGTTGCCGTCGGGATGGTCTTCATGGCTCGCGGTGTGCCGGTGACGAGTTACCCGTCGAATCCCTCGCCAACGCCGTTCGCAACGAGCTACAGCGCGCCGACGCAACTGGGCACGATCGGCACGACCTACAGTATGATGGCCGTCATCCCGGACCCGGCTGCAAATCCGAACGTGGCGGGTTCATCCCCGGGCGATCAGGTTACGATGAGTGACGGCGTGGGAACGATCAATGCGTCTCAGCTCAGTCAGTTCTACCGAGTATCGTAAGCGTGCAGAATTGTTGGCCACCTGGTCCCGGCGCTTGGGTATCCACAGGCGCCAGCCGGGATTTTTCCAGCGAGGTGAAGCATGACACACGACGAATCGACAGCATGGCAAGCACACCAGGAAGAGCGACGTCAGCGCCGTGAGAAGCATGCGGCCGAAGAGCGCGAGTATCACGTGCGAACCGCACTGGCCACTCTGGCGAAGTATGGACACCCGGCGCCCGGTGATGTCGAGAAGCTGAAAGCCGAGCACGAGGCACTCAAGGCCGCGCACCAGGAAGCGCAGGCAGAGCTGGCCGCGGCCCGCCTGGTCGTCGATCAGGACTGGCAGGTTGCCCAGATCGGGGAGCTGACGCAGGGTCTCCGCGACAGAGACGCCAGGGATAAGTTCTACGAGCTGGCCCGGGAGGCGAAAGCCAACCCTCGCGCCCTTGGCATGCTGTGGAAGCTTGCCGAGCACACGAGCGAGACCGACGAACCGGACGTCAAGGTCCTTCAGAGCGCGCTAGAACGGCTGAAGGATGAGGCCGACTATTGCTTCGAGCAACCCGAGCTGGCCCCGCCAGCGGACCCGCCAGCGGCCCGGGAGAGCGAACCAGCGACGAACGGCAACGGTACGGTGTCCCGATTCACGTTCTCCGGAGGTCAGTGGCGCTCCAACGCCGCAAATTGATCTTCGCCGTGCTACGATAAAGTCTCGGTAGTCGAATCGCTCCCCGCAGTCTTGCTCGGTGCAGGCTGCGGGGTCTTTTCAGGCGCCGCTCTTCTGGTCGAACTGGTTTGACTTCCACGGCCGGAGTACACTTCCCCCATGGCCCGACTTTGTTGCATGCGTTGCGGGGACGTGCTGATCGAGCGCCACTCCACGCTCGAAGCCGGCGGCGACTTACGCAATTGGATCCGCAGTCCCCTGGTCATCTGCCAGGAGTGCGCAGGCGCGTTCCGCGATTGGCTGCGCAGCGGCCGAGCTGGGGCGCCGGCCGGACTGCCCCGTCCGCAGCCTGCTAGACCCGCCGTGAAGCGATTGCCCTCCGGGTTGAGCAAACCACCGGCCACACCCGCGGCGATCGCCTGAGACCGCCGAGCTGCTGTCGTCGGCACACCCCGCCGCCCTCGGACTACACGACACCCCTCCCCTCCCCTGCCGTCCGGGGGGCCCGTCGATTTCGGTTGCCGTCTCCCAGTCCCGGCCGCCGATAAACCAGGCATGCCGGCGGCTGATACGCCAAGCCGGGTGGGAGACTCAGCATGGATGCGAAAAAGAAGCGACCGCGAACTGGCAAGAAGCCGTCGGCGCGTGCTCGGAAGATGGTCACAATCCCCGCGGACCTGGCTCGCCGGCTTTCAGCCTATGCAGGGTGGCATGGCCGCACCGAGTCGGCGATCGTCGCCGAGCTGCTCGAAGACAAGCTCTCCGGCGTGTACCTGAGTCAGCGGGGTGTCGCCGAGCCGGCTCCCACGATTGAGCCGATGGGCCCGCGACTGGCCGACGCTGTGTAACCTCTGCCGATCGGGTAAAGTGTCCACTTGGGTAAGATAGGGCAGGGGAGCGACCCCGCCAGTGCGGGGTTACCCCCGGACATCCAAGCAAGGGAGGGAAACCGCGATGGCACGTGTACGAATGCCGGGAATTCGCGACGCCGCCACACCGAATACGCGCCGCGTCAACTTGCAACTTGACAGCGAGCAATATGAGCGGCTGTGCATCCATGCTATAAAGGCACATTGCGGCCCTGGCGCGCTTGTGTCGAAGCTGATCAACGAGCATTTGCACGACTGGACGGTCACGAAAAGCGCTGCGGCGGGGGGCCGTTCTTCCGCGACAAAGCCGTAATCGCCGGTAGCTGATACCGCCCTGGAGCGAGCAAGGGCTTGGATACGCTGGTATCCAAGCCCTTTCGTGCGCATGCTGGGACTGCAAGGGTCATGCTTGCGGCGGTCGCAAGTCAGAGCTTGTCCTACGGGATTTTCCCGAGATCCATCACTCTCCGCCGTTCGGGTTCGGTGCGATCGATCCGGCCGGCGACGGCGCAGCCAGATCGAGCTCGAGCACTAGGCCGACGTCGATGATCCTGACCCGTTCGTCAGGATACCAGACGATGGCGGTTCGGGCCCCTTTCGGGTGAAAGATCCACTCGGGATGCGTAACCAGGATGCGCGAACCGTTGACGAGCACGATCTCGAACGGCCGGAAGGGCTCGGCGTGGATCAGTTCGCGTAGGCTCTCAGCTCTCACTTCCCACCCCCTTCCATCCGCTTGGCTGCGCTGAGAACAGCGTCCCGGTAACGCTTGCGAACGACTGGCAGGAGATGCGCGTCGGCGAACTCGGCAACGGTACTCTTCTCGAACCCCGTCACGTCTCGCAACGCCGCGGCGAACTCATCGGAAACCCGAATGAGTGTGCCATACCTCTTGGGAGCGGCCGGCTGAGGCTTCTTCCTTGCCACGTCTCTGATCTCCGCAACTGCATCCATCGGTTCCCCTCCACACCAGGTTAACAGGCTACCACACCAAGGGACATTGTGCTACCGCACCAATACTATAAGTGCGCTCCCAAGAATTCAAAGGCAACCCTGTTGATCCTGTTAACACGGTTGATACAATGCCTCTGTCGGCTTGAGCGTTTCAGGCCGCACGGTTCCCCGCAACCGAGGGGGACGGAGTCCGAACGGAGAACAGGACCATGAGCCGAAGAACCAGGCGATCGGAGCGACGTCGCCACAAGCGCCTCAATCGCATCCTGACCCTGCTTGAGCAAAGCAATCAGGACCCGAAGCGCCGCAACCGCAAGAACCACCTGCGGGCCCTGTATAACTGGTCTCGCACCGAACTGCAACGCGATCGAGCGGAGGTGGACAGTGCAGACTAAGCATGACCGCCTCACCCAGTTACAGCAGCAATTTGACGAACTGACCGCCTCGCTTGAGCTATCGGGCAAGAAGCGACAGGGCACGCGCTGGCAAACTGACAGGCTCCTTGCCCGCGAGCAAATCCGCCGGGAGATGGAGGCCCTTGAGGACATCCCGCCGGTTCCGAGCTACAACCCCGGCGCCGCCGGCTTGCCGGTTGGCTGATCGCCGTAAACGCCCTGTAACACGTCGGGACGGTGGGTCGATTGATTCACCATCCCTTTCTACATTCGCCTCACACTGACGACAGGAACATTGACAATGCGTACGCGCTCGATTCCCTTCGACCAATTCACCGCTGAGATCCTGCGCCTCTACGATCCGCCGCACCGGGCCACGGCAACCCGCCGGCAGATGAGGTACGTTTTCGAGCAGGTTGCGGCCCTCGAGGTGAAGACCACGGCCGACTTGACCCCCGTGCTGGTCGCTCGATTCATTGAGTCTCGGCCGCCTGGTCAGTCACCCCGGACCCTGCAATCCTACCTCAGGGTTCTCCGCGGGCTTTGCAACAACGCCGTGATCAACGGCTATCTCCGGATTTCCCCCTTTGCACTCCGCCGCGTGAGTCAGTGGCTTGGGAGGATCGGCCCGCCGGCCGAGAAGAAACACTACTCGCGCGACGAGATCAGGCGCGTGTTGTCGCTCATGGCCGCGCACATCGAGATTACCGCCGGATGGTCGCAATGGCGTGCCCGGAGGCTGTATGCCCTTACCGCAACGGTTGCCTACTGCGGACTGCGCGCGAGCGAGGCTCTGTACCTGCACGCCGCGGACATCAGGCTCGAGGCCCGGTACGTCAACTTGACCGACCGCGGCCGTGATGGAGGCCGTGCCCTCAAGACAGACGCCAGCGCTCGACCTGTGCCAATTCCTGACGCGCTTGTGCCGATCTTGCAGGACTGGTTATCACACCGCCTCGATCATCCCGCCGATTTTGAGATTCCACCTTGTGAGTGGCTATTTCCAACCCTGAATCGGAAGGGCCCTTGGACCGGCGGACCGCCCGGAACCAAACCCGTGCAACGATTACAGGCCGTCGCCGCGAGAGCTGGCGTTGAAGGGATGACCCTGCAAAGCTTGCGCAGGAGTCTCGCCACGCATCTTGAGCATCACGGGACCGGCCAAGCCATGATCACTCGAATCCTGAGGCACACGGATTCAAAGACCACTCTCACCTGGTATCAACAGGCGGACATCCCGAACATGGTCCAGGCCATGGCTTCGTTTGACTTCTGACGATGGCCGACTTCAAGTTCCGTAATGCCTGGTCAGACGCGGCTCGAGAGGATCCCCGGTTCCGTGACCCGATCGCGCCTCTCGAGCTGCTCGAGGTCCCGGCCGCGGCGATCGCCGAGCCAGTCGACCAGCCCGCCGCCGAGCTGGCCCCGAGCCCCGCGGATCCGCCGCGGCCCGTCGCCGCGAGCTGGGGAAGTGTGTATGCGAGCGGACCGCGCATCACGACACCCGCGGTTCTGGGCGAAGCGCTCAAACTTCGTCAGGATGGTTGGAGCTGGCCCGCGATCGCCCGGAAGTTCGGATGCCATCGCATGGCGTTCTACCACGCTTTGAGGCGGCCGCCGTGATGATCGGCCCCGCCCGATCGGCCGACGCAGAAACCCGGGAAAACCCGGTTTTTTTTTCCTACCGTCGTTCTACCGAAAAACCGTTGCCGTTTGCCGCAAAATGCTGCCGTTTTTTGCTCAATGTTCGCGGTGTCAGTTGACGCAAACCATTGCAGACAAGAGGCTTCACGTTTCATGCACGGATTCGCACGTTTGCCTCTCCTGCATGGCCGATCCAGAGGCTGTAGGGTTGGATCTGAGTCATGATTGAACGCTCCGCCATGATAGTTCTGAACGACTTTTTTCTGGTGCTTACTCCTTTACCTCGAGGAAGGCGAGGGTCTCGGGGTCGGTTCGCCAGCCCCGCGCCAGCACCCACACCGCCGTTCCGCGAACGTCCCCATGCTCGTCGTTGCGGACGCGGTCCTTGAGGATGGGGAGGGTGTCGGGGTCAGTTCGCCAGCCCCGCGCCAGCTCCTCCAC
>Ga0208565_1001852_pt1 | contig 11943 bp, 7 predicted proteins | sample Sb_taG_7_FD_187706 | JGI IMG/M metagenome (GOLD analysis project Ga0208565, IMG submission 187706) | Peat soil microbial communities from Weissenstadt, Germany - Sb_50d_2_FS metaG (SPAdes) (version 2) | ecosystem: Environmental > Terrestrial > Soil > Wetlands > Peat | place: Germany: Weissenstadt...
GCTGGCCCAACGCCGAGCCACCGGCGTGGGCCGCGGGAGAGGCGCGACCGTGGCCTTCCCAGGCCGACATGCGAGCCGCCAAGCGAGCGGGGGACGGCAAGCCGGCCCTCGCCTCGGCTGGGATCGATGTGACGCCCGCGCCGGCCGTGCCGGCGGCGAATGGCCCTGCCTCACGCAAGCGCCGGCGCAAGCGCGGCTCGCGTAGCGGAGAAGGACTGCGGCCGGAGTAGACCCGCGTGGTGCCGTTGAGCGGGCGGTAGGGTCCAGTTATGGCGATCGGATCGGAGTCGTCCACCGGCGAGGTGCTCGACCAGGAGCTTGCGGGGCTGCTCGACGTCGAGACGTTCGACCCCCCGAACGAGTTTCACCAGCGAGCGCTGCTGAAAGACCCCGCGGTCTACGAGCAGGCGGCGCGCGACCCGCAGGCGTGGTGGACCAAGCAGGCTGAAGAGTTGCACTGGTTTCAGCCGTGGGACACCGTGCTCGACGACTCCAATCCGCCCTTCTACAAGTGGTTCACCGGCGGCACGTTGAACGTGTCTTACAACTGTCTCGACCGGCATGTCGAGGCGGGCCGGGGCGAGCGCGTCGCGTTTCACTGGCGCGGGGAGGACGGCTCCGAGCGCGACATCACCTACGCCGAGCTGTTGGCAGAGGTCAAGCGCTTCGCGAGCGCACTGAAGGGTCTGGGCGTGGAGAAGGGTGACGTGGTGGGGATCTATCTGCCGATGATCCCCGAGGTCGTCGTCTCAATGCTCGCCTGCGCGCGGATCGGCGCGCCGCACAACGTCGTCTTCGGCGGCTTCTCCGCCGAGGCGGTGCGCGAGCGGATGGAGTTCTCGCAGGCGAGGGTGCTGATAACGGTGGACGGCGCGGCGCGCAAGGGCAAGACGGCGCCGGTGAAGGACCGCGTGGATGAGGTGATGGGCGACCTGGAGACGCTCGAGAGGATCGTGGTGGTCAAGAGCAAGGATGTGCCTTGCCAGATGAAGGAGGGGCGGGACGTCTTCTACGACGCAATCTGTGCGGCAGCCGACTCGGAGTGCGAGGCCGAGGCCCTCGACGCCGAGCACCCCCTATACATCCTCTACACCTCCGGCTCGACCGCCAAGCCGAAGGGCATCCTGCACACGACCGGCGGCTATCTGACAGGCGTCTCTGCGACTCACCGCTACGTGTTCGACTTGAAGCCAGAGGAGGACGTCTACTGGTGCGCGGCCGACGTCGGCTGGGTGACGGGGCATTCCTACATCGTCTACGGGCCGCTGTGCAACGGCGCGACCTCGGTGATGTGGGAGGGCGCACCGGACTACCCCAACAAGGGCATCTGGTGGGAGCTCGTCGAACGCTACGGCGTCAGCATCCTGTACTGCGCGCCGACCGCGATCAGGGCCTGCATCAAGTGGGGCGCCGAGTGGCCAGGAGAGCACGATCTGTCGACGCTGCGGCTGCTCGGCTCGGTCGGCGAGCCGATCAACCCGAAGGCCTGGCTCTGGTACCACAAGGTGATCGGTGGCGAACGCTGTCCAATCGTCGACACCTGGTGGCAGACCGAGACGGGCGCGATCATGATCACCCCGCTGCCGGGCATCACTCACACCAAGCCGGGCTCGGCCACTCATCCCTTCCCCGGAGTGGAGGCCGAGGTGCGCGACGAGTCCACCGGCGAGGTCGTGGAGGAGGGCCAGGGACTGCTCGTGCTGACGCGTCCCTGGCCGTCGATGCTGCGCACCCTCTACAAGGAGGACGAGCGCTTCATCGAGACCTACTTCAAGCGCTTCGGCAAGGAGACCTACCTGGTCGGCGACGCGGCACGGCGCGACAAGGACGGCTACCTGTGGGTGATCGGGCGCATCGACGACGTGGTCAACGTCTCGGGACATCGGCTCTCCACGGCCGAGGTCGAGTCGGCGATCGTGGCCCACCCCGACGTCGCGGAGGCGGCCGTGATCGGCCAGCACGACGAGGACTCGGGCCAGGCGATCGTCGCGTTCGTGACCTTGCAGGGCGATCTGGAGGGCGACGAGGGGACCGTCGAGGGCATCCAGATCACGGTCGCCGAGCGGATCGGCAAGTTCGCGCGGCCCAAGCGCATCATCTGGGCCGACGACCTGCCGAAGACGCGCTCGGGCAAGATCATGCGCCGCCTACTACGCGACATCGCCGAGGGGCGCGCCCTGGGGGATGTGACCACGTTGCGGGATCCCGACGTGATGGCTCAGCTGGAGGGTCGGGTGAAGGAACTTCAGGCGACGGAGGACTGACCTGGCAGCAGCACGGGGTGGCGCAGGATGCCGACCGCTCTCATCGAATCTTTAGGTGCGTCTGGGAGGCTGCGCCAACACCGCCCGTCGCCGATCTTCAGAGACCGCCTTGCCGACTCCTTCCAACGACCCAGCCACGTCCGAATCGCCTCTTGCGATCGAGACGCATGGCCTGACAAAGCGCTTCGGCGAGCGCACGGCGCTCGACGGCATCGACCTGCGCGTGCCGCGTGCCAGCGCGTTCGGTTTTCTCGGTCCCAACGGCGCCGGCAAGACCACGATCATCCGCACGCTGCTCGGGCTGACCTCGGCCAACTCTGGGACGATGGAGGTGCTCGGGCACCCGATGCCCCTCGAGGGGGCACAGGCGCTGCAGCGAGTGGGCGCGATCGTCGAGGAGCCCCGCTTTCACATGCACCTGACCGGGCGCGAGAACCTGCGCCTGATCGCGGCCGTGCGCGGGCCCGAGGTCTACGACCGGATTGACCCGGCGCTGGCCCGCGTCGGCCTGTCCGAGCGCGCCGGCGAGAAGGTCAAGAGCTACTCGATGGGCATGCGCCAGCGCCTGGGCGTGGCCCGCTGCTTGCTGGCTGATCCGCTGCTGCTGATCCTCGACGAGCCGACCAACGGCCTCGATCCCGGTGGCATCCAGGAGTTTCGCGAAATGATCCGCGCAATGGTCGAACAGGAGGGGCGCACCGTGTTCATCTCCTCGCATCTACTCGACGAGGTCGAACGGACCTGTGACGCCGCAGCGATCGTGGACCGGGGAAAGATCATCACGCAGGGCACGATCGCCGAGCTCGCCGGTGGTGGCGTGGCGCGTCACGAGCTGGTCTTGGGCGTGGACGACGTCGAGCGGGCGCTCGGCACGCTCGACGTCAGCGAACTGGTCCTCGAGGCCCATCGCTCCGACGAGGGCATCCGTGTGGTGCTCGCCGGCGAGCCCGACAGCGCTGCTGCAGTGAATGCGCTGCTCGTCAACGCGGGCGTGGGGGTCGCGCGCCTGGAGCCGGTCCGCCACAGCTTGGAGCAACGCTTCCAACGCTTCCTGGAGATCACAGCGCGCTTGGACGAGGCACCCGTCGATTCGCCGGGGAGCTCGACGCGCGAGGAGGTGCGGTCATGACCGCGATAGCGCTGCGCATGACCGGCGCGGACTTCCTGAAGCTGCGCCGCAAGCGCTGGTTGGTCCTGCTGTCGCTCTTCTTGACGCTTGGCATCCTGGTGATCGTCTACCTGGTCACGGTCATTCAGCACGCCTCCAACCCAGGCGCGCATGGGCCGGCCGGAGGCACGAAGAACTTCAGCGACGGCATGCGCGTGCTCGCGCTGTTCTTCGGACCGCTCGCCGCGATCCTGATTGGGGTCGAGGCGGGCACCGGGGACGCCTCCGCTGGCGTCTTTCGAGACCTCGTCGTCACTGGCCGCTCGCGCCTTGCGCTGTTCGCCACGCGCGTCCCCGCCGCCCTCGCATTGTGCTGGACGGTGATCCTGGCGGGCTTTGCGCTGCTGCTCATCGGCAGCATCGTGTTTGCCTCAAATCTCCCGACTCCCAGCACATCGCTGATCCTCAATGGCCTGGGGTTCACGCTGCTGGCGACGGGCGTGCTGTGCGTGATCGCCGTGTGCTTCGCGTCGTTTACGACCTCGAGACCGGGTGCGATCGTCACGCTGATCGCATGGCAAGTTGTCGCGAGCCCCCTGATCGCGAGCATCAGCTCGTTGGGCAGTGCGCGCAAGGGCATCCTCAGCCAGGCGATCATCCACTTCAGCCCCGTCAGCGTCGAAGGTCGCCGTGGCGCGCAGGTTGCGATGTCGCAGGGTACGGCGCTGCTCGTGTTGATTGTGTGGCTCGTCGTGTTCCTCGCGCTCGGCGCATGGCGCACCCGCACGATGGACGCCTGAGGAGGGAATCGCTGGGCGGCGCCGGTCCGCCGGCGCTCAGACCTTGCGGTGCTCGGGCATCCATGACCCATCGTCCTGACGGACGAAGTCCTGGAACAGGTTCGGGGCCTCTGCCTGCATGATGCGGGCGATCTTGTCGAACACGCTCCGCAGCTCCTCCTCGGCGCCCTCGGCGGTGCGCATCTCGATCACGTGGCGCAGCGTGCGTGCGTTGGCCGTCCACACGATGTCCGTGCTCAGGCCGATCGGGGCCAGCCGGCGCAGCGCGGAGGTGACCTCCTTCTTGACGTGGAAGGGCACGCCTTGCTCGTCGATCCCCAGCTCTTTGGCGGCGCTGACCTGGAATTCCTCGAGCTGCTCGACGATCGCGAGCACCTGCTCGCGCACGGGCTCCAGGGCGGGGGGCACGCGGAAGCCGATGTCGGCGAGGCGCACATAGCGCAGGCTCTCCTGGCTGAAGGCAGAGCCGGCGCGGTGCCTGACGAGCTCGTGGGTGAAGACGCGCGAGACGTTGCGCAGCGCGAAGGAGTAGCTGGCGTGCTCGAGCACGCTGCCGTGACCGCTGCGGAGGATGTTGGCGAAGTACTCGCGCCGGTCGGTGCGAATCCGCGAGACGTTCGGGTTGAGGCCGGGCTCCCAGCTACGATAGCAGGCACGCCCGCCGAACTCGAGCAGTAGTTCGCCGTGATTGGGTTGCCCACCCGACCCACTCTCCTGTTCGCCCAGGCGAAGGTCGAGCCACGACTCCCCGCCGACATCCTCCAGGTAGGCGCGCATCCCCTCGAGGTCGATCGAGGGGCGTGCGATCAAGAAGATTTGCGGGACGGTCTCGTGCACGGGTCGGCGATGCTACCGCCTCCTCCGGCGGGCTCTCGTGGGCTGCCGGCGGGCCCTCGCAAGGCTGATCCGAAGTGCGCATCGATGCCCGCGCCGGTCTCGCACGATCCGCATGGCTAAGCTGCGCGATCATGGCTTCCACAACTTCAGCCACCACTGTCGACCCCGAGCTCGAGCAGACCGCCTGGGATCTCGAGCCGCTCGTCGACGGCGAGGGTCAGGAGGGCGTAGAGCGCCGCCTGAGCGACGCGCTCGCGCGCGCTCAGGCGTTCGCGGCGCAGCATGCGGGCAAGCTCGGCGAACTCGACAGTGCGGGCCTGCGCGAGGCGATGAACGAGCTCGCAGTCATCCACGAGCTGGTGGCGCGCGCCGGCTACTACGCCGCGCTGCGCTTCTCCACGGACACGGCCGAGCCCGCGAACGGCGCGCTGCTGCAGAAGGTGCAGGAGGGCGAGACCCAGATCGCGACGACGCTGCTGTTCTTCGAGCTCGAGTGGTCGGCACTGTCAGACGAGCGCGCGGAGGAGCTGCTCGGCGGCGAGGGGCTCGAGTTCTGTGCCCACCACCTGCGCAACGTGCGTCGCTATCGCGAGCACCTGCTGTCAGAGCCCGAGGAGAAGATCCTCACCGAGAAGTCGCTCACGGGTGCGAGCGCCTGGACGCGGCTGTTTGAGGAGCTGACCTCAGCGATTGAGGTTACCCTCGCGGGTACAGGCGAGCTCGACGGCGATGACGGCGGCGCGGGCGCGAAGGTCGCGCTGGATGTCGCGCTCAGCCGTTTGGCGCTCGCCGATCAGGACGTGCGGCGCACGACCGCCGAGGCGGTCACCGCGGCGCTCGCACCGGGACTGCGCACGCGCGCGTTCCTGTTCAACACGCTGCTAGCCGACAAGTCAACCGACGACCGCCTGCGCAGCTATCCGCACTGGCTGGCGGCGCGCAACCTCTCAAACGAGGCCTCAGACGAGTCTGTGCAGGCCCTGATCGAGGCGGTGCGCGGGCGCTATGAGATCCCGCGCCGCTGGTATCGGCTGAAGGCGAAGCTGCTGGGCGTCGAGCGACTGGCCGACTACGACCGCATGGCGTCGGTGACCGAGGATGAGGTCAGCTTCCCGTTCGCCCAAGCGCGCGAGATCGTGCTCGACTGCTACGCGTCGTTCTCTCCCGAGCTGGGCGAGGTCGCCAAACGCTTCTTCGACGAGCGCCGGATCGACGCGCCGGTGCGCCCGGCCAAGCGCGGGGGCGCGTTCTGCGCAGCCGCCGTGCCGTCGGTCTTCCCGTACGTGCTGCTCAACTACACCGCTCGCCGGCGCGATGTGCTCACGCTCGCGCACGAGCTCGGTCACGGCGTGCACTTTGCGCTCGCCGCCCAGCAGGGGGTCTTCCACCAGAGCACGCCGCTGACGCTGGCCGAGACAGCGTCGGTGTTTGGCGAGACGATCGTCTTCGGGCGGCTGCTCGAGGAGGACTCCTCGCCGGCCTCGCGCCTGGCGCTGCTGGCGGAGAACCTCGAGGACACGATCGCCACCGTGTTTCGCCAGATCGCCATGAACCGCTTCGAGGATCTCGTCCACATCAACAGGCGCGCGCAGGGGGAGCTATCGGTGGAGCGCTTCGGCGAGCTGTGGGTCGAGAGCCAGGCAGAGATGCTCGGCGACTCGGTCGAGCTGACCGAGGGCTACCGCTCATGGTGGTCCTACATTCCGCACTTCATCGGCTCACCCGGCTACGTCTACGCCTACGCCTACGGCCAACTGCTCGCGCTGTCGGTCTATCAGCGCTACGAGCAAGAGGGCCCGGAGCTCGTGCCGCGCTATCTGGAGATGCTTGCCGCCGGTGGCTCGCGCAGTCCTGAGGAGCTGGGCAAGATAGTTGGTATCGACCTCTCAGACCCCGGTTTCTGGGAGGCCGGGCTGGACCTCGTCGAGCGCCAACTAGAGGAGGCGGAAGCGGCCGCCACGGCCTCAGGCCGACTGTAGTCGCCCCGACTCAGAAGAGTCCGCCGAGCGCGCCGCCCGCGTGGTTGACGAGGTCGAATAGCGGCTGGGGGAGAATGCCAAAGAAGATCGTGGCCGCTCCGGCGAGGACCGCGACGAAGACCACCTCGGGCTGGAGGCCATTCGTGCTGGGCGGCGTCTGCTTATCCAGCTCGGGTGAGCCTCCCGCCAGCGCGGGCAGTGCGCCCGGCGGGGGTTCGCCGGCTTTGGGGAAGAGGGTCGGCGTCGCGGCCGCTGGGCTCTGAGTGTTCTGCGGCGCCTCTCGCATCCACATCGCCGCGATCACCGGCAGGTAGTAGCCGAGCGAGATCATCGAGCCGACGACGATCGCCACGCCAAGCCACGTGTACCCGCCCGAGACGGCCGCGTCGATCAGGTAGAACTTGCCGATGAAACCCGCCGTCGCGGGGATCCCGGCGAGCGCGAGCATCGAGATCGTCATCGGCCACGCAAGCCACGGGCGCTCGCGGCCGAGGCCCTTCACCGCTTCGATTGAGTCGCCCCGGGCGGGTGGGGCTCCTATTTCCCGTTCGCGCGCGACGATCACGGCGAACGAGGCCATGTTCATCGCCACGTACACCGCCAGGTAGAAGACCGTCGCCTGGACGCCCAGTTTGGTCGCGACGACGACCCCCGCGAGCATGTAGCCGGCCTGCGCGACCGAGGAGTAAGCGAGCATCCGCTTCAGCGAGGATTGCCCGAGCGCGCCGACGTTGCCGACCAGAATCGTGATCGTCGCCAGCACCGCCACGGCTGGTCCCCAGCTGGCCTGCGCGTCGATCAGCGCCACGTCGAAGAAGCGCAGGAACACGCCCAGCGCGGCTGCCTTTGTGGCGACAGCCATGAATGCCGTTACCGGCGTCGGCGCGCCCTCGTACACGTCCGGCGTCCACTGGTGAAAGGGGGCGACAGACGCCTTGAAGCAGAGGCCGGCCACGCACAGCGCGATCCCCGTCAGCGTCAGCGGGTCCGTGGCCAGGCCCCCGCTGGAGAGCGCGGTGGCGATCGAGCTGAAGTCGGTGGAGCCGGTGGCGCCGTAGATCAAAGCCAGACCGTAGAGCAGGGTCGCCGAGCCAACGGAGCCGATGATCAGGTACTTCAGTCCCGACTCGAGCGAGTGCTCGCGCCGCATTTCGGTCGCGCACAGCACGTACAGCGGGATCGACAGGAGCTCGAGGCCGACGAACAACGCGACCGTGTTCTGGGCCGAGGCGAGCAACGACATCCCGCCGATCGAGCTCAGCAGCAGCGCGTGGAACTCACCGTGCGCCGCTTCACGCGCGGCCAGCGAACGCCAGGCGAGTAGTACCGTAGCCGCCCCTCCCGCGATCAGAATCAGGTTCAGCACGAGCGAGAGGTCGTCGATCCGCAACGCGCCGGAGACGATTGACTTCTCGGCGTTCCACTGCCAGATCGTGAGTCCCAGCGCCGCACCAAGCACGACGAGGCTGAGGGCTGGCACCACCTGCGCGCGCACCCAGCGTGATCCAAGCAGTCCGACGAGCAGCACGACGATCGCACCTCCGAGCAGCGCAATCAAGGGCGAGAGCCCGCCGAAGTCCACGTGTGGGCCTTTCAGGGTGACGGTGGCGACTATCGAGGGGAGGGCGCTCATTTGCTCGAGCCTTCGGCTTGGTTGATTGGCCCATGTTCTGATGTTTCCGCTTGCGGGGTCTGTGCAGCCCGCGAGGCCGGTTCAGCTTCCGAGCTGGGCTGGGCTTCTGGTGCCTGGGCCGGGTTTGCGAACCCTCCCGCCAGTGCCGATGGCACCGGGTTGAGAGCGACATGCGCGCTTGCGACGGTTGCCTTCACAGAGTCTTCGCTGCGGTGCAGGGCGAACTGCGGATTGAGCGCAAGGAACAGGATCACGGCGATCAGCGGAACGAGCACGGCACCGTCGCGGATCGATATCTCACGAGAGTCCACCTTGGCGCCGACACGGTTGTGCATCGCACGGATGAACAGCCGCAGCGCGTACACGCTCGCCATCACCACGCCGCTGAAGGCGATGATCGCGATCACGAGCTTGGCTTTGAACACGCCGAGCAGGATCAGGAACTCGCCCACAAAGTTGGACGATCCGGGCATCGCCAGCGTGGCGAGCGCGACGATCAAAAACAGCGAGGCGAGCACGGGCGCGCGGAACGCGATCCCGCCCATCTCGCGCACGTCCTCTGAGCCTCCCGCGCGCCGGGAGAGCAGCATCACGATGAACAGCAGCGGCGCCACGACGAGCCCGTGATTGACCATCTGCAACAGCGCGCCCTGGGCGCCCTGGGGGTTCAGCGCGAAGATCCCGAGCGTGATGAAGCCGAGTTGCGCGACCGAGGAGTACCCGACAATCAGCCGCGCATCGGTCTGGGTGAAGGCCATCGCCGAGCCGTAGACGATCGAGGCGAGCGCGATCAACAGCATCAGCGTCTGGAAGTGCGCCGCCGCCTGCGGGTAGAGGGGCAGGACGATCGCGAGGAAGCCGTAGGCGCCGACCTTCGACAAGACGCCGGAGAACACCATCAGCACCTCGATCGGCATTGCGCGATAGCCGTCGGGCATCCAGCCATGCAGCGGAAACGCGGGCATCTTGACGAGGAACGCGGCCGCGAAGAACAGGAAGATCCACTCCTGTGAGCCCTTGCTGAGGGGCAGCGCTTGGAGCGATGAGAGCACGAAGGTGATCGGGGCACCGTGCTGCTGGGAGGCGAGCGCGCCGGTGGCGATCGCGGCGGCGAGCATCAGCAGCGAGCCGACGAGCGTGTATATGACGAGCTTGATCGTGGCTTTGACGCGCTCCTCGCGGGTGCCCCTACCCCACATCCCCGTCAGGAAATAGAACGGGATCAACATGAGATCAAAAAACACGACAAACAGCGCCAGGTCCTGGGCGAGGAACGCTCCCAGCACGGCCGACTCGGCGAGCATGAAGAAGAACCAGAACAGCCTCGGCCGCTCCCACTGTCTCAGGTTCGCGGCGATCGTCGCGGCGGCGAACAGCAGTGTGGTGAGCCCGACGAGGAAGACGTTGAGGCCGCTGACGCCGAGCTTGTAGTGGATGCCGAGCGCGGCGATCCAGACCACGTCGGTTACGTGCTGCAGGCCGGCGCCGGCATGGTAGTCGGCGATGTAGCCGATCGACAGCGCGAGCGCGGCCAGCGAGCCGGCCAGCGCGAGGACGCCCGGCGCGCGCTGATTGCGCACGGCGAGGAGGGCGCCAAGCAGGCCGCAGGCGGCGGGTATCCAGATGAGAATCGAGAGCGGTGGCATCGTGTCAGGCGGTCACGACTGCAGTAGGAAGTAGAAGCCGACGCCCGTGATGCCGAGCACGAGCAATGCCGCGTAGTAGCGCAAGAACCCGCTCTGCGCCGCGCGCACCGCGGCCGATCCCGCGCGGACGAACCCTGTGGTTCCGCCAATCAGCGTGTCCTGGACGAACACGCGCTCGAATGTGCCCTGAGCGAAGCGTCCCGCGGCGGCGGCCGGGCGCACGACGAGCAGGTCGATCGCCTCGTCGAAATACCACTTGTTCACGGACAGCTCATACAACGGATGCAAGCGTGTGCGAGCGTTCACCGCGATGCTCGGCTGCTTGACCCAGATGCGGTAGGCGACTGCTATGCCGGCGAGGCCGAGCACGGTGCCGAGGATCAGGCCGAAGACGAGCAGCCCGTTCTTGGTGTGCGGTTCGTACAGCGCCGAGCCGGCGAAGCTCGGGCGCAGGAAATCGTCGATCACGAAGTCGACCTTGGGGATCTGCAAGAGGCCTGCGCTGACCGCGCCCACCGCCAGGAGTCCCATCGCCACGCGCATTCCTAGCGCGCGCTCGGCGATCGTGTGGTGCGGCCCGGGGAAGCCCACGTCGGTGTCCTCCTCCTCGCCGTTGGCGGGATTGCGGGGCACCTCCATGTGGTGCAGATGGGGTGGGTGGGGATTTAATTCAAGCTCGCGCGCCTCCGCGACCGGTTCGCCATGGAAAGCGCGGAAGATCATGCGGAACGTGTAGATCGCGGTGAGGAACGCACCGAGGTAGCCGGCTACGTAAAGCGCCCAGTGCCAACCTCCGAGCTCGCCTGTGTCGAGCAGAATCTCGTCCTTGGAGAAGAAGCCCGAGAACGGCGGTATCCCCGATAGCGCCAGGCCGCCGACGATGAAGCAGCCGTAGGTGAAGGGCATCGCCTTGCGAAATCCGCCCATCTTCTCTAACGATTGCTCGCTGCCCATCGCGCCGATGATCGAGCCGGCGGCCATGAACAAGAGCGCCTTGAAGAAGGCGTGGGTCATCAGGTGAAACAGGCCGGCGGCGTAGGCGCCGACGGAGACACCCATGATCATGTAGCCGATCTGGGACATCGTCGAGTAGGCGATCACCCGCTTGATGTCGGTCTGGGTCAGCGCGATTGTGCCGGCAACCAGCAGCGTGGCGGCGCCCACGATTGCGCCGACGTCCTGGGCGGCGGGGGCGAGTTCGAACAGCGGGTGCATGCGTGCGATCAGGTACACGCCGGCGGTGACCATCGTGGCGGCGTGGATCAGGGCGCTGACGGGGGTGGGGCCCTCCATCGCGTCGGGCAGCCAGGTGTGCAGTGGAATCTGCGCGGACTTGGCGAACGCGCCGACGAGCAGCAGGATGCAGCCGGCCGTCAGGTCGCCGCTGCCCGCGGCTTGCCCCGTCGTGGTGTGGCCAAACGCTCCGGTCGAGGTCGCGTGGAAGGTCTTCAAGAAGTCGAGCGTTCCGGTGTGCTTGAAGATGAAGTACGTGCCGAGCACGAGGCCCACGTCGCCGACGACGTTGATTACGAACGCCTTGACCCCCGCTCTTGTGGCCGTCGTGCGCCGGTACCAGAAGGAGATCAAGAGGTATGAGGCCGCGCCGACGAACGCCCAGCCGACGATCAGCAGCAGGAAGTTGCCCGCCAGCACGAGCATCAGCATCGAGAAAACGA